>Ga0208767_1000625_pt1 | contig 29290 bp, 48 predicted proteins | sample VirMetDEL_Mar_21_FD_184514 | JGI IMG/M metagenome (GOLD analysis project Ga0208767, IMG submission 184514) | Aqueous microbial communities from the Delaware River and Bay under freshwater to marine salinity gradient to study organic matter... | ecosystem: Environmental > Aquatic > Marine >... | reverse complement strand
TAATGGTGAAGAATTAGATAGTTTTGACAAACAGGGCTTAAGAGGTGCTAAACAAAAAATAAAAGAGGGCGATAACAATGAATAATTACTTTACTCCCTTTGGGAGATTAATGATGGCTATAATTATTATACTTATAGTTGTAATAACAATGGTGCTTATATGAGTTTGTTAGGCAACTATAAACACTCAGCTAGTAGTGGCTCTAAGATAAAAAATGTACCACAACTATTTGTAACTGATAAAATCTTTGGTCTTAAACAGCCTTATGGTGATGCCGCCAAGCGAGGTAATGTAGCCGAGCCTATGGGTTATTATATCCTAGCTAAAGATCCTACTAGAGAACAGGCTATAGATTATGCTACTAAAAAAGCTAAAAAAATAGGTCTTAAAAGTAAAGATGAATTAGACTTTGCTATAAAGTGTGGTTTTAATATGGCTGAGTTATTACAATCTATGCAATTAGCACGACCTGATAAGTACCAAGAAAGAGTATTTGGTAAGGGTGCTGATTTTGGCTTAAAAAGAGATATACACGGATTCTTGGATTTTAGTTATTTTAAGAAAGTACCTAAACCCATTGTAACCGATATTAAGACAACAAAACGAGTGCCGAGTAGCTTAGAAACCTGCTCTTATGACCACATACTACAACAGGCACTTTATTGGAAATTAACTGGAGAAAATAGACAATTTGCTCTATTGTATGTATCAGATAAAAAAACTAATTATCTATTGATACCTGAGGCGAAACTTAAAGAAGCGTATGAAATAATGAAGTTTAATTTACAACTAATCGAAAGACTTGATGAGAAATGTAAGTCTAAAGCTGATTGGTTATTATCATTTCCTTACCCTGATTTAAGTAGCTTCTATTTTTCAGATAAGGAGTTTAAACAACAAATAATAAATCTATACAAAGGAGTGATAGAAAATGAATAATATAATACAATGTCAGGTTAAACAAATTGAGCCTGTAAATAACTACGGAAAAATAAAGGTACATCTTTTACCATTAGAAGAAAATGAATCTATAAAAAGTTCAAATGGTTTCAAACAAGATAGCAATACTTTTAGTATTAATTGGAAAGAACAAGAAGCAATCCCTGACTGGTTAGTAGAGGGCAATCAAATTAAAATGCCATTTAAAATCTATATGGACTATGCTATTTATGATCAGTTTTCAAAAATCGGTGTACAAGTGTTAGGTGAATCTAATCCTATAGCTGATATTAAAAAGGCTTTTCCTGATGCAACACTAGAAGAACTACCTGATAGTCTTGATGAAGAAGAAACTGACTTTAACTTTGGTGCTAATAAATTGAATGGTCATTCAGACGATCCAGTTCAAGCTAAGATAAATAATTATGCTGATCTATATGCGAAGATATTTGCAACTATACATAAGCACGAATATTTACAAAAGTTAGATACAGGTTTGAAGAAAGACATAGCAACAAGTTTCTTTATCCAACTAAATAGATAAGAAAGGTTTATGAGAGGTTAGTTACTCCCCCCAGTTAGATTCGCTAACCTCTCGCCCATTATGAATACAATACAAGAATTAAATGAACTAAAAGAAGAAACTCGTATTCTTAGCAAGAACGCTAGGGACGCTAAAGCAGGTGTAGATTCTTTATTACGACAGCGTGAAAGATTAAAGGCTAGGCTATTTAATAAGCATAGATTTAATGCAACTGTTAAAGACGCTGAAATGAAAGCAAAAGCTGATACTGAGTTAGCTGAGTTTGATAAACTACTTGATGGCGCTGAACTTGAATTAAGTGATAAGTGGTCTGAATACGAAACCCATAAAATCCATATAGAATTATTACGAGGTTACAATTCCACTAAGAGAGCAGAACTACAGCAGGGCATATGATAGATAATGAATTAAAAGTTATTGAGGTTTTAAATCAAGCCAAGTTTAAGCTAAGTCCGTTAAAGTTAAAAACAGATGACCAATATTCATTCAATGACGCATATAATAAAAACATCATAGCAGAACTAAAACACCGCCAATTCGTCTTGGGAACTTATCCTGATTATATGTTGGAGAAAGATAAGTATATGCGCCTGATGGATATAGCCTGTGCCACTCGTAGGGTTGCGTATTATGTTAATTCATTCGATTCAGGGGAGATTGTGGCTTGGTCTTTACAAGGATTGCATAGACAAGGTGGGTTAAATTGGGAAAATAAACTGTGTCCTAAAACTACTGAATTTGCGGACAATAATAAAATAGAAAAAACTGTAGCTTTTTTAAGCCTAGATCACGCCTCATTATGGGGTAATTTGCCTAAATCGATTTAAAGGCGTCAAACTTGCATAAATACGCAATAGTGGGTTGTAAGGTCTGCCAGTATCAATAATCTTTATATAGCCCTATATGAGCCTTATATGGCGTTCTAATTATGGAACATTAGAGGAACATTAGTAAAAATAATTAAAAATAATGTTTTATTTGTTTGAAGATATTAACAAATGTTGATATGGTTATTACATAAACAAACAAAAGGGCGAATAAAATGCAAACATTAAAAGAACAAAATATAGATACTAAAAAAATAGACTATATATCTTTTGAAAGACCAACAGATTGTATGGTTATCTTATTTAAAGATGGATCATCAATGTTAAAAACTTTTGATAGACTTTCTAATAAACAAATTAAAATGTTAGAGAAATTTGAAAAGACTAATTTAGATATAGAGTTTGAGGAATTAAATTAATGGAAGCACTATTATATTATTTCTTACTACCATTTCTAGGATTACTTAGTGTAGTCCTAGTGGTGTTATATATTAAAATGTTTAAAGAAGAATTTGGGGAGTTATAGAATGATTAAACAAAAACTTAATTCAATGTCTGATTTTAACAAATTATCTAAATATGACAGAGAAGAAATTATTGAAGATTGGTATAGAACTGTCTTAGATTGTTTTAGTAACGATATAGAAAAAATTGATGGCAAATATATAAAAGATGGTGAGCATATTGTAGATAGGTCTTGGGCTATGGATTGGATTGAGAATGATCTTGAAGATGGCGGCATATGGTTAATTAAATATAGACCATCAAGAAATGTTGATATAATTCAAGAAACTTGGATTGTAGGTAGACAGGCTGATGAAGATTATTGGAAGGATAAAATAAAAGACGATCTTAATTAATAGTCCTAAAAAAAGTGTATTTAGTGACTATAATAAATCTACATTAATTATAATATTTGCATATGAAAGGGGGTGAAAATATGACTGCACTATATGAAAATGCGATTGTTGAATTTGTTAATCAACCTAAACTATTTAAAGGACAGGCAATAGTTTCAACAGTTGGTGAAAAATTTGTTTGGTGTGATTGGCATTATGGTTTTGGAATGGTAAATAAAAAAGACCTTAAAGTTGCTGATGACCAAAGCAAAGTAATTTATAAAAGATAATTAATTAATCGTTAATTCGTGGCTCTTGGTTGAGAAGTTCTTAGCCAAGAGTTCACTATCTTCTACCTCTCGATATTCATAAAAACAATCTAACTCAACTTTCTCCGCATAGATATTATCTTTATTATCTTTAATTAAGCGTTCTAAATTTATAGTCCGTTCTAAGGTAGGGTAATAATCTAACACTTGGTATTGTGCTACAACTTCATTTAAGATTGTTATGGTTAAAAGCGATTCAACTAAAGTAAAGATATTAGCAGGGTGGTGTAATACCACCTTTATCTTATTTGGTAATACCTGATTTTTTTTCATAAGTTCGCAATGCTCCCATTCCCAATAATGCCATAACTAAAGGCATAAGAGTTCCCATATCCATTTCAGGCAAAGGTAAAATTTCTATTTGAAATGTTGCAAGGAAAAACATTAAGAAAGGTTTAATTACATATTCAAACATTATAGCCAATGCACAACTAAATCCGATAAGTGGTCGCCATATTCTTTGAATAAAACCACCCAAACCACCTGCTGTACTTTGTGCGTCAGCTAGGTTGATGTCCATTTGTTTTTCTTTTAATTTAGCTTGTAGTTTTTCTAAGGCAATTTTCGCTTCGTTGCGTTCTTCATCACTTGTATAAAGTTCATCAACTATATCACCAATAGCTTTTATACCACCACCGCCTAAAAGTTTTCCTAACATTATTTAATATTCCTTATAAGTGTTGAAAGTTCATAGGCTCTAGCAGGAGTTTGTTTAGCCCATCTACTGTCTATCATTTCATCTGCGGCTTTAGAATAATCTTCTTCCTGTAAGCCCTCTATAAACTTTATAAATTTCTTTAATCTTGGCAATCCTAATTGAAACGCCATTTCTATTAATACTGATTCAACCATAGGGTCGTATGGTATATCTTTATCTTCTATTAAATCGTGAGCGTTGTTAAACGCAATATTATAATCCTCTTCAAATACGCCTTGTAACTGTTCAGGTGAATATATCTCCCCAACAACAAAGTTATCTTTTTCTAAAACTAAATGACCATAGCCTACAGTTTTATAACCGAGTGTGTCCTCGTAAACTGTAGGACTAAAGCCCTCGTGGGATTTTATTCTTTGTTTAGTGTCAATCATTAGAATATAACGATTGCTCCTATTGCTACTACTGCAACTATCCAAAGTGAAACTTTAATTAAAGCTACTTCTCTTACTCTTTTTAGTATTTCCATAATGTACTCCTATTTGATTTTACGATAAGGATCGGTTGATAATTTCACTTCTTTTTCTACTTGTTTACAAGCGATAATATCTTCCATATTGTTTTTAACATAATGTAATATGTTACCGACAATGCTTTCTTTAGTATGATCTTCAACTATTGATTCTAAGCTATCGCCTTTTTCTAATAACTTAGTAACTGTTCTAGCGTGTGATCTTACTTCTTGGTCTAATCTTCCGTCATAAGGTTTAATATAAATTCTTATATATTCAGGTGCTAAACCCTCAGGTGTTACATCAAAGCCTAATATACAAAATGCTCTCCACTCATCTATGACTAATTTCTGTGTGAATGACATCATTCTATTTTGATCCATTTTTTATCGCCTCTCTTTTAAGTTCTAAGCAATGAATAGCTTTGTCTATATTCTCAATGGGATCACCTTTTATTCTTATGACATACTGAATAATATCTCCGTCTATCTTAGAGATATTGTTTTGTATAAAAAAATCCATTGGTTGTATTTTAAAGTCTAGGTAGTGTTTACCTGCTACTTGTTTTTTAAAAGCACTCATTAGGGAACAACTTTATTCCATCTTCCGCCTTTATTCAAGACCATTGGTAAAAGATAAGGTAAGCCCTCAATAATAATTCCTGTACCAATAATGGGTCTGTCTTTAAATAGTTTGTTGTACTCATAAGCAAGGCTGTCTTTATCTATAAGGCAACCAACTTGTAATCCCCAATGTAAGGCGTTTGGATTACCCCAGTATTGGATATTAAATTTTGTATGATAATGTCCTTGCACAACATTCATTCCGTACTGTTGTCCAAGTTTTAAAATATTAGCTGTCTTTCCGTGACAGAAATATATATCTTGTCCGTTACTTGCTTTAATTACAATATCTTCGTGCCACTTCCAACCTTTGCCTACTTGCAAAAACTCATTGTAGTCTTTAATAAAGGCTTTAGGTAATCCGTGAGTTAAGGCTTTGCGAAAAATTAAACTTCCGTGATTAGAATGGACTAAATCCATCTTAGGAAATAGTTGTTCTAACTCGTGGATAGTTTCTAAAGATTTTCTTAATTCATCACCTGCACTAGCAAGGTCAGGATTAGGACTGTGGTAACTTATTGCGTGTGAATCAACTTCATCACCAATATTCAGTATGCGTGTCGGTTTATATTTTTTCTTTATGGCTCTTAAAAAAGCCATCATATCTTGGTGGTGATGTGGTATGTGTTGGTCTGAAATTACGAGAATACATTTCTCCATATTTAACCCTCTATTATAAAATAGTAACTATATCTATTAGTGATTTAACACTATCAGCAAAGACGAATATAAACATAGCACATAGTATGCCTATGACTTTCCAAATGTTCTCAATGCTTTTCTCAATTTTTTCCACACTGGATTGTAGGTGTGTTAAATGATTTGACTCTATCGTTTCAATCCGAGCCTCTAACCTAATTAGAGTTTCGCTATTCTTTTGCGACTGGCTTGGCATTAGCTTCCTCTTTTGGTAGTTCAGATTTTAGGATTGCCGAGTTAGCACCCTCTATCGTGTTGAGCCGATCAGTTTCTAAAAGTAGTTTTGATCTTTCTTGTGCGACATATTGCAGTTGTGCGAAAGCTATTTTACCTTTGTCAGATAATTTAGTTTCATCATATTCTTTATTATCAATTGTAAACATAAGTTACCCTTATTCAGTTATGTCAGTTATATTAGATAATTGACTATTAGTTTTTAAGTCTGCGTATGCTAAAGCTATTGGATTTGTTGATGTCGTAATATCATAATCAGTCTTAAAATGTTGTAAGTGTTGATTTTTAATACGCATAGATTGTTCTGTTGCTTCATCATCACGAGTTGCTTTATCTTTATAGATTTCAACATCGTAGACTAGTTTCCAATCACTACCCATTTTTTTAACATATGCAGAGGTAACTCTGACATAAGCACTAGTTAATGCTACGCCATCGTGAGTTGTCATATTTGCTGTTATTGCCATTTGTTTCTCCTTAGTTTAATAATTTAATTTCGTTTTGTTCTAGTATCTCATTGGCTTTATCTTCACCAACTGCGGCTTTAGCCAATTCATACATTGCGTTAGCAAGTCTTTCAGTCTTTTCATACTGTTGCCAAATAGCACCATTGTGAAGTCTTTGCATACCAGTTACATTTACAAAATGATTTGGTGTACCATCTTCTTCTCTACCAACAAGTTTAGCATTAGCCAATGATTCGTGATTATATTTAACATACTTATCAAAAGTAGAGTTGATAACATTTTTATTGTGAGATAAATCCCAAGAACGCACTAACATAGCGTCATCGTAACTATCGAAAGCACCAGCATCAGACCCGTCATAATGAATATCTCCATCTGCGTCTACAATAAATTTAGTCTGAATATAGTTAGAAACACTAAATAAATTACCATTATCATTTACGAAAGTAACACCTGTACCATTTTTTTGGTTAGCTCCAATAGTCGTAGCACCTTTGCCAGAAGTAGATTTAGTTGTAGATAAATTACCATCACCATTAGTTGTAATTACAAATCTCTCAGAATCCATATCTTCAGTCAATGTTGACATAAACACACCACCTTTAGCATTATCAGCTTTTCCAACTCTAAAAAAAGTATCTGTTTCAGCTTCATTGGTCATTCCGTGTGCAACATCAGAAGATTTAAAAGTTAAGATTCTGCCATCAGTAGCGTTCATATCTAGTGTAAGTCCACCCTCATCACAATCAGGATCAGTTTCAGCACCAGTAGCTAATTTACCTGTGCTACTTATTCTAAACCTTTCTGTTTTAGTACCAAACTTATCATCATTCGTAGTAGAAACATCAAATGTTACAGAATTATAACCTTGTATAGCTAAATCATTTGCACCTTTATTATAAACACCATTGTTGTTATTACCAAATGCAATAGCACCTCTACCGTTACTATGTGTGCTAGTAACTCTTAGTGGTGCTTCATTAGCAGTATCACTACTAGACCCTGTAAAGTCTGAATTTTGTTTTATATCTAATGTGTAAAGAGAAGTTGAAGAATTACCTATTGAAACGTGGTCAGTACCGCCATCAATAAAGAAAGCGTGAGTAAGAGCATTAGATTCTACTCGGAAGTCTATGTCTGCAGAGCCTTCATTAAAGACAACGTGGTCACCATCAAACTCTAAATAATTTACATTATTACCGCCACGAAAACCTGAAAATACCATTTGTACATCTTCATCACCATTGGAAGCATCTCTTATGTTTGCTGACATAGAGAAGAATGATGTTGTATTACCAGCATCATCATCTGCGTTAAAATGAATTTCACCAATAACATCTCCATCTGCAGGAGAGCCTGAATCTCTGTTTAGTCTTAAAATTGGTCCAGAATTACCATCAGCATCAGTAGATTTTAATGTAAGTGTATCTGTGTTATCAGCAGTTGTGATTGTAGATCCTAAAGTAGCAGTAAAGCCACCATCTTTAATTAACATACCATCAACTGTTACACCTGTTGCACTTGTACCCTCTGCAATAACATTGGCAAATAATGATTGGACATCATCTGATGTAGCACCAATAGTAAGTATTTCTACCCAAGCGTCATTGTCTTTGTTACGCATATATAATTTGTCACCATCTGAATCAAACCACCATTGGTTAGCGTAAGTGGTAGATGGTGCTGAATTACCTGCGTTGTTAGTTGCTACTGCTCCTAAAGCGTTATTAAGGTCAGACCTTACATTTGGAAATGTAGCATTTGCTATGTTATAATCGTGTTGGCTCATATATTCTCCTGTTTATACTATTATTCGTTTTGTTTGGCAATTAAATTGCTGTACCTTGTCCGTTAGCAACATAATCAAAGGTTATATCTTGTGCTGTTCCACCTGCATTAGTAAAGGTCACACTAAATCCTGTTGCCGATTTACTAGTAACTGCCGTCTGTATATTCTGTGCCGCATTTTGAGCAAGTATAACTACACTTGGCTCTTCATAAAAAGCTGTGTTAAATGTTACTGCTTTAGTTCCTGCACCACTTGCGATATTAGCACCTCTATCTACCCTATCCATCATTTCTAAATTTACTTTACATTCAGTAATTCTAGGCGTGGTTGATGATACATTACTTTCTAATTGTAATTTAAACTTAGCAAATTTAAATTCATAATTACCATCATAGAAACGAGTAAACCCTGTGTAAGTTGAGTTATCATCTGAGGTTGAAATAAACATCTTCACATCAAAGTCTGGGTCAGATGTAGCGTTATCAAATAATCCTGCAACAGCATCAAAGGATATTGGAATATCGTCAAAGCTACTTGCATAATCTAATTGCTCAGTGATAACATCAGCCGATACTCTGCCTTGATACTTAGCACTTAAAGATATTTGATTAGCAAATACATAAGAGCCAATAGATTTAACTCCATCTCCCTCATCAAACTTTCCAGTAGCATCATCAAAGTCCCCTGATTTAGCGTCAAACAGTCCGTCTGAATCTAATATCAAAGCGTTATCTACCACTACTACATCAGTTTTTGTTCCTGCAAAGGCTGTTGATTCGGTAATAGTAGAAACTGTATTCGCTCCTGCGAAAGTAGATATAGTTCCGATAACACTAGTAGCAGTAAGAGATTGATGACCTAATAAATCGTGTGCCTTAATAAAGTATGTTCCTGCTTTAGCAGGTACGATAGCTGAATTAGATGGTGGGCTTACTTTTTGCACTAAGATAACAGAATTATTATATGTAGCACCCGATACTAATGGCGAAAACCTTATTTGATAAAAAGCTAAATCTAAATCTGTATTTGGCGTCCAACTTAACACTGCAACTTGGTCTTGATAATCGACTGAAAAATCTGCAACATTTGCAGGTGGGTCAGCAAATCCTAGAACATAATGGTCTTGTGCAACATAGCCTGATTTATAGCCTAACGCATTTATAGCCCTAACTTTAACATTGTAAGTCGCTTCGCTTTCAACTGGTATTTCTCTTACTTGATTACTTGATATACCTGCTGTTTTATAAATTGAATCTGTACTTTTCTTATATATAACTTCGTACTTATCGACAAAGAAGTCAGATGTACCTCTAAAAGTAACAGTCATTATTACATTTAAGTTACCCTCAGTAACATTAACTGCAGTATCAGTTATTGAAACTAATACAGGTGCTTGTACAGTTCTTGGGTCAGGTAAAAATGTTGTCGGCTGTGAAGCTGTTTGTAATTTTGTATTATAAGTATAAGCGTCAGCAGAATACTCTAAACCCTTAATGCCTACATTACCATTATTTTGTAAACTTAAACCAACACATATATAATTATTTGCACTTAGACCTAATCCACTGTGCGTAACTTGAAATATATCTCCAATAGCCAATTCTTGTGCTTCACTTGTTGCCACAAAATTAAGCTGTAATCCTGCTCTTGATCTCTTTAAAACTAGTTCAGCCATATCTTCTGCTTGGTATGGACTAACAGTACAAGGCATAGACATTTCAAAATGCAATTCCTCATCATTATCATTAGCTAACATAGTTGCGTACTTATAAGCACTACCAACATTAGTTTCATCACTTGGCGGATAGATTGCTTCATCAGGTTGAAAGTTTTTTTCAGCGTTATCAAACCTAGCAATAACTCTATTATATCTTTTTTGTTTAGTTTCACCTTGTGCTTGTATACCTGAAACAATCATATCTTCGGTTATAGATAAAACGCTTGAGCCTGTACCCTCTACTTTAATCGTGTATAAGCCACCACTAAAAGTAAAGAAAGCCCTCATAGATGATAATACTTTTTTTACATTATCAATTATTTTAGTCTTGTTACCTAAAGCTGTATGACATTCAAATAGTTTCTCCGTACTAGCACCTGTATATGGTGTAACATTAGTATCACAAGTATTTTGAGCCGCAGTAAATGCTGTGATATTTATATCACTTGCAGATAATCCTTTACCATAACGAGTTGATGTTAAGTAATCATACAAAACCAATGCAGGGTTTGCAGAGTATGCATAACTTGATCCACTTAAATCAGTAAGAATTTGTTTACCTCTTATAACAAAGTTAATCTTAGGAATAGAGTTAAAAGCGTCTGAGTTATATTTTAACTTAAATACTGCGTGTGCTATGCCTTTACCTGCGTGTGCCGAAGTCCAACCTAATGAACTTACTTCACTTAAACCTGTTAATCCACTTGCATTTAATCCATCATCTGTACCATTAAAAAAAGCAAAGTTAGTTAAATAGTGTGTAGTATCTACATCTTCAACAGTTTCTATTCCTTGATAAACAGGGTGGTCAGTTTCAATAGATAAACCTGATGTATTAGTTGGAACAGAGGTACTTGCACTAGCCAAGCTAGAAACAGTTTGTGCTGTGCCATAAGTTGAATCTGAGCCAGTGTAAGTAGCATATAAAACATCATCAATATATAACTCGGTAAATCTAGCAACTTGTCCCTCACATAAAGCAATAACCATATATAAAAATTGATTATCAGGTGATACTGCTAACCATACAATATTACCACCAACTCTACGAGTTCCATAAATAACAGGCAAAGAATCATTAGAGTTTCTTTTATTAACCATTAAGCCATCGCCATTAAGCATAGCCTCGAAGTCAGGCATATCAGGTATATCAGGGATTAACCAACCAAATAGAAAGTCTATAGTTTCGTCTATAATGTCATCTATAAAATCTAAGCCATCATCTATTATATCTTCAATATCATCAATAATATCATCACACATTTAAACACCATATCCATATTTAAAGCCAACACGCCTAAAATCGTGATCGGCAAAAAGTTTATCTCTAGCAGGAATTTCTTTCCCATCTAAAGTATTAAGCATACAAGCCATTAATTTTTTATCGGCTATTGCTTTAAAAGCCTTTAATAACATACTAGCAGTTTCAGGTGTTCTGTGTTCTTTGTTAATCCAAAAACCCATTTCTGTAAGATATTTAGTATCACTAAACCACCATTCAACTATTGCACCACAAACACTACCAACTATTTCTTTGTCGTGTATTAAAACAATAACAGTTCCGTCATTAATCATTTTTAAACCATACTTACTAGCTTTCATTAAATTTAATGCAGGAAAAACCATATCAGCTTCTTCTGTCATTTGTTTAACAAACTTCTGTAAATCAACAATGTTATCTTTAGTAGCTAATGCAACTTTATAATTACTGTTCGTCAATCTTTTTACCCCATTCAATATCTACCATCATAGCATTAGAAAATTCAAAAAACTTATCACCACTAAATATTTGTTGTTGTGAATTGTTATTAGTTCTTCTGCCTCGTTTCATTTCAAAGTTAGCCCAATGATTAGCAACATTTACTGAAATTTTACTTGTTGTCATAGTTTCATTAATTCCATAACCTGATATGTAACCTAAAAATATTGTATAAGGATTAGTAATTAAAGCACCTGCGTCAGTTAAATAACCTCTTATAATTTTAACAGGTCTATGCATATGCTCATTGTTTAAAAATAAACTAATAAAGGTTTGACTTGCACCCTCAAGAGAAAAATTAACTGTACTTGTAGAAACTGTACTTGATTCCGTTATTGTGGGAATAGTTAATAAGTCTGCTCCTGCTGTGTAAGTATTGCCATCAAAGACAAGATCAAAATAAGCTGTCGTTCTATAATATATCGTACTACCAATAGTAAACTGAATTAAATGTACTTGATCTAAATGGTCAGTTGCTAATTCTGTTTTAAGGGTAGAGTGTAAACCTCTTGACATTATATAACCTCAATAAAATCTAATTCGTATCTATAAAATGCGTCTTGTCCTACTGTAAACTCTTGTACATCATTTTTCAATGCTACTGTAAATGGAACACTATCATAAGTAACTGCTTCGTTATTAGCTAATGCAGTAGTTAATGGTGGCTCTATCGTTACAGTTGCCGCATTACTTGATGATGTTACATCACTTATAACCATATAAACTTTAGTATGACCTGCAAACTTTATAAAATCTCCTGCTTTAAATCTTCCTGCACCATCAGCACCAAAAGCGTCCATAGCTATTGTCGTGTCAGCTACAGCGTGTACTCCATTTACTAATACTGATCCTGTTTCTGTTCCTAGTGAATCATCTATAATTGGTGGCGTATAAGTAAATGATTCTTTACGCCCTCGTTGTGCAGTAATAAACGCAAAGATAGGTGCAAAACTTGCTCTCGTCATTGGCGGAAATGATACTTGCATTTCCCATCTTTGATTTTGTAATTGTCTAGCTTGTCTACGACCACTAATAGAGGTTGAAACAATAGTTGTTTGATTGCTCTTAATATTAATGCCATTAGATATTGGACTTGTAGGAAATGTACCACTCATACTAGAGCCGCCTGACCTTTATTATTTAAAGCTGAGTTAATCATATTTACAATCTGTCCTCGTCTTGTATCTAGTAGATTTCCAAATGATTGTGCGTCTACTGTGGTTATATTAAAGTTTACTGTTGCACCACCACCACCAAGTTGATGATTAGGCGTAACTGATCCTGCGGTGTTAGGTGTAAAGAGTTCAGGACCCTTTTCTCCAACTAAGAATGGACTGTTTGGTAGCCTAGATCCACCAAACTGTGCAGGTGGTTGTTGTGAAGCTATTGCCGCAATTTGTACCGCACCCATAGCACCTATCGCTATAGCTAATGGTATTCCTACTGGACCAAGTTTTAATGCACTTGTGATACCTGTTGCAGTATTCATTATTGCTTCACCAATATTTAATGCTTGGTTTAATCTAAACATTGCTTTGTTATGTTTAGCACCCTCAGATAACGCAGTTCTGAAACCCTCTTTAGTCATTTTTTCTCTTTGTTCTTGCGTCAATTCTTCAAAGTCTAATTCTTTAAATTTAATATCTTTAAAGTTTGATAAGTTTCTTTCAAAATCTGCAGTTTTCTTTTCTTCTGCTTCTTGTTGTTTCTTAGTTGCATTTTCTAATAATTGGTCAAAGGTTAAAACTTTCTCACCTGCTATCTGACACGCATTACCAATATCAGTATAGCCTAATGCAATAGTATTTAATGATTCACTTACTTCTTCATTAGTTGCAATGGTTTCGTGTTGTCTTAATCTAAACTGTTCTTGTTGGTGAGCATAAAATTCAGTTGAATCACCTAATTCATCAAAACCTTTCATTAATCCATTAACAGTTTTGTTTACTGCTGTAAAAGTAATACCTAAAGTAACTCCTATTGCCGCTACTGCCGCAATATTTCCATAAGAAATTTGCAATGCAGTTGCTAACAAAACAACTGATCTATAAAGTTCTAATGTTCCTTTTGCAATAGATACAAAAACTGCAACCATTTTCAAAGCAATTATAGCTGAAAATATCCTAGCTACATTATCTGCATTTCTTGATAAAAAACCCATTGAATCCTCAATAGCTTTAACTGCATTTGCTAACCCTACTCCAATAGAGATTGCTATAGCGTCAATCTTACCTTTATTAACTTCTAAATTTTTATTTAAATCACCAAATACACGCTTTAATTCTGTAAAGAAAGTTTGGTTAATAGTTTGTCTAAATTGAAATAATTTATCACCTATCATTGACAAAGTACCTGCGAATGTACCTGCTAATGCGTCTGTTGCACCACCGAATCTACCACCTGCACCAAATACTTCTTCAAACTTTTTAATAGTATCTTCAATAGAAACAGTCGCACCCTGTTTAAAGCCGAGCATATCTCGGACACCTTTTTCTCTAAATACATCTGCCGCAGCAATACCACCACTAAAGGCTCTTTGAATTTGACTGGCAGTAGTTTGAAAATCTAAACCTGTTACTGCCGCAACATTACCTGTAATTTTTAATATTTCAGATAAGTGGTTAGCGTCTTTAGATACAACTGCTAAATTTCCTGAAGCCGCACTTATCTCTTCCAAGCTAAACGGAACTTTACCTGCAAACCTAGCTAAGTTATCAAATGCCTTATTACCCTCTTCAACTGTACCAAATAAAAACTTAAATCTAACTTGTAGGCTTTCAATTTCTTTACCTGTATTAACTAAACTTCTAATTACTAAACCTGCACCTAATCCAATAAACGCATTTCTTAAATTAAAAACTGATTTTTTTAAGCCATCAAGATTTTTTCTTGACTGTGCAATAGCCTGTCTAGTTTTATCCTGTGCTACTATATCTATTTTAACTTTTTTAGTCATCTATCTCCTAGATTTGGCTTTAGCCATATTAATTTGTTGCTGTTCTTTTCTGTTCTTATCTTCTAAGAACACAATCCAAGTCATAAATTCTTCTACTGAAAATTGTTGAACTTGATAAATAGGTATTTTTAAGTAATCAGCTAATTGAACTATTGCTGAGTAGTCGTGGTCGTTAGCTATTTTTTTTTAATGTCTTTTTTTGACGGAGTTTGCATTAACCAAGTAGCCACCTCTGATAAAATATCAGGATCAGCTTTTTTCATTAAATGTTGTTTGTGTTCAAGAGTAAATAAACCTTTACCCTGCTCATCTAATGCTAACTCAATTAAAGCGTATGCCAAACCCTCGATAGCATCTAGTTCCATTTTCTTAAACAACTTACCTTTTTTTTCTAGGTTAATCGGTTGCTTGTAAATAGTTAAGTTCCATTCTTCGACAAATTTACTTTCGCCTTGATCTAAACTATTAAAATGGTCTTTGATATTATCTATTGCTGACATACGCTATTTTTAATCTAATTTGTATTAATTGTCAAATTATACTGTTGCTCTAGTAATAGCACCATTGATTTGAGCAGATATAGACATTCTAATAATATCGTCCATAGTTACTGACAATGAGTTGCCTGTTACGATAGCAGGAACAGAATAGTAGAAATCTCCACTATCTGATCCCTCAGGGTATAGTAGTAAAGTAACGCCTGTTGCTTCTTGTAGAACTATCTGACCATTAGAGTCAGTTTCGTCCCACATACACTCAATAGTTACTGAGCCACTTTTTCTGCTTGTTTCATATGTTTTATTTGTATCAGATAATTGAGTTGATTCAATTACATCTGCTGTTGTTTCTAAAGTAAACGCTGTTACTTCTGCTACTGTGTTAGAGCCAATTTTTATAACTCCTGCTGAGCCTGTATGTACTGCCATTTTATTCTCCTTGTTCTTCTGTTATTTTAGTTGATTTTTTTTTGGGTTTTGCAGATTCAGTACTCCAACCTTGTTGTGCATACTCATCTACTTGGTTATCCCAAACCTCAATAATATCTCCGTCTTTATTTTGGAGTTTTATTTTTTTTGCCATATTTTCTCCCTGTTGGTTTCTTAGCCTCAGGATTGTTATGCTTATGCACCCAACCATCTTCTAAAAACTTGTTAGGATTATCTGTTAATACAGTCAATCCGTTCTTAATTAAATAAACTTTATCACTCATTTATGGTGTCCCTTGTGTGAATTTATAGAAGCACCTTACAGTCATAATTATACCACCATAAGGAAATATACTTCCCTCGTCTGTTTCTACGCTAACTAATTGGGTATCCAATGCGTTACCTGATCTAGTTCTATCACTATCTAAAGCTGTTTCAACTGTAGTTACTAACTCATTTCGTTTAGTATCTATATTACTTGTCGTTGTACTAGCTGTAGTAACAAAACCAAATATTCTAAAATCAATCGTGCCTGTGCGAGTAATGCCACTATTCTTAATAGAAACATCTTCTCTAGTTTCATCAGCAGTCTGTATATAGACCGCAGGAAACTGTTGTTGGCTCAATTCATCTAATTCAAAAGGCTCTCTTGTTACCTTGCCGAATGTTATCGGACTGCTAACCGCAGATAAGGTTGTAACAATGTGAGCCGCAATATCTTCTCGTTCACTCATATTCTTAATTCTCGTTCAAATGTTTTTCTAAATATATCTACTGCTTTATCTTCTTCTTGTCTATTAACACTAAAGAATGGTCTGCTTTGATCATTAAAAAATGCTTTTATATTCTGTGTTCTATTCGGAAAGAATACCTGACCTTTAGTAGATGATAGTTTTTTAAAACTCATATTGCCTAACATCTGACCAGTAAAGAATAGATTAGGTGTTAATGAAGCACCTCGTTTAGCTCTTTTCCTAGCATAGCCTGTTGAATATCTTTTAAATCCACCACCATTGACACTCTTGCCTTGTCTAGTACGATCTTTAATAGCGTTCTGTATAAAGGTAGAAGCAACTGCAATACCTTTAGCACTAGCACTTGGTATCTTTCTTTTAATCTTATCTAATGCACCTTTGACCGCAGTAACATTAATTTCTAGATTAACTGTTACCACTATCTAACCAATCGCATAGAATGTACTGCAACTTTTTCAGCGTCAGTAATTGTACTATCGTCATTAGCGTCATACTCAACACCATCTCTTAGAATATCAGCAAATTCATCTTCATACATAGTTCGGTAATAAGATCCCATTTGTTGAAATCTATCTTCATCACCTTGTGAATTAAACTTAGTTAATGCAGGGCAAATATAATACCCTAATGTTCTATAAACTGTGGCTCTAGTCCACTGTGTGTCAGTTAGTAAAGTTAAATCAATCTCTATACCACCTGCGTAACTTCTATTTCTTGATTGGTTACTGTGATAAACTGACCACCACTTATTTCTAATATCTCTTTGTACATCTGCAATAGCTTGAGTTACAAATGCGTCTTGTTCGCCTGTAGATAAACCCATATCTCCTATATCAGGCTGATATATAATTAAACTGCTTCTTGTTGCAAATGCCATAATAAAATTCCTGTTAAAATGTTAGAGGGGAGAGGAAAGGAACTCTCCCCCCTGTTTTGATCAATCCAATTAGGATTAAAGTATGCTTGAATCAGCTAATACTTCAATTCCATATGAATCGTGTAGTTCGCCTACGCCATAAACAGCAGTAGCGACAATTTCAGTTCCTCTAATTGAAGCATCTCTTTGTGTTTCAATTTTGATGTCCTGTAGCATAGCTAAGCCAAGTGCGTCTTTGTGGAATAGTCCACCTTTAAAGTCGCCACCTGTACCAGTGTTAGCCATATTTGAGCTTTCATAAACATTTACTCCTGCAAGTTGCCCTACAAAACCTGTTCTTAATGCTTCGTTAGCAACATCAGTTGGGTTAGGGTTTGCAAATGTATTTGTCATATTAGCTTTTAGGTCATAAGCAACAGCAGGGTGTAGCACACAAGCCATATCGTTGCTTGGTACACCTGATTGTTTTAGCTTAGATACTGCTTCAAAGATTTTTGCAACAGTAATAGCCGCATCAGCCGCACCTACTGCACCTGAAAAACCATCAAATAAAGCCATTAGATCAGCGTCCATTTTTCTAGCGATACCCTCGCCAAATAATTTTCCTAAATCTTTAACAACATCTGATTCAGATGTATTAACAGCCATATCAGTTACAGTAGTCATTACGCCTACTTCTGCTACAGTTAAATCTGCTTTACTTGTTGAAATAGCAGTATTAGCTAGGTCAGTTGCTTCTGCAACAGCCGCTGCCGCAACTACTGGGTAGATTGGTACTTGTATCACTTTACCTGAATTTTTTGGTAATGCGTAATTTCTTACAAGTGGTCTCATTATTGATGCTTCAGAAGCTACAAATAGAGCCTCTGCAATCATCGGTACTATCAAATCATCTAAGGTCGATAGCGTTGTTTCGTTAGCCATAATTATTCTCCTTTATGGGTGTATTGTTAATAGTTCTTCATTTTTTCCTTACGATATTCAGCGTACTTTGCCTTATCCTCAGGATTATTCATATTTAGTTCCGCCAAGTTTAAAGGTTTGGGCGTTTCACCACCAACACTCGATTTAGATCCTGCACCGCTAGGCGTTGCATTTCTAAAGTGAGGATTGTCATCTAAAAAGTTTCCTACATATTCGTTTATGCTTAATAGTTCTCCATTGCCATTATACATTGGAGCATTATTATCTCCTATAATCTCAGGGTTACCATCTGCACCTAGTTGTACTTTACTTTTTAACAAATTAACAACTTGATCTGGTTTAATAGCTTGATATTCACTAGCAACCTTAATCAATGCGTCATCAATTCGTACTTTTTGTAACTCGGCTTTGTATTGTGAAATCTCTGCTTCTTTTTTAGAAACAGTTTCCTTTAATACTTTATCAAATTCACCTCGTTGTTTTTGCATATCTAACTCTTTAGCTTCTTTTTCTTCTAAGAGTTGTCTTGCTTCGTCAGGGTCAATGCCATTAAATCTTTTTTCAATTTTAGCTCGTTCCCTTGCAAGTCTTTTCTCAAGAATTTTATCCAACTCAGATTGAGGGATCATTTTTTCTTGTGTTTCAACTTCCTGTTTTGTTTCTAGAGATTCAGTATTCTCGATCTCCGTTTTTTGCTCGTCAGCCATAGTAGTATTCTCCTATATTATAAGATTGCCATTGTTATCATACCAACTTGGGTCGGTAGGTTGTAGATGGTGTCGGCAATTATATCCACCTCTACTTGTAAAAGGATCAGTCGTAGACTTACCTTTCCAAATCTCTGAACTCCACTTATCTCTAAGTTCTTGTTCAGAAAATATTTTACCTCTATTAGTTATACAAAATGGTCTACTATCACCAATTATATCTCCATAATATAGGTAGTTTGTTAGTCCTGCTTCACCTGCTTTCGCTTTGGTGAACTGACCATCAAATTCCATTAAACTGTCGTGTGCTAATTGCTTTGCGTATCTTCTCATATTATTTCCAACACGATCTGCACCATAAAATGTGTGTAATCGTTCTATCGCTTTCGCTTTTGCAACTTCATCTGTGGTAGAGGCGACAAACTCTACTAATTCATTAATCTCATCAACATCAGCTTTGATATATACGCCATTTATTCTCTGCTGTAATGTCTTAACAGTATCATTAAGTGATTTGCCTGTTATTGTCGAGGAATAAACTTCATCAGCTAATGCGTTTACTGTTTCTGCACCAATGTTTAAAAAACCATTAAATTTAACACGCTTTAGGTTAGTTATAGTCTCAATATCTAATTCAGTGAGTGTTTTAAACTTATCAGGTATTGGTAACACTTTCATATTCTCAACAATACGCTTTGCCACTCTATCGTATTCTCTTACCGTACCATCAGCCCATAATGTGTAGTGTTTATCAATTACTGCTTTTAATTTAGGTCTAATCTCTACTGCTAATCTAGCCTCAAATAGTTTACCCTGTCTTATGGGTAATTCACTTGCTACCTTTACAACTTCTCTTTCAAGATTTTCTAAGGCTATGTTTAATCTTTGCGTATGTAATAACTCAATATCATCAACAAGGTTTTCTCTTAGCTGTGCAAGTTCTTCTATTTTATCCATTATCTTTTTTATCTAATTGTTTCCAAAATTCGTCTAACGCATTATGCTCACAGTTAGCACATTTACAAGTTACACATACACCATTATTACCACAATGACATTCGTGTTCGCAATGTTTACATAGCATATTAATTGCTTAATAAAGGATTGTCGTTAGCGACCTGTACTTCTCTAATTTTAGCTTCTAGGTATTCAATAGCCTTACCATTGATCTTAATGTCAGCCTTATTACCCTCTATTGATTTATTTACATCAGTTAAATCAACTTCACTGTTTATAATATATTCTCTATCTTCTAATTGGGCTATGCGATTATTAAACTCACCCCACGCCATAAAGCCACCACCAATAATTCCAATAACCCCAATTAATGAGGCATAAGAACTTAACTTAGATACCATTCCTTGCATTGATTAACTCCCTTAATTCATTGTATTTAGTATTAACTTCTGTCCTAGCGTTGTTTAATTCTATTGTGTGTTTAACAACAGGATCATCAGCACTAAGTGAAACTTGATTAGTATATATATCTTTATCATAACCAACTAAGGCTATTTGATTAAAGAAATCTTTATTGCCATCAGGCAACTGCTCAATATTAAATATAGCTTGATTAATGTTAGCGTAACTAGAAATATCAACTTGATTAGCTTTCATTTCTCGACTAACTAACTCACTAACTACTGTAAGTGTTGCTTCTATTTTTTGTAGTTCGTTATCTATCTTACTATCTATATATTCTTCCATTGCAACCATCTTAGGATTAACCTCAGTAGTTTCTTCTACTGTTTCTTCGGCTACCTCTACTTCTTCTTCTTTAACTTCTTCTTCGACAGCTTCTTCTTCAATAATTTCTTCTTCAATGGTTTTTTCAATGGTTTCTTCTTTGATTTCTTCTGTACTTTCGTCTGACACTGGCACTGCGGATTCTTCTTGCAAGGGCATTGTTTCTTCTCCAACAACTTCTCCATTATCCAGTTCAGGCTCTTGCTCAACCATTGCCACTTCTTCTGTAGGTAATTCTTCATTAGTATTGGTTTCCAATTCGGGTACATCATTCGTTGTTGTTTCCACAACAGGCTCAGTATCGTAGGCATCTATTAATTCTTCCGTTGTAATTTCTTCTTCTATCACAGTTGTCTCAACTGGCACAGTTAAGACTGGCACTGTGTCTACATCAGGAAGCATAGCAACTGTTTCTACACTTAAAATTTCTATTTCAGGCTCATCAACCTCTATAATTTCAGGCTCATATGTTATAACAGGTAAATCTATTTCAGGTGCTTCTATATCTTCAATTATAACTAATAAATCATCTTTTATATCTACAATAGTTTCTGCTATATCTTCAACTGCTTGAGGACAAGTACTAGGTGTAAACTCCCAACAAAACTTAACTGTAGTGTTAGTAGCTTCTGTGAGTGTCGTATAGTCTAGTATTAAACTCGGATCAGTTACATCAACCCCACTATGATAATTATTCCAATTACCTGCTGATTGCTCTACATCAAAATCAAACCTAGCTGTTAATGTTCCGTGAGTGTATTCAGCGTTAGGTGTAACAATTAGTGTATTACCATAATTATTAAATTGATAATTAGCGTTAGTCGTATCAGTCAATAATAGCGTTTGTGTAGTTGTGTCTCCATTACCACTTACTGCTTTCTGCGTCATAGTAACTGTTGATTGCCACTTATTCCACCATCTTATGTCAGCAGTAAAATTACTTGTGAAACCTTGTCTTAATTCATTAATAGTCATTAAATCTATGCTGTTAATTGTAGTCTCAGCATATTTACCATCTTTACCTGTTAGGTAAGTTGATTCATTTAGATCAGAACTGTCAGGGAACATAGTTCCATTCCAAGTACCATCATTAAAAGTCTGTGATATTAAATTAGTTGTAGTGGTTGTCGTGCCTGTACTGTAAGTCGTAGTACAAGTCTGATCTCCAATATTTGGAACATCTTGCAAACAAATAGTCTCGGCTTTACTCGTTGCCAAGCTTAACAGTACCCCCACTATAATTAATAGCTTGATCTTCCCCATCTAAATCCTCTAATATTTCTTTATCTACTTTTTCTATAATTCTTAAATTCTTTGTGTATTCTTCGTAATCAGGTCGTAACATTCCATACTTTTCCCATTCAGCTTTAGCTTCAAGTCCTATCTTAGAATCATAAGGACAATAACTTCCTGCGTGGTGCATTGCTTCAAACACCATAGGGTTTTGGCAAAGTAAACTTATACTCGCAACTTTCATACCCATATCGTATAAGGCTTTTGCGAGTTTTAATCTTTCGCAGTTTAAATCTCTTTTATAAGTACCAATACTTGCAGAGAATGAAAAACTAGAGCCACCTACACCAACACCTATCGTACAAACATCTTGGCTCATATTACTTAGAGCAGGTGCATTAGCTGTACTTACAACTCTTGAATCACCTTGATATGCGTTAGTTGTGTTATTCGTAGTAGAATTACTAGAACTTCCGTCTTGGTAGTTAGTCGTGGCAGTTGATGAATATCCACCAGTAATCGCAGTGTTTGAGCCTGTAGAATTTACTTGGTCATTAGTAGTCGAGCCACTTGAGGTAACATCAGCCATCGCAGAATCCATTAAGACACTAAACACCCATAACACCCCTACCATAAGGAATGTAATCATAACTATATTTCGCATTATTCTTCCTCAGATACTTCGGCTTGAGTTTGTGCATTTTCAAATACACCAACCTCAGTTTGGGCTTCAATCTCGTCATTAATAGAACTAATAATCTGATCATCATCAATAACCGCACCGACAATTTGTTTATCAATTTCTTTTTGGAATGTACTTGATCTAACGCCACTTGCTTTAGCTTGTTGTAAGTATTGTAGATCAGAAGCATAGTCTCGTAAGTTAAATGATTCAGGGTAATCAATAACCCCATCAAATACCTTACCTTGCCACTTAGCAAATAAAGTCCATATATGTTCTTCTGCGTTTTCCAATAAGTCAGCTTTTTCACTTAATACTGAGTTAAGGTTTTCAAATTCTGTCTGCAAAGCTATACCACTTGATACTTGCGTCTTAGTTTGTCTAACCCCTGACATATGGGTTGCTCTATCTATCATTTCTATTTTCTGTTCAATAGATGATCTAATCTCACTTAAATTAGAGCCACTAGGTTGTAATAAGAAAGGTTTTAATCCGCTGTCTAAATCATCAGGCATATTTACAATAGCACCTGCACCTGCACTTGCCTCAACACCTTGTGTTTTAACTAAGCTAGGGTGGTTAGATAATCTAATCAACTGTTCCATCTCAGATAACTCGTTGTAAATAGATTGTTGCAATAATGCCACATCTGTTAAATCAGAGATACCAACACCTTTACGAGGTGATCTTTTATTGTATAAACATACCGCAGGTATTTCACCTAATTGATTGGGCTTAGTTTCTAAAACTCTTAATTTACCTCGTTCAGGTACAAACACATAAGATATATCTTGCGGCGTCCATATTCTAAAGTATGTGCCATCAGAAGTTCTTTCTTCTCTGACCTTTAAATAATCCAATACATAACGCCCACTAGTTGCTCTTGAGTAATGCCAGTCCATAACATTATCAGGTGTTACCATAGTTAAATAAGGTCTTATATCCTGACCTAATTCATCTGCTCTAGTCTGTGCGTTGCTTTCAGGCTTATCAACAAATATCCATACATTGCCATATACACCACTATAAGTCTGTGCGTTCTTCATAAACGCATTGAAGTTCTGTCCGTCTAAATCGGTATCAGCCAAAAATGATTCTAAACTAGGCTCTGTAGACAATGTACCATAGTCTCTAGTTGGTGGTACTCTGAATAAGAAACTAGAATAAATGCTTATGATATTACGACTATGATTGTCTATAGGCGTATAATTAACTCTATTTTGGTATTCTAAATCTAATTCTAATGCGTATTCGTGTAAGAAACTACCTGATCGGTATTCTTCTCCACCCAAGTATGATCTTAAATAAAAATTCCATCTTTGAATCATTAAGTCATAATTATCGTGTCTAGCTTCCATAAAATCTTTACTGTGGATTAAAGATTCCATATTGCTTTCATTCGTTATATAAGTTCCCATTATTTAACACTCCATCTTGTAGGTAATTCTTTGTTATAATTTTTCCTTATAGGGAACAGATAATCTACCGCATAGCCTAATGCGTCGTTCATATGGTCAAAACCGCTATCCTTGTCAGGTTGCGTAGTTCCCTCTTTGTAAAGGTGTCTTTCCAAGCCTCTAATAATGTTTTTACATTTGGGGTTTATAAATAACATTCTTTGCTCGTTTGTATTCTTTAGCCTCGAATTAACAGCGTTTATTCTGTCTCTTATCTGAGGGTGTGCGTTCTTAACTCTTACAGTTAGTCCTGCGTTTTGTAATATCGTTAAATCAGTTCTACCACCTGCTGAGGTCTTGCGTTGTCTACAGGCAGGATCAGGATATACAATGATCTTCCGTTCAGGGTATCTTGTTTGTATTTCCTTAACTAATTCTTCGGTGTTAGATGAGTATATTATGATCTCATCAATAAAATTGATAACATTATTTTCTATTTGGAACACTGCGGCACTCATAGGATCAATGTTAAAATCCATACCTATATGCAATGTCGTGTTGTTGTCCTTTACATTCTTAACATTATCTTCTCTGTTAAAATTGTAATATATAGCACCTGAATAAGTCTCAAAGGTTGCTAAGTATTCTTGCCTAAATGTTCGTTCATCTAAGTCGTTCTTTGCGGCTTCTACTTCGTCATTGTCTACCTGTCCGCCATCTAAGGTTGTGAACTGAAAGCTCTTCCAATCCTTATCCTCTAAACCTTTACAAAATAAATCATAAGCCCAATTACCATATCCTCTTGGTGTGCCTGTAAACATAGCACCACCTTTACGATCTGATAAGGTTGCTCTTAATACTTCAAACCAAGCCTCGCTAGATATATCAGCAAATTCGTCCATTACTAAATAATCTAGTCCTACGCCACGCAAACTATCATAAGACCTATCTGCACCCCTTAACGCTATCGTTGAGCCATTAACCAATGTAATAGATAAATCGCTTTCATTAGTCTTTTTAATCCATTTTAAATCTTTAAGGCGTTCTTTTAACCCTGACCAACATACTTGTTTAGCCTGTCTATAACTAGGGCATACAAACCATACCTTTTTATTAGGTAATGAAGCGTTTTTAATTAACTCTCGTATAGCTAAGTGTGTCTTACCAAATCTACGCCCTGTAACTAATACTTTAAATCTAGCTTTCGACTCTACTACTTGTTTCTGCGGACTTGTTAAGGGCATTTATTTTTATTTTTATATTAACTTTGCGACCTGCGTAATTACTATTGAATATATATTCTTTTTCCTCAGTATCTTTTAAAGCGTTTATAGATTGATTTAAAAACTTATTTAACTCGTCATTCATACTTTAAAACCTTTTTTCCAAGCCTGTAAACTCCAATAAGCAGGACTTAAATTCTTTTGTCCCTTAACTCTTTTTAGCACACCACCCATTCTAGCGTCAAATGATCTTTTCCGAGCAGGAATGTTCTTCTTAATACTCATTTCCTTAGAGCCAAAATTAACTTTCTTAACATTACCTGTTTTGCGATCTTTAACAAAGACCTTAAACTTTTTAACATCACCACGACTAGGTTTGTTTAGTTTAACTGTTCTACCCTGATATTTAGCCATTATTTCTTTTTAGGTTTATATTTCTTTATTGCCTGACTGATAAAGATATTCTTGTATAAAGATACCCCTTTACCAAACTTACGATCTGCTTGTGATTTAGCAGACTTATAAGCCTTAGTTTTTTTATTAAAAGATTTAACCTTACCTAATGATTTAGGTCGTTTTTTTTCAAATATTTCTTTTTTCTTTTTTGCCATATTGACCTTTAATTAGTGTTTACTTGGCAACCCCAAGCGTGTACATAATAATCATTATGTTTAGTAACTTTTCCAGTAATATATCCGCTGTCATCATAAGTATTTACATACTGTATTATGTTATCAGCTTCCAATCTTTCGTATAGCGTATCACAAGTTAATTCGTTTGGTACTGTATAAGCTATAGTCCCTGCATTTAAAAATAATATTAATATATACTGCATTAATCAATAAATGGTAAAGGTTGATCGTTCATAGACTCACTAGGACTATCCATTTGACCTAACATATTCTTCCCTAAGAATATTTGCATTGTAACATTACCCTTTTCAGCGGACTGCCATTGTAGCTGTCTAAGACGCATTTTTCCTTTGGATCTTCCTTTTCTCAGAAATTCCGAATAACTCTTTTCAATTAGGTCCGCACTACAGCCATAAAACTCGGCTATTTCTTTGTTGGTGCAATGATATGACGCTAATTTAGTGACTTCGTCTGTGTCAATTTTATATTTTTTTGGTCTTGCCATTTTTCTTCCTCTTTAAAACTGTTTGTATCAGTACCTCTTTCGAGTAGTTGTGCTGTTTGTCCAGTATAGTCCTCCCAGCGTTTAATAATTACATCGCAGTATGTCTTATCTTTTTCCATTCCATAACAAATTTTGTTTGTTTTTTCACAAGCTAAAACTGTCGTACCACTTCCTAAAAAAATATCTAATATTATAGAATTTTTATCAAAAGCTGAAATTGCCTCTTCTACAAATTTAACAGGTTTTGGACAAGTATGTGTTTCTCTCATACCATCTCCTCTGTCTGAATTGTAATCAAAATAATCAAGATTATATTTATTTTTGTTTTTTCCCCATAAAAATATAGGCTCAATTTTTCTCATATATGAGAGTTTTCCACCTGATTGTTTGTTTTTACAAATCCAATAAAATATATCTGTAGGTTTTTTCTGTAACCAAAAAAAATTATACTTCCAACCAGCAGTCAAAAATATAAAATTTGGACTAAATTTTTGTAACAAACTAAACCAAATACTACAAAATTCTAAGTAATCATCACCCTCAATATCTTTATAGGTATTGTATTCGTAATCAATACCATAAGGCGGATCAGTAAACACCATATTAGGAGTTTTATCATTTAACAAAATTTCGTAATTATTTTCTTTTGAACAGTCTCCACATAATAATCTATGATTACCCAACTGCCATAACTCGCCTTTTTTAACTCTAGGCTCTACATTTTCAGGAACAGCGTCCTCATCTGTCAATCCGTCTTGCTCTACAAAAAGTAATTTATCTAATTCTTTTTCATCAAACCCTGTCAATGCAAGGTCTATATCTAATTTATCAATATCTTGCACCTCTATCTTTAACATATCATCGTCCCATAAGGCGTCTTGATTGGCTCTATTATCTAATAAACGATATGCTTTAATCTGTGCATTTGTTAATCCTGTTGCTATTTGTACAGGGACTTTATCTAAGCCTAACTTTTGTGCGGCTTGATAACGTGTGTGTCCCACCACTATCACCATATCTTGGTCCACAACAATAGGCTGTTGCCACCCAAACTCTTTAATGCTTGAAGCTACTTTATCAATCGCTTGTTTCTTACGAGGATTATTGGCGTAAGGAATTAAATCCTTTAGTTCAAGTTGTTTAATTTCCATCTAACATAATCAGGGTTGTTTTTTTCAATCTCAGTATAGTGTGTTGCCATACTATTGACAACATCTTCTTCACCCTTGCCCTCTAGTTGTCTAACATAATAGATAGCGTGTAATATTTCGTGTTTTACAAGGTCTACAGCTATAGAGCCACCTTGTAGTATAATATCTTGATCTAAGTATATCCGCATACTACGAGAATGAAACGAGCCTTGTTGCTCTGCACATTCTTCTGATATTTCGCTTGGTATCTGTTCTAAGGTTATTCTATAATGAGATAACCTAATAAACTCAGGTAATTCAACCTTTTTATACTTCTTCTCCATAGCGACTTTCACAATAAAATTCAAAACCTGTCATTTGATCTTTAAAAGTTTCTAAATGTGGTGTTAGTAATTTAACCTTGTTATCAGCAATATATTGATGGCACGACCAAGTGTCGTTAAATGATTTTAATTTGTATTCTCTAGTGAATTGTTCGCCTGTATTAAAAGTTAGTAATATTGTGATAACAAAGAACATTATTTATTTTTTTTCTTTTTTTTCTTCTTCATTGGTGGTCTACCGACTTTAGATCCATATGTACCTTTACCTCTTGGCATAATAAACTCCCTCTTTTCAATGATTTAAAATTATATACGAATACACGAATGGTATTCTAGTAAGTTATACCATTTACTGTTTGCAAAAGTCAATATGTTTGATCAAAAAACTTTTGTGCTTCGTCTATGGCTTCTCTAAATCTTTTACCAAGATACACTCGGTCTACTTGATGTATGGTAGCTGTTTCTTTAATGGTGTAATCTTCAACACAGATATTATAAACCAAACCAAAGGCTTTATCACCTAACCAAGTATGTAAGCGTGATAGTTTGTATATAGCGTCTATTCTATCGGTAGCCATATCATTCCACCCTGATATATCTCCTACCTTATTAAAATTAGAAGTATAACTACCTATACGGCTTTTCTCCCATAATCTGCGAACTCTTAGCGCTGTGTAATATTGTTGTATGTTTACAACTTTTTTAGACCGCAATATATCCAAAGAAGATTCAGATATATTAATCATTACGACTTTACCTTGTCCTTTGGCTTTTTCTTCCTTAGTACCAATAAACTTCGGCTTAATATTTCTGCGATCTTCTTTCTTCAAATACTCCATACACAAAGTGTACTGTATTCGTTCTTGTTTTTCTATTTAATTTTATCACCATTGCGTTTACTAAATTTAACATATTGTTTTCCATCAGAATATTCTATCTCCGCCCAAGTCTCAGCAACCATTTTAAAACCTTGCGGCACTTTATCAGGGTAAGTTTCTCTAAAGTATTCGTCTGAGGATTTTACAGGTAGCTTAACAACTGTATCATCATCTTCCCATCTCTCTTGTGATAGGTAAGTTGAAAAATGCGGAATAAACTCAGGGCTAGAGGCTTTATCAACAAGTTTGTTATATTTTTCAATAAGGGTGTCAGAGTCTATTTTATTCTTAATCTTATTATATTTCTGAATTGCTACTTTCTTACTACCTCTCTTAGCTTTTAACTTACCCCATATATACATAAAATCATCTACATTCTTATCATTTATTCTTATTAGTTTATTCTGTTTGTTATCGGTTGGTGTATCGATTGGTGTATCTTGA
>Ga0208767_1000624_pt1 | contig 29338 bp, 40 predicted proteins | sample VirMetDEL_Mar_21_FD_184514 | JGI IMG/M metagenome (GOLD analysis project Ga0208767, IMG submission 184514) | Aqueous microbial communities from the Delaware River and Bay under freshwater to marine salinity gradient to study organic matter... | ecosystem: Environmental > Aquatic > Marine >... | reverse complement strand
AAGCCACCGCACTGAAAACAGCGGCACAGTCCACAGCGGATTGGGAACGCATCATGGCAGAGGCTTCCAAGAACTCGTGGAAAGACGAGTGGTTAACGATAGTGTTCAGCATACCCCTGATACTTGTTTTTATACCAAGCATGGTAGGACATATCCAAGCGGGGTTCAACGCATTGGCAACTTTGCCGATTTGGTATCATGAGATTCTCATGGTAATTGTATTAGCATCCTTTGGTGTCAAAGCAGGTAAGGGTGTTATGGAAATGATGGGGAAAAAGTAATGGCATATTCAACTGGTAAAAAGACTACAAAGTCTAAAAAGTCTTTCACTCCTTGTGCAGGTTGTCCAAACAAGACTAAATGTCGAGCAATGGGTAAGTGCATGAAGAAAGGCCGTAAGTAATGCCAAAGGCCAAAAAGAAAGCTAATGACGCTTGTGCTAAGAAGGTCAAGGCTCGTTACAAAGTCTGGCCTTCAGCCTATGCTTCAGGTGCTGTAGCCAAGTGCCGTAAGGTTGGTGCTAAGAACTGGGGAAACAAGAGTGGCCGTAAGAAAAAGTAAAAAAGGTGCGGCACTTAAAAAGTGGTTTAAGGAAGAATGGATAGACCTCAAAACAGGGAAGGCTTGTGGACGCAAAAGCGCAAAGGGAGATTCCAAACGCCCTTACCCTTCATGCCGTCCAAAGGCAGTAGCGGCCAAGATGACCAAAGCAGAGAAAGCTTCAAGCACCCGCAGAAAGACAGGCCCTGCAAGAATCAAACACAAAGTTACTGCATCAGGTAGACGGAGAAAGTAATGGCTACTAAACGTGTCAACAAAAAAGCAATGAAGTGTAACTCTCCTCGACGTACTCCAGGGCATTCTAAAAAATCTCACATTGTTAAAGCTTGTTCAAACGGTAAAGAAAAAGTTATACGGTTTGGTGAGAAAGGTGCTAAGACTGCAGGAAAGCCTAAAGCAGGTGAGTCAGCACGTATGAAAGCAAAACGTAAATCATTTAAAGCTCGTCATGCTAAAAACATTGCCAAAGGTAAAATGTCAGCGGCATACTGGGCTAATAGAGTTAAATGGTAACACTTGACAAATTTAAAAAAATGTGCTATAATATGAATCTCTTAAGTAGGAAACGCAAATGACGTATCTTCAAATTGTAAATAATGTTCTTAAACGCTTAAGAGAGCGTACTGTCTCTACAGTCAACGAGACTTCTTATTCTACACTCATTGGTATGTTAGTCAATGATGCAAAACAAGAAGTTGAGCAGGCTTGGGATTGGTCTGCGTTGCGTACAACTTTAACTGCAACAACTACTGCAGGTGCTTTTGCTTACGAACTTACAGGTTCAGGCGATACACTAAAGATTCTTGATGTTGTGAATGATACAAGTAATACATTCATGACTTATAAAACTGCGCATGAGTTTAATAACTATTATTTAAATACAACTCCAACGCAAGGCTCTCCTAGATACTACAGCTTTAATGGTTTAGACGATAATGGTGATACAATCGTTGAAGTATATCCTCCACCAGATGGTGAGTATTTAATTCGCTTTAATATTATTGATCGTCAAACTGATTTGTCTGAAGACACTGATGTACCTGTGTGTCATAACAAAGCAATTGAAATGCTTGCGTATGCTAAAGCTGTAGAAGAGCGTGGCGAAGACGGTGGTACTGCAAGTCAATCTGCATACAACACAGCAAACCGTGTGCTTAACGATGCGCTCTCTATTGACCAAGCTAAACACCCTGAAGAACTTATTTGGACAACACCATAATGGCCGCCCCTTTACAGTCAGCTAGTATTGCCGCACCGGGCTTCTTTGGATTAAACACCCAAGAGTCTGGTATTACGCTTGAGTCTGGCTTTGCATTACAAGCTACCAACTGTGTAATTGATAAGTTTGGACGTTTAGGTGCTCGTAAAGGATGGGTATTTTTAGACGAGTCTACTGGTGTTGGTCTTCAAGGTATGCATCGGTTTGTTGATATTGACGCAACAGAATACTTTGGTGCTTGGTCAGATACAAACTTTTACATTTACTCTGCAGGCACACTAACGTCTGTTACATACTCAGGATCACAGTCGATTACTGAAGGTAACTGGCAAGCTGTGACACTAAATGATGCGGCATACTTGTTCCAAGCAGGATACGAACCATTATTCTTTGACACTGTTTCAGGCGAAGTCAAAGATATGAGCGATGCATTAAGTACCGCTACAGTTACAATTAATTCAAACTCAACGACTGCAACGGTTACACATACAAGTCATGGGTTTACATCAGGCAATCCTGTTACAATCAGTGGTGCTAATGAAGCTGTCTTTAATGGTACGTTTACTGTTACGGTGACAGGCACAGACACCTATACGTATACAATGCCAAGTTCTAATTCTAACAACCCTGCTACAGGTACAATTACAGCCGCTTGGTATCATGATGTACCTCCTGAAGCAAACGTAGCATTGTCAGCTTATGGTCGCATTTGGGCGGCATCGACAGCTACTAACAAAACAACATTGTATTGGTCTAACTTGCTTGACGGCACAGACTGGGATGGAGGCACAGCAGGAAGTTTAGACATTTCTGGTATTCTTGTGTACGGCAACGATGAGATTATTGCATTAGGCGCACACAATGGTTTCTTAATTGTCTTCTGTAAAAACAACATTATTATCTTTGGTGACAGCGACACTGCTCAAACCTATCTTGACCCTACCACACTACAACTGGTAGAAGTTATCAACGGTGTTGGGTGTATTGCAAGAGACAGCTTACAAAACACAGGTACAGATATTTTATTCTTGTCTGACTCAGGCTTGATGTCGTTAGGGCGAGTCATTCAAGAGAAGTCAACACCAATGCGTGACTTGTCAAGAAACGTGCGTGATGATTTGGTACAGCTAATTGAATCTGAGACACCTGCTAATATTAAGTCAGCATACTCAGCAACCAATGCATTTTATTTACTTGCATTTCCAACAACTAAACAAGTGTATTGTTTTGACATGAGGGGGCCATTACAAGACGGCAGTGCTCGTGTGACCATTTGGAACAACATGGAGTTTACAGACTGGCTTGGGTTTGATGGTGAAGTATACATGACTCATGCAGATGGCCTTGCTAGGTATGCAGGCTACCAAGACAATGGTCAGTCATATCGTATGGTGTACTTTACAAACTACTTTGATTTAGGCGCGCCGTCACAAACAAAGATCCTTAAGCGTCTGTCTATGACCGTTATTGGAGCCACAGGACAGGACTTTGTTGTTAAGTCAGGATTTGACTACAGTGACCAATACAACTCCTATCCGCTAACAGTACGTACAGGCACAGTGTACGAGTATAATATTACTGAGTACAACATTGGTGAATACTCAGGTGGCACATTGGTTGACACAGTGCGTGCGCCGGGATCAGGTAGTGGATCAGTATTACAATTAGGATTTGAAGCAGACCTTAACGGTGGTGCTTTGTCAATTCAAAAAATGGATGTCTATGTTAAACAAGGTAGGACAATCTAATGAGTTCATATACTAAATCAACAGACTTTGCTTCTAAGGATGCACTGCTCACAGGTAACCCGCTTAAGGTTGTCAAGGGTACAGAAATTGACGATGAGTTCAATGCTATTCAAACAGCAATAAACTCTAAAGCAGACACTAACTCTCCTGCACTTTCTGGCACACCTACGGCCCCTACAGCATCTGCAGGAACATCAACAACACAGATCGCAACAACAGCATTTGTTGATAACACTTATGCTCCTATTGCATCACCTACGTTGACTGGTACACCCTTAGCTCCTACAGCTACAGCGGGTACGAATACAACACAGATTGCGACCACTGCTTTTGTTACTGCCGCTGTTGATGCTATTCCAGACCTAGAGTATGCATCGCAAACAACCAAAGGTGGTGTAAGAGCTTACATTTCAAGCGGTGACTTGTACATTTATACTCAGGACTAATCATGGCAATTGTATTTAACGGTGCAGTATTAGATTGGTATCAAGAGTCAGTGTACATGAATGGCACTGCTGTAAGTACGCCCGATTCACCGGGAGATGTTTACTTTAATGGAACTCGTGTGTTTGGTCTGACCAGTCCTGCATTTAGCTCAGAGACTACACTGACTACATTAAACCTTGCTCCTGATTCTTCTGATATTGAAAACTGGGTATCTGGATTAACAACAGAAATTACAGATGCATTTCATTCACACAGCTATGCTCAAGGGCCGGGGACAGATACAATCTATAGAATGTATTTAAAAGAAGGCTACCGATGGGTTACAGGTGATGGAACATTTGTAGGTAGCGCAAGCCCCGGAACTCAAGTTGATGCATACTCCGGTAAATCTGTCACAGGATTTAATACATCACACAACGGTGGAGTAAGCGGCACACTACGTAGAGACGATGGCGTTTGATAAAAACACCAGTAGCAATACAGCCTGCATACACGATTTACTTTGAACGGTTTGCAGATAGAACTTGGACTCACGCAGATGTACACAAGTGGACCCCAAGTATTAAAAAAGAATTTGAACAAGTACATGGACTTTTACAGATGATGCACGGACAACCGTTTTTTTGTTTGACTGACAACCCCAAATTGGAGAAGTTCGTACAGTCTCTTGGTTATCAATATGTACAAACATTATCGTGTGATGATGGAATAGATAGACCTATGTGGAGATATACAAATGGGTAATATCGTAGGCGGTATCACTAACGCCTTATTTGGAAAAGGTGGTGCGGGTGTCGCCGGGGAAGCGGTGGCTCGTGCTCGTGAGTTAGGTAAAGATGCAGTCTTTAAACCTTTTACCGTTACAACTGCATCAGGCACAGCAGGCTATGGCGGAGATGGAGATTACTCATCAACCTTGTCTGCTCCTTATTCTGAAGTTTTAAGAAATGCACTTGCAGGTGCAACTGGAATGTTTGAGCAAGCGGCATCTTTTGATCCTAATGTACGAGCGGCTGAAATATTTAGAGAGCAGTCAGCTTTACTCCAACCTGAGTTTGCTAAACAAAGACAAAAATTACAATCAGATGTATTTGGCTCTGGCCGTCTAGGATTAAAACTTGCAGGCGAAGCAGTCGGAGCAGGAGAAGGTTCTGGAATGGTATCTCCAGATGCTTATGGTTTGATGCGTGCTCAATCGCAAACACTTGCTCAATTAGCACCAATGGCAAGACAGCAAGCTTATGGAGAACAAACAACTCTTGCGCAACTAGCGGCTAATATGTTGAACTCTGGTTTAAGTGTTAGTCAACTTGAACAGAACTTGGTTGGTCTTGGTATTAATGCTGAAACTGCAAGAGCAGCGGCGGCATATGCAAGCGGACAAATGCAACTTGATCCTTACAAAACACAAGCTTCAATGTTACAACAACAGCGTGGTCAAAACGCAAGCTTCTTTGGTTCTGTATTGGGGGGCTTCCTTGGGGGAAAGGGGTAAGCGGTAGTCCTCCTCCTCCAACATCGTTTGGTCCTACTCAATCAGGCTTTGGCCCGCTAGCAGGAACATACGGATCAGGATTTGGAACTGCCGCAACAAGTTACATGAACTCACCTTCACTGTTTACAACCACATCGCCTAATCAGTTTAGATTTTATAAATAGGGTTTATTATGGCAAAATCACGCAATGAAGTATTAAGTTTATTCGGGGCCACTCCACAACAAATCATGGAAAAAGAACGCCGTGAGCAAGCAATGATGGTGTTGTCTCAACAAGATCCGTTTCAAAGAGCAGGCTCTGCTATTGGTGTTGGCCTTGCCAGATTGTTTGGAGGAAAATCTGCAGATGTATTAGAAGCAGAAAAGCTACAACAAACTAAACAGGGTCTTGATCTTACAACCGTAGAAGGTATGACTGAAGCGGCTAAACGTTTGCAAGCCGCAGGTTTTCAAGATCGTGCATTAGAACTCTTAGACATGGCAGATCGTAAAACAACAGCAGAACAAACTCGTGATTTAGCAGGTAGACAAATTGTTAATAAAACTGTTACCCGTACTGTTAATGTCACTGATCAGTTTGGTGATACAAAACAAACAGCAGTTAAAATTCCAATCCCTCACATGTACGATATGAAGACAAGGACTTTAACGCCTATTTTTACGGAAGTAGAAATTCAAACAGAAGCTGAGGCGGCGGCCCAAGTACCTTCTAGCGAGACTGACGGTACTTCAAAAGCTGAAACTCGTGTTATTACTAATATGCGGCGAGACTTAATAGATTTAAAACCGGGCGAAACGTATGAGCTACCATCAGGAAGATTTGTTCGCAAGTTACCTAATGGTCAACTTAGTCGTCCAATGACTCGTGATGAAATAAATAAAGAATCAGGAATTGATGAGCAGGCTAGTCCAGAAACTTTAGGCGGAGCATAGTATGGCTACAATTGAGGAAATTCTCAATGCTGAAATGCCACAGAATGTTGATGCAGGAATCACATCTCTTGTAAACGAAGAAGTAGATTTACTCAAAGAAGAGTCAGGGTTTACTCGTTGGGCAGGATATAGTGCGGCTTCATCCTTTATGGGACTTGCACAGACTCTTGAAGATCTAGGTCTTGGTATTGACTTTGATGAAGAAGAAGCTCTAAAGTATCGTGACCTTGCAGAAGTTGCAGGTGAAGATAATCCTATTGTTTCTCTTGCAGGTGGACTAGTTGGTTCAGTTGTAGACGTAGTAGGTGGTGGCTTTGCAGGAGTAGCACTCAAAGGACTTGGGCGTATTACTAGCGTATTGGGTGCGCAAGGATGGAATAATCTTGTAACTCAAGGCATGGCAGGCGGCGCAGTTGGTGGCTTCTTAGAACCTATTTTAACACAAGATGATAGTGTAGCTACAAACGTTGCTCTTGGCACAGGTTTAGGCGGTGTTTTAGGAGGAGCGGCATACGGTCTTCAAAGATTATTAACCCCTGCTCCTGCACCTGACGCACTAATCGGGTTACCTGCTCCAACTCAAAGGGCCGCATTACCTGCGCCTGAACAACCTACTGCGTTATTACCGTCACCTGAAGTTGCAACTCCTCGTATTCCATTCATGCCTGATGCAACTGGTAAACCTGCAACAGCAGGTGGTGTAGTACGCTTACCACAAGACGCATCTGTATTACCACTTGCTCGTACTAATCAAGCAGGTGAGACTACAATTCCGGGGCAACAACCATTAGGTCTCCCGCTTCTACGTCCAGTGCAACATACTAAGAATGATTCTATTGAAGCACTATCAGACGTTCGTCAAAAATTATTTACCATTATTGATGAAGCTCCTAGCAAACCTGCTGTCACTAAAGCTAAAGTAGAAGTTAAAAAAGGTAACGGTAGAATTGAAGCTTGGAAAGGACAAAAGCAAACAAAAGAAACTGTTGCTAAAATTAAAAAAGAAGAAAAAAGAATTGAACCTTTTAAAGAAACTTTACGTGCGCATGAAACAGTACAGCAAGCAAAGAAAGAATTGGTTCGTATTGACAATGGTAATGTATCACCAATCATTCTTGATCATGTAACTAACGTAGCTAAGAGTAAACCAAAACAACGTGAGCAAGTTGATGCAATTGTTCGTGAAGAAATTGGTCCAACACCTCCGCCGAATGTACGTTTGGCTAAAGAAATCTTAGGACGCAGAACTACAGGCGGTGATGCAGGAGCGGCTCAAGTTGATATTGGCCGTGCATTAGTTGATGAAGCAGAAGTTAATGCTATTCCTTCTCGTAGTACGCAAGCAAAAGATGCTCAAGGATTTGTGCCGGGGCAAGGCGGACGTGATTTTACAACTGCAGAATTGCGCCGTAGAAAAATGTATCAAAACGCAGAAGATGTAGGTAGACAACATTTCTTTACGCCTGATGACTTGCTTGACAAAGATTATAATTTTGCAAATGCGCAAGAAGCCGCTCGTGTACTGCAAGCAGATGTTGAGCAAGCAATAACAGAAGGTAACTTTAAAGATGCAGGTGATTGGATAATTAAAACATTCCAAGGAAGGGATACTAAAACATTAACTCCAGTAGAACAACTTGTAGCATCACGAGTATTTGCAATTGCATCTGATAATTTAAACAAGCTTATGCCTATGTTTAGAAAACTGTCTAAAGAAGTCAACGGGTTTAATGGGCCTGAAGCAGTTCGACTTGCAGATGATTTACAAACAACAAAAGAATTAATGACACTAATGCGTACACTGGAGAGAGTGGATGAAGCTTCTCGCCGTAACATTTCTAATGCGCTGAAAAACTATAAACTAGCAAATAAGTTCCAGAAAAAACATCAGCGTGAATTAATGGAAGGTAAGATTATTACAGATTTATTCTTTGGAGTAACTTGTGGCAAGTAAAGGTACAGGAAAAGGAAGCGTTGATTGTCAAGATGCATTGGCTCGTTTTGCACATGCGCTAGATCCAACAGCATTTACAAAAGATCAGCTTGATGTAGCTGTTGCGCAAGCATTAAAAGAAGTCGGCAAGCCTAAACGTATGTGGGACTATGCAGTTGAGTTTCAAATTAATTCATTGCTATCAGGACTAGGTACACCAATCGCAAACGTTGCATCTGTTATATACAAGCAAGTCACTAATCCTTTAATTGATGCAGTGGAAGCATTAAATCCAAAATCATCTAAAGCTTTTAGAGATATTGTATCCGCAATAGATCAAGCTCGACAAGGTTTTGGTTCTGATTTAGTTTATTTTAAATCTGGATGGACTACAGGTTACCCGCTTGATATTGTTACAGGCATTCGTGATGCGGCACGCAAGATGGGTATTACAGAAAAAGATGCACGCAAAGCGTTAACAAATTCTATTATTGAACAGCGTGTGCGTATAGCATTGCAACGTGACCCATCATTAGATGAGCAAGCATTGACTAAATCTTTTCAAACTAATTACAAACCAACAGATGCGGAGATTGAAAAGTTTTTACAAGAGTCATACGACTATGTAAGAGGAACAATTCCTGGGCCTGCAGGTGAAGTAATTCGTTGGCCTACTAAGTTGTCTGTAGCTATTGATGAATACGGTAAGGCTAGATTCCGTCGATACAAAATTGGAATGATGGCTTCTCAAAAAGCTAGAGCAGATGCCGCCCGTGGTAAAGGTGATTATAAAACTTTACGTGACAAGTACACACGTCAATCAATGGAGCATATTACTGTTGATGACAAAGGTAACTTGACATGGCCTGAGTTAGCAGAAACGGTTAAGAAAAACTTTGGCAGACTACAAGAAGATGTCAATACTACGTTCGTAAAAACAGCACAATTCAATCCATATGAGACGGTAAAAGAATATGCACTGCGAGAAATGTTTCAACAAAAATTAACTGGTTTGCCTAAAGGCGTAGCTGATTTCCGCAACAAGCATCCATCTGTTTCATTGTTCATTCCTTTCTTAAAGACTCCTTGGAATATTACTAAAGAAGGTTTTTCTTACGTGCCTGTTATTCCACAGGTAATGAAAAAATATATGCAAGGTAATGTTGATGATGCAATACCCGGCGCGTACTATGAAATTAGTTATGAGGAGATGGCGGCTCGCCAGATCTTAGGTGTTGGTGCTTTTGCTACAGTTATGGGGTTAGTAGAAGAAGGCAGGATAACAGGTAAGCCGCGTGATGCACAAGAAGCTCAAGCATGGAAAGACGCAGGGATTCCTCAAGCTTCTGTTAGGTTAGGCGACACATGGATCTCTTATGATCGTATTGAACCACTTGCAACAGTGCTTGGTCTGTCTTCAGAAATGGCTCGTACATGGGATGAGATAGGTAATCTACCAGAAGTAGATCAGAAGTGGGAGATATGGGGAGAAGAGATAGGTAAAGGAACTATGTTTGCTTTAAAGGCGAACATTATGCAGAAGTCTTTTATTGAAGGGTTTAATGATTTTGTAAACACTGCATACAACAATGGAGATGTAGGTTTTGCAACTGGTGTTACAGCTATTAGTAGACAATTTACTCCTGCGTTTATAAACCAAGCGGCACGAATCTCAGATCCTTATGAAAGACAAGCAAGCTCACCTATCGAAAAGATTATGCAGAGGATACCGGGGTTACGTCAGCAACTACCTCCTGAATATGGATTGATTGGTGAACCACGAGAAACAAATAAGATACAAGCATTAACATCTTTTAACATCCAAACAGCAGACCAAACTCCTCTTGAAAGATACATCTACGATTTGGGTGTAACTAAAATGAGAGAAGATAAAAGTCTTAAAGGGGTTGATTTAAATAATGAACAGCTTGCAATTCTCCGTAAAATGAGTAGTGAGTTTATTACCCCAAGGCTTGAGAGGTATGTAGCATCTGAAAGCTTCCGCAATTTACCTGATGCTCGTAAAAAAATAAAATTAGAAAAACAAATTGATAGATTAAAGTCTGCACCTAGTCAAAGATTTTATTCATACTTACGCAGAACAGATCCGGTTATGGCTAAGAAGTTTCGCGTAGAGGTCTTAAGAAAACAAGGACGATTAGATAAGGTTAACGCCGTTAACCAATAAAAAAGCCCCCTTGCGGGGGCAATCCACTGGAGGGTGGTTTAGTCTTCAAGGATGCTGTATACATCCCCGATCATAATCTTAAAGAATGGTATGTTAATAATAAATCCATCAAAGAAGTAGACTTCAGCATCATCAATAGTTTGATCTTTTCCAAACCCTAACACTGGTTGCGATTCTACTGTTTCTGCTGACAATCCGAATACATTGTGAAACCTAGCAGTTACCATCCCCAATCTTCTCCATTCAATCCGTGCGCGTTGTAGTCTGTGACTCTTTTCTCAAAGAAGTTAGAAATAGAACTACCTCCCAACAATTCCTCCATCCACGGTAAAGGGTTCTCCTTAACCTTCCAGTTTGTCTTGAGACCAAGTTGGAGTAGACGTCTGTCTGCGAGATAGCGAATGTACTGCTTGACATCTGCCGCCGACAAACCTTCCAAGTCACCCATCTCATATGCAAGATCAATAACCTTGTCTTCCAACTTGACTGCAGTCCTAAACATTTCGTATATATCTTTCTTAAAATCATCATTCACGACTCGTGGGTGTTCATCGCAGAAGGCTCTGAATAACTTAGCCATACCCTCTGCGTGTTGTGACTCATCACGTACAGACCACTCAACAACAGTACACATACCCGGCATCTTACCGTAACGTTGGTAGTTCAACAGCATAGCAAACGCTGAGAACAGGGACATACCCTCGTTGAGTACACTACGTGCAATAGCCATTGCTGTACCTTGATGCGAATGTACGTCTAATCCGGACATGAACTCCAGTTTTGCAGACATTTGCTCATACTCTAAAAACGCTGTGAACTCCTCTTCCGGAAGTCCGAGAGTGTCATTGAGTAAGGCGTATGCTCGTTGGTGGATGAACTCACGAGAAGCAAAGGCTGTGAGCATGGCTCTAATCTCATTGTTCTTGAACTTGGGAATGTAATACTCAAGATAGTTTGTTCCAACCGCCACGTCTGTCTGCGTAAATAACCGCAAGATTTGGGTGATATGGTTCTTTTCTGCCTCCGATAACACCCCTGATTTCCAGTGATTAACATCTGTCTGTAACTCTAGTTCATCTTCAATCCAGTGGATACGTTCGTGCTGTGTTGCATACTCAACAGCCCAAGGGTAACTAAATGGTTTATAACTTCTGTTCTGTTCCAGCAAGCTCATATAATTGTTTCTCCAGTGTGTCCAGTTTAATGGACATTTGTTGTATTGTTGTAAAGCAGTCGTTTAATAATCGTCTGTTAAATGGATCAGAGTCTTTAATCAACTCTAACCTCTTCAGTAGATTCTGTGCTTCTTCTTTCATTTTCTCTCCTATCCCTGACAACTCACACAGACTTCATCGTCTTCAAAGTCCTTCAATGCATTACGGTCCACTTTAGTCCCAACCTTCTCCGCTGTAACACCTGCAGTCGTGCGTAGATAATATAATCCCTTAAGCCCTTCCTTCCACGCCTTGAGGTGTACCTGATTGACAATAGCCTTGTCAGTACCCGATGGGAAGAACACGTTAACACTCTGCCCCTGACATATAAACTCTTGTCTTTTAGCTGAGTGCTCGACGACCCACCCCTGATCGAGTTCAAATGCTGTCTTAAATGTAGCCTTCTCGTCGTCGGAGAGGAACTCCAAGTGCTGTACAGAGCCTTCATTCTCAAGAATACTTTGCCATACCTTCTTAGTGTTCTTTCCTTTATCATCTAAGAGTTCCTCCAAGTATGGATTACGAACCGTGTGAGATCCTGCTCTCGTCCTATGAACAAAGCAATTAGATATGCGAGGCTCAATTGAGGCAGAGCAACCGCATAGGATACTACTGTTAGCGTTAGGAGCAACAGCCAGAAGATGCATATTACGAACACCAGTACCACGTCCATCAGGACACTCACCACGCTCCATAGCCAACTGGTACGTACTGTATTGAGCCTGCTGTTTGATCTCTTGGAACATCCGGTAGTTTTCACTAGCGGCCTGCCAAGATTCCCAAGCTATCCCTTTGCCTTGGAGGTAGCCGTGGAAGCCCATTGCTCCGAGGCCAACTGAGCGTTCTCTGTAAGCTGAGTACACAGCTTTTGATAATTGTTCTGGTGCGTTGTCAATAAAGTATTGAAGCACGTTGTCCAAGAATCTGATAAGGTCTCCAACCATTCCAGTTGTTTTCCAGTCGTCGTATCTTTCGAGGTTGACTGATGAGAGGCAACAGACTGCTGTGCGTTCTTCATTTGTTGCGAGATGGATTTCATTACAGAGGTTGCTCCCCATAATGTTGAGTCCAAGCCTTCTTTGAGCTTCTGGTAAACCTCGTCTGGCTGTGTCGATAAAGTTAATGTAAGGACTCCCAGTTCTGAAGCGAGCTTCAAGTATTCGTTGCCAAAGCTTACGAGCTTGGACTGTATCTCTGACAATTCCTGTATTTGGGTCTGTAAGGTTCCATTGTTCATCATTGATTACCGCCTCCATAAAAGCGTCAGTGACATTCACTGCATTAAAAAGATTAAAACATTTACGATTGATGTCGCCACCAGTCGGTACTTTAAAGGATATGAACTCCTCGATATCAGGATGGCTTACGTCCAAGTATGCGGCGTAAGACCCTTTCCGTGTCTTCCCTTGTTTGTACGCAGTCATCTGACTGTCCACTACTTTCATGAACGGGATCGGGCCCGGAGCCTTGTCGCTGATCCCTCTCACGTCTGACCAGTGCCCACCCACACCGCCGCCCTTTACGGAAAGCCATGCTACTTCACCATTATGATCAATAAGGCTATCAAGATTGTCCCCCACGTAAGTAAGGAAACAACTAATAGGCAAGCCCCTATTACCTCTGCCATGTTCAGGTGCGTTCGACAGCACAGGTGACGCAAACATAAACCAACCTTTACTAGCGTAGTCATATATGCGTTGTGCCAAGTCAAGGTCACCATAGCAATAAGCCACTGAAGCACGCGCAAAGGCTTGCTGAGGAGACTCTTCATGCTCAAGCATATAGTAGTCGCGCATGAGAGTAATTGCTTGTTCACTAAGGCGATTGTCTCTTTCATAATCAATCGTTATCCCAAGGTGTTGACTCATCTAAATCTATCTCCAGTGCATCTTGTTGTTGTTCAATTCGGTCAACAAAACGTTCTACCAAATCATCTGAAGTAATCTCTAACACTTCCATTAGAGTTACTTCATCAAGGTGTTTTAATTTATCTTTAATTTCTGAAAGGGTAAGCATCTATTTTACCACACTTCTTTTAACTTGTCAAGGTAGTGTGAACATTTTTCTAAATCAATCTTGCCACCTTTGTCTTGAAATCTTGATATGTATTTGATTACATTACCAATTAGGTATCCTTTGAACTGCTCTTCAGTTAGGACTACCTCCATATAGTCCCAAGGCTGAATAGCTTTTTGATAGTGAGTACCCCCAATTTGATGGTTGCGTGCGATCTCGTGTAGGTCAGGCATAACGTTCTCTCAAGTAGTTGATAGACACAGGCATCTCATCGAATGTCCCATCTTGTACTTCATGTAGCATCCAAATACCAGACCAAGATCCATTAGTCTGTGGGTTCAGATACTCTTCATCATGTTGATAATAGATACCTGCAAACAAACCAGTAATACGTTTACCATCTGCACGTCTAGCGTAAGAGATTGAGCGATCTTGCACGTGTCCCATTACACAACTCATGTGTTGCTTGTTGATCAGCGCATTAGATGAACTGACTGGTCTACCCATCACACCACTAACAAAGTAATGACTGTAGCATACACCATCAATGACAACAGGTTGCAAGAAATCATACACTTCCCATCCCATCTCTGTCAAATATAAATCATCAAACGACATTAGCCCTTCAAGCTTTGGATCAGCATTAATTGCTCTAGCAATACGATACTCATGATTGCCTAGTGTAAACACCATACGAGGGTTCCATTGCTTGTGTCTATTACGGTGTAGTCTTTTACGTTCCTTCTCAATTGGTTCTAAGAATACACGCATCGCTTCAATGCCTGCGTTGATATCATTAATGTAACGCCTACCTTCAAATGACTTCTTACCCACATCATAAGTAGATAAAGAAGGCATATCAAAGTGATCGCCAATATGTACAATTACATCTGGCTTTTTCTCGACGGCATATTGTCCTGCCCAACGCAAATGATCTGTCGGATTTCCCGGCTTGACTTGCGTATCAGGTATCACCATATGTTTCATTAGTTTCTCCATTGTGGTTAACGGCGTTAACCATTGCCAATAGTTCAAAGAAATGTTCTGCGTCTACGACTGCGAGTGGTCTCCGTCTATTCTCTTTAACGATGACAAGCGGTTGTGCATCGCTTCGATTGTTGCACTGGTCAACATAACGATAGACTCCAACTCGCGCAAGCGACTTGCATTCGACATCATACGCGAAAGACTTGTAAGCCAAAGGACTAAGCTGAACATCGCTACCACTAACGCCCATGCTTGTTGATCTAACATCATCACTCTCCAGATGCGGATAGGTTTGCAGTATTTGTTGTGCTGTCCACTGCTGTAGTTTCCTTCCCTTTGCTTTTGCACTCTGTGTTTTCATAGGGAGGTTCCCATATCTCTCCGCGTTTACGTTGTAGATGCAATAAGATTCCATTCTCAATTGCTCTTTCTTTACTGCCTAGTTGCTCAACGCAAATGTCAAACATCTCACGTTCTGATTTATCACTAAGCAACTTCTTTGCTTTAACTGGTCCGATTCCTTTCACACCGATAATGTTATCAATCCTGTCACCTGTCAAGAACTGACAGTAAAAGTTAAGTATACCCTCCTCTTGTGTAATGTAGTACTGCTCATCCTTAACAAAGTTGTAGTGCCATCCTTGCACTTGATCAAAGTCTTTATCAAGAGATACAATAATTGATTCGTCGCCTAGTTCAGTAGCGGCTATTGCAATCTCATCGTCTGCTTCACAATCAGTGGAGGTGATTCCATTCCAAGAATAATAAAGGTAATCACGCAACAGAGAAAGATGTTTTGGTTTTTCTGCTTTGCGGTTACCTTTGTACGGAGCAGTGACTGCAACGTCATGTCGGAAGTTGGTCTTACCAGTAAGGTATGTAGTCCATGAAGAAACATCGACTCGAAACATTACCAGATCTTCCATGAAGGAGGCCATCGTCCTGATAGCCACATCTTCAGACTCCTCATTTGTTGCAAACCCAATACGATAGCAAAGGATATCACCATCCACTAATGCAATCACAAGGTCTCTTCTTCCTCAGCTTCTGGAACATACTCGTGAAGATCAGTAACCACAAGCTTGACAATCCCAAGAGACATACCTTTCATGCCTGTAGGATTCGTCCAAGAGTATGGCTTAACCATAACATCTGCGCGAGAGCCGTTGCCCACGAGAACCTCTGGCCCTATCACATCACCGCTTTTGTCATACGGTTTGATCTCATACTTAGATGATTTACATGTGACAAAGAAGCCTTGCTCTGGTTTCTTCTCGTCATTAGACTTAATAGAAACACCTGACTGCTCAATGGCTTCAATGTGTTCTGGTGATAAATTACACAGATCTACTTGAAACTTACCTGACAACTTGTTGCGCTCATAAAGATGAGGCCAATACAACTCGACATTAGAAAGTTTAAATACTCCACTCATTACTCATTCTCCTATAGGTGAGTCATTTCTTAGACATAGGGACAGAAGGTATAGTCTCTATGAATATTCTATATTATAGCACTAATATGTATCAGTGTGTATCATACCAATTACATCCAATCTTACTCTCTGCATCTACTGGGCATCGAAAGCCCAAGGTAATCCCTGCTGTTCTTGCGGAGTCAACCATGATTGACGCAACCTGTTCGCCATACTTCTCCTTTGTTTCAATTTGAATTTCATCATGTACAAATGCAACCTGTTGCACAGGGAATCGAAATCTTTTAAATCTTTTGTGCGCTTCAATACACCACTGCTTTGCAATGATAGCCCCGCAACCTTGAAGGAGGCTGTTGAGTGCGGCATGCTCAGATCTAACAATGATCCTTCTACCATCCAACCCAGACACGTACCCTTTGCTCGCCACTTTCTTAACTTTTTCCATAAGTCTTGATAGCGCAGGGGTGTTAGCATAAAAGCGCGACAACACCTCTTGCCCTTCACGCGCACCTCCCCCGACAATACTACCAATCTTTGCGGGTCCTGCACCGTAAAGGGTTGCATAGATGAGAGTCTTAGCCTGCGGTCTCGTAATGCCTGCGGCATCTGCGTTCTTCTGATGGATATCTCCATTCAATAATTCCTCTTGCCATTCTGCGTCTTGCATATAATGCGATAGACAACGTAGTTCGATACCAGACAGATCAGTACCAACGAGAACATTACCTTCCTCAACAGTCCACAACTTACGACAGTCGTCACCATACTCACTGTTGACACTAGGGATCTGTCCCATGTTTGGTTTCTGGTGTGTCATACGTCCAGTCACAGCACCGTTGGTAATCACTCTGCCGTGTACGCGCTCATCATCCTTGACACTATCAAGCCATGACTCAATCAACCCTACACGTTTCTGTATCATTAGATACTCAGCAATCAGTTGTGCTTCTGGTTTGTCAATAGACTTGAGTGTGGTCTCGTCAACTATGATACTGCCTTTCTCAGTCGTCTTAGTAAACTTAACACCAATGCTCTGCAACCTTTCTGCGATCTGTTGCCTTGACCCCACATTGAATACGGTAACCTTGTCCTTGAGTCTCTTGCCTGTTTTCTCTGACCAACGTTCTTCCACAATAGGAGGGAATACAGTTTGCATCTGGTCAGTAATAAAAGACATGCGATCTTTAAGTTGAGCCAGTAGCAAGACAGCTTCCGGTACATTAAGTTTAAATCCATTGTCCTCTTGCCTCTTCATAATCAGAGCAATCTTGTGCTCAAGCTCAACACTTTTACCATACTCACGCAACTCTAGTTGAAGTTTGTGAAAGAGTAATCCAGTGACATGTACATCTTGACGACAATAATTAATCATCTCATCTGTCAAGCCGCCGTCAAAGTCAGTGAACTCATCTTTGTAATCACCAAGTCTTTCACCCCATGCACGCAGGCTATGCCCACCCTCCAGTTGTGGATTCCATAACCTTGACATCACCAATGTGTCACGAACTTTAGAGAGGGGAATCGTTACTCCCCAAAGCCGTGACAACACTGGCCCGTCAAACCCTATGATGTTGTGGCCTACTACGATGTCAGCATCATCAATGTAATACTGTAAATACTGTGGTGTAGTGTACACAGTAGTATGATCCTCGTAGTTAACCACACAGCACCATATTGTATCGTGCGCTAGGTTGGTCTCAATATCTAAGACCAGTACTTTCTTATTACCTATGCGCATTACAACTCCTCTTCTTCAACCTCTACCATTCTTCCTGTATGTTTTGAATATAACAAACTACAACATGGCCCTGTCGTACCGCTGAATCTATTCTTTAGTACACGAACCTTTGTGGTGTTCCTCTCCGTCTCATCCTCTGCCTGACCGTTACGCTCAAGACCAATCACCATGTCAGATAACTGAGCTATAGCACCAGAGCCACGTAGCTGTGCCAGTGATGTAGCCGCACCTTCCTCGTGTCCTTTGGTATCAGGACGCTTGAGATGTGACACCACAATCAGAGCTACACCAGTCTCTTGGACAAGCATACGCAGTCGCGTCATGATTTCGTCTATAGCTTTTCGTTCGTCTCCACTGGCTTGAGCAGATACCACGATGCTAATATGATCCAGAAAAATATAACTACACCCCAAACCTCTGGCAAGATATCGGACACGATTGACAATGTTATCGACGCTAGTACTACCGAAATGATCAAAGAGATAAACACGGTCAGTACCGAGAGTTTTATCAAATGCTTCACGCTTCTCCTCCACGGTTGCTGTTGTATCAGGTAAATGTAACGGTTGGTTAGCCGCAAGAGACATCAAAGATAAACCTGTCTTACGCACAGATTCCTCTAAGAACATCAAGCCTAGACTGTCATCCGTCTTGTTCAGTATATGCCAGACAATCTCACGAACAAACTGAGACTTACCTAGCCCAGAGCCTGCAGTAATAGTTACAAGCTCGCCTTTACGGATGCCATAGGTTAACGCCGTTAACCCTTGAAATGGGTAGTCACAGTCAGCAGGAGCTAACGGCTTCATCACATCATCGTATAGACTACTACCGACAACAATACCATCAGGGACATGCTGTTCTGCTGACCACCACTTGTCAGTAAACTCCTTCATCTTTTTGTTGCACAGGTAGTCGCACGCATCTTTCATGCCATCAAGATGTCGATACACTTTTGCTTTAGCTCCGAACATCTCAGCAACCTGTGATGCCGCCTTCTGTCCCGGCTCGTCTGCGTCAAAGCAGATAACCACGTTGTCAAAGGAATCGATCCATTCATAGTGCTTGCGTATATCTTTGGCGGCAGAGCTTGCACCATTGCGGATAGAAACCACCGGATACTTAGACCCAAGCATCTGGTATGCCGCCATCGCATCGAACTCACCCTCGACAATGGTGACGTACTTACCGCCCTTGCTGAAGAGATGCTGACCATATAGCTGTGCGTCTTTCCAGTTGCCATTAACAAAGAACTTCTTATCAGCAGAGCGTACCTTCTCAGCTATGACATTGCCCTTGTCATCTGTGTATGCGAATCCAGTCGTGGAGTCAAGTGAGTCATGCATACACTTGTAAGCTTTCGCTGTCTCACTGCTGATACCTCGACTGATAATCGTCTTGTATAAACTCTGATTGTCCCATGCAAGCACAGGCTTGCTGTCGTGTGTTGTTGCGTGCATTAGTACCTCGTCATGGTTAACGCCGTTAACGTCTGTTGTAGGCGGTCTACGTGCCTCACAAGAGAAGCAATGAGTCCACCCGTCATCGTTCATTGCAAGAGCATCGCTTGATCCGCAATCATTGCATGGTAGGTGCATCTTTACAAAAGGCAATCTCGTTCTCCTTGTACATTTTACTCAACATACTGAGTGCATATGATTCTTTTGGATCACAACAGTAATCCGCAAGAGATTCTAGCACACGCAATAGACCGTGTTTGTAAATCATTTCACAACAATCAGTCAGTACTATATGTGCGTTGTGCTCTTCCATCGCAAGAGTAAAATCATCTATAGGTATATTTAGATCATTCATCTATATAGTCCTTCTAAGTAATTGTAAGAGATAATTATAATAACTATCTCTTACGATCTATAGAGAGTATTATATCACAGATCTTCCTCCATGTCTGCGATTTCGTCAGAAATATTAAATAAATCCATACGCTCTTTTACTGCAACAGATCCACTGATCTCTTTGAAACAAAAGTTACACAGGTCAACAAACTCTCCTGACTCAGCATATTTGCGTGTAGATTCAAACTCATTGAGTGCGGTATTACAACTGAGGCATCTCATATGTACTCCTTAAGTATAAACATACCGCGATAAGGATAACATAGAAAAGTAACATAGTTCTGATTCTGTGCATCATAGCTTCCAAGGTTTAGTGATAGACCAATGGAGATATGGCACACAGCCAGACCATTGCTTTTCAAATTCCGTCTTGTCATATCTAGGCATACCATGCTTAGGTCTTCCACGGATCTCACCGCAATACAGTTTCAATAATTGTTTGTTGCGGTTTACATACGCACGAACACTTGATGCTTTACGTCCAATTGCTTTACCAATATCAGCAGAGCTTTTACCCTCTGCTAACATCTTGCGCATGATCGTAATATGTTCTTCTGACCAAGCAGTCATTCCCATTACATTAATCCCTCCTTGCAGTCTTTTGAAAACCAAATCATGAGTAATCTACCTCTGTTAAACCTATCTCATCTGGACCTTGGCGTTCGATGTCACACCATACAGATCCACCGTTTATACAACCTGACAGTATCTCATCAGCATGATTGTTAGCTAATATACGAGACGCAACTGGATCGAACTCAACATCTTGTAGATGCCATGAGTCAGGTATGTCATACCCTCTTTCAAACTTCCAGATCGCAGTGATCTCGTAGTCATTGTCATCTGAGTCATACCACCAGTGAGTACATGTATACTCCTGTCCATCTGTAAACATACTCATTTCTTATACCTCTTTAACCAACACAATGCGCAGTAGTAGAACGCATCGCGCTCTACCACATCTGCACGGTTGCCACAACGACAACACTTATCCATAGTATTGACTACACTGACTATACATACCCTCGACCTCATCACGGGTCATGAACTTTGCATCGTAGTCTGCAACATCTTCTGCATCTAACCAAGCATCTTGTGATTCACCATTTGCTCGATTGATACCTAAGAATAGCACACGTCCCGCATACGGATCAGGGTATACATCAGGCGCGTACCAGAACATGCTTTCTGTATACAAACCTTCATCGTTGACATAGATTGCGTCACCGCCCTCGTCATAGCCACCACTGCTGAACACTTCACATTGTAGCAACCGACGAATGTCACGCCAATCTTCTACCTCAACGTTCTTGATTTCCTTCTTGTAAGGATCTACTAATACACCTTTCATTACTATTTCTCCAGTAGGTCAACTTTAAGCTTAACACTAAACCCATCAGGCTCATAACCTAACTCACGCAAATGGTCTGCAATTGCATCGAACAGAGCCATACATTCACGATCTGTCAGGATCATGCCTGCACCTATCTCAAGGCTTACAAGCCCATCATATTGAAATGTCATCACCAATCTCCAAAGGTTAATGGCGTTAACCGAGTAACGCCGTGACATGAAACTCAGATACCGCATTACCATCAGCAAAGCGACCACGATTGCAAGGCTTCCACACTAACTGCTCGCACCACGAATCCCATAGCTTTGCAGTACTGCGGTTCTCCTTACACAGACCAACATATGTTACCAACTTCTTGAACTTAGTCAAGTCTTTTGCTGTTGGTGCAAAGGTAAAGTCTTTAGGGTCAACCTTACGATACCGCCGCAAGTTATGAACATCCATACAACCAACTCGACCGAACATCATTTGCATCACAAATCCTGCTTTGACCGCACCAAGTCCCGGCACTTGCACTAACCGCATCAGCATGGCGGCATCCTTGGTGTCTTGTGTTCCACCCAGATTTTTCTTTGGTGTAGTCCACAGTTGCATGAGGTCATCGTATAACTCTTGACCGTAGTCTTGCAAGTAGTTATGGGTATCTTTCTTGAATCCCCAAACATACTGTGAGTTAACGCCGTTAACCTTGTAGTCATCCATTTGTGTTTTCAATGTGTGAAACGGAGTCTTCACAGATAGCACAACAAACATAATACCCATGCTCATTTGCTCATGATTAGACTGCATGTATTCATTAATGATTGGGTTGTGTGACTTAAACATAGTATTATTCCTCGTCAAAGAATTTATTAAATAGTTTTTCAAAGAGGCAACTTGCGATGCCAAAGTATAAAGAAACGATGGCGATAACCGCCACCGTCCCGAACAACATGTCCATATCAATCATTGTATTCATCCTCATCCGTTGACAAATCAGTCAACGCAATAGCCGAACAGTATTGATTCAAGAACGTGTCCATCGCAACCTCAACAGCACAAGCATCTTTGTATGAAAGAGGCCCAGTCAATCGACGCAATGTCCAGTACGAACCCCACAACGGCGTGCTAGACCGAACGTTGTATGTGCCGTCTGACTCCGCTCGCGTGTACTCGTTAAGCTTGCGAACAGTCTTCATTTCATCGACAACACAATCGACCCATGAATTAATCAAATCTTGTTTTGTTATAGCCATCACTAATCCTCCAATGGTTAACGGCGTTAACTTCACAATCACCAATCGATACAACTCTCGACTGGTGAAACCAGTATATCACAAATAAAACCCCGTGTCTTGGTATGTCACAGAACACAAATCGACCCACGAGTTTTTAATTTTTTTAGATTCAAAATTTTTTTTCAGACAAAAAGAAAGGGGCTTTCGCCCCCTCCTCGGATTATGCCACTTCGTCGAGTATCGCATCGTTTAGCGGCTTCAGGCCCTTGTTGAATGCGGCGCGTATCTTTTTCTCGTCCGCTCCTTTCTCTTTCGCTTTTTCGATAAGCTTACGGAATTCTTTTTCGATATCGAATTCTGGCTCTGGCTTCTCATCCGATAGTGCTTGTCTACATGCTTTCGCGTAGTCGCTGATATCGTTTGATGTCATCCCTAATTCAACAGCCATTTGTTTACATGCTTCAGGATTCCAAAGTTCTTTATCCTCTTGTCCTTTGCGAGCGCCGATTGAGAATTCCATGATGCATTTACGATTTGACTTCAGAACCTTGACGCTGTTCTTGCTCATACCTTGCGCAATACAGGCAGACTCAAAACCTTTCAAGTATTCCTCAATTAATGCGCTATTCAGGTTAACGGCGTTAACCATAGCTATCAAGTTTTCGCAATGTGATACACCTGCTTTATGAGATGCAAGCGTCATTGTTACGTCATTGTTTAAGAATTGTGTGATTGAGTTTTCCATTTGCTTTTCCTCTTCGTTGTTAGCGGGTCGACTCCTCAACCCATAAGTAGATAATACTCTCATTGAGAAAGAATACAAGTACTCTCGCAAATTATTTTCATAGGTTAACGGCGTTAACCAGAGGGGCCTAAATTGAATATATATGGTGGGTCTAATAGGTGCTACTCAGACACTCACACTCCGCAATTTTCGTGCCAACTCTGAAGACTAGCAAGAACTATGCCAGAATTTTTCATGCAAGTACTGTGCCAACTCCGAAGGGGCGGGGACACCCCTGTAGTATTTGCGTAATATAGTGTACCTACCTAGATACAAAAAACAGTAAAATTAGAATGTTAATAAGAATGATTTGCATTTGCGTATAAACTAATTAGATTATTGATATTAATAGTAAAAATCAATCGCGCACTGCGGAGGAATACCTATGGAAACCCGCCTAAGAAAGGAAACTGTACTGATTATTAAATTAATACTTGACAAATACTCAAAAGTATGGTACAATATATGCACTAAATAGCTGCAAGAGAAACACAAATAGTAATTATCTTTTACGAACCTCTTGCAGGGTTTGTTGCGAGCTACAGAGTACTGTATATGACAGAGAATACTCAACCTAAAAAAAGAGGGCGTCCTCCTAAATCAGTTGTTGAGGCTAAAAAAGCGGGCAATCGAGGAGTACGTGGTAGACCTCCCGGTGATGCGGCGGCAATTAATGAGTTTAAAGCCAGATTACTAGCTAGTCCAAGATCTCAAAAGGTACTGGATAGTATTATGAACGCGGCATTAGACGATGAGCACAAGAATCAAGCGGCGGCATGGAAGTTATTAATGGATCGTATGCTACCTGTAAGCTATTTTGAAAAAGATAAGAATAATATGGGAAGATCCAGTGTTAGTATCACGATTACAGGTGTTGGTGGCGACACAATAATTACAGGTCAAGATGATATTATTGATGCAGAGGTAGTAGATGTCGATAACGAAGAATGAATTAATTGAGATCGTTAAAGAAGACCTTATTCGTCACGAAGGTTACGTTACAGAAATTTACTTAGACTCTGAAAACCTACCTACATTTGGTATTGGTCACCTTGTTACAGAAAATGATATGGAATATACGTGGCCTGTAGGAACACCTGTGACTGATGAACGTATCCTTGACGTCTTTCATAAAGATTGTGATGTTGCGTACACAGATGCCTGCGCTCTTGTCTTAAACTTTGCAGGGCAAGCTACAGACGCGCAACGTGTCTTAGTCAATATGGCGTTTAACCTTGGCAGAAATCGTTTAAGTCAATTTAAAAAATTTTTAAAGGCTGTCAACGAAGGTAAGTATGATAAAGCCGCAGACGAAATGGTTGATAGTAAATGGTATCGTCAAGTAAAACGGCGTGGTGAAGAACTTGTGGAGATAATGCGTGGCATATAAAGTACAGTCAGGTGACACATTAGGACGCATCGCGCAACAAAACGGTTTCAAGCTAGATCAAATTCTTGCATTAAACCCAGAGATTACTAATCCTAACAAGATTCGTGTTGGTCAAGACATTATTATGCCCGATACTTTACAAGATGAAGTAGTATCATTGCAGTCAGAGTTTGATCAGCCTATTCAGCCAAAGCCTGTAGAGCCTACAACTCTTGATGATTTAATTGACCCTATAGAAACATTCACAGAAACAGAACCGCAAAACCCTATTAATCCTATTGCAGAGATTGGACAAGGTTTAGTCAATATGTTTATCCCTAAAGCATATGGCGATGCGGACAAAATACCAGAAGACGTTCAGTTAAAAGGTGGAGAGCCTCCATCAGTTGAAGCAATTGCTGATATCTCTACAGCAAAGAACCCTGCTGACATGGCAATTAAATATCTTGGCATTAATGAAAAAACTCCTGAAGGTGCAAAAGCAGTCCGTGGATTTTTTGATAATATTGGGCTAAGTGCGTACGGTGAAGAAAAAACTCCTGAACAATTTGCGCAGGACACTCCTTGGTGCGCTACGTTTTTAACCCAAGTCTTACGTGATTCAGGGATTGATACCATGAAACTACTTGGTACAAAAGATCCGTATGTTCAAATGAGAGCAGAGGCTTACTCTAGAGCAGGTACTGGTGTAGACATTGCTAATGTTAAGCCCGGTGATATTATGGTTAAGTATCACAGTAAAGAAGATCGTAAAAAATTCGGACTAGGAATAGGTCACGTAGGAGTTGTGGCTGAAGTTAAAGATGGTGAAGTTTATTATATTGGTGGAAACACTGGGGACAAAGTAGAGCTATCATCATATAGTTTAAAAGATAATGAATTTGATTTTAGACGTGTTACAGGTAAAGAAGATATTCCACCTGAATCGCTACCATCATTGTTGGAATTACGCGCAGGTAAAATAGGCCGAAAGATTGCCAACAAAGTTTCAGAATTTTTTAGTAACATTATTAGCTAATGGAATTAAATGTTGAATTGCTTCCTTGGCAACAAGAAGTCTTTAACGATCCTACTCGATTTAAGATTGTAGCCGCAGGAAGACGAACAGGAAAGTCACGACTAGCCGCGTGGCAGTTAATTATTTACGGCTTACAAACGGAACGTGGGCATGTGTTTTATGTTGCGCCTACTCAGGGACAAGCGCGTGATATTATGTGGCAGACGTTGTTAGAGTTAGCACATCCTGTTATCAAATCATCACACATAAACAACTTGCAGATTACGTTAATTAACGGGTGTACCATATCCCTCAAAGGTGCTGACCGTCCAGAAACAATGCGCGGTGTCTCCCTTAAGTTCCTTGTTATGGACGAATATGCGGATATGAAGCCTAGTGTATGGGAACAGATTCTACGTCCTGCGCTTGCTGACCAGAAGGGTGATGCCATGTTTATTGGTACGCCAATGGGGAGAAACCACTTTTATGAACTCTACCATTACGCCACGTTGGGCGATGATGAGAGCTATAAGGCTTGGCATTTTACATCTTACGACAACCCACTCCTTGATCCAGAAGAGATTGACACAGCTAAAAAGAGCATGTCCTCTTATGCATTTCGGCAAGAGTTCATGGCATCGTTTGAAGCTATGGGGTCAGAAATCTTCAAAGAGGATTGGATACAGTTTGATGAAGATGAACCTGAGCATGGTGATTACTATATTGCAGTTGACCTTGCGGGTTTTGCGAATGTTGAATCAGCAACCAAAAGTAAAAACAAAAAGCTTGACCAAACTGCAATTGCCGTTGTTAAAGTAAACGAAGATGGATGGTGGGTTGCAGATATTATACATGGCCGTTGGGATATTAAAAAGACTGCAAAAAAAATATTTGATGCTGTAGCGCATTATAAACCAGTAGCTGTAGGTATTGAAAAAGGTGCGCTCAAGAATGCGGTGCTTCCTTACTTAACTGACATTATGAAATCGGGGCAACGATTCTTTCGTGTAGAAGAATTAACGCACGGTAATAAAAAGAAAACTGACCGTATTGTCTGGGGCTTACAAGGCCGCTTTGAACATGGTCAGATTATTTTAAATAAAGGAGACTGGAATTCACAGTTTCTGGATGAACTGTTTCAGTTTCCAAATCAATTAGTGCATGATGATTTAGTCGATGCTCTTGCATATATTGATCAACTAGCAAAAGTAGTATACTACTACGACTACGAACAAGATGACTTTGAAATACTAGACCCTGTAGCAGGATATTAACAATGATCTACGAAAACACAACTATTGATCCTACGTCATTAGAAGGATGGGTAATGCACAAATGTGATCAATGGCGTGATCACTATGAGTCTAATTACTCTGAAATATTTGATGAGTACTATAGGTTATGGCGTGGACAATGGGCCGCTGAAGATTCAATGCGTGAATCAGAACGGTCAAGAATTATTTCTCCTGCATTGCAACAAGCTGTTGAATCTGCTGTTGCAGAAGTTGAAGAGGCTACGTTTGGACGTGGTAAGTGGTTTGATATTAAAGATGACTTTGCTGACCAACAACCAATAGATGTTCAATCATTACGAAATCAACTTGATGAAGATATGCAGTTTGTTTCAGCGCGTAAATCTATTGCTGAGTGTTTGATTAATGCGGCTGTATTCGGTACTGGTATTGGAGAGATTGTTTTAGACGAAGTTATTGAATACATTCCTGCAACTCAACCTGCACTTGGTGGAGAAATGCAAGCTGTCGGAGTGTATGAAAATACTAGAACTGTCGTTAAACTACGTCCAGTCATGCCTAAAAACTTTTTGATTGATCCTGTTGCCACAAGTATTAATGAAGCATTAGGCGTTGCAATTGATGAGTTTGTTCCTCTTCATCAAGTTATACAAGGACAGCAACAGGGTATCTATCGTTCAGTAGATATTCAATCTGCTCCGACAGATTCTGATATTGAACCAGATAACGAACTTACAATGTATACAGATGACAAAGTTCGTTTAACAAAATACTATGGTTTAGTTCCTGCTGATTTGTTTAATAAAGCAATTGGAGAAGATGAAGAAGTTGATGGGTACATAGAAGCTATTGTAGTTATTGCAAACAACGGCATTCTTTTAAAGGTAGAAGAAAATCCTTACATGATGCAAGATCGTCCAGTTATTGCATTTCCTTGGGATGTTGTTCCTAGTCGTTTCTGGGGACGTGGTATTTGTGAGAAAGGCTACAACGCTCAGAAAGCATTAGACACAGAACTACGTGCTCGTATTGATGCTCTTGCTTTAACAGTACATCCAATGCTTGCAGTTGACGCATCTCGTTTGCCTCGTGGTGCTAAAATGGAAGTGCGTCCGGGCAAAGCTATTTTGACCAATGGTAACCCTGCAGAAATTTTACAGCCGTTTAATTTTGGTAGACTTGATCCTAATACATTTAATCAATCTGCTACATTACAACAAATGGTTCAGCAGGCAACAGGTGCAATTGACGCGGCAGGAATTCCTGGGTCTATCAATGGAGATAGTACAGCCGCCGGGATTAGTATGTCGTTAGGCGCAATTATTAAACGGCATAAGCGAACTTTAATTAACTTCCAAGATTCATTCTTAATACCATTCGTTTATAAAACTGCTTATCGGTATATGCAATTTAATCCTGAGTTATACCCTGCAAAAGATTATAAATTTATTGCAAGCAGTTCATTAGGTATTATTGCGCGTGAGTATGAAGTGACGCAACTTGTACAACTTTTACAAACAATGTCACCTGAGTCGCCTTTGTATCCAGTGTTAATTGAATCGATTATTGATAATATGAACTTGTCAAATCGTGAACAATTAATTGAAATTATTCGCAAGGCAAGTCAACCAAACCCACAACAGCAACAACTACAAACTCAAGTTGCTCAAATGGAGATGGCACAGAAAGAAGCAACAATTCAAAATATTCAAGCACAAACAGCAGAGATTATGTCTCGTGTTGAACAAAATGCAATTGAAACACAGCTACTTCCACTAGATTCTGAAACTAAACGCATGGCTGTTATTGCAAAAGGTATTGAATCTGATACTGATAAAGAGTTTAAACAAACTGCAAAAGTTGCAGAACTTGTTTTAAAAGAGCGTGAAATTGAAAATAAGGCAACCCAATGATTACTAAACAAGAACTAGATAAAATCTTGACAGAACTTAACAAGATTCTAGCCAGTATGAATAAGCGTTTAGAAGTACTTGAAAATACCCGTACTGCAAAAGTAACAAAAACTCTTGACAAATAAATAAAATTGTGGTATAATAATTGCATGTATTACAGGAGAAACTCTATTGAGTCCTGAAGAAGAAAAGTATTATGAAAATTATCTTGACTTATTTTTACATCCGGGTTGGAAACAATTTGTAGAAGAAGCTCAAGAAACTCTTGATACACAGATTATTGAAGATATTAAGAGTGAAAAAGAATTATTCCATTTGCAAGGACAACGTACAGCATTATTAAACATCGTGCGCTTTGAGACTGGAATAAAAAATGCATTTGATATGGAGTCTGAGAATGCTTAGGCGATATGATTTCAAATGTACCAACTGTCAACATATTGAAGAACAATGGGTAGATTCATCTGATGAGTTTGCTACTTGTCCCCAATGTGGTGACACCGCACAGCGGATAATCTCTAGTGTCCGAACACATTTCAAAGGTACAGGTTGGCCTGATGCCGATGATGCGTGGGCTAAGGATCACGAGAGAGCCGCTAGACAATAACATATCCATAATGCTACGGCACGGAGTTTAACAATATGGCACGTTTTTTAGA
>Ga0208767_1000622_pt1 | contig 29435 bp, 11 predicted proteins | sample VirMetDEL_Mar_21_FD_184514 | JGI IMG/M metagenome (GOLD analysis project Ga0208767, IMG submission 184514) | Aqueous microbial communities from the Delaware River and Bay under freshwater to marine salinity gradient to study organic matter... | ecosystem: Environmental > Aquatic > Marine >... | reverse complement strand
TTAACTTAGCCACTATATCGAGTGATAGTAGATATGGGATACTCTCTAAGTCTGGAGCCGATGCAAAGAAGATGTTTACTGATAAGGTTGTACCTATATCTATAAATTATCCTTTCTTCTTCAAGCCTATACAAGACGGTATGGACCGTCCAAAGTCTGAGCTCGCATATAGAGTTCCGGCTAGTAAGTTTACTCGTAAGAAAATACAGAGTAACGAACAGCTTGAGGAGATAGTAGGGCTTGATACTACGATTGACTGGAAGAACACTGGCGACAATAGTTACGATGGTGAGAAGTTAAATCTGTTAGTACACGATGAGAGCGGCAAGTGGGAGAAGCCCGATAACATATTAAACAACTGGCGAGTTACTAAAACCTGTTTAAGGCTAGGTAGTAAAATCGTTGGTAAGTGCTTAATGGGTAGTACCAGTAACGCGCTTGACAAGGGTGGAGATAACTTTAAAAAACTATACAATGATTCTGACGTCACACGACGAAATCGTAATGGACAAACGAAGTCTGGGCTTTATTCTCTCTTTATCCCAATGGAATGGAACTATGAAGGATTTATTGACGAACACGGACTTCCAGTCTTTGATAGTCGAAGTGATGATGTACGATATGGACCAGACGGTGAATTAATTGATGTTGGAGTTATTGATCATTGGGAAAATGAAGCTGATGGTTTAAAAGACGACCAAGACGCTTTAAACGAATTTTACAGACAGTTTCCTCGCACTGAAGAACACGCGTTCAGAGACGAGACAAAGAATAGTATATTTAATTTAATGAAGATCTACGAGCAGATCGATTTTAACGAAGGCAGCAGATACAATGCTCACGTTACTCGAGGAAGCTTTGGTTGGGTTAATGGTGTTAAAGATACACAAGTGGTATTTCACCCAGATCCAAACGGTAGGTTTAGTGTTAGCTGGGTGCCGCCTGCTAGCTTACAAAATAGGCAAATTATAAAAAATGGAATACGATATCCTGGTAATGAACACGTTGGTGCTTTTGGATGTGATAGTTACGATATTAGTGGGACTGTCGATGGTAAAGGTTCTAAAGGAGCATTACACGGATTAACGAAGTTCTCTATGGAAGACGCGCCTTCGAGTACGTTCTTTCTAGAATATATAGCAAGACCACAAACCGCAGAGATATTTTTTGAAGATGTTTTAATGGCATTAGTATTTTACGGTATGCCTTTACTTGCAGAGAACAATAAACCACGTCTATTGTATTATCTACGCCGTAGAGGGTACAGAGGTTACAGCATGAACAGACCAGATAAGTCTTGGAAGAAGTTATCTACAGCTGAAAAAGAAGTTGGTGGTATACCTAACTCAAGCGAAGATATTAAGCAGGCCCACGCGTCAGCTATTGAAATGTACATCAACGATCATGTTGGTCACAAAGGAGATGGTGAGTATGGAACAATGTATTTTAATGATACACTGCTTGATTGGTCTAGGTTTGATATAAACAAAAGAACTAAGCATGATGCTTCGATAAGTTCAGGCTTAGCTATTATGGCTTGCAATAAACATTTGTACGCGCCTAATCCAGATAGACAAAAGACACCATTAAGTTTGACTATATCTAAATACGATAATAAAGGGTACACATCCCAAATAATTAAATAAAGCATGGCTGAGTCAGTATATGTTAATTTTCCTTCTCAAGTAGTTAGCGACTTAGAGAAAATGAGCCCAGAGTATGGGCTTAAAATAGCGAAAGCTATTGAGCAGGAGTGGTTCAATGGTGTACAGTCTAATAGATATGTGGATACTCAAAATAAATTCCACAGACTAAGACTATACGCTAGAGGCGAACAATCAATACAAAAATACAAAGATGAATTATCTATTAACGGTGATTTATCTTATCTTAACTTAGACTGGAAGCCAGTTCCAATTATTCCTAAGTTTGTTGATATCGTTGTCAACGGTATGTCTGAGCGTATGTTCGATGTTAAAGCATATTCGCAAGATCAGTATGGCGTAAGCAAACGAACCGAATATATGGAGTCTCTTATTAGAGATATGCAGGCTAAGACATATAATGATCAAGCTGCAAAGCTTTTTAACGTAGACTTATACGAAAACGACAAAGAAGAATTACCTGATACTCAAGAAGAGTTAGAGCTACATATGCAGCTTAACTATAAGCAAGCTGTAGAGCTAGCTGAAGAACAAGCTATTAACGTGTTGCTCGATGGTAATAAATACGATTTAACTAGAAGAAGATTAATACACGATATTACTGTGTTAGGTATCGCTTGCGTTAAGACTGGTTTCAATACTAGCCAAGGCGTAACAGTAGAATACGTAGACCCAGCTAATATCGTTTATTCATATACAGACTCTCCATACTTTGACGACATCTATTACGTAGGTGAAGTAAAGACGTTATCGATTAACGAACTAGTAAGAGAGTTTCCGCAATTAACTCAGTCTGATCTTGAAGAGGTAAAGAAGAGCTCTTACAGACCTAGACGTAAGTACAATAGAGTTGAAGTAAGAGATCAGAACAAAGTTCAAGTTTTATACTTTAACTACAAAACTTATATGAACGATACATATAAGTTGAAAGAGACTGGTAGCGGAGGTGAGAAAGCTATACCAAAAGATGATACATTTAATCCACCAGAAAACAAGGAAGGTGGATATGCTAAACTACAAAGAGCCGTAGAGGTAGTATATGAAGGTGCAGTTGTTATTGGTATTGATAAACTACTTAAGTGGAACATCTGTGAAAACATGATGCGTAGTAAGTCTGACTTCAACAAAGTTAAGATGAACTACAACATCGTAGCACCACACCTATACGATAACCGTATCGAGTCACTAGTTAGTAGAATTACTGGGTTCGCTGATATGATTCAGCTTACGCACTTGAAGCTACAACAGGTTATGTCTCGCATGGTACCGGACGGTGTATACCTTGATGCAGATGGACTAGCTGAAGTTGATCTAGGTAACGGCACTAACTACAACCCGCAAGAAGCGCTTAATATGTTCTTTCAAACAGGTTCGGTTATTGGTAGATCGTTTACTCAAGATGGTGATCCTAACCCAGGTAAAATACCTATTCAGCAAATCAGCAATGGTGCTGGTCAAGATAAGATCGGTAGCTTAATTAGTACATACAATTACTACCTACAAATGATTCGTGACGTAACTGGTCTTAACGAAGCTAGAGATGGTAGTATGCCAGATCCAAAGTCTCTAGTAGGTATTCAAAAGCTAGCTGCTGCAAATTCAAATGTAGCTACTAGACATATTCTACTAGGTTCAATGTACTTGACATCTGAAGTTGCTGAGTCGTTATCTCTTAGAATATCTGACGTATTAGAGTATTCACCAACAGCTGATGCATTTGTTCAGTCTATTGGCGCACATAACGCAGCTACGCTAAAAGAAATGTCTGAGCTATATTTATATGACTTCGGTATATTTATCGAGCTTATGCCAGACGAAGAAGAAAAACAACTTCTTGAAAACAATATACAAACAGCGCTAGGTCAACAGCTAATAGATTTAGACGATGCTATTGATATTCGTGAGATTAGAAACGTAAGGTTAGCTAATCAACTGTTGAAGATTAAGCGTAAGAAAAAACAAGAACGTGATCAAAAGATCCAGCAAGAAAACATCAAGGCGCAAGCCGACGCGAATGCGCAAGCTCAACAAGCCGCTGCTCAAGCTGAGGTACAGAAAAATCAGGCAAAAACTCAAGCGGACATGCAACTCGAGCAAGTGAGAGCTCAAGGTAGATTAAACCAGCTAGAAGCTGAGGTTAGATTAAAGAAAGAGCTTATGCAATTTGAGTTTGAACTAAACCAAAAGCTACGTGAGCAAGAGCGTGGTCAAGCAATGAGATTAGAGCAGGTTAAGCAAGACGGAAAAGTTAAGCAAGAACAAGTTAAAAAATTCGAGTCTTCAGGTAATGATATACTTGGAAGCGGAGTGGGTTTAGACAAGTTCAACCCACAAGTAGGAAATTAATTATATAATATTTTATTATGGAAGAAAACAAACAAACAGATCTTGAGGATGTAATCCAAGAGGTCGAGCAAGAAACGTCTGAAGTTGAAGAGACTAACGAAGTTGTTGAAGAACAACCTGAGTTAGACTTAGATAAATTCAAAAGCAAGGATGATCCTAATGTCATCAAGGTAGACTTATCGCAGCAAACTACTGAAGAGCCTCAAGTTGAAGAGGTTGTTGAAGAAGTTGTAGAGCAAACTGAAGAGCCAGTAGTTGAAGCCGTAGAGGAAGAAGCTACACTACAAGAAGTAACTGAGGAAGACGTACAAGATTTTAAAGAAGAAGTAGTTGAAGCTATAGATCAAGCTGAAGCTAATGGCGAACCTTTACCAGAGAACGTTCAGAAGCTACTTGATTTCATGGCGGATACAGGTGGTGATCTCGAAGATTACGTTAGATTAAATCGTAATATTGAAGACGTCGACGATCAAGATGCTCTACGAGAGTACTACCAAAGAACTAAACCACATCTATCATCAGATGAAGTTGACTTTCTAATGGAAGATCAATTTGCTTATGATGAAACAATAGATGATGAGAGAGATATTAAAAGAAAAAAATTAGCCCGAAAAGAGCAAGTTGCTGAGGCTAAAGCCTACTTAGACAGGCAAAAGTCTAAATACTACGAAGAGATTAAAGCTGGAAGCAAGCTCACTACTGAGCAGCAGAAGGCAATTGATTTCTTTAACCGATACAATAAAGAGTCTGAGCAAACGCAGAAGACTGCAGAGAGACAGAAGTTAGTTTTTAACAAGAAGACCAACCAAGTTTTCAATGACGATTTCAAAGGTTTTGATTACAACGTCGGAGATAAAACATACAGGTACTCAGTTAAAAATACTGACCAAGTGAAGAACGCACAGAGTGACATCAATAATTTCGTTAGAAAGTTTCTAAACGAAGACAATACGATGGAAGATGCAAAAGGTTATCACAAGAGTCTTTTTACAGCCATGAATGCAGATGCTATCGCTAGACACTTTTACGAACAAGGGAAGGCTGATGCTTTAAAAGATACAGTAGCTAAGTCTAAAAATGTTAATATGGATCCAAGACAATCACACGGTGTGGTTGAAGCGGGTGGTATTAAAGTTCGTGTGTTAGGTGATGATTCAAACTCTTTTAAATTTAAAATTAAAAACAAAAAGTAAATTTAAGAAATTATGGCAATTAATGCAGGAGATTTATTGAATAGCGTACCAGCTGCACAGAAGCTTACGCTTAATTCAAATTATCTAGACCTTGCTAGCGCATCAAACGCTGGTTGGTCACAACAATACGTACCAGATCTAATGGAGAAAGAAGCTGAGGTGTTCGGTCCAAGAACAATCTCTGGTTTCCTTTCACAAGTTGGAGCTGAGGAAGCAATGACAGCTGACCAAGTTGTTTGGTCTGAGCAAGGTCGCTTACACCTTTCGTACAAAGGTCACATTGAAGACAAAGACGCTACTGGTGGTGGTAGCATTACTATCGAGGCTGATATTGATGAAACTTCTGGTTTCACAGCTGCTGATCACGGTATTAGAGTTAATGATACTGTTATCGTTGCTAACTCTGAAGCTGTAGCGAAATGTATCGTTTCTAACGTTAACGGCGCTGTTATCGTAGTTAGACCTTACGGTTTCATTACTTTAGAAGCTGCGGGTTTCTCAACAGAAAACGGAACTAAAGACACTACTATTCTAGTTTACGGTTCTGAGTACGGTAAAGGTACTGGTTACTACACTAATGACGCTGCTTCTAAGACAGCTAACACTAGAGGTGCTAACGAACCTACATTCAAGTCTTTCTCTAACAAGCCTATCATCATGAAGGACTACTACGAAGTATCTGGATCAGATGCATCTCGTATTGGTTGGGTTGAAGTAGCAGCTGAAGATGGTCAATCAGGTTACCTATGGTACCTAAAGGCTGAAGCTGATACTCGTGCTCGTTTCACTGATTACATTGAAATGGCTATGCTTGAAGGTGAGAAGAATGATGACACGGCTGCTGGAGTTGAGCTATTAGTTGATAACTTCCTAACTGCTGATGGTGATTCATTTGGTACTGAAGGTTTATTCGCTGCTATTGAGTCTAGAGGTAACATCACTACTGGTGTAACTGGTGTAAACGCTGCGACTGACTTAGCTGAGTTCGACGCTATCCTAGCTGAATTCGATAAGCAGGGAGCTATTGAGGAAAACATGCTATTCGTTAACAGAGCTACATCTCTAGCTATCGACGATATGCTTGCTTCACTAAACTCTTACGGTGCTGGTGGTACTTCTTACGGTGTGTTTGACAATGACGAAGACATGGCTCTAAATCTTGGCTTCTCAGGTTTCCGTCGTGGATCTTACGACTTCTACAAGTCTGACTTCCGCTACTTAAACGATCAAGCTACTCGTGGAAGCATTAACTCTGCTAACTCGGCTAACGCTATTCGCGGTGTTATTATTCCAGCTGGTACTTCAACTGTATACGATCAGATTCTTGGTAAGAACCTTAAGCGTCCGTTCCTACACGTACGTTACAGAGCTTCTCAAACTGACGATCGTCGTATGAAGACTTGGGTTACTGGTTCAGTAGGTGCTGCTACATCTGCGCTTGACGCAATGCAGCTTCACATGTTGACTGAGCGTTGTCTAGTTACTCAGGGAGCTAACAACTTCATGTTAATGAAGTAATCTATATTTGACAAAACTACCTCACCTTCGGGTGGGGTAGTTTTATACTATTTAATTATATTATATTATGGCTAAAAAGAAAAAAGAAGTAGAGGTTGTAGAAGAACCTCTAGTGGTTGAAGAAGCAGTTGTTGCTGAAGCACCAGCTCCAAGACCACAACCTAGAACAACTACAGTGGTTGAAGAAAAACCAAAGAACACTTGGGAGATTAAGGACCGAGTGTATTATTTAAAAGGCAAGAGAAAGCCTTTGTCGTATTCTATAAGATCTTCAAATATATACTACTTTGATGAAGAAAAAGGTTACGAAAGAGAGCTTAAGTATTGTCAAAATCAAAAAACACCGTTTGTTGACGAAATGAAAGGTGACCAGAGACTTGAGCATATTGTGTTTTTAAATGGAGTTTTACACGTTCCTAAAAACAAGCAAACACTTCAGAAGCTCTTGTCTTTATACCACCCGCATAATGGTCAATTATTCTACGAGCATAAACCTGTTCAAATAGCAGAAAATCAAATTGATATTTTAGAAATGCAAGTCGACGCGCTTGTTGCTGCAAAAGATATCGATATTGATTTGGCTGAAGCTATAATGAGGGTAGAAATTGGTTCTAGAGTATCTAAGATGAGTTCTAAGGAGCTTAGACGAGATTTATTACTATACGCTAAAAGTAATCCCGCGGTGTTCTTAGAGCTGTTAAATGACGATAATGTAGTTCTTAGGAACTTCGGTATTAAAGCAGTTGAGCTTGGTATTATTAAGCTTTCAAATGATCAACGTCACTTCATGTGGGGATCAAACGATAGAAAGATCATGACGGTACCTTTCGACGAGCATCCATATACAGCTTTAGCGCATTGGTTTAAAACCGATGAAGGTATGGAGATTTACTCTAATATAGAGAAAAGATTAAACTAACTAGTTATGTGACTGCCCTTCGGGGCGGTCACTATACTTTAAAAACGAATTATGGCAGTAAGTGTAGACACGGTATATCAAAGAGTATTAGCTCTTGCTAATAAAGAGCAGAGAGGTTATATTACACCACAGGAATATAACTTGCTTGCCAACCAGGCTCAAATGCAAATATTTGAGTCTTATTTTTATGCTAAGAATCAGAGAGAAAGAACCGAGCCAGATAGAACAGCTGAGGTTGACGAAACTGATATTAGCGAACTAATAGATTTAAAGCTTAGACCTTTTTTAAGTGTAGAGACGTTACCTGGTGGTACTAACTTCCCATCGTCATTGAATGATAATGGCGTAGCGTATAACATCTACCACACAGGTAATATATTCTATAACGGTCAAGTGTGTAGTAAGATATCGATCAACGAGCTTAACCGTATGTCTCAATCAGTTAGACATTATAGCACTACACAAGACCAAAGCCCAGTATATATTGACAGCTATAACTCAGGTGAAGATGTGTTAGTGTATGCTGGACCAACAGCTACTGGAACTTTCGCTAATAAAACATCTGGTGTAACTATAGAGTGCTTTAGAAAACCAAAGCAAGTTGAGTGGGCTTACGTAGTTGTGAACGAAAAAGCTTTATACAACTCAAACGTAGCTGTAGACTTTGAGCTACATATATCTGAAGAAGATACTCTAGTAAATATTATTCTCGGTTTAGCAGGTATTGTAATGAGTAAGCCCGGTCTACTTGACGTGGCATCTCAGATAACAGCCAACGAGAACAACAATCAAAAACTGTAATAGATGGGTATAATTAAATCAGCTCCTCAAGCATATTACGATAATACAAACCCAGACTTTGGTAATTATCGATATGTTCCACTGAGTGACATTATCGCTTCGTTTAACGCGGCGTACGTAGGTAGAGGTAAGATATGTGAAGGCGTGTTAGGTATGGATGTAAACTTCCATGCTATACGCGCGTTACAAGAGTTAAGCTACGATACTCTAAAATGTACTAAAGACTTGGAGGTTGAAGTGCCTTCATCTTTGGTTTTAGTTATGCCTTTAGATTATGTTAATTATGTAAGCCTTCAGTGGGTTGATGATAGCGGTATATTCCGCCGATTATATCCTACTAATAAATCTGGTAATCCTTTTGACGTCAACGAAGCAGTTCAAGGCTATGGTGGTTTTACTACGACAGGAGCTAATGACGACCTAACGAGAACAGCGGCAGACAGCGACGGCAACTTTGGTTCTGAGAGTTTCGATAAGTTTAAAGCTCAAACAGCTAATGATATTGGTAATCTAGATGCTGACGAAATCGATGATGTATATGGTGATTTAGTTGGTAGTAGATACGGTATTGAGCCTCAGTATGCTCAAGCAAACGGTACGTTCTTTGTAGATGAAACTCAAGGTAAGTTCCACTTCAGCTCGAGCATAGCGGGTAAAACAGTGGTACTCAAATACATTAGTGACGGTATCGTATCTACAAGCGCTGCTGGTATTGATCTTACGGCTTGTGAAGTACCGAAGCTTGCTGAAGAAGCTATTTACAAGCATATCCTTTACGGAGTGCTATCAGCGAGAAAAGATACACCAGGCGGTTTGCTTGGTCAACTCAAGCGAGAGAAGTTCGCTGAGACAAGAAAAGCCAAGCTTAGGCTTTCAAATATTAAGCTAGAAGAATTAACTCAAGTACTTAGAGGTAGCTCTAAAATAATCAAGCACTAACATATGGCAGAGTTGAGAAAAGACTTCTCAAAAGCCCGCATGAACAAGGACATGGACGAACGTCTTGTCCCGCCGGGCGAGTATAGAGACGCAAACAATATACAGATATCTACGTCTGACGGTTCTGACATAGGAACTGTTCAGTCGTTGTTTAGTAATAAAAGCAGAGCTCTTGTTAACTATAGCAGCACTGGAGCTGCTCAAAACCTATACGGCGGATCAACTGTTAAACATACTATCGTTGGTTCTGTAGCAGATGCCAGCAAAGATAAGATTTACTATTTAGTTTCTGGTGGAGATCAATATGACTCTTCATCATATAATAGCACACGTAAAGATTACATAGTAGAATATGACACTGTAAAAGAAACTAACAAATATGTGTTTGTAGATATATTCGGTGTAGATACAACTGTGTCCGGCACGCCAGGATCAAACACAACTTTCCATATAGCATTAGGAGCTGGTAGCTCTATTTACAATATAGGTGTAAGAGTAGGTATGAATATAACTAGTACCGCTACTACGCCTAATACTATTTTAACTAGTGATGTGATCGTGACAAATGTAGAGTACGACACAAGTGGTGGCACTAACAAGTGGAAGATTACTACCAACAAAGCTCACGGTCTATCTGACACGAACGCTTTAACGTTTGAGTCAAAAAGAGTTTTAAACTTTTCTAAGTTTACGCTGATAACTGGTATTAATATTTTAGATGATTTTATATACTGGACAGATAATGAGCACGAGCCTAAGAAGATTAGCATCAGCAGAAGCATTGCTGGAACAGGTGGAACAGTAGAGTTAAATACAGAAGCGACTCAAACATTTAACGGAGACACTGACAACTTCCACACTAGACTAGTAAAAACTAACAACGCTTACGCTAACGTAGAAAACATACTTTCTGTTGCGGTTAACAACGCGGGTGCGAGACCTGTATATGTAGACGAAAGTCACGTCACTGTTATTAGAAAATCACCAACTCAACCGTTAGAGCTAGACATGTTCAGAACTGGTGTTGAGCGTATAAAATCTAATGGCGATGTAAACCCGACAGAGGGCTTTGTGTCAAATGTATCATTAAGCTTTGGTAACGTAACGTCAGGTAATCAGAACTACACTAACGCAGCAAGCATTACATTTGATGATCAGGTTGATTTTAGAGATGATGATATACTACTTATCACGCTACAAGACAACTTAGATCAAGACCTACCTGAAGAAGATTATTTTGATATTAGAGTTAGAGTTTTAAATTCACCTATAACTAATGCGAATAATATATCTTTCGGTCCTTTTATTGTAGAGTTTTTAGGTGCTAGTGTAGATGGTCAAGCTTATTTAAACGGAACATCTACAGACACGTTAAGCGTTAAGCTCGATACTAAAGATGTTATATTTAAACACAAGTTCCCTAGATTTTCTTATAGATACAAGTATCAAGATGGTGAGTACTCAACGTTCGCGCCGTTTAGTGAGGTAGCGTTTTTAACTGATGACTACGAGTATCAACCAAAGAAAGGTTATAACTTTGGCATGTCTAATCAGCTTAGAGGTTTAAAGATATCTGGCTTCGTAGGTAATGAAGATATCATGCCTGAAGATGTGGTTGAGATCGATATACTGTACAAAGAAACAAACAACCCAACTGTATACTCTGTTAAAACTATTAAGCCTACAGACACAGAGTGGCCTTCAGCAAACGGTATTACAGATGGAGACAGAGGCGAGTTGTTAATAAACACAGATCTTATACATGCTGTAGTTCCATCTAATCAGTTACTCAGACCCTACGATAACGTACCAAGGAAAGCGTTAGCGCAGGAAATTACAGCTAATAGATTAATATATGGTAACTATGTTCAGAACTACACCGTAGACGGAAGCACGAGCTTAAACGTAGGTTGCGAAAGAACTACGTACGCGGATGGAGAGTTTAACTACGCCCCACCTTCGGTTAAGTCCATACGTAAATACCAAGTTGGTGTAGTATTTAGCGATGAGTACGGTAGAGAAACTCCAGTATTGAGCTCGAAGTCTTCTTCAATATCTATACCTATAAACTACTCTGATACTAGAAATAGAATATCTGTATCATTTGATCCTAAAAAAGCTAACGTACCTAGTTGGGCAAAATACTTCTCGTATTACATTAAAGAGCCGTCAGCGGAGTATTATACTATGGCTAATGACAGATGGTATAACGCTGATGACGGAAATATATGGTTATCGTTTCCTTCTGCTGATAGAAATAAAATACAAGAAGACGACACTATTATACTAAAGAAAGCAGCAGGCCAAGATACTGCTGTAAAAATAGACAACAGATATAAAGTATTAGCTATATCAAACGAAGCTCCAGACTTCATAAAAAGAACTAGAAAAGTTCTAGGTTCAGTAACAGGTACTTTAGGTGTTATCGGTGAAGCGAGTGGTAACTTGTATCCTCTACCTAACTCTAACAAGATACAGATTTCTGGTGGTAACTTTATTACAGCGTTCGGAGATAAGCTACACGTGTTAACTCCTGATGAACTATATTTAAAGGTTTCTTTTGGTAACAATCAGTCTGAAGAGTACGAAGTATCTAGATTAATAAAGGACGGCGCTGTAACTGAAAATAATCCAGAAGGTAGTGGCGATTTTATACTAACTACAACCAAAGTCTTCGGCCAAGATATGGCGTTTACGTCGCCAACAGAAAGTGCTGCAGACGCTGTTGACACGATACGTATAGAGTTAATAGAATACGAAGTTCAAAACAAGCCCGAGTTTGACGGTAGATTTTTTGTTAAGATTTATAAAGACTCTTTAGTACAGCAATATGTTTTAATAGATCAAAATCAAGATTTAGTACCTACTTTATCTTGGGAGTTAAGATATTTAAACAACAACGGGTACAACAACGTCGCGGCAGACGGGTCTCTTGTACCTCCAACAATTGAGGCTAGTTCGGGTGCATTTCCATACGGTATATCTTTTGCTGAAGATATTAATGGCAACGAGGCTTTAGGCTCTACTTTTGTTTTACCTAGTGACTCAGGCGACTCGCTACACCCAACTGAGTGGTCTTATCATACCCCAGCCTACGATTGGACTAGCGACTATGTATCTGCTGATGATATAGATGATAACCCTATACAAGCTATTAACAATCACTTAGGTACTATACTCGGTGGTGGTGGTGTTTCTGGTTTTTGGCAGTCTATAGATAATGCTAATTGCTTTTTTATTGATCAAGCTACTGCATACTCTTGGGACGGTTACAACAGGCCTGGTCAAATGGGTATTGACGACGACTTCTATTCTATAGGTGGTTTAGCGAGTAACTATTCTGAAGGTGGTATTACTTTCGGTGGAGTTGTAAATACAGTGGCTAACACTCCTGGTAGCTCCTCTTCTAATGCTGAGCATAGAGGCCAACCAAGTAGAGGTATATGGACAGATGGTGTTTACTCTTATATTGATATATCGTGGGTTGGTGCTAATCCGGGGTATAACACGCCAGGTGCGGATAATCAAAACTTCAACCACCTGCTTCAAAACGATCAACAAAGCCAAGACGCTTGGGAGTTTATACAAGAGCTGGTTACGCCTAACACTACATTTAGGTTCAGTAGAGATCCAGACGCACAAGAATACACTGTTCAAGGCACATACGGATATGGTGGTTCTTCCACTACAACTATAGATTATAGTAATCCTAATTTTTATGCTAATGGAACAACCAATTATACAGGTGTTTTTGGCATAAGAAACTTCAGAACACTCTCTACTCTTTACAGTAATAAAGATCAGTTTAGACGTGAAAATATGCGTCAGCGCTGGACAATAAAAGTTTTTCCAGCAATTGGCGACACGGCACGTGGATATAACCCTGTTAAAGGTACTAAGCCACCAACTTTAGGAGGTCCAATCAGTTCGGAAGATGGCTACAGACGAGCTTTACATCATGACTTTAGTGACTTTGATACAATACAAATACTAGAGCCTATCAGCAGTTTAACTGGCCAAGATGACACGTTTACTGAAAACCCAGCGGTTTGGGAGATAGAACCTAGAGAGTCTGTTGAACTCGATATTTACTACCAAGCTTCACCAAAGATACCAATTGTACTAGACAACTCAACTAACGAAGAGCTTCTGCCTATTGGATCTACATTTGTTTTACCAGCGCAAGAAGCTACTCAAACCATTGACACTATACCTGAAACAACACACACGATTACGGGTTGGGACGAGCAAACTATTACGTTCACACCAGCGCTAACTCAAGGTTATCAGTTTATAGAAAACCAAGTTGTGAGGTTTAACAAGTATAATAACTACTCGCTAGACCTTAGGCTAGACATACAAGCCTCTTCTTCTGCTGGTGGTACGACGCTGAAATTAAGTGGTGGCCCGTCAGAGGAATTAGTATCTCTACAAACACCTTATCAAACACATTACCTAGACTGGAGTAACTGCTGGTGCTTTGGTAATGGAGTTGAGTCGGACAGAGTCAGAGACATGTTCAATGATCCTCAAATGGATAACGGTGTTAAAGCATCAACTGTGTTAGCAGATCCATCTTTACTAGTAGAAGAGAGACGTAAGCACGGTTTAATTTGGTCTGGTATATACAATGGTAATAGCGGTATCAATGAGACTAATCAGTTTATTCAAGCTGAACCTATAACGAAAGATATCAATCCGGTATATGGTAGTATACAACGACTACTTAACAGAGAGACTAGATTAGTTATGTTCTGTGAAGACAAGGTGCTTAGAGCGGTTACAAACAAAGATGCGTTATATAATGCTGATGGTAATCCTCAGCTTGTGTCTAGCAACGCTGTTGTTGGTGATGTAACTCCGTATGCTGGTAGATACGGTATCGGTAGAAACCCTGAATCACTAGCTGTTACTCCTAGCTCTTCGTACTTTACAGACGTTATTAGAGGTAAGGTCTTAGCTTTGTCAAACTCAGGTGACGGTGTAAGAGAGATATCGGCGGTAGGTATGAAAGATTATTTCGCTGATTACATGGCTGAATACGTGGGTACAGCAAGAGGTAGTTACGACTCTCGAAAGAAAGAGTATAATATTACTATAAACAAAAAATACGAAAACTACCAAGCGCAACCTCACGAGCAGACTACAGTATCTTACAGTGAGTACTCAAAAGGTTGGATAAGTTTTAAGTCGTATTATCCTGATACAGGTGTAAGCTTAAATAATAAATACTATACGTTTAAAAACGGTTTAATTTGGGAACATCACTACGAGCAAGACGCAGGTACATCAAATTCTCAAAATCAATTTTATGGTACTCAATACAAGTCTGACGTAACCGCTGTATTTAATGAGATGTCTGAATCTGTTAAAGGTTTCTCAACTATTAAGTACGAAGGCTCAAAATCAGCCGTTCCAGTATTCCAGTCTCTTAATAACCAAAACTATTTTAACGGAGACTACAGCACTAACAACGGTTTAGTAGACACTGATAATGTAAATGACGGTGAGTACTACAATATATTCGGTAAAAACGAAAGCCCACTTGGTTGGTACGTTGATAATCTAGAAACAAATCTTCAAACATGCGGTGAGCTTTATTTCAAGAATAAGGAAGGTAAATATTATGCATATCCTACTGGAGAAACTACAGCTTTAACCAACTTAGATACTAGAGAGTTTTCTGTTCAAGGTATTGGCCAAGCTAGTATCGTCCACGGCGATAACACCGTAGGTAACCAAGCTACACTAACGTTTATCAATAACATAAGTTCGTCAGAATCAGGTATGGATGATACTGATGGAAGCCCACAAGCTGTAGGTATAACTCGATGGACAGTTTCAAGCGCTACTTATTCAGCTACTGTTGGAACAGCTATTGGATCTAGTCAAAGTGTAGAGATGATAATTAGTCCTTTTTATGACGGTGTGTATACTGGTCACCCAGTCACGGCTTCTAACTTTGAGCTTCAAGATGGCAACGAAAGTCCTACTGGTACATTCACTGTAGACTCTGACACTAAGATTAAAACTGGTAGCGCTCTCAATGTTAACTCAGCGGTATCTAGTGTTGTGTTCTCTGACACTAGCGTTGCTGGCGATCCTGCGAATACAGTCAAAGTAACAGTCAACTTGAGGTCAGACTTTAATCCGTCTGGCGATAGCACTACTATATTAGATATTGATGAAACAGAAGCTAAGAGCAGTAGAGACAGATCATCATGTTTGTTAGTTCAGTACGACAACCTTGATAATGCAACTGAGACTATTAACGCAGTAACAGGTATATCTACGTCTAACGTGGTTAACACTAGCCACGTTGTTACTGAACACTCTGGTAACGTAGCAGAAGGTGAGACAAATATCATCGCTAGTTATACGTTTAGCGCTACTGGAACTAGCTATTACCAAGGTGGAGATCTTGCTCCTGCCGTTATATTTGTAGATCTTGGTGAATACGAAGGCTACTATGAAGCTGAAGTTGAAGAAACACTTACAAGTGGTAACATAACACAGTTTACTGTTAAGATAAAATACACGCCACCAACATCTGGCTACCTAGTTCAAGATCCGGTAGACATGTGTGCATTGTCACATAAAGCTATAATTAAAGCTCTCATCGAAACACCAGCTGCAGCGGCTGACATACCTGGTATATCTAGCGTTGTTATGGATTCAGAAGCTATGGCTCTACCTAATATGAAATCAATATTAGTTAACGGATCAGCGGGCAGCAAGTATCAACTTTCGTTTGAAAAGAAAACTAGCTTAACTAGTGGTGTTACAGCTTCTAGTGCGGGTCACTACAACTTTGTAACAAACACTTTCGTAGATAATCCAGCCCCGATCACTGGTACTATACCTAACTCAGGTTTTATACGTCACTATGTAGCGTTACCATCTGTAACAGCTGACACTAGATACGACGCTACTATAAGTGGAATAGTTGGTAGCGAAACATCTACTTTAGCTAGTAGAGTTCCTACTGCACCAGGTGATATGAGCATGACACAAAGAGGTGTTAGAACTATTACTATTACCCCAACAACTCAAACAGCATCTGATTTCGGTGTTATACCTACTGCGACTGTAACTAGACTAGCTAACACTAACAGCGATAGGCCACTACCAACTTCTCGTAGAGTAACTGCTATATGCGAAACAAGCGGATCTTCGACGAAGCTGACTATAAGCAAACAAAATGGTCGTATCAAAGAGGGTATGATAGTTATTGATGTATCAAGCAACACTTCAGTACCGCATGAGACCACTGTCTCAGAGATTAGAGATGGTTTTGTAATACTCAGCACTGCTTGTAACATAGCACAAAACACTAGTATTACATTTATAGAGAATAGAGGTAGCTTAGCTTCATTTAGCTTAAGAGTACCAGCTGGATCAGGTAAGACTCTTGCATTAAACTCTAGTGCTAAACCTAGAAGAACAGTAGGTGGTTTAGGAAGTTTGTCTTTTGTTCCTGATTTAGTTACTTCTTCTGCAAGTAGAATAAGACCTAGTACTACAGAATACACTACTGCTCAGCAATTTGAGATTGTCAGCCAAATACCTGTTGGCGCCGCAGTAAGCGGTGATAAAGTCACAATTACGGGTATTGAAGTAACCGCGGTTGACACTAGTATCCCTGCTTTCGATATAAGTCCAGCAGATCCAAACGTAGAGCAATCAAGAGTTGTAGAAATATCTGGTGATATAAACGAAGGAATATCTGTAGAGCAGGTTATAACATCTTTAGTCGGTGGCGACTTGATGGTGCAAGGATATTTAGATGTACCTCAAATAAATATTACTAGCACTGTACCTATTTTTATTGATAACCTAGTAAACGTAACTCCTTAATATGCCTTCAGCAACATTAACATTTTCTGCACCACTTAACGTTTCATGTCAAGTTGGTGACACCGTGTACTACGTCGACACAAATACGGTTGGTGGTTTTTCAGCTTCTACTAACGTTGGTGGTAGTGCTGAAAACACTATAGTAGAGATCGGTGAAATACGTGAAATACAAAACCCTACAAGTAGTGCGCCGGTTATTATAGCTGAAACTACTTTAGGTTATAACGAGCTTAATGGATTAAGTAAGTTTATATTCTTCTCTAAGAATAACAAAGTAAACTTAAACTCACCGCTTGGTTACTACGCTACAGCTAAGTTCATAAATGATAATCATTATAGAACAGCAGAGCTTTACGCAGTAACTACGGATGTGTTTGAGAGTAGTAAATAAGAAGTAAAAAGTGTAACTATAGATGAGTACACTTTTATATAATTAAAAAAAATATATACAAATGCCCTTTCCAGTAACACCTATGATGGTTGGCCAAGGTTTAAAAGCCGTGGGAGGAGTCGTACAACTCGTAGACGGAGCCATCAAAGCCAAAGAAGCTAAGCGAAAAGCTGAAGAGGCTGAGAGAGAAATGGAAAAGCAGAAGAATCTTTTTGCTAGTTTAGATACTAGTAATCCATACCTTAATATGGAGAACACAATGGAAGATCTTACTGTTAACCAGAAAGAAGCTCAGTTCATGGCTCAACAATCACAGCAATCACAAGCTAATATTTTACAGCAGATGCGTGGCGCTGCTGGAGGCTCGGGTATTGCAGCGTTAGCTCAAACGCTAGCTAACCAAGGAGCTCTTGAATCTCAGAAAGCCGCAGCGTCTATTGGTGCTCAAGAAGCAGCTAACAGGCAGTTAAGAGCTCAAGAAGCTAGTAGAATACAAGATTTAGAGCGTGAAGGTGACGTATTAAGTAGACAAGCTGAAGCCGATAAGGTTGGTACATTACTGGGTATGGCTGCTGAAGATGCTGCTGCGCAAAGAGACGCTCAACAACAATTTAGAACTCAAGCTATACAAGGTTTAGGTTCGGCTATACAAGGTGGTATTGGTATTGCTGGTGAGTTTGGTGGTAGTGAATCTCTTACAGATGTTACTAATCTCAACCAAGCACCACTAGAAGACCCTTTGGCTAGAGCAAATCAGTTGCAAGAAGATTCCATGAAACGGCTACAAGGCTTTGACCTGCGAACCCAACTCCTTAATATTAATCCCCGCAAAACTGATTAAGACATGGCAGAAACAACAAAATCATTAGACTACTCTGGCGGTAGCATGCTAGACAGATATGCTGCGGCTAGGGAAAAACAAGCTACTGGATCCGCAAGCGTGGATGTCGGTGGTATAATTTCTGGTGTTGGAGAGATGGTCAGCCAAGAAGCTCAGATTAAAAAAGATACTGAAGACGCAGCTTTAGCAAACTGGGATAAAGGCTTTGACTCTATGGGTGATCGAGGTTCATGGGCATCACCACAATTATTCGATCAGTTCCAAGATTTAGAGTCTACATTTAAAGACCAGTACGTGGCTGCAGTTAAAAGCGGTGATAAAAAGTTACAACAAAGCTTACTAACGCAGCAAGGTAATAGAGCTTCGTCTTTACAAGCTTGGACAGAGACAATGGAGACTGCGTCGCAGATTAATAACGGCCCAGGTTGGGGACATGTTGTAAACGGAAACGACGAACATAAAGCCCTACTTGAGGCATTAGCTAAAAACGATGGATCAGCAAAGCCTGTAGTTGGCGAGGGCGGAGAGCTTATGTTTGAGTTTAACGGTAAGCAATATTCAAGACGCGATGTTGACGATATAGTAGCTAAAGGAACGTTCCCTTCTTCTATGAAAAACGACTTTCTTAATGGCGCTGCTAATCAACTAAACGCAGGGCTTCAAGGTGGTTACTTTGATCAAGAGTTGACTTATCAAACAAACCTTAATAGCTTAAGCGATGATAACATGTCTTCATACATACACGACCCAGTCACTGGCGCTACATCGTTCGCCGAAGATATTAAAAAGTTAAAAGGATCTACATTTAGTATAGCGGTAGAAAAAGATAGTGCTTTAGATCCTAGTGGCGATGGTAAATTTACAGCAGCAGACTTTAAGGTAGAAAATGCTGACATTAATAAGATGTTAGAGATGATCGAAAGCGATCCTAAAATAGGTAAGCCTATAATCGCTGAATACTTGACACTCAAGCAAAAGGCTAACTTTGATAGAGGTGAAACTGAGTACAAAGAAAGACAAAAAGCAAGTGATCCTACATATGGCATGACTACTGAGCAGAGACTAGAGTACTACAAAACGGTTAAAAAATAACTAGATGAACGAAGAGTTGTTGAAAATAATTGAGGCTATGGAGGCTGCTAATGAACCAGCAGAGTCTATAGCAGCTGTAGTACAGCAATACATGGCGGAGCAAGGCACGGATACGGCAGATACACCTGCTGCTGACGTTATGTCAGTTAGCCAGCGTGATGTAGATGCTGGTATAAAACCAGAGTCGTATGTTAACTCTACTTACTGGAACACCTTAAGTGACGAAGTAGATAGATCCCAATATTATGATTCTGAAGGCAACTTTATAGCTAATGATTCTCTTTTGTCCGACCCTCACTATAACCAAGCGTTACAGGAAGAGCAAACTCGTGAAACTATTGTGCGAGATTCTTCTGTAACTGGATTAACAGAGACTGAAAAGAGGTACGATATTACAGAGGAAGACGAAAAAATTATTGAGTCTGAGGCTCTAAATGTGTACAACAATTACGCATCTAACAGTGAAGAGCTGGCTAATATACCAGAAGACAACGTCGGTAGTGGTGACATGTTTGCTGGTATGATGAATGACATCGTAAGCGGTAGACTTAACGGTGTTTTACCTAGGAAGTTTAGACCTGGTGGTAATGAATACGGTAAATTTTCAGCAAATCCTCGAGCGGTGTATGAAGCTTGGCTTAGAGAAAACACCAAAGACTCTGAATCTGTTCTCATGCAGAACATCAATCGCTTTGGTAAGTATCAAGATCTTGTTCTTAAATTTGCAAACGAAGGCTACCAAACAGATACTCAAATAAGAGAACAATCAGAAGCTAACGAAATAAAGTACTTTAATACTAGACTACGTTTAGCTTTAAATAAATATTTAGAAGAAGCTTATGGTTCTGCTGACTCTGCTGAAGCTGAAGAGTTTTTAAAAAACGCTGGTAACATCACATTAAAAGATATTAAAGACGATGTATACGGTACGAGAGGCAAGGGTAAGAGAAAACTTAAAGATATTTATGACGCTTTAGAAGGTACTGACGAGCTAAGATCAGAAATATTAGCTCAAGAAAACAGGGGTATAAGATCTAATCTTATTAAAAATAGAGCTAGTGAAATAGCTAAATCAACTGTAGAAGGCGGAACTTATGAAGGAAGTGCGCTAGCAGGTACGGGTGCTATTAACTCTATATTTGGTAAAACAGAACAGCAGTTAGCTATAATAGACGCCTCTGAAGAAGATTTTGCACAAATACAAGATGACGCTAAACAAAAAGCTATTGAAGGAGATTTAGTCCATCAACAGCTGAATGTCGTTAATGATAGGTTAAGTAGTTTAGCTTCTGAAATAAAAGATTTTGGAGACCCTAAAGAGTACATTAAATCTATTAAAGACAAATATGATTTAAATACAGAGCAAGGCATTAACGACGCTAATAAGGAGATACAGGATTTTATTGGTAAGTACACTAATTTAATAGACGAGTACAACGTAGCTCTAGATTCTTCTAAATCTTTGCATGATTCAGTAATAAAGGTCGGTGCTGAATTAGAGCAATTAAGTATTAGAGAGCAAGATCTTAATGCTTTTACTAATCAAATAAGTAAAAATCATAGAGTAGCTACTCAAATGGCTCTATCTTTCCACAACGGTATAGTTAGTCTTGGTGAAGGTGGTTTAGAGCTTGCTTACATGGTTAACCCTTTGGGTGCGCTAAGTGATGAACTTGTCGACCTGTACGGTGAAGATTCTTTTGTAGATGCGGTTATTGAAACCGCAAGGTTCGCTACAGCTTTACCTACTGGTGGTATATCTTTATATTCAGGTGAACGCAGAGACAAGATCAGAGGGTCTATAGATGGTTACAAAAACCATGTTAACTCTCTAGTTGTAGAGCCTCCAAAATTCGATGACATAGATGGTTTTGGTAGTGCCGTTGAGTGGGCGTTGATTACAGGTGCTAGTCAAGCTCCGCAACTAGCTTTGCTCGCGGCTACTGGAGGTACCGCTGGTTTAATTATGATGGGCGGTATATCTGCAGGTAATAAATTTAGCGAGATGGACTCCGCTAGAGATTTATACAGAAGAACCGGTGGTATGTATGGGCAGAACCATAGTTTTGGTGAAATGTATGCGGCGTCTCTTGCTTCGGGTACTATAGAAGCTTTATCTGAAAAAGTAACGTTAAACTTACTTAAAGGTACAGGAGGTATTAGCTCTAAGTTTTTATTCGGTGATATAGGTAAAAGAGCTGCTACTACTTTCTTGAGAAAAGACGTACTTAAAGTAGGTTTAAGAAGCACAGCAGCTGCTGGTTTAGATTTATTTGACGAAGGTGCTTCTGAAGCGCTAGCTCAAATGGGTGGTAACTACATTGATAGACTAGCCGGTGACAAAGAGATTGGTATATTCGACGGTGTTGATGAAGCGTTTGTTACAGGTGCTTTAATAGGCGGTACGTTATCTGCACCAACCTTGTTTAGAAACACTTACCGCGCTTTCCAAAGCGTTGAGGCATCTGACGTTCTAGATTCTAATAGAGCTAGAATACAAGAGCTAAACTCTATTATAAACGATCCAAACTCTACAGAAGAAACTGTAAGACAAGCTGAGGAAAACATACAAAGTTTAGTCGCGGAAAATGCAGAGCTAATAGCGTTTGATTTAAAACGCGTTGACTCGCTAAGCAAAGAGCAAAAAGCAGAGCTACTTAAAATAGACGAGTCTCAAAGAAACTTAGAGGTAAGGCTTTCTGAAATTGCAGCTTCTGAAGACTTGACTAAAGAGCAGAAAGAAAAGATTTATGCTGAAATGAACATCGGCTATAACAAAAACCTTGCTCGTAAAAATCAAATACTAAAAAGCATACCTACAGATGAAGTTCTTAAAAACCACGAGAACGACATCAAACGCATAGAAGAAGAGAGTGCTAGGCTAGTTGCTGAAGGTGGACCTGCTATTAATGTAACTAGATCTAATGGGAAGAACGATGCTGATATTGCTAGTCAGTTTGAAGAGTGGAAGAACAGCGCTAAAAAAAGAGGTAACGTAAAGATAGCTGCGTCAGAAGACGGCACGCGAATTTACGGTGCTATGGTGCCTATATTAGACAATAGTGGTAAAGTTGTTAGCTACGAGATGTTTTTTAATGATAAGAACATCTACGAAGATGGTGTCACTACTACTGGAACACACGAGCTTTTACATGCAGCTATATTCAACACTATACGAGCTAACCCTGTGTTAAGAAATAGATTTGGAGACGCTATTAATAGAATACTAGATGGTCCAGGCGTAAAGATATCTAAAAAAGCTCAAGAACAGTTAGATTTATTAAACCAATACAGCAAAGAACAAAGAGGCGAAGAGTTGTTTGCTAAGGTTTCTGAACTAATGGTATCTGGTGATATAACAATTGACGGTGGTGCTGTGGGTAAGTTTAAAGATTTACTACGTAGAACGTCTATGCAAAATACAGATACTGACATTGTATTCGACGGAGACGTTGACGTTAGAAACTTTTTGAAAGACTACTCAAGATCTAGAAAAAAAGGCATAGCTGACAAACGTATAACAAGCTTGTTTACTAAAGGAGCAAAAGGACGTATAGTAGAGCAACCTAAAACTAGAGAAGAAGCTAGAAGAGTTGTTGAAGGAAGACTAGAAGAAGCTCTAGAAGAAAGCTTTATGACTACACTGTCTGCTAGTATTAGATCTAATCCAGACCTACGTCAAGAGTTTGATCAGTTTACTAAAAACGAAGATGGAACTCCTAAGTATAAAACTCAACAGGAGTGGGAGAGCAGTCAAGACTACGTAGATGCATACCAAAAGATAGTAGAAAGTAACCTTCTAGATGGTTTAATTCAGACTAAGATGATAGAGCGCGGGGTGCCACCAGCTGCTCTTAGAGATTTTACTAGAAAGGTTAAAGAAAATATAGGTTTAAGATTCTTACCTACAGTAGATAAGAAAACAGGTAGAGTAAAACCTGATTCTGGTTATAGAATTTCAAATGATAGTTTGTTTGGCTGGTTAACAGGTGTTGCTGGTGGAGCTGGTCAATCCGTTATATACAGAGCCAAAGGTGACGTTATGAACGAGTATAAAGAAAGCGGTAATCTTGAAACTGTTTCTCTTGATGCTCCTATGGGTGAAACAACTACGTTTGAAGCTACTATAGAAGCTGAAACTGATGCGCTCATGCAGCAGCTTGAAGAAGCTGATTTAAGTAGAACTCGCGTAGAGCGTGAAGCTAGAAAACCAAAGAAAGTTGTTAATGAGCTAAACATTGACAGTGACGGTAAAGCCGCTATAAACAAAGCTGTAGCAGATGCAGCCGTTGATATAGCTGGATTACAGTATAAAGACGTTAAAAAGCTTGGTAACTCTGTTGATGCGCCACTGTATAAAACACTACAAATCGTATCAGAAAAGTTCGGCGTAAATCCTAAAAACGTTATAAAATCTGCTAACTTAAACACTAAGCAGCGAAAAGCGGCGCAGCAGTTTATTAACGATAACGTAGAGTTTTTATTAGAAATGTTACCTGATGGTGAGACTAGAAGCGGAGAAGCTACTGGTGTACCTAGAGTGTTGTTAAATAATTTCTACGAAAAAGGTGAGAGATTAAAATATAAAGACGGAGCTACAGCTGCAGGTAAATTTACACAGCAAAAGCGAACTGATATAACACCCGAGCAGTTTAAAGAAGCTTTCGGTATTAGACCAGATGGCACTCTAGATAACAATAGAAAATACGACAGCGCTATAAATGCTTTAGTTAATCAAGCTACTATGCTAGCCAACAATCAGGCTCTACGCGAACACGCTATGAAAGAAGGTACTGCATCAGAAGCAGTAGTTGCTAAATTAGGTGAAGGTAAAGCTGAGGTAATGTTTAGTGTAAAGGTAAGAGATAACGTTAAGAACACTTTCGATCAATTATACCCTGATCTAATAACAGCTGTAGCAGCATCTAATACTGGCGATATAGACTCTATAAGAGTAGCTGTTGAGTCTGTTTATGGTAATGTACTTAGTACGTCTGAAATTAAAAGGCTAGTAAATGAAATATACGATCAAGCCGACGAGTACAACACTATAAACCAAAACCTTAAAGGTGTCGGTGTTGATGTGCCTGTGAGCTTAGAACAGTTTTTACAAGCTAAATACGAAAGCAATAACAGTGAAAAAGGTATATTAAAAGCATTAGAAGATAAGTTACCAAAAGACGAATTAGGCAAAACAACAAGGATAGGCACTCATTTCTTAGATCTTGTAAGAATAAACAAGCAGCGAGCTGTACCAGGTTTGTTTGTCGCTGAAGCTAGAGCACTATTAGACAAAAAAGGAAATAGAATTTATTCGGATAAGCAAATAGCTGAAATGCTTATAGCTCACGCTATGCCTATGTTTGCTGGCTCGGGTAGAATAGCTGATCGTAGATTTATTGTAGAAAAAAGAGAGCCAGACGGAGAAAGAGTTGTTGTTAAAGACCCCAATTGGAAACCTACTAAGAGAAATAAAAAAGGCCAAGAGGTACCTCAGAAAAATAGAAAACAAGCTTTTCAAAGCGTACCTGATTTTATCGCTGTACTTAACACTCTTGGTTTAGGTAAAATAGAAAAAGTTGGAAAAGGTTATACTCTTGATGGAGCTCCGTTAGATACTACGTTAATACCTGAAACATCAGAAGCTAGACTGTCAAGATCTAAGACAGAAAAGGCAAAAGCTGATTTATTTGAGAAAGGTAAAAAACAGGCTAAAGACGCAAGAGTTGTTACTAAAATAATATTAGACTCTCTATACGCTAAGGCTAATGACCCTAGTAGTAGTTACGACTATGCTGATTTTGCTATGACTTTAACTAGTCTTGGCTCGAATATGCAAGCGCCTATGAGACGAGCTGCTTTGTTCGAATATTTTATGGAAGGTGTTGAAGATGTAGTAGCTAATAGAGGTGATGCAAGCATTGGATCTGTTACTGAGTTTGAGCACTTAAAACCTCAAGAAGAAGCTATTGGAGAGATTATACACTCTTACTTAACTACTGGTGAACTTGATATGCGTATATTTGAAGGCGGTGGACCTTATAGACCATACAAGACTGGCGTTATTAGCAAGAGCATGGATAATGCGGTGACAGACGCTGGTCATAAGTTTATTTCTCCGAGATTAGGAAGAGGTGACAGCAGACAATACTCGTATGAAGCTATTGGCGATAGTAGAATTAGACCTCTTAGAAGCATTGATCCAGCTAAAAAAGGTACTAACAAAGAGTTTATTGGTAGAGAGTGGGTTCAAATGAACGACGCTGTGTCAAGAGGTGATGGTACTGTAATTAAAGATATGAGAGTGCTGCAAGGTATATTTGGAAATATATCTTTCTCGAAGCGACCTGCTAAAAACAAAGGGGCTAGCGTACTTGATTTTGATGACACATTAGCTACAACTAACTCTAGCGTGTTGTTTACTGCGCCTGACGGAACTAAAGGTAAGTTAAACGCAGAAGAGTATGCTAGAGATTACGTTGAGCTGCTTGGTCAAGGCTATGAGTTTGATTTCTCAGAGTTCAACAAGGTTGTTGACGGAGCGCCTGGACCTTTGCTTGATAAAGCTAAAAAATTAGCGAAGAAGTTTGGTACTGATAACATGTTTATCTTGACCGCTAGAGCACCACAGGCTCAAGAAGCTATATTCGAGTTTATGAAATCTCAAAGCTTAGAAATACCTATTGACAACATCGTAGGCTTAGGTAATTCTACTGGTCAAGCTAAAGCTAACTGGATCGCTGAGAACTTAATAAAGGAAGGATACAATGATATGTACTTCGCGGATGATGCGTTACAAAACGTAGAGGCCGTTAAAGCTATGTTTGAGCTGTTTGATGTTAAGAGCAAAGTCCAGCAAGCTAAGGCTGAGTTTAGTAGAAGAGCGCCTAAGAAAATGGATGGTATCATCGATGAAGGCGCTGCTGATCTTGATTCAGACTTTAATATTATACTAGAGCAAACTAAAGGTGTAGCTAGATTCAAGCAGTTCTCTGCTGGTAAAGCTAGACAACGTGGTAAAAACAAAGGTAGATTTAAATTCTTTATACCACCTTCAGCCGATGATTTTGCTGGTTTACTATATAGCTTCATGGGTAAAGGTGAGATTGGTAACAAGCACCACGCCTTCTTCAAGAAGCATTTGTTCGATCCGTTTAGTAAAGGTGTTAGACTTTTAAATAGAGTAAACCAAATAGCAGCTAATGATTTAAAGAACTTGCGTAAGTCTTTCCCTGATGTTCGCAGGAGCCTTAAAGATAAGTTGCCAGGGCTAGAGTACACTACTGAAGATGCTATAAGAGTATACAACTGGAACAAGCAAGGATTTGATGTTCCAGGTTTATCACAGACAGATCTAAACGCTATTGTTAAAGCTGTTGAAGGTAACGCTAGCTTGAAAGCATTTGCTGATGGTGTTAGTAGAATTATTGTTGGAGAAGCTATTATGCCAGACGACTCTTGGTTAGGTGGTACTATAGCATCTGATATTAACGATTCTCTTGAAAACGCTAGATCGACATACTTGCAAGAGTGGATAGATAATAAAAACGCTATATTCACTGAAGCTAACATGAATAAAATTGAAGCTGTTTATGGCTCTAATTTTAGAGAGGCTTTAGAAGATGTGCTATTCCGTATGGAAAACGGTGGTAACAGATCTCAAGGTCAAGGTAGACTAATGAACACCTTTACTAACTGGATACACGGATCTATTGGTACTACTATGTTCTTCAATGCAAGATCAGCTATGTTGCAGATGATTTCAAATGTTAACTTTATTAACTGGAGTGACAACAATATGTTAAAAGCAGCAGCTGCGTTTGCAAATCAAAAACAATACTGGTCTGATGTTGCTATGATATTTAACTCTGACTTCTTAAAGCAGAGAAGAGGTAGAATACAAACAGATGTTAACGCGGCAGAGCTACTAGCAGAGATACGTGATTCTAAAAACCCAATGAAGAAAGCTACGGCTTACCTTCTTCAATTAGGTTTTACACCGACGCAAATTGCGGATAGCTTTGCTATTGCAACTGGTGGTGCTACGTTCTATAGAAACAGAGTTGATTCGTATATCAAAGAAGGTATGTCTAAGAAAGACGCTGAAACAAAAGCGTTTGAAGATATGATGGAGATCGCTGAGGAAACTCAGCAGTCTACAAGAGAAGATAGAATATCTCAACAGCAGGCTTCACCTCTTGGTAAGTTTATACTGGCTTTCCAAAACACACCTATGCAGTACAATCGTTTGATTAAGAAAGCTGCTCAGGACTTAGTTAACGGAAGAGGTGATGCTACAGCTAATGTCTCTAAGATCGTTTACTACGGTGCTATACAGAACATGATATTCTACGGGCTTCAGCAAGCTTTGTTCGCAGCAATGTTCGGTGACGACGAAGAAGATAAGATCGATGACAAGCAGAAAGAGCGTATGATTAACGGTATGCTTGATACTGTATTAAGAGGTTCCGGTATTGGCGGTGCTGTTGTATCTACAACAAAGAACGTTATCTTGAAGTTCATGGAGCAAGAAGAGAAAGCTAAAGATGATAAGTTCTTCACTGAGCCAGATCACGCTTACACTGTTATCGAGGCACTCAATATATCTCCACCGATCGGTATTAAAGCTAGAAAGCTATACAGCGCTTTGCAGTCTTGGGAGTTTAACAGAGAAGTTATCGATTACATGGACAAGACTGATATCGATAACCCAGTTTACGATGCGGTATTTAGCGCTACTGAGGCTGTTACAAACCTACCTTTATCAAGACTGTATAGCAAATACCAGAACTTGAAAGAAGCTGCTAACTCAGATCACGAAACGTGGAAGAGAGTAGCCATGCTACTGGGTTGGAGTAAGTGGAGCTTTGGTATTAAGAACCAAGACGTGATGTCTGCTAAGAACGAGATTAAAGAAATCAAAGCTGAAGAAAGAGAAGAGCGTCAAGAGCAGAAAAAGCTCGAGCGACAGATAGCTAAAGACGAAGAAGAACGTCAAGTTATTGAAGATAACAAGCTTGATCAAGACGAAAAGAGAGAAGAAGGAGATGCAGAAGTTCAATGCGCTGCTGTTAGTAAATCCGGTAAGCGATGTTCTAATATTGCTTTAGATGGTAAAAGCTTTTGCACGGTGCACGATGAAGTTCCTCAACAAGAAAACGAAGTTCAATGCTCACACACAAAGAGTAACGGTGAGCGCTGTAAAATGAAAACTAAAAACAAATCAGGAAAATGTTACTACCACGATTAAGTTTATTATTAACCTTACTATTTAGCTGCACAGTACTGCAAGCTCAAGAGTTAAAGAAAGCATTTAAGTTTTCTACATTCTACGCGGCTGTTAACGGAGGTAACTCCGTATCAGATCAAACAGTATACTCAATACTTGACGGTTTGAACGAGGAAGTTATATCAACACCGTTTGACTACAGCTTATCTATTGGTGTACGTAAGATCGCTAGGTTTGGTTATGAAAACAGAGCCAACGCTTTCTACGACGGAACAGAAACATCGTGGTCTGCTGATGCTAACATCGGTAAGCGCAACGGTATAGAGTTCCTTGGAGAGGTTACATACGAAAGACAGCAAGGCCGAGAGTTCTTCAACCAACACCACTTTTTTCGCTACATTGGAGATAAGTTCATGGCAAAGGTTGAATACCTTGAAGACGGGTTTGCAGATGTTGGGTACTTTGAAGGATCACAAAGATATAGACTTAAGCTCGGTAAAAAGTTCTCTCTTCACGCAGGTATCGCACAACGTATCTCAGAGCCTTACGGATATGATCCACTTGAAGAGTGGAGACTTTCAAACGGAGATATTCACTACACTTACCTCGCACTTGAAGAAGGATATACACACGACCTTGTTACAG
>Ga0208767_1000621_pt1 | contig 29451 bp, 42 predicted proteins | sample VirMetDEL_Mar_21_FD_184514 | JGI IMG/M metagenome (GOLD analysis project Ga0208767, IMG submission 184514) | Aqueous microbial communities from the Delaware River and Bay under freshwater to marine salinity gradient to study organic matter... | ecosystem: Environmental > Aquatic > Marine >... | reverse complement strand
TTCACTTCTAGATGCTGGTATTCTTGCAGAGTAGAATGGTTTAACCTCTACGGATATTCCACCTTCGAGTTTAATTAACTCTACACCTGCTTGTTGCATTAAGTTTGGAATTGTTTGCTCAGAAAGAGTAGTCTCAACTTCTTTTAACTTTTTCAGTTCTTCTTCAGCCGTTGCTATTTTTTTCTGAGTTTCCAATAACTTTTTGCAAGAGTCGGTAATGTCAGATGACATCGCCATATCTATATTTACAATAGATTCTGCTTCTAAGTCCATAAGAACCTCCTTGGTCGAATCAATATATTATTTGTTTGATCTTTGCAAATAAATAATTTAAATAATTTTACAATGTATAAATACAAAACAGAACCCTTCAAGCATCAAAGACAATCATTAATGGAAGGGGCTAAACCTTACAATTTTGCATACTTCATGGAGATGGGAACAGGTAAGACAAAGGTTGCTATAGATAATGCAGCATACTTATTTCAAGATCAAAGAATTAATTTTGTTTTTGTTATTGCACCTAATTCTGTTTATCAAAATTGGAAAAAAGAAATTGATGTTCATTGCCCAGAAGATACTAACATTTACATTTGGAAAGTATCCAAAGATAAAACATTTAAAATAGATCCAGATAAACTTACATTTGTTCTTATGAATGTTGAAGCGTTATCTCATGCATCTGGTAAGAAATGGCTTGAGTCTAAATTACAAAAGCATGGTATGAGAAGTATGATTATATTAGATGAGTCTACTTCAATTAAAAATTTAAGAGCATCAAGAACTAAAGCTATTATTAAATTAGGTCAACTTGCTAGATACAAAAGAATACTTACAGGGTCTCCTATAACTAAATCACCATTAGATTTATTTTCACAATGTGCATTCTTAGATAAAAAATTATTAGGTTATGACAACTACACAGTATTTAAAGCTAAGTATGCAGTCATGTTTAGTATAGAGCGTGGTGGATATAATATACAGATACCAAAATATTATGTGAATCTTGAAGAGTTAGAATATAAATTAAAAAACTTTTCATACAGAGTTAGAAAAAAAGATTGTTTAGATTTACCTGAGAAGATGTATGTACAAAGGTATGTAGATCTACCAGATGAACAAAGAAAAGCTTATGAACAATTAAAAGAATCTGCATTAATGATCTTGAGAGATGCAGAGGTGTCTTACAATAATAAACTTACTGAACTACTTAAACTACAACAAGTAGCTAATGGTTTTGTAAAAACAAATGAAGGAAACATTGTAGATTTTAAAACTAATGCAAAGCTTACAGAGCTAATGAATATAATTGGAGAGACAGAAGACAAGTGTATTATCTGGGCTAACTATGTTCATAATATTGAAAGCATTAAAAAGAAATTAGCAGAGACTTATGGTGTAGATTCAGTTGTATCTATCTATGGTAAAGATTCAGTAGATGTCCGTAATCAAGCAGTAGAAAAATTCCAAAACAATGATGAGTGTAGATTCTTAGTTGGTAATCCAACAGTAGGTGGTTATGGTTTAACATTAACTGCTGCTAAGTATGTTATCTATTTTAGTAATTCATATAATCTAGAAGTCAGACAACAAAGTGAAGACAGGGCTCATAGAATAGGACAGAAGTCTCAAGTAACTTATATCGATATAATTTGTAGAGACACTATTGATCAAATGGTATTACACAATCTTGAGAACAAAATTGAATTATCTGCTAAGACTCTTGGGGAACAGGTTCAGAAGTGGCTTTAGTCTTATGGTAGTTATCAACTCTTTCTAACCATTTCTCTTCATACTCTTTTAATTTTTGTTCATTCATTTTAAATTCTTGATAAACTTTATCTTTAGTACAAACACAGATAAGTCCTTGTGTTATGGGACCATATTGTTTCTTATGTGCTAATGAGTATGCACTAATTTGATAATAGTAATCTTCAACATACTCTTCTCTTTTTAATTTGTTTGATTGTTTGAAGTCAATGATAGTAGGTTGATCATCATATAAACCAACTACATCTGTTGCACCTGCCCATCTATCTTCATATGCAAGACTAACTTCATTACCCCATACTTCTTTTAGCTTACCTAAGTTCTCTACAATTTCGTGAGCCATGAGTCGTGGTAAGGCACCCTCTGGTGATAGATTAATGTAACCTCTACCATCAATATAATTCTCAAGTACATAGTGCATCTCAGTTCCTCGAGTTGCAGCTTGATTAGTTATTCGTTGCGCTTCTTGATAACCAACTCTTTCTCTCCAAGCATCTAAGCCTGCCTTCTTATCTTCTGATTGTGTAGCTGATAATATAGTTGTAACCGATGGGATTTTTTTATCTCCAACATTATAGTGCCGTGAGCCGAGGTCATTGTCTCGGGTATACTTTTGATAGTTGTATTTCTTTTCGAGTTTTAAGTCGGTAATACTAAATGAATTATTTTTTCTAACAAGACGCACAAGGTCTTTTAGAATACTTTAAATAGAAGAGCAACTATTATTCCAATCATAGATGTCATTAAAAATGCAGTAGAGGATATAAGAATCTTTTCAATTCTATGTATATCTGTGTGTAAATCTGAAATTTTTTTATTAGTATTTTCCTGCATAATCCTACATAATTTTTCATGATCATCTAATCTTTGATGAGCAAGGTTATCTTTACTAGAAGCTTTTCTTGGCACTGACTATCCCTCCCTTACTAAAAAGATTTAAAGCCTGTGCTAATTCTGTGTTTGATTGTTGTCCACCCATAGGTAAATTAGATGGTGTTACATTTGGTAATGGTATATTTGCAGTTGTTCTATTACCTGCTTGTTCAGCTGTTTGTGGAACTTGATTTGTATCTATTGGTATAACATCAGCACTTGCAGGATTTTCATTTGGAACTACATTAACTGCTTTCAAATCACCATCAAGCATTGCTTGAATTTGTTCTTGATTTGCTTTTATTGTATTTTGCACTAAAGTATTTTGATCTTCTGTAATTATATTATTACCAACTAAACCTGTACCTAACTGATTCATGTATCTTGTATAACCAACTAAACTATTTGTAGATGTTCCTTTTACACCTTCAGTAACAAGTTTCATTAGTTTAGGGTTTGAAAACATTCTAGCCAATCCTGCGGGACCAAGTATAAACACACCTGCAGTACCAGGATCAACAGCTCCTGTCCCTAAAGCTAAAGCTCCACCAAGTTGTGATATAGCTCCCGCTTCTTTTAATTGAATAAAAATAGTTCCTCTTCCTTTACCAGTAGTACCTGGTCTAAATATTTTACCCTCTGCATATTTTAATGCATCCACATACTCATTCATTAATTTACCTTGTTCTTTACTTATAAGACCACCACTCTTAATAAAACTTGCATATTTGTTTTGAACAAAGTCTCTTGCTTTACTAGCATCAAGATAAGTATATTGATTATCGTACTTAACAGTGTCATCTAAAAACTTTTTAAAGAAATGTCCTCTAACACCATCTTCAATTTTTTTAGCTTCTTCTAAAGGAATTAATCTTGTACCCTGTGATGTCTTAGCATTAATTTGTGCTAAGAAATCATCCGTATAACTTTTTTGATTTGCTTTTACAATCATATCGAATATCTTTTCTTGGCCAACTTGTTTTTTAGCAATTCCAGCAAAGATACCGTTGTTAAAAGATCTACTACCTAATTTAGTTAATTCTGTTAAATCATTTCTTAAAGTTCTTACATTACTAGGAAGATCTGCTCTTTCCATTAAGTCAGATACTCTTCTTAAAATTTCTCCTCTCATTCTAGAACCTTCTGCAGTTTTAGTTACAGTTCTACCAATATTCTTATAGGCATTTGCTAATTGACCAAAGGTGGCGTTTTGAGGTACACCTGCCATTGTTTCTTGTATCATACTAATTGCTTCATCATACTGACCTTTAAATGGATTAGTCTGCATCTCATTCATCTGTTTACTTAAATAAACACCTAATGAATCAGTTTCTTGAATTCTACCTAATTGAGGATTCCATAATTTAATTTTATTAGCACCATTGGTTCTTATAGGTACAACTCCAGATTCATCAATTAAACCTGCTACTTTCAAATAACCTTCTGATAAAGTTTGATCATAAAGTTTTCGAGAATTTTTTAAACTTTGTTGCATCATTTCACCAAAAGCTTGAGGGTCTAGTACATTAGCATCAACAGCTCTTACTGCATTTTCTACAAGATCATCTATACCTGCTACTAAACCTATTCTTGCTCCACCAGATGCAGCTCTCATTCTACCTGCTCCAAATAAAGAAGCCTCTGCTATAGATTGCAATTGATCAATGACTGCATTTTCAGTTAACATGGCAGGAGTAATACTACCAGCTTCTACTTGTCCTAAAAAATCTCCACCAAGTTTTTGTTCTTGTCTTGCTAATACTTCTAATGCTTTTTTAGGGTCTCTTAATGTAGCTATTTGATCTGCAGATAAACCTGGGTTGGCTTCAATTAATTCATCAATACCTTTTGATGTAAGGTTTCCAGATCTTATTTTTCCTAATGCTTTATAAAAATCTTTTTGTCTATCTAAAACTTTTGTTGCTGCATTAGCTGTTCGTAATGTATTGACACTTCCTGTTGCAACTTTATTATACATTTTAGCTAAACCACCTGCCATACCAAAACCTAAAACTTCACCAAAGCCACCTTGCATCGATGCTCTTGCAACTTCTCTTACAATGTTTTCTTTTGGGTCAAATGCTTGTGCAACTGCAGCACCGGTACCACCCCCTGCGGCTGCTCCTAATGATGCTCTTCCAATTTTACCGACTGTGTTTGCACTTATATTTAACAGTGGTCTTGCTATTCTAGCTATTCTTGCAGCAGATACTGCAGTCAATGCTAAAGATGATCCACCAGAAAAAGGTGCGGCTGCAGCTCCAGCTATACCACCAGCTATAGATAAACCAACCTCTGTTGCTATTCTCATAAAGCTAGGTGATGATAAAAAACTTTCTGTATCTTTATTGTACTTACCTAATTGTGCTTCAGTTAAAACATCTTCAGGTTTGATTAAAAATTCGTCATTGTCTAATATAGATGATCCTGTTTTTTCATCTTCGAAATTTCTAGCACCTAAAAAAGTATCAATAGCTAATTGTTCTTTTGCAGTTGGTTGTTCACCTTCAATTTTAAATTTTTGTCCTGATACTACTATGTCAGCCATTATGGTGCTCCTGTAAGATCTATTGTATCACCTACTCTTTTAAATTTAATATCTTGTGCTAAGTCAAATGTAATTGTTTCAGTTGCACCAGAATTATCCATTATATTCATAGCATCTTCAAATGTAGCATTTTGATCTTCTGCTAGTGCTATTGTTTGATTTAAATATTTATTAAGTGCTGCCATTTTTCCTTCAAAAGTTACTTCTGTGTCACCAAGTTGAGGTATCATTCTTTTAATTCTTTCAGCTTCTTGTTCTGATACTGCTGCTCCAGAAATTGCTTTACCTAAAAAAGAAGTAGTTTTTTGAATATCAGCTTTTAACTCCGCATATTGTCTTGCATTTTTTGTTCCTAACAAATTAGTTATAGGTGCAATCTGTCTATAGGATAAAGGACCTACAGGTTTATCTAATGCAACATATTTATTTGCTACATCCCCTAAAATAGCTTTAATTTGTTTTGCACCAAATGCACTCTTTAAAGCATCTGCACTTGGCTTACTAATAACATTAATCTTACCTTCTGCATCTATTTGAGCAGAAGTTCCTGGCGGCAACTTTGCAGCTTTTAGTTCTTCAGTAGTCATAAGACGTGCAGCTTTTTTAGGTTTAGCTTTTTCTAATGCAATCATTGTTGCAGGTAATTTTGATACCCCTTCTCCTAAAGCACTTATAGCATTACCTACACCAGAACCTTTGGCTTGAAGTAATGGTCCCGCTAAAGTCAAGGCATATATAGCTTTTTCTCTAGGAGTAAGTGAACTTAATCCACCTGTTTGATAATGTTTTACAGTAGGTTTTAATGATTTAAAATATCTATCCTTAAACATTTTTCTTGTTAGAACTTTATCCATGCTTACCTCGGTTGCATTAAATTATAAGTAGCATAAGCACCTAAACCAGCTCCTGCTGCTTGTCCTAAAGGATTTGATCCGGGAGCCGTGGTTGCTGTAAGAGTACTTTGTGTTGTAGGTAAATTAGTCATAATACCTTTTAAGAATTCAACTCTTTGATAAGGTTCATAAGCTCTTTGAAGTTCCGTTGCTCTTTGAGCATCTAGAGCTTGTTGTCCAATACCTCTTTGTAATGCACCTGCTTGCATCTGTGCATTTATATCTGCAAGACTCATTGCTTGTTGTTGTGCACCAAGTTGACCTAACCCTTGACCTGCTGCTAATTGTGTTTGCGTTGCAAGTTGTTGTTGATTTTGAGCTGCACCTAATGCAGTTTGGAAACCTTGAGCTTGTGCTTGACCCATAGCTTCTAAAGTTCTTTTTTGTAACTCTGCTTGTTGTACACCTTGTCTTCCTCCACCAAAAGCACCAGCATCAATTGCTGAAGCAGATAATTGGTTTTGTGCTATCTGGCCTTGTCTTCCAATTTCATTTGTTACATATTGTTGATAAGGATTTAAAAATTGTGAAATGTTTGGTCCTGCAGCAGCAGTCTGTTGTGCTCCAGTAAAAGCACCAATACCTCCCGTTACTGTTCCAGCACCAACACCTGTCTGTCCTGCTTGAGTAATTCCTGCTTGTTCTAAAGCGGAAATAGGAGCTACTTGAACACCCGGTAAGGATACAGGTGTCTTAGCTAAACCTGCAGCTTCATCATATAAAGCTAATTTTCTAGCCTCAACTCCTGGTGCTTCTCTTGCAATACTTGTTTGAGTTCCAGAAGAGGAGCCACCTCCGCCTCCGCCTCCGCCTCCGCCAAATATACTCATTAGTTTAACTCCTTTTCAAATTCAATGTGTCTTGATTTATAACCATACTTAGGCATAACTTTTTTATAACCTGGTCTCATATAAGCTTTAATTTTTTTACAACCATTTACCTTAGCAAACTGTTCTAAAGTATTAATTAATTTTTCTTCCCATAAATTCATTTTTTTACCTGTACATATTAAACCTTGTAATTCTTTAAAGTTTGGGTTTTCAAATATTCTCGTTGTGACAACACCATAAACTTTATTTGTTTCTCCTTCTTCTGAACCAAAAATTAAAAACAATTGATTATCTCCCGATATTAAAAGTTGTTTTATATCTTCTGGCTCTGCGTATTTTCCACTGTATACCAAAGCCTCTGCAATCATAAAATGAACTAATGACCAAATATCTTCTACCTTTGCAGGTATAATTGGTAATACTTCAATATCGTTTTTAATTATCTTTTCTGCTTGCATCGACTAAATCATAAATCCGTTTTAATTTTTTTTGTTGATCATAAAAGAAATCAGCACCAGCTTTTCTCATGCTTTTATAACTTTTAGGATCCCCACCCGATAAAATACCTGCACCTAATACTGCATCAGCTCTAGATACAAATTCACCATCAGCTAATTGTGCAAGCATTGTATCTTCATCCTTGTCACCATTACCTGCTCCATCTTCTACATAACCTTCAGCTCTAACATAATTATTATAATCTTTCTCATCATGATCTGTTTTTGATGGTAAATAGTTTACCCCACCTTGATTAAAATATTTTACAGCCGTAGCTAATCCACCTTCATTTGCATAAAACATATTAGATCCATAAGTTTCTTGTCTAGTAGGTCTTGGATTTTTTGTTGGTTCAAAACCACCTTCTAATTTTTCACTTTGTTCTTTGTAAGCTTTATCATAATCTTCTTTTCTATAGCCTTCCATTTGACCATCACCTTCATCTTCCCCACTTAACAACGGAAGTAATGTAGATGCAGCTATAAATTTAGTTGGTGTATCCATTCCTAAAATGCCTTTACCTGCTTGCTCGGCAACAGCCGGAACAACTTCTCCTGCTGCATTTGTAGTAGCTGCTTTAGCTTCAACAGCTTTTTGTCCTATCAAACCTTTGATACCACTAAATGGATTTCCAGTTCCAACTTTACCTAAAAAACCAGATGGTCCTCCAAGCATTCCTGATTGAGTGGCTTGACCTAATGCAAAAGAACCACCACCGATTAAGGCGGCATCTCTTAATGCTCGTTTTGTTGATTTACCTCTAAGTTTTTGTACACCAAATGTGGCTAATGCTAATGTAAATGGATCCATAGTCTATTTTCCTAATAATAGCATATATTACCATTTTACTTGTTAGGTTTCAACTCATCAGCAAAACGACCTATGTATTGATGCTCTCCAACATGTACAATTGGATCAGTTATATAAGCATAACATTTACCACCTATTTCTTTCCAACGTTGGCAAAAAGCAAAGTCTTCTCCTAAATATGTCTTTTCTATTGGATCGTGAAGTGTGTCAAAAAAATTCCATAAGTTTGGTCTATCTACATATTTACCATTTATGACTGTCTTTTGTACAATTTTTTTATCAGGATAAGCTTTTATCATCTTATCAAAAACAGACCTTTGAATCATCATACATCCTGTAGGGCTATGAGTTACTTCAATAACTCCATCATCTAGTGTGATATCATTATTATCCCCAACTTTCATTGGATAAGTATTTAAAGATGCTTTTAAATGATTTGCAGTTTTTATAGTTCCTTCTTCTATTTTACTTAATGCTTTATCCCACATCATAGTTTTTAAAGGATAAGGTATTGATAGTACTTCTTTATCTTTTTTTAACATTGCTAATATTGACTCTGGTTTGAAATAAATATCTGAATCAACAAACAACATGTGTGTGCACTTTGATTCTAAAAATCCTGCTACACATAGGTTTCTTCCTTGAGTAACAAGAGATGACTTAAGTAAATGAAAATAAATTAAAATATTATTTTTAATACAAGTTTGTTGTAGCTCTAATAAAGCTTGAGTGTAATGTATTGAACAATCACTGTGCACAGGTGTAGCCACAAACAATGATACTTTACTTTTTGGTTTGTTAGATTTCCACAAAGGTGTAATTGATTTCTCATGTGACTCTCCTGGAATTTTTATTTCTTTAAGAGTTTGATAAGTATCTTTATTTACTGTTTCTTTCAATTAAGGCTCCTTTCAAAAAACCAGACCACTCAGCCCCCTTTTTTTCCCAATTATAAAATCTTTTATAAAATTTTTGTTGTTCTTCTAAATGTTCTTGAATGTAATCTTCATGTAAATAATTTGCTGCTACCTTTACTGCATTTGCAGTATCAACAGCCATTCTTTCGTAATCTCTACTGTAATTTATATAAACAGGCCATTCAGCACAAGTTTCATACAAAGCTCCAAAGTTATTAGTAACTACATGTACACCCGAAGCTAAAGCTTCAAGTGCAGACACACAAGACGTTTCTTCAAATATACTTGGATATATAAACATATCATAGTTAGGCATCATTTCTAAAATATACTCGTTAGGTTTGTAACCAATATAATTTACATTTGGTAGTTTTTTAGCTTGTTCATAAAGTGGCTCAAATTGTTTATCGTGTACGCTATTAAACTCTGATCCATAAACTTGAGATGAAGAATATATATCTAAAGTAATATTAGGATCTTCAATCTCTTGCATTGCTCGAAGCACTAAGTTAAGACCTCTCCAAGGTGTGCAATGATGTATTAATTTAATTGGTTCACCTTTTTTATATATCTTTCTTATTGGAAACTTTTCAATACCATTTTTAATTACAACACATTTTTCAGTAGGTATATCAAAAAAATATCTAAATTTTTCATAGTTCCAATGACTATTAAATACATACCAATCATATTCTTTGTGTCTTTCTTTATTATTAAAAAAAGGTTGAAGATTACCTTGATCCCAAGAATTTTTTTGCCAAAGTATATTTAGTTTGTTTGGGTCTATTGGAACTTTACCTGGTATGGATGTACAAATTTGAACTTGATCAAGCAGATCTTTTGAAACATGCTTATTAAGCATTTCCATTTGAATTTCTGTTGCGCCTCTAGGTTCCATTATTTTAATGTTATAAAACTGTTAAGTGTTAATCTTCCGTTGTCTATATCTGTCCCATGGTGTCCATAACCCATATGAAAATATTCACTAGAATACATTATTAATCTATTTTTTACAAATTTAAAATCGTTAATTATATTTTTTTCTTTATCATATAAATATGTTCCAGAGTTAAGATTAGTTTTAGATAAATATATTAGTGATGAAAAATTAAAAAAATCTTGATGTATAAAATCTTTTTCATTATCTTCTTCTCGTCTTAAATGTATACAATGTGTAATAAAACTTACATCTTCTGGTTTGATTAATTTATTATAAAACATTAAAAAATTAATATATTCATACAAAAAAATATTTGTTTCAATTAATGGAAAGCTTCTTAATCCAGGGAATGTTTCAGTAGTGCCTCGTAACGAGTTGAGATTTTCTTGATCATATAATTTTATTTTTTTTAATTCAGGTAAAATGTAATCTAACCTAGGAATAAAATCTTCAACTTGTCTAGCTATCATTCCTTAGTAAGGCTCTCCATAGATACTTTCGTAACTTTAATTTCCAAGTCCTGTCTAAAATCATCATTAGTAGTGTCAGTATTGGGATCAGCAACATCAGCATCAAAATCAGCTTTACTAGCATAAACTTTACCTGTTCTCTTATGTTTAATTATTTCTTTAGCTTCAGCTGGTATCTTCTTAAGTGTCATATTATTTCTCCTTTTTTAAAAATGAATCATAATTCCAAGAATTATTTTTTCCCCAGAAGTCACAATATTTACTATCTCTACTAAATGAAGTTAAATCGCAAGATTTAAATATAGCATACTTATCTGGGTCTATGGTATCCTCTACAACTAAACGATCACCAGTAGTCATCATTGATGATACCTTATTAATTATACCCTTCATATTAGCATGACAGTCTTCAATAACTAACATGGGTGATTCGTATTCTTCAAACTCATATGAATCTATATTATTAACATCTAATTTTATAAATTCAACGTTCGGTATATCTTTGATCTCTTGGTTGTCTACAGTGATAATTCTTGTATCTAAGCCTAATGTTTTTGTCATATCAGAAAACCAATAAGCGGAACCACCTTCACCAGAACCAAATTCTAGTATTGTTTTTGGTTTAAGCTCTTGCAGCATTTGTTGGTAAATAGTTAGACTCATAGGATCTTTTAATAATTTAAGTCCTTTCCATTTAAAGTTATTAAATTTAGAAAATTGTATTACATTAGTATAATGCCTATTGTTTTCTAAAATTCTTTCAATCACATTTAATTCTGCTTTGTATTCGTGAGGACCATCAGGCTCTTCTATTGTATTACCTTCAGTAAATAAATTAGCATATTCACTACCTACCATAGTTTTATAAATGTTCATCATCTGATCTACCATAATATTAATAAAATGTTTTTTATTAGCATTTTTGATAGTCATCACTCCATCATCTTTAATTTTTTGTATTTCGCTTTCGTTGAAAAATAAATTAAGACTTGTTTTTGTAGTTTCTATTTTCATAATTAATCCTGTTTGTATATAGCTAAACTTAATGAAAGTCTAGGTTCTTTTATAGAAGTCACACAATGTGGAGTCATTCTATTTATAAATTGAACATTTTGATCTTTAATAATTGTTTCCTTTTTATCTATATTCCAAACAGATTCTCCATATATATTTTTAATAAATAAACAATAATCATCTGTATGTTCTGGAAATGAAACATTTTGATTATTTAAACCTTTTGAAAAATAAAAATTACCACATATTCTTACACCAAATGTTTCTAAAGCAACCTGTTCTATTTTTTTAAGTTCATCATTAATATCAAGCACATCACTTATAATAAATGAAAACCCTTTGTCATAAAAATTTTTAAATTTGTCAAAATCTAAAAAACCATATATATCAAATAACTCTTTTCTTAATTTTGTTCCTAAATTATCTAATAAACAAATACTTTCATGACCATGGTGAAACTGATAAGGAAATCTTTTAGATATTTTTAAGATATCAAATATATCCCATTCTTTTAGATTTACTTGATGAGTAACTAAAAACTCATGAAATTTTTGAAAGGAAGGTTGATGAAGGTTTCTCACGGACAACCCTGGCCTTTGTATCTATTTAAATTTTTTTGACGCTTCTCGTGTTTGTTGAGATTTTTCTTGTGTTGCCGAGGACCTCTTTTCTTAGGTTTATCTCTGGGTATGAAGTGTGTAAATTTTTGTTTAGCCATTCTCCTGAGATCTGTCTATTTGAGCATAGCTAATAACACCTTGAATTTTACTACTGCCTGTAGCTGCTTGCACAGTTATTGCATCACCTGCTTCAAGATTTAAACCTTGTGGGGCAGCATTAACTTGAGATTTAGCTGCAACATCATCTCTGAAAAATTCATATTCAGCACTTGAGTCAGAAGAATCTACAAAGTTCATGTTAACTAAGATAGCTGATGAAGCATCATTGTTAGCACAATAAACACTTTTTACTATAACTGTTGCATTAGTAGGACATGTAAACGCTGTTGTCTTACTTGTATCGGTCTGTTTAAAACCTTGATTTTTATATTGTATAGTCATGATAAAAAATAGTTAAATGCATCTTGTTCATTTTTTAATTCTTGTTGATAAGATGTGTTTAATTTATCTTTGAGGGTTTGTAAAGACTGAGCTACTTGTCTTTGATTTTCTTCAGTATAAGTAGGTGTAGGTTCTGGTATTAATAGATCAACTCTAGCCATTATCCCCTCATACCATCTGGTTGTACATCTACTCTAAATGTACCATATCTCCAATTCTGATCGGTGGAGGTATTTGCTACCTTTACACTTGCAAATCTAGATCTTGCTCTTGTATCAACTTTATCAGTTGATGAATTTATTGTAAAAGGACCTAAAGGAGAGGACTGTGCATTTACTGCAGGATAGGATCTTAAATTTAAAGTAACTTGTGCATCACCAGTTAATATTTTGAAATCTGGTATAAATCTTCTTATGCTCATAAAAAATTGTCCATCTCCACCGGTAGACAAATCAAAATCTCCTGATGTAATAAATGCAGGTATTGCTGTTTTGTTACCAAGAGCATCAACTTCATTGTTACCAACTTCATGTGCATAATATGTAGACGCACCATTTATGTTTGTTGCTCCTTGTATTGTTGGAAACGTAGGCACATCTGCGGTAATAAATTCAGTTGCATAAGGATTATCGTATAATGTTGCATCAGCCCAAGAAGTCCTAGCTAATGATCCTGTAGTCCAAGTGTTTTCAGTATAGTTGTAAGTTACAGCTCTATCTACTTGTTCTTGTCCATTCCTTGCATAGAACCAAGTTATCTCTTCATACAAATGATTTAATCCAGCATATACTTGCTCACCTGCTGTATAATTAATACCTAAGTTATCTCCTTTACTTGTAAATACAAAATCTTCTACTAAGCAAGGTAACGATTTAACAGTACCATCATAAACAAAAAATCCTCCTGCTTGACCCATCCAAAAAACTTTACCATTTACATACTTGATAGCATGTTGACCAATCAAACCACAATTAGAACCAACCTGTCTTATAGAAAATGTAAATGGTGGTCCAACAAATTGCATTATATAAGCAGAAGTATCAGTAAGTATTAGAATATAATCTTTAGCTTTTGCAGCTCCTACAATTTTTACCCCAGAGTCTACTCTAAAAGTACCTGCAGTATTCGTTGATGTCGGTGTATAATCTGATAAATTTTCTTGATCTGAAAATCTTATAAACATTTTATCTTGTGTGTTCTCAGTTCCAATAATTGTTTCAGTTCCAAGAATAATAAGGTGTCTATCTCTTTCTGATACTATTGACATTACAGAAGTAGTTGGAGCTCCAGCAATAGCTGTTGCTCTTGTTGTTAATGCAGGAGGGTTCGAACTAATTGCTTCCCATTTAAAAGTTTTTCCATTTTTAATTGTTGCAACAAGAGTGCTTCCAAAATGATCTAATGACCATGAAGCAGGATCTAGTAATACTGTCGTAGATGTAGAGGCTTGTCCCCAAGCTGTAAAATATTCAACGGACGCACCATCTGAGTGTGCTGTTCTTGTACCTCCAGAACCTCTCGTAATACCTTGTAATATATTACCTGTTATATTTGTGTAAGAAATAAACTCAGCTCCAACTTTTATACTGCCACTTGTTGGAAAGCCGAGAGCCGAGGTCACTGTTATTTCAGTTGCAGATCCATTGTTACCTTGAGTGTCATCAGCTAGTGCCCCATTTAAAGTTGTGACAAGTCCTGATTGACCACCCCAAGAAGATGTTCCCCAACCATAACCAGCAGTTTGGTTCAATGGTCCTACTTCAACATAAGGATTAAGCACAGCTGACCCACTAGCAGCTACTGATGTGCCTGCTGCAGAAGCCATTGTTATAGTGAATGTATCTACAGAAGCCGTAACTACTTGAAATGTATTTGTTTCAAAATCTGAAGCTATATATCCTGCTCCTGAGGGAGGTGTTACAGATGTAAATGTAAATAAATCTCCATCAGTCAATCCATGACCAATTTTATTTACAGTAACAGTTGTGCTTGTATTCACTGTCGTAAAAGTAGCACCAGTTATTGGAGTATCTAAAGGCGTAATATCGTAGTAAGCTCCTTCAAAATAAACTACTAAAACTTTGTTTGAGCCTAAAGCTATATATTTTCTACCATCAAGATCAGCCCAAATAAGTTGTTCTCTAATAGCACCTACTACTTTTTTATTTATAATTTCTTCCCAACCACCTATTTTTTCAGGTAGTCCGTATCTAAATCTAACAAAATCACCATCGACCCACTGACCTTCAGCTCCGGTAGCAGTGACCTGTTTGTTAAATCCTGGTTGTATCTGTATGTTAGCTAATGGCATGCCAGATTATAGCATATTAGCTTATCTTCTTAAACCTATTCTAAGTCGTTTATCGTACTTCCAATCTTTATGTGGCCCTTCTTGATTAACATAATGCATAAATACTTGGCTGTATTGATCTCCTTCATAAGGTCCTTCTCTATAATGCTCCCAATCAATACCTTTATAAACTATAGCTTCTCCAGGTTTTAAATCAAAACACTTGCCATCAGCACACATTTTCCATGGCACACTATCAGATCCTAAATGTAATGTGACTGAATATTCACAAGAAGGTCTATCTCTATGTTTTTTTAATTCTGATCCATTTACATACATTCTATAAAATGAATATGTAGGCCATAATTTAACACCACAAATTTCTTCCATACGTTTCCATTTTTGTACTAACAAAATCTCTGTGGCTGGATCTGCATAATGTGATGCATCAAAATTAGTTACAACGTCATCAGCCATAGACAACCCACCTGCATTATTTCTTAAATTTAATTTTGCGTAACTATGAAAGAAAAAAGCCTCATCAGGAGTTATAAAATCTTTTATAAGTATTGGTGTTTTTAATTTATCCATGATACTAAACTATATCTTACTCCCTTTGTAATTGGTTTTACTCCATGAGGATACATAAAACTACTAGGCCAAATAACACATCTGTTTGGTTGAAGTTCAATCTTACCAATACCAGGAAAGTGTAATTCACCACCCTCATAATCATTATTTAAAAAATATATAAAACTTAATCTTCTTGGATACGTTAGACTTGCATCAACATGTGGTTTGTAATTACCACCAACATTATATCTTAAGATCTCAAGTTGAGACACGTTACAATCGTGAAATTCTATACCAGTATCTTGTACATATTTTCTTACGATTTGCAAAACTACTTCATGGAAAAAATATGTGTAGTGAACATTAGTCATGGAGTCATGATGAGTACATAAAGGTAAACAATCAACAACTCTAAAAGACTTATCAAGTTTACCCCCATCACCAGTATCTCCTATCTTTCCTGCTTCCCAATAACTAGGTTGAACTATATTAAGCCATCTTAATAACTTTTGTAATTTTTGTATTGGTATAACATTGTCATACACTTTAACAAATTTAGATAAGTCTGTTTGTTTTTGATCTAAAATTATTTTGTTATTTTTTTGTTCCATACACTTCTTATGAACTTATATCTTGTTGTTGAAAGTTTAAAGTCTTTCTCATCTATTTCTTTTTTAGTAATAGGTTTTATTTGCATTTTCCATCTATCTCTTTTAAAAGGTATAACTTGTGCAAAAGGTGTACCTTTTTTTATTGTTCCCTCATAACCATTTTTATATTTCCAACCATTGAAAACAGATGGAAGTTGCACTCTATGTGTGTGCATATCAGTATCAACTATTCCTGGTAATATCTCAAACCTGTCATCATTATTATTAAGTAAAGGTAAAAATAGACATGAATAACCTTTTGGAGTTTCGATAAACCAAGGGTTTTCAAATTTAAAAAATTTATAAGACAAATTTTTTTCCATAAATGATGAACCTTCTAATTGTTTGAAAGGATGAAACCCAGGTTCTGGTCCTATACCTAAATAATTTGCTTGTGTTTGCATAAAAGGGGGAGCCATTGAAAAACTTGTTTGAACTTTATATTCCCATTTGTCTTCCTCAATTTCTGGATTTTCTTGGGGTTTCATTGTTATATAATAATCTTGCGCAGTTTTAAGCATATAACCTGTAGTAAGAGAATCCATAAAAGGCAGACAACCTTTTACAGTAAATAGTCCTAGTTTATGTTCTAGTTTTTTGTACCACTCTGGTACATTCATTGAAACAGGTTCAGGTTTTACATCTGAATTCCATTTGATAAATTCTGGCAGTGCCCTAAAAACAATTTTGTTATCAAACATACCAAGTATGTATATACTAAATCAGAGATAGTTCTAGTGAATTATACTGGAATTTCCATATAACTTACAGCAGATCCAAATCTTGCCTCCATATATGAATAAAAAGAATCCATTGGAAAAGATGGGTTATCACTTAACGCACCACCATCTGCTTCAGCTTTTACAGTTTCTATGTTTGTAAGATGTGCTTGATATCTAGTGTTGTGTGGTTGATCAGCTTCATCATTATGAAATTTAAGATGATCTTCTATTTTTGACTTACATCTCTCAAGTTCACTTTTAAAAATTTCAAGATTTGCAATTGCATCAGGTCTATCAGTATATGTTACTGAATTATGTCTTGATTCAAAATCAATTACTTTTTGACCTCTAACTAAAGCGTTAAAATCTTCATCTGAAATTTCAGTAGCATCTGCTCCCGTTTCATGTTTTAAAGCATAAGTTTTTGCCGCATCGTCTCTACAAAATACAATAGGACTTATTCCTTCATGATTCCAAACAATAGCTGCCATTAGAATCCACCTCCATTTTTCTCCCAGAAGAACATATAACCTGGTCCACCATTTTGTGCACTTTGGTTAGGGCTTCCACCAGGACCACCAATAGTTTTTGCTAAAAACATAAAACCAGAGTTAGCAGCAGGAAATGTATTTCCTAATGCATCTGTATTAACACCTTCAGCTTTAATAACTGGGAACACAGTTGTTCCATCATATAAATTTGTTTGATTAAATGAGTTAGCATTTGGATCTAAACCAGATAAGCCATTGATAGTTGGTTGGCTTGGATAAGGAGAGAAAGGTGATCCTCTTCCGCCTGCATCACCACCGTTAGGTCCACCATTTCCACCGCCACCTATTGTAACGTTTGCAAATTGAGTTGAACCTCCACCGCCACCGATGTTAACTGTTTGACCAGATAATCCTCCAGGTACTGATACTGCAAAGAAACCAATTCCACCATTACCGCCTGGGCCTCCTGGTCTTACTGGATCATTTCTAGTACCACCGTTTCCTGCTCCCCCACCTGCATAACCAATTCCAGCTGTTACGCCTGGAGTTAAAGGTGAGTAAGTTGTTGATACAGGTCCTGGGCTTGCAATAGCAAGTGTGTAATCAAAAGAGTCTCCACCTGCAGCTCCACCTGAAGCTGCTGCAGTTAATCTTCCTTGAGCATCAACAGTAAATCCTGCATTTGTATATGCACCTGCAGTTACAGCAGTGTTTGATAATTGATCTGGGCCAATAGCATCATCTGCAACTTTAGCAGTGGTTACTGCATCATCCGCAATTTTAGCCGTGGTTACTGCACTAGCATTTATCGCAGCCGTTACTACTGCATTGTCTGAAAGATTAGCAGCTAATACTGCATCATCCGCAATTTTTGCAGCCGTGATTGCATCGTTATCAATTTGTGCAGTTCCAATAGTACCGCCTAAAGTATTTAAAGCGATCTCATTTAAATTTGTTCCATCTGTGTAAGCAGCAATTATTTTTGCTTCGCCTACGGTAAAACCAGTTCCACTTGCAGTTTTAATTGTAAGGTTTGTTACTCCAGTTACTGCAGAGCAATCAAAAATATAAAATTTTTCTATTGTGTCTGGGACAGTAACTACTGAAGCACCTGTAAGAGTTCCTGTAAATTTGATAACCATGTTACGAGCATTTGATAATGCTCCGTCTGACATAGCTAATGCTACAGTTCCACCATTGTTAAGTGCTATTGCTTCATAACCTGCAATTGCTTGTTGAACTAATTTTAAATTGTCGTTTGTTTTATCACCCCATGTACCAGCGTTTTCACCGGTTACCATTAATTCTAGTTTGAGGTCTGCTGAATAACTTGATGCCATAATTTTGTTCTCCTAAATAATTATAATTTTACATTAATCATGCAGCTAAATCAACCTCTGTCCAGATATTGTTTACACCAAGATCAATTTCTTGCCATGCTGTAATATTAGGGCTTCCAGTTGAAGAAGTCAACTGTATGCCTGTTGGCTGCACAAGAGCATTACCTGTTGCCGTAATTTGACCTACGGAACTACTTAATTGTATGCCACTTACTCCTACTATTTGATCTGGGACTTCCTCTGCTTGTCCTAAAGAACTTGTAAGCTGTTGACCTGTGACTGGTTCAATTGTTGATTGTTGTAAACTAAAGTCACCTAGAGTTGCAGTAATTTGACTACCTGTAACAGGGACATCTAAAAATAATCCTGCTATTGGGTCACCAATTGATGAAGATAAACTTATACCTGTAACATCTACTGTAGCTGTACCTGTAACTTCTTCTACAGATCCTGCAGTAGCATCTAGTTGATCTTCTGTTGCTAATACAAATATATCTTGATCAATTATAATTGAGAATGATGGACTTGCAAAAGTAGATGTTAATTCAACACCAGACACACTTACATTTACATCAGTAAATGCACCTGTTGCAGGAAAATTAATACTGGATGTTAATTGTTGTCCTTCAGCTAAAGCGGAATATGCTACACCCCAAGCAAACTCTCCCCATGATCCTCTGCTCCAACCAATACCCGTTAAAGTAGAACCATCAACTGTTGCAGCACCTGCACTAAAAGATGCGGTTATTCCAGAAACGTTAACACCAATACCTATTACTTCTTCACCCATCGATGAAGTAAGTTCTTGTCCTGTTACATTTTGATTAATTGAAGTTCCACCAAGTACAGATGGTTCTCCAAAAGCCATCTGACCAAGGTTTGTAACATCTACAGTCGCATCAGCAATAATTAATTCTGAAACGGAACCTATTGATGATGTTAATTGAGATCCAACTGCTATTGGTTGTGATCCAGATAGATCACCCCATTCGTTTTCACCCCATGTGTCACCACCCCAACCGATTTGTATCTCGGCATCAGCAACAACTTGTCCAACACTAAAGGATGCACTTATACCTGAAAGAGCTTGAGAGACATCGCCTTGACCAGCCCAGTCTCCCTGTCCCCAACTAAGTGCACCCCATGTGTTTGACATTCATATCCTTTAACTTATTACGCTAATCTTAAAATAGCTGCAGAAGTTGTAAATGCAGGGAACTGAATTGTAAACGTTCCAGATGTTGCAGTTTTATCACTTCCAAAATCTAACACAGCAACAGCATCAGTAGTTGAAGAACCACCATCTGTTTGTGTGTTGTAAATTAGTGCACCTCTTGCAGTCAATGTAACTCCTACAAAAGATAAATCAGCAAAATCAGTAATTGCTATTGATGATGAAACTTTTACACCTTCATTAACAAGAGCTTTTCCGCCAGCAGTGTATCCTGATGGTGAAGAAACTTCATTACTAGTTGTATAGTTTTCAGTTGATTTACCTAAAGTTGCTGAACTAGTATACATAGCTAACTTGTATGTATCTCCGTTCGGAGCAGTATCAAAGTCATGTTTACCTTGAAGTAATTCTTTTTTAAAAGAATTACAAATTGCATTTGTTGTTATAGCCATAATTATTCTCCTTAATTAATTATTTTGGTTCGGAGAAGGTGAAGGCACTACTATTCTTGGTACACCATCATCAAACTCCGCACGTCTTCTTCTACCCATTTGTTGTAGGGCAAAATTCTGTACTTCCTCATTATACTTCTTTTCATATAAGTTGTACATATCTTGAGGCCCTTTTAAAAATCTAAAAGCTTCAGCAAGAACACCATGAAGTAACATCGACTCTTGATATTTTGCTAAATAAGTTTGATTAGTAGATGTAAATTGAGGTGGATCTTTAATGTAATTGATTTGAACTGTATTACCCGTAGCAGGAGTAGGTGCTACAATAATATTAAATTCATCCCAATTAGCATAATATTTTGGTGTGCCTTGTGTGCCAGTTCCATTGTATTCTGAAATAAAACTAGTGTCTCTTTTTTCAAGAAAAGTTCTATTACCACTGCCATCAACGACTTGTATAGATCTTAAAATTAAAAGATCTGAAGGCATAGATACAGCTCTATTTGTTGCTGTAAAACTTGAATTAGCATACTTTCTTAGATCATCATAATCTACCTTGCCAGCAACATCTAACTCAACTGATCTAATAAAATCTTGAATAATTGCGTCAGTCAAAACATTTGCATCAACTTCAGTATAGTTTCTTACTTGTGTTAAAAAATCTGAATATGTTATAGCCATTATGTGATACTCACGGTTACTGAATTAATTTCCATAGATACTTGTCTTCTTCTATTTTGTAATGATGGATCTGCAGGAATCATCGATGAAGTTCCTTGATTTAAAAATCCAAATTGTCCTGGTAAAGTTAAATTTGCTACACCAACTGTAATACCCCCAGAATCAGCTAAAGTTGTATCATTAGTTGCGACAGTTGTAGGTTGTTGAAATCTTTGTGATCTTGTATTTTGTAAAGCTACTGCATCTGCTTTATGATATGGTGGATCTAGTTGTGGATGTTTAGGTTCATACTCTGAAATATGAACTAATGCACCTGTCCACTCTTTAACCATTTCTTTATAAGGAAATGCTTGACCAGATCTATCTGATATTGCCTGACTTCTTTTTCCAGTTGCGAAACTCATTATCCGCCTCCAGGGAAGTATGATTGAGGAGAAATATAAACCGAAGTTCTAGAGCCATCTTCATTTAATGCTCTAATTAATTCGTCCTCATATAATTGTTTTAATAATTGTATTCTGTCTGGTGCTCTTTTTTGTGATAAATAATATGCTAGGCCAGAACACATACATGGTAAAAACCTATAAGCTACATCAGGTGTTTTTGTAAAGCCACCTGCATCTTCAATTCTGTTAATTGTGTAAAATTTTAATGTTGTGTAAGTTGTTGCATCAGGAGCTAAATATAAACTTATAGTTGGTGTTGTTTGTCTATCAACATAATATTGTGAGGGTTGTCCTGTTTGTAATTTGTTTGGAAGTGCAGCATAAGCTGATCTATCGATTTTTGTTAATGCAATATCATTTGTGGATGAAGTGTTTCCTGCTGCGTTTGTAGTTGAGATATAGGCTTCAAGAACATCATTAACATCTGTTGCAACAGTATAAGTTGCAGTTCCAGCAGTTAAAGCTTGTTCATTAAGTTTAACTTTCCAAAGGTGAATACCTCTGTTACCCCACTCTGAAAATAAAAGATTTAAACTTCTTCTTGCGCTACGTAAGTCATTCCCACTATTAGTCCGCATACCACATCGTTCGTATGCCTCTTCAATAATGTCATCGATCTGAAGATCGAATGATGTAGTTCCTGACGTAGTCATAATTCATTACATTATGTCTTTGTAATAATCCAAAGACTTTCCTGGTATTAATTCTTCATCTTGTAAACCGCTTCCACCTACTACAGCTCCCATACCTTTTGTAGCAGCACCGCCTCCAACTCTCTTCATAACTTTTTGTGCTTCTTTATCTGAAACTTGTGCTTTAGATGTTTTTTTAATTATTTCAAAATCTTCACCAGATATTTTACCATCTTTGTTTTTATCTAATTTTTTTTGTCCACCTTTTAACATTGTATCTCCTCCTGTACTCATTTTCATCAAATCAGCATGATAATCTTTTGTACTTGTTTTACTTAATTTAGTTTTTAATTTTTTTACTTTTGCTTTCTTTTCTGGGGACATTGTTGCAACGTCATAAATTACATTTGCCGCAGTTAACCCTAAACCAACTGGAGTAATTGCTCTTCCGATTTTAGCAATCTTACTAGCTGTTCTTAACTTCTTGGCTGCACTTGCAGTAATCAATTCTTTTGACAAACTTTTAGCCACATTTGAAGGTTTACCCACAGTACCTTTTTTAAATAAAGATTTAGAAGCAATGTTTTTCATCATAGCTGTAGTTTTTTGTCCAGCTTTGAAAGCTCTTTGTTCAAACTTAGCAGGGTATGCACCTTTTCCTGGAGCATTCCTAGTTTTTGCAAATAAGTTTTTTAGTTTATCTGATAATTTTGACATAGTTATTTTCCCTAGATTTCTATCATACCACCATAATACTTCTTGGTAAAGGTGCTGACGTTTGTTGGTTTACCTCCAGGGTTACCGGCTTGTCTTTTCCTTGCAACAGCAGAACGCTTTTCTGAGCTTGTCATTCGGGCTGCTTTTGCAGCAGGCACGCATTTGGGGTATTTTCTTTTTGATCCACTTGCAGATTTTCTTCCACATTCTTTATATCCTCCGCCTTTTTTAGGTGATCCTATATCGACCCATTTTTCATTGAACCATTTTTTAAGACTCATTAAAATACGCCTTTGAAACCTTTGCCTCTAATCGCTGCTCCTGTTCCACGTACCTCGCCACCACACATTTTCTGTAAAGGAACTGCTGCTCCACTAATATTTGTAGTGGTGTCTAACATCATTGCTCTGCTTGGTTTAACAATTGTATATGGCTTTTTCTTTGGTTTTTTATAATTATAAATTTTTTCTTTTGGAAAATTATCTATAATTTTTTGTGCTTCTAGTTTTAACTGTTCTTTAGTTTTTTTAGTTTTCACTTTAATTAATTTTTGGTTTTTTGTTCTAGGTGTATTTACCATAACTCCCTCATTAGCTTTCTTTGGTCCCCAATCTTTTCTTTTAAGTCCAGATGGATCTTTTGCTTTTCCTGCACATATTTTAGAGGCATATGCATTAGCATATGCAGAAGGATATACTTTGAATTTTCTTTTAGCTGCTGATTTGCCTCTTGCACATAATTTAGTCATGCAAGATTATAGCATTTATCAACTATATAGTAAATGTCTTGGCTATTGGGTTTTTCTTCTTCTTTTTAATAGCTAGTTTTACTCTTTCTTTTTTCTTTTTTTCATCTCTAGCACCACGTAATTTGCCTTCTATTTGTTTTGATATTTGTGATCTTCCAATAGTCATAATTAATTATACCACAGTTTCATATCGAATGTTACCTGATATTGATATCCTTTCACCTTCTGATTTATAAAATGGATTTACTTGATGTAATAGTTTAGATGGAAACATCATTAAAACCCCTTCATGTGATTTATCTACTGCTATGGGAAATGTTCTTTGGTTTCCAGCTATATCAAAATAACAAAAATTAAAGCTAGCTGTAATAGAATCTCCTTTGTCATCAAGATCTTCTTTTCTTTCTTCTTTTACATCATAAGGTATTTTTACCCATAAAACCCAAGATAGAACTCCTTCGTGATGATGTAAAGGCACATACTCATTTTTAGTTTGGTAATTTACCCACATATCTTTACCGTTAAAAGCAAGATCATTATTTGTGCAATAAATATTTCTTAATCGAATATCATGATTTTTTTGATAAGCATCAGCTATACCTAAAACTTCTTCGGCTAACATATTTTCGCATTCTCTTAGCCTATAATGAATGGGAGTTCCTATTCCAGATAAACCTGTTTTAAATTTTTGCATTTTATGATCTTTTAAGTTTAAACATTCGTTATAAACTTTTTCAAACTTATCTTTATGAAGCTTTGTTATTGCTATTGGTAAAGTTGGTAAAAATTGAAAATCTAGTTTATTTTCCATTTGGGTCTTTATATTCTTTTATATGAACAATCATATTAAGATTGAATCTATGAAAAAATTCTTTTGGTGCAAATCCTCTATGTATTAAATGAGATGGAAACACAATTGCTTGACCCTCTTTACTGTAAATTTTTTCTCCTGTTTCAAACTCAGTTCCTCCGTCATTCGTGTGTAAATTGTACAAAACTGAAACACAGTGGCCATAGGTGTCTTCATCACAATGCCAATCTGGTCCTGCATTAGGGGTATAAAAATTCCAATACATTCTTCTTGGAGCTGCCATTTGATGTTTAGATTGTTGTGCTGCTAAATGAAAAACCCATTTTCCAAATGTATTTAAATAAGGGTCACCATTTTTACCATGCATATCTTCTAAACTTGTGTGATACATTCCAAAATCTTTAGCACGATTACCTGCTATTACTTGGTTAAAAGATTTTTGAAACATAGGAGGTTTATCATTAGCAAACCTCCAATCTATTTTTCCAAGATATTCAATAACTTCTTTATTTAAAACACTTGGAATTGGTAAATCTAATAATTCTATTTTTGACATAAGATCAAACCAGATCTTTAGCTTTTCCTATCACTGGTTTGTAATGGGTTTTACCATCTTTTTTAAATGCATGCAAGAATTGTTTTCTAGGTTGATCAGATGTGTAACTACAATGTATCCATCCCGAGTTAGGTTCGCCTGGCGTGTAGAACTCGAGTATCAATTGATCATAGTCTAAATTTTTAGTTATCCAATCAGCTAATTCTGCATTGTCGGTTCCCATACATTCGAAGTCTGCAGCCTCAGCTTTTGCATGTTGGCTATTGATCGAGCTACCTATTTTTAGGCAAAGTTGTTCGCTACGGAACCCTGACGTGACCTTTACTCTGCCGAAGTGATCACGTACCGGTTGCAGTATATTTTCACATAATGCTTTTAATTTTTCTATCTGACCTGAATTAGGATTGTTGTTGATATCTAAACGGATAGCAGTATCCGATTTGATTAACTCTTGAAGAGTGAAGTTACGTGTTAATTCCATATATTACTCCAATATTAATTTTTTAATTGATTTTGATCCGTCTACGTTCGATTCGAGCTCAGCCATCGACTTAATACATTGATAAACTATATTATCCCTTGTATTTGATCTCATTGCAACTCTTTTACCTTTTAAGCACATTGACATTGAGGGTTTACCTGATTCTGGATCAGTTTGAATTCTATGTTCTTTGATCTCTCCGTTTACAATCATAATTAGGGCAACAATTAATTCTGTCATTAGTAAGACTTTCCGTTAGCTCTAACCTTATCTTTTAAATCCTCGATATCAACTAATGCTTTATCTAATTGTTCTCTTAAAAATTCTATATTAACTTTGTTAGTCATATTCATCTCTTGAGTCTCTTCCATTTTCTCAACGGACTTATAAAGATCCTCAATTAAAAAATGTTGTTCTTGATCGGTAGGGACTTGTTCAGATTTTTTTAATAAATCATTTTCAAACAACTCACGTGATGTCTCTAACGATACTAATCTTGCCGTAAGCTCTGTGTATGCGAACACGCCCATTGCAACGAGCACGATCAGGCTAGCTACCGTCTTCATTGGCATCTGTACTCTTGCCTCTTCTCCGATGTTTAATGGTTTAGTCATTTTTAGGTTTTGGTAGTGGCAGTATATAATCTTTTGGAGGTATTTTCAATTTGCTTTTGTTTGATTTTATAAACTTATCTCCCATTAAAGTGAGGTCAGGGTTATCTTTTTTGTAATCGTCTTTCATATTATCCCAAAGGCTCTTGTCATCTGAGGGTCTAGTATTGTTTCCTGTTGGAGCAACGCCAACACATTTAGATACTAATAGATTAAAACTAGGGTTGTGTTTTAATGTTGGATTACTATTAACTCTTCCACACATTTTCATCAATTCTAGCTGCTGTTTTAGTTCCATATTTTCTTGTTGGACAGTTTTAAATTCATCGGTGCAGGCTGAACCTAGATAGTGTCTCCAAGTTAAACGTATGGATTTATCATCAGAAGGGCTGTTATAATTGTTAGTAGAATCATAGTGTCTATACCTATTTTCTGAATCTCTTTGTTCTACTGATACTGAAAGATCACCGGTGTTACAAGTATTAGTACCGTCATTGAGATACTCATTTCTACTGTGTGCAGGTCCACCAAACAATGCTAGTAAAGTCATCATCACAATAAGTATAGCTGTAAATCTGTAATCCATCCTGCAATACTCCATTGTTCATAAATCCTATCTGTTTAAATCTTTAATATCATAGTCATGTTCTCTGACTTGATCTGCTAGTTGTCTGTATAAATTTTCTGCCATTTGCCAAGTAGACTCTGCAGAAGTTAGTCTTGTGTTTTGATCTACAATTTTATCTTCAGCAACTTTTAAATCTCTTTTAAGATCTACAATTTCTTGTTGGTTAGTGTTGATGGTATCTGTAAGATTAACAATATAACGAACGCCAGTAAATGTACCGACTAGCACTGAAGCTACTACAGGTACTAATACAAAATTCTTTTTCAACAGATCTGCTAAATTCATTTCTTTTTCCTTTTGAATATATTATCTATCTTTGAAAACATCTTGTCTAGTAGTCCAAAAAAATTATATATAAATTTATCAATCATCTTTGTTACTATCGTTTTCAAAGGATAAATCATGTGCATATTCCTTATATTTTTCGTAAGTTCTTTTAGTATCTTTTTTTTCATTTATATCGTAAAACATTTTATCGCTATCTTCAGTAATTAATCCTTTATTTTCGACATTCCACTCAGTACTTTGAACTTTATAGTCTGGTATATCGTTATTAGTAGTGTAGCTACTAACATTCCACAGAATACGATTATTAGGCTGAGCTGCATAATTGCCGTTAGTAAGAGCCAATATATGTGCACACTTATGTTCATCAGGTACTTCACTATGCTCGACATCTAAAATATTTGGGTCTGGATGTGCCCAATCAATTGTAAATAAATATTGTCCATAATAAAACTTTTTATCTATACCAAAATATTTACCTTTTTCTCCAATTAAAAAATCAAAAGTAGTAATACTAGGATAATAACTGAAACTGTTCCACAATTCCAACTCGTGCGTCTGCATATTCGGCACATCGGCTCTATCATACGATTTTTGGAAAAACGCTGAGATAGGCAAACGCCAATAGCACGCACCATTTGGTAACATGATATTGAATAAGATTGCACGCCCTGGAATAGATGTAATGGCGAAGACAACACAGTCTTCACTTTCTCCCATATGTTCTTTAAGATCATAAAGATACTCCTTTCTTATTTTACAGTATATTGGAGGGATGTTTGAATTGAGATAAGCCATGCTTGTATTTTTCTCTCCAATAATTTTTTCTTTCTAGAATTCTAACTCTTTTTTCTAGATCATTATATCCAAATAATTTTTTAAGTAAATTTTTTAACATTACTTAATTTAACATAAATTTTAGGGTAGATATATATCTTTGAAGTTGGAATTTTCACAAGTAAAATATAGCTCCTTGAAATCTTGTACAATTGGAAACCCTGCTAAGTTAAAAGAAGTATTTAAAACAATAGGTATGCCTGTGATATTATAGAAACATTTAATTAAATCATAATAGTTTTTATTTTGTTTTTCGGTTATTGTTTGAACTCTACATGTCCCATCAACATGTACTATAGAGGGAACTTCATCAATTGCTTTTTGTTTTGCATCAACTGCAAATGACATGTATGGACTTTCAGTTAGTCCGTATAGGTCAAAATAATCTTTAGCATGTTCAAGTAAAATAGTGCCTGCTAAAGGTCTCCACCATTCTCTTTTTTTATATTCGTTTACAATTTTTTTAGCATCTTTATTTCTTGCGTCAAAAAGTATAGATCTATTACCCAAGGCTCTAGGACCCCATTCACTCTCTCCTTGAAATATTACTAATGGTTTTTGATTAAGCAATACTTGTGCTGCTTCATGTTTATCTTTTATAATTTTCATAATATATACTTGCACCTATTGCAGTTCCTCCGTCATGTGGAACTGGATCAACAAAAAATTTTAAATTAGGATATTGTTTTACATATTTAAAATTATTAGAACAATTTAAAAAATATCCACCAGATAAGACAATATTAGAACTTACATGAGATGCTTTTTCAATTAATTCACAAGTTTCTTTAAAAGTTTGTTCTTGAACTTCTTTTGCTATTTTTACTTTATCATAATTTAAATCATATTTTATTTCAGTGTTTCCGTAAGAAGATAAACCCATCAACTTACCTGCATCTTCATCCTGAAAACCAGTTTGTCTACATGCCTCAATAAAAGACCAACCTCCAACTGCTTTTTGAGAATATTTATGTAAAAACCCATAGTCATATTGTTCTAAAGTTTTATTATAATTTGTAAAAAAACCATTATAATCTTGTCTTGATGAGCTGTGTTTATAGATACAATTTAAATTTTTTTTATTAATTTTATATATTGATTCAACTTCTCTAAAAGGTATTTTATAAGTACAGGCACCTCCTCCATCTACAATGATTGCAGCAGCTTCGTTAAATTCTGAAAAATAAAAACCAGTAATAGCATGGTAAATATGATGATGCTTTTCATCAAAATAGTATTCAGGGTTATTAAGTTGATTTTGTATTTTTTGTATTATTCTATAATCCTCATCAGTAAAAGGTTCAAATCTTCCATAAGATGAATAACAAACAACTTTAGGTATTGTAGTTATTTTTTGTAGTATTGATTGAAATATTTCAAAATTACTTGAAGTAGGTTGAAAATTTTTTCTGTTAATAAATCTTTCTTCATTATAAAAAGATTTAATTTTTTTATTTTCGTATAAACAAATAGATGGATTATGAGATATGTTTACTCCAAGAATCATATAAAAAATTTTTATTAATCCTTGATAGTATAATATTATCTAAAAAGCAATTAACATTTCCATCTTTTTCTTGCTTGTCTTAATCTTGAATTAGGATCCTTTGCAGCTTTAGGAAATTTTTTCATTTGACCTGCACTTCTTGCACAGTATGATTTTCTTCTAGCTGCTCTTTTCTTTCCTGGATTATCTTCTGTT
>Ga0208767_1000619_pt1 | contig 29532 bp, 34 predicted proteins | sample VirMetDEL_Mar_21_FD_184514 | JGI IMG/M metagenome (GOLD analysis project Ga0208767, IMG submission 184514) | Aqueous microbial communities from the Delaware River and Bay under freshwater to marine salinity gradient to study organic matter... | ecosystem: Environmental > Aquatic > Marine >... | reverse complement strand
TTGCCCTTTTTGTCTTAGATGAATGATCTCATACTCTTCTGCGAAGTGGTTCAAGACTTGTGCAGCTTCAGGTAGCGGAATGTCCTTGGTCCAAGCCCAGCCTTGATGTTGGCCACCATTAGTTTGCACTACCATGATCGGCTTTTCTATTGCTTGAATGAATGTGTTAATCTCTTGTTCTTCGGCTAGTGTAATCCAATAATCTGGAATAGCGTCTTCTCTTGAGACTAAGCGGCCGTCCCACATCCAAAACCAAGTTTGAGCCAGATTAAGCTCTCCTTGTAAAAAAGGACGTTGCCTATAGGGGTCATCTAGGATCACCTGATCGTACTCGTTAAATCTCTCAATTAAATACTCACTCCTTTGCCATTCGTGTAATCTGGCTATATAAGGATTGCCCTGAAGGATTTGTGGCCATGCGGCCATCACATGGACTTCGTGTCCTTCTTCATGCATTTGTTTAATTACACTTGAGGCTGTAATGTGCTTGCCTGCACCTCCTTCAATACCTATTAAAATTTTACTCATTAGTTGTATGATTTTTGTTCTCTTATAAAACTGTTTAGTAGTTTATCAATCTTTTGTTTAGATTCATATCTTTTATCATTAGTCTGATAGACTTGACGTGCTAAGTGAATGAAAGGGACTCCAAATTCACCACCTTTTTCATACTCTCTTATTTGGTCCTCTATTTGCCACAAGTTTTTATTAATCCATCCGAGTTTAATAATCTCCTTTTTAGCCGCTTCAAGATTTTCATCAGTAGTCTTGATTTGTGCATCTTTTAATGCGTTGTCCCATTTACGTTCTAAAACTGGCAGCTCTTGATCTATCCAATGCCGCTTTTCAGGGTCTAGTATCATCTCCTTTTTTAAGCGTAGAATAGTCAATCGGTCTGCCAATTCACCATAAGAAATATTAATTGTTACCATATGGTATGTATCTAGCAAAAAAAAGAGCTCTGGGGCCTAATCCAGAGCTCTTTCAGTAATAATTGGCGACAAGTTTCGTTCAAAGATTATTCTTGAACAAGTTATTTATCTAACTTTCTATCAGCTTTATCTTTAAAACTCCATCCAAAACCTAAAAGTGTAATGATAGCTCCTACTGCTTCTAGCATAGAGGCCTCATCGACGATACCTTTGGTTACCAAAACACCGCCTGCCAAAGTAAGCGCGTGTCTGATAAACGCAAAGATTTGATCTTTACCAAACATTAGTCTAGTTCTACGATTTCTGCAGTAAAACCTAAAGACTCAAGAGTCTCCTTTACCTTTTGGTTTGAAAAAGCTAAGATGTCAGCACCGTCTTGTACACGATCATATTGATAAGAGAAGTCAGCACGAATATCAATTCTCAAGTTATCTTTACGAGTGGTAAAAGCTGCTTCATCTACCCAAAATTCTGGGTAAGCCATTACTTGGTTTCCTTCTAAAGAAAGAGCTGCATTTGTACGAGCGTATACTTGTGTCAAGGTCTGACCAGTTGGTAGCTCGAAGTTTCCTGTTACGTTTAAAGCCATAATATTATGTTGTTTTTTAATTTAAATTAAGTTATGTATCAAGGTGTGTAAGTGACGATATTGCCACTGTTATCAATACCTATACCTAAAGTTGTTAGTCCGTCTGGTGAAGTTACTACTACACCTTTACCAGCTACGCAAGCTTCTAATTGGCAAGTAGTTAAAGTATCTTGTCTAGTAGCTACAACTGCAGGACCAATAGCAATAGAACTAATACCAGTAGATTGAGCATCTAAACCAATTGCAATAGCGCAAGTACCAGTAGCACAGTTAGAATTGCTATTAGTGTTACCACCGATAGCAATACTACCTTCAGCATTAGCTAATGAAACGCTATTACCAGAACCAATTGAAATTGCATAATTTGCTAAAGCTCCACCGCTTACAGATGCTCCAGCGCCACCAATAGAAATAGCATTATTACCACAAGCTCTTGAATAATTGCCTAAAGATATCCCTAATGGTCCTTGTGCACATGAGTTTCTACCAATTGCAACACCTCTATTATTTATAGATCTAGCAGATGAACCAATTGCAACACCTTCTCCATTTGAAGTGCATGCTCCATTACCAATAGCTACGCCAGAAGCTGCAAGAGTAGTAACTGTTGCATTACCAATTACAACTGTATTAGCTTGAAGAGCTGATGCGCAACTGCCGATTGCAATTGAACCAATTTGAGTAGCAAGAGCAGATGCAGCTGTAAAAGAATAATTACACTGTGCACCGATTGCAATTGAGTTTACACCAGATGCGCATGCTAATGTACCAAATGCAGTAGCACCAGCTCCAACATATGTTTTAGCACCTACTGCAGTATTTTGATTTACACTTGACTGGCTCGTAGAATTTGCTCCAATATTAATACCACGACCACCTTGTGCAATACTTCCAATACCAATTGCAATACCACACTCTTGAACCACACAAGCATTATCACCTAAAGCAATTGAACATGCACCTAATGCGGTTGCAGGAAGAGTTACTAAACTATCAGCGTTCTTTAACGAGTCAGCTCCAGTACCATTCACTAAACCTGCAGCTCCACCACCACCTCCAACTGGTGTGCCATCAACTAAGAGCGCACAAGAGTTATCAACAGTCAATTTAGGTTGGGCCAGACCATCAGGAGTAGTCAAGTAAATGCCTCCACCTGCAGTGCAAAGTTCAATCTCGCAAGTTGTTAAAGCGCAGGCGCGAGAGGCAGAAACATTAGCACCGATTGCGATAGCCTGCTGAGCTGTTGTGCATGTACCTCTACCGATTGCGATACCATACGTGTAAAGACACGTGTTAGCACTTAAACCGATCGCAATAGATTCAGTACCAGTTCCTTGAGCTGCATCCCCTATTGCCATCCCACGATATGAACCATTACCTGTACAACCTGCTTTAGTATTAGCACCAATTGCAATACCTTTTTGTAGTCCTGTATCACAGGCGTTTAAACCAATTGTAATTGAATTGCATGAACTTGTGGCACGTGCTCCATTACCAATCGCAATTGTATCTTTGCCTGTTGCACAAGCTGCATTACCTAACGCAATTGAGCAAGTACCATCTGCAGCTGCCGGTGTAGTCACTAAGCTATCAGCGTTCTTTAACGAGTCAGCTCCAGTACCATTCACCAAACCTGCAGCTCCACCACCGCCTGCTGCGTCAATAGTTATTGCATTTGAACCACTATCAGTTAATGTGATATTAGTACCTGCAACTAATTTAACAGTATCTACTGAAAGATCACTACCAGTTAAGGTCACATCCACATCAGATGCGTTCTGTGTTGATGCAAGATCATATGTTAAACTTGCACCTGTAGCGCCTTGAGCACCTGTAGGACCTGGAGCTCCAGTTGGTCCAGTTGGACCAGTTGGACCTGCAGGAATGCCTGTCACTGTTGCGCCTGTAAAGTCGGCGTCACCTGTAAATTTTGTACCCAAGCTGCTCACTTGTACTGGCAGATCATTACCATTACCATCAGTGATTGGCTTGTATGTTGAAGTTACTGCCGAATTGTCGCAAGTCTTTATCAGACCTGGGTACGTTGCGTCAATTTGACATCCGTTTAATCCTAAACCCATGAGTTTTGTTTTTTTATTTATACAGCTGTTATTGTTAAGTTACCACTGTTGTCTACAGCGATTCTGTAATCTTGTGTGCCGTCTGGCGTGCGAACTATCAGGCCTCGACCATTTCCGCAAGTTTGTAATTCACAAGTAGTTAATACATTGACTCTGCTAGCTACTATATCTCTACCGATTGCATAACTAAATGTAGTTGCAGATGAATTATGTCCAATCGCGATACTACAAGTACCAGTTGAACTAGCACCTTTTCCAATAGCTACACTGCTTCTGCAAGCAAGAGCACTACATCCAATAGAAACAGAGTCGATACAACAAGTTGAAGCTAATCGACCAATAGCAATACTGTGATCCCACATTGCTCGTGTAACATCACCAATAGAAATAGAGCTATCACCGTCACTGCAGCTTAAGTATCCTAAAACTATATTTTGATTGCTTCCATTAACTCCACATACTTTAACACTATGGCCGATTGCAATATTATCAACACCTGCAATAATACATGCACTTTCACCTATAGCAACATTGCCAGATGCTATTGCATTTGAATTTGATCCACATCCTATAGCAACTGAATCACTACCTGAAATTGTATTTCTACCAATTGATACTCCGCTTCCACCATTACTATTAGCACAAGAACCTATATTAACGCCATAACTAAAACAATTAGTGTTACAATCACCGATCATTACACCAAGATTACCACCTTGGCAATTATCTCGGCCTATTACTACATTATTGCATGTTGCAGGATTACAAAGTTGGTTATTTGAACCAATGATTACACCAGTTGAAACACAAGACCAGTTACTATCACCAATCAAAACTGTGGTATTACCATAATTAAGATTACAACAACCTATAGTTATTTGATCTAGTCCAAAACTACAAGCATTAGATCCAATAGCAATGCTGCAGCAACAGTGTGCTTCAGCCTTTGTACCAATTGTAATACCTTCATACATATATGATATTGCTGAAGTACCTATTGCAATTGAGCTAGTTCCACATGCAGCAGCGCCACTTCCTAAAGCAATACTATGTGTACATAAAGCAATACTATTTACATTAGTTAAATGATCTGCTGATCTCATAGAGTTACCAGGAATTGAACCTACAACTAAGCCAGCAACACCATCATTACCTTGTGGTCCTACAGGTCCGGTTGCTCCAGTGGCTCCGATTTGACCCTGAGGACCCGTTGCTCCCGTTGCTCCTTGTAGACCCTGAAATCCTTGTGGACCAGTAGGGCCAGGTACTGTTGAATCAGCGCCGCTAGCTCCAGTAGCACCTTGTAAACCAGTTGCACCGGTAGCTCCTTGTAAGCCTTGCGGACCTGTCGGACCAGGCACTGTTGAATCAGCACCAGTAGCTCCAGTAGCACCTTGTAAGCCTTGAAAGCCTTGTGGACCTGTTGCTCCATCATCTCCTTGGGCTCCAGTAGCACCTTGTAAGCCTTGAAAGCCTTGTGGACCTGTTGCTCCTGTTGCTCCTTGTAAACCTTGAAATCCTTGTGCTCCAGTAGCACCTGTAGGTCCAGTAGGACCAGGTACTGTTGAATCAGCACCAGTTGCTCCAGTAGCACCTTGTAAACCAGTTGCTCCTTGTAGACCTTGAAATCCTTGCGGTCCTGTTAAACCAGTAGGACCAGTAGGTCCAGGAACAGTAGAATCAGCACCGGTAGCGCCAGTTGCGCCTTGTAAGCCTTGCGCTCCAGTAGCTCCTTGTAAGCCTTGAAGACCTTGAGCTCCCGTTGCTCCTTGTAGACCTTGAAAGCCTTGCGGACCTTGTGCACCTGTAGCTCCATCATCTCCTTGAGCTCCAGTAGCACCTTGTAAACCTTGTAGTCCTTGTGCACCGGTTGCTCCAGTATTACCCTGAGCTCCTGTGGCTCCGGTTGCTCCTTGTGTACCAGTGGCTCCAGTTAGTCCGGTAGCACCTTGTAATCCCTGTGGACCTGTTGCTCCTTGTAGACCTTGAAGACCTTGAGCTCCAGTAGCACCTTGTAAGCCTTGAGCTCCAGTAGCACCAGTAGCGCCAGTTGGACCAGCAACACCGTTTAAACCAGCAGTACCTTGTGCACCTTGCGGGCCTGTTGCACCTGTAGCTCCAGTAGCTCCACCAGCAGGACCAGCAGGACCTTCAGGACCAGTAGCACCAACCGGACCAGTTGGGCCAGTAGGACCTACAGCACCAAATCCAACTACAGTTGCGTTAGTAAAATCTTGAATACCACCATAACTAATACTACAAGTACCAGCTGACATTGGTAAAAGGTTACCAACACCGTCAGATAAAGGTTTTTCAATAGGAGTTAATTGCGTGTTATCACACGTCTTAATCATGCCTGGATACGTATTACATATCTTCTTATTAAATAGAGAATCGCTCATCTTATCTTCCTAGTGTTGTATTAAAGTTTGTTACAGCAGTATAAAGTGCTGACATTTCGGTCGCATCTAAGTATTCACCAATTGTGATAAAGTTCATAATATCTCTAGAACTTCCAGTAGGAGTACCACCAGCGTTAACAGCCCATGCATATGCAGGTATAGTTTGTGCAGTATTAATACCACCGTTAGTATCTGATGTAACTTGAACACCATCATCATAAAGGGCTCTAAAGTTTGTACCATTAGATGTACCTGCAACCCAGTCAAATGAACTGTCTCCATTGTGAGTTAGATAACCACCAGTACCTGCTTGCCAATAGTCTGTTGCACCTATAAATGCATTGATTAGGGCCCAATCACCAGATTGTGCAATACCCATATTATAGTTAGTACCACCACCGTCTGCATAAATATTAGCAGACCAATGAACACCATTAGTAAATGTTTGAGCATTTGGAATCCAGTGTGTATTACCATAATCACTTGAAGTACCTCCAGCTGCAGCTCCATTAGGACCGTGTGAAAATGTACCGTTGAATGTCATACGATACGCTGCATCAGTATCTTGTGGATCAATCAAATTATACTTATGCGTAGTTGCAGTACCACCGACAAATGGCCAAACTGCAGTCATCTTATTCCAAATAGCAGCTGCTTTTAAATCAAGTACTAACTGATTGACAGCCAATTCTTGTGTATTATCACTAATACCAGTAGCAGTTAAGAAAGCTTGAGCATCAGGGTCTAAAGAAGGTACAACCCCATTATCCCAGGTTCTAGTTTCTAGGTTCCAACGTCTAGTATCTAAGTTCCAAATAAATGGTGGTGGTGGCTTAGGACCTGCGTTACACTGATAATCAGCAATAGCAAACCACCAACTTCCGTTAAGTGGCTCTGTCAAACCATAGCTTTCAGCTAAGGCCTGTACCCAACTGCCATTAACAGATTGAGTAACACCTTCTTGTTCACAAAGGGCCTGGATCCAACTGCCGTTAACCGGTTCAGTTGCACCTAAATATATTGCAATAGCAGAAACCCAAGTTCCACCAGTAGGCTCTGTAACAGCTCCACCTGATCGACAGTCTGCATAGTCTTTTGTTACATTTAAAATATCCATTCCTATATTAAGATATAATTTTGGCTAAAACTGTCTCACTCTTTTCAGCCTTTTTTTGTCTCTCCCTCTCAAAAAAGAGTTTCAAGAGTTTGATATTCTTGTCTGTCTTCTTAGTAGATTTCATCTGTACAGTATTCACATTCACCACAATCACAAGCTCGGCCCTTCTGCCATTTACCTGGAATTGCCAACCCAGTATAATAAGCAGTTGATCTGTTAGGCGGCATACCGTCCTTTGAAGTATAACTAGTGTATTCTTCAAACAGCTCATTCCACTCTCTCAAGTAGTCTCGCAACCTCTCGTCATAGAACTGAGCAGTCTGTTTAATATTATTTCTTAAGTATTGGAGTTCATCTAGGCTTATTCCAGCGGCCACCTCGCTTGTTCCACTGAGGACTCCTTTGTTAGTAGTGCGATACTTGATATGTGGTAGTGCCAAATAGTAAGTATAGTGAACTATAGTTGGTTGGATATAATCATCAAGTAGAGTCTTGTAATCTGGATCAATAGGAGTTCCACTTACAACAAAGTTATTAACATCAGTCTTAATTCTGTTATAAAGCTTGGTACCTAGAGATTGCTGTAGATGAATATCTTGGGCCTGAAGGGCAAAAGGATATAGCTCTTTAGGATCGACATTTTCATCAATCCCAGTATAACCTTTTAGTCTTTCTTCTGTAATTAATAATACGGTTGCCATTACTCTTCGGTTGTTATGTTTTGTTCAGGAAGATCCAACTCCTCAGCCTGATAGACAATATCTGCCTGTTTGATTTTAAGTTCTACATTTAAGCCTGATTGTCTGACAATCTTACCAAATGATTTCAAGAGTTTCTTTTGGTCTGGAATAATTACAGTACCTAAGAAATGGTTAAAACTAACTCTGATCTCTTCAGCGTTTGAGCTAAAACCACTAGAGTCCTTAATACCTAAAAGAAGTGGACTAGTAATTCTGTGTGCTGTTAAGATGCGTGAAGAGATACGTTCTTCAAGAGTAACATAGTAGTCATCATTTGCTGATTGGATTGCTTCAACTACTGGTTCTTTACCAGGTTCTGAGAAGTTGATGAAAGCACGACCTGCATTCTCTTCACCACCAAAAGTATCATTGATGTCTCTCCAGATAGCGTCCATTTCATCTTCACTAGGTGTGCCATTTCTAAAGGTTAACATCAAGCTAGGTGAAAGACCATTTGCTAAATTAGATGAGTGGAAACGGCTTACACGCGCATCGATGTCGATATCGTTGCTGGCAGCTACATATTGTGGAAGTGGATAATAATCTTGGCCTACTGTATAATCATAGTAGTAGTAGATCTGACTAGCATCATCACCAGTATTATCAGTGACCGAATAGGCTCTATATTGAATTGGCTTGTACTTTCTGTATTGCTTCCAATCTGTTGAGTAGTAGTAATAATCTACACGGTCTTCATCATTCATCTTACCACTTCTGATATTATTGAATGGAATGTGATAATATTCAGCAATTTGTGAACCGTCTTTACTCCAGATTACATTTAGACTATAACCACCGAAAAGATTGTAGTCCATTACAACCTTTTCAAAGACTTCATTCATTGTTTCACCGTGGCTGTTAACAACTTCGTTACCCCAAGTTAATATACCTTCACCATAAGTAGCATCTGCTTTGGCCTGAATACAGGTATGATGAATAGCTGAGGTATTAAACATCTCGATTAAATGATCAGGATAAAGATTCTTTTCACCAAAAGAAACCCAATCTTTGTCTTTGCGCTCTTCAATCTTAGGGACTTCAATATTCCTAAAATTAAAGGCCTTAAATGAGTACTTATTTTCCATATTAGTAAATTACGTAGGCCTCTGCGTCAGGATTAGGGCCAATATATTTTGGTTTTTCTGTTAATTTTTGCTCAGAATCATTAATGACCTTAACCGTGCCAGTTTCAACCTCAAACCATTCAACACCATCATCAGAGCCTTCTAAGTAGTATTTATACCACCCTTGTAGATCAAAGTCCTCAAGCTGACTGCCAGGTAGTGTAATAAAGAATTCACTATATCTTTCATTAACTGGCGTTTGTAAAGTGAGATCTAAGGTGTAAACAATACCATCTTGCTCTATGGCCCGGTTACTCCACTCACTCAACAATCTTAATCTCCACTCTACATACTTAGGAGCGGCATAATTGATGAAAAACCTGACATTTGGCTGTTCGTTTATGTTAATTGTCATAAAAATGGGATGTTTTTCTACTATAAGATATACTTTTTATAGAAATTGTACTTGTAAATGTTAAAAAAGCAAATACATGTAAAACTTTAAGATTTTTTACTTATATTAGCTATGTAATTAAAAACAACACAAAAATGATTAAACTCTCAACAGAACAACGCGAGGCTATTCAAGCTGGCCAAGCTCGGCGTGAACGGCTTGTTAAAGAAGCTAAACGAGGAGCTAAACGAGCAACAAACCTTGATCGTAAGGTCTACCTTGACACATTGATTTCAGGAGCACCTGGAGTTGGTAAGTCTGAACATGTAAAAAGACAATTGAGTAATTATAATGTACCTTTTATTGAATTAACAGGTAATACCTCTCTTTTTGGTCTTATGGGTCAATTGATTTTGCTTCATCATAACAAACCAAAAGGTCAAAGAATGGTTATAGTTCTTGATGATTGTGATTTTATGTTTGAAGCTAAAAATGTTAATATGCTTAAACATATGACCAACACTAAAATTGAAGAACGTACTTTTGAATATTCTAAAAAGATTTCAGCTGGTAACTTTACAGAAAGTGTTAAAGATCTTCTTCCACTTTATTATAATGAAGATGAAGGTAAATTAACAATTCCGTGTGATGAATTCGTTTTTATGATTACATCTAATATTATTTTGCCAGATGAAATTAGTATTAAGGATATGACAGGTGCTAAAAAGCAACGAGCTCAACACTTATTGGCCATCCGTAGTCGAATGAATCCGCTTGATATCGAACTAAATAAATCAGAAAAGTGGGGTTGGTTGTATGACGCTGGCATAAATGACAACGCTCTTTATATGCTTGATAATGAAGAAGACAAAATCTATCTTTTAGATTGGGTATGGCAAAACTGGAATAATATGAAAGAAACTAGCGTTCGTACAATTCAAAAGATGGGCTTTGAGATTATTGATGAGCCAGAAGATTATAAAGATAATTGGGAACTTGATTACTTGAAGTACTAATGGAAAACAATAAACCAGACTGGCTTAAAAAGGCCGAACAAGAAATTAAAGAGTTTAAGGCAACTAAGATTGGCCAAATGACTCAAAAAGAATTTATTGCGTTTGAACGTAATAGTAAAGGAGGTAGTGCCAATAAAGAAACTGGGCATATTTATAAACTTATTGAATCGAATGGAGATAAAAACATTAGAAATGCTCATAAACTAATAAAATGTGAAGTTTGTAGCAGGCCTGTTACCACAGCTAATTATGCAAAATGGCATGGTAACAAATGTCAACACAATAAAAAAATGGAAGTTCTAAATTCATTGCCTAAAGAATTTACAAGAACTGAAATGAGAAATAAATTAAAAGAATTTGGATATCCTGAATCTTGGTTATGTATGTTAAAAGATAGTTTTTTTACAATACAAACATATAAAGGAACTAGTGGAAGTAATGTAGATGTTTCTAAATTCAAAAAAAAAGAGGGACTATAAGGTCCCTCTTCTTTTAGTTTGTGTAAGATTTACTTATTCACCAACAAGTGCAGCGTCAGTGATGTAAGCTGGATCTGGCTCAAGACCAGTTACGGTCAATTCACCGCCATTACGGTCCGCATAAGCGATACCAGTAGTGATAGTTCCAGCAGTTACTTCAGCACCACGAGTAGCTCCAACAGTTTGGAAGATTCCATTACCGTCTTTTACAACTGCAACGATACGTGGGTTTTGAGCCAACAACAAGATCTGATTTCTGACATCAGCTGTAATCTTATTAAAGACCATAGTGATGTCTTGCTGATAGAATACAGTTCCTGCTGCGTTGTCTGCATTGATTGTTTGTGTCAAGCCAGAAGTCTGCTTAGGGACTTCAAACTTGTAGAAAGTGATTGTCAAAGGAGCACCTGCAGCGTCATTGAAACCAGTTAAGATTCCATCGACATCAGTTACAGGTACAGCACCTGATGGCAAGTCTGCCATGTACAAGTACTCAATACCCCCTTGAGAATCCTTACAGGACACCGTAAATCCTTCTGTGATATTACAAGCCATAGTTTATTGGATTATTTTTATGCTCTCAAGAGCGGTTAAGGGTATTGATTATGCAGGTGTGTAGTAAGAGAACTTACAAACGTCAACAAAGTTGACCCCGATTCTCCAAGCTGCCATTACCTTTACTACGTCGTTTGACTGATCGTAGAAGATACGCAAAGAATCCATGTCGTCCTCAAGACCAGTACCAACAACCATGTCTCTGGCTGGACCAGCGATCATAGAAGCGTACTCAGTATCAAGAGCGTTTAAGGTAACTCTTACAGCCTTCATGTTAGTACCTGGGATGATCAATTCGTCCTCAGTACCTTGACCTTGGTTGTAGTGGAAGTAGTTTTGTGCAACAAGTGCTCTACGCAATAATGCGAAGTTTGCAGGGTTCATCAAGACAACCAAATCGTCTCTGTCCTTTACAGACTCATCGATAGCGTCGAACAACTCAAGAACAATGCTTACAACGTTGTTTACGTCAACCGCTGCAGTAGTTGCAACTTGGTTAGGGCAAGTACCAGCAGTTGCCAATGCAGCAGCTGCAGTGTCAAACAATTGGTTAGCCAAGTAGTTCTCGTTCCAGTTGCGGATCTTTTGGACAAAAAGATTAGAAACAACTTCTGGGAAAGGTACTTCTTCAGCGTAAGCTGATGGAGACAAACGCTCACTCAAGTAGTAGTCGCGAAGGTCTGTTGGGCACAATTCCTGCTTTGACTGCTTTTCAGCGATGTCAATAACAACTTGTGAAAAGGTCATTGTACCATTGTTGTCCCATCCGCAAGCTCTGTCTTGTACAGAAATGTCTGCGTCTAGTAAGTTAATTGCAACGTTACCTGCGCGAAGACCGCTACGGATAGTAACGTAGTTCATCAAATTGGTGGTCAATACTGCCTTAGAGATCAACTCAAAGCTCATCTCGTCAGTATATGCCTGTAGGTCAGTTAATACGTAACTCATAATTTTTGGTGTTTATTTTATTTTCTGAATTTTACCAAGCGGTCAACTGCACTGATGCGGTCGTTGGTAATGTCATTGCGCTTAATTGGTTTAGCGGCTGGTTCTTTTGAGAGCTTTGCGATAACCTCGTCTTGTGCGGCCATCTTCTCTTTCATTTCGTCGATTTGCTTCAAGTAAGGCTCGAGCAATTGGATCAACTTTTCGGCCATTTCAATTTTGACCTTCTCCTCTTCCATCTCTACTTTGACCTCTTCCTCTGCTTCCATTTCAATCTCGACTTCTACTTCTGGTTCTTCAGCTTCAACTTCTACGATTTCAGTGATAACACCTGCTTCATCAACAGTGATCAAGAGATCATTAGTTGTTTGATGCTTGCCAGCTGGAGCAGGAATAGGTCCTTCTTCAGTCTGTACGAAAAGAGGTTTGCCAACTTCAAGCTCGCCTTCTACTTCGACTACGGTGCCATCAATTAAAGTAGCAGTTGCTAACTGAATTTGAGTCTCTTCTACTGCGTCTTCAACGCCAAGCAGGACTCGAATCTTTTCAATAGCTTCTGATGCTTTCATGATGATTTTGATTTTTTTAGACCACGATTTACGGTCTTGCGTTATAAGATATAAAAAATTTGAAAAGTGACAAAAATTATTTGTTATCAGCATCTTTATCGCCTTTCCAAGTTTTAACAATACGGTATACATTCAGGGTTAGAGCACTAGCTAAAACAGCTACAGTTAATATAATTTCTATCTCCATTAAGTAAGCAGTTATAGCACCTAAAGAAAAAGTAGTTGCTACAATGTCTTCATTATTCGTTGACATTTTTCAGGATATCTATGATTTGTTTTAGTTTTCCTACGTCCTCATTCTCCTTTGATTTCTCAACAAAGTTACCTTCAATCGAGAAACCTGTCAGTTTACCTGACTTAATGTCTTCCCAGGTCTGGTCATCATTGACCTTATAAGCACCAAACCATGTGCCTTTTGGTAAATCATAAAAACCATAGTATTCACGGCTCTTATCATTTGCTGGTGTTTCAATAATCCATTGTTCTAATAGAACATTTGTGTCTGTTACATTACCGTCGTGGTTAACATCAGTTTGATTCCACTTATGTTCACGACTCCACTTTTCTTGTAGTTTACGTATGGTCTCTTTTGTAAAATAGACATAGTAAGGATCACCATTTTGGTCCTTTCTAATAATAAACTTATTAGGAATCATCATAGGGCCTGCAACAATCCTCTTATCACCATCAATCATAGAGAACTTTAAGCTAGCATTGTTACCAACAGCTCCAGTTGGTGAAGGCTCGTTCCTGTTATTTGATTTACCAGCATCACCTTCGGCTGGACCTTGATTTAACATCAAGACTCTGTTACTACCTGGAGCTTTAAACAAGAGGTTCTTAGACCAATAGTGGCGGCAATTAACTCCGCCTTTATAAGCAAATACATCGTAACTGTTTCTGCCACCAGGTCCCATGCCAGGATTCACAATACTCAACTTTCTCTTCAACTTCTCCATATCTTCTGAGCTATAGAGTTTATTGAGTCTCATTAAGGCTTTACAAAAACCACGTTCTGCTGGTGGACCAGTATACTTATACTTGGTTACTCCTTCCTGGTCTTTTCTAATACCCAGCTTACCCAGTATATCAAGACCAGCAACAGCTTTCGCAATATCTTGAACAGTCGAAAACTTATCACTAATATCGACTTCCATATAATCATTATTCTGTTCTTCACCATGCTCTTCGGCCCATTGTAAGATTACCATTTCTTCAACCTGTCTGATCTTACGTTCAGACCATCTTAGTGCCTCTTCACCACCCCAAAGTAAGTAACTAATAGTACCACAAGCTTCAGTATCACTTGGCTTATAGTATTCTTTAGCACGTGAAAGGTAACTGTACATTCTTTTGACAGTTTCAAAACTGATAGGTTCACCTTTGGCCAATTGTTGTGCTCTAACCTTACCGACTTGTGTAGCACATTTGTTATCAACCTCCTCATTTAATCTTATACCTCTTTCTGCGTTACTCTTGACTGCTTCTGGATAGTCTGTGTAACTTTCAAAAAGTATTTTATCTTCTTCATCTTCAAGCTTATCGCTTTCCCAGTAGCTGTAACAAACGGCCAACCTTTGATCTTCATCTGGAAACTCTGTATCGAGAGAAGACATACAACGACCAATAAACTCTTCTTCAGTTTCACCAGCAGATGGTACAACAAAAGTTTCTTTATTAAAGTGTAAAAAACCAACTTCAATAGCTGGGTCATTGACAAAACTGACTACATCAATACCAAAGCCATCTAATTCAATGTCTTCAATATCAATCTTGAGTTCGGCAATCTTTTTTATTTCTCTATTCATAATCGTGCAAGGTTTTCTATTTCTTGATTGGCCTCTTGTTGTGAAGTAACTTCTGTTGCTATCACATAGGCTCTAATTGGTTCTGATTGTTGGCCAGTTTGACCAGGTGTTATTGCTTCACCGGGATCTTGGTTTTGAACGATACCTTGATTAAATGTATCTAACGCAGCTTGACCATTAAAGGCTGGTGGTTGAGTTGGAGTAGTTACACTGCCACCTCCACCAAACTCAGTGTTCTTTATTGAGACTATTTGTGCCAGACCTTGTGCAGCAACAATTGCAGCTTCAACAAATTGAGCACCAGTAGCCAACTTAATTGGGTTACCACCAGCGGTCAAGGCTGCTGTAACAGCTTGCGCAGTTTGAATAGTTGCCAATGCAATCTGCAACTTTTTATTGCGTTCAAAGGCCTTCTTCTGCTCTGCTTCACTATCACCAGCTGCGGCCTGATTCAAAGCTATAATAGCTTGAATACCTTTGGCGGCCAATTCAATTCCAGAGTTGATAGCTTCTTGTTGAGCTGTGCGATCTTTCTTGACTTTCTCTTTACGATATTTGTCTTCAATCTCTGCAATGGCCTGCTCACGTTGCTCAATCAACTGCTGGGCCAAATCACTGTTTTCACCAGCCAGTTCTATTTGCTCATCATACTTTTGGCGCAAGATATCGATTTCAGCCTGTTGGGCTGTCAAGCTTTGCTGACGTAAGAATTCTGCAGCCTGTTCTTCTCTTTCCAGCTTTTCTTGTAAGAGTTCTGCGTCTTCATCAGCAAATTCTTTCTCTTGTTGACGGCGTGATTCAGCAAACTGGTCTCTTAAGGCCTGAATCTCTTCATCAGTAGCTTTAAGTCTCTCTAATTCTTTAATAGCTGTCTCTTCTGCTATACGTAGAGATTCTCTTGCGGCCTCTCTTTCGTCTTCAATATTCTCTAATCGTAATTGTTGAATAGTATCGTTAATAGTTTGTTGACGGTCGAGTTCTTCTTGTTCAAGTTCACGTGAAAGCTTACCAGCCTCTAACTTCTTGGTCTCTAATTCTGTTTCTCTAGAGATTCTGTTAGCTACTGCTTCTGCCAATGCTGTTTGCAACTCCTCTTGCTCTTCATAGCTGTCTGCCAAGGCCAATTGTTGACGTATTAGGTCTTCTTCAGCTTGTGCTTGCTTAGCAGCGTTTTCTGCAAGTTGGATTTGAGCTTCATTGACCTGATCCAACGCATCTTTACGCTCTTGATATGTAAGTGTGGTATCTTCGGCAATCTTTTGCTCGGTCTCTAACTGTTTTGTTAACTGTGCATTGCTAACAATTAATTCTTGGTTAAGATCTCTAAGACCACGTTCTGCCAAGACCAAGTCATTCACAGCTGTTACAGCTTCTGTTACTGCAGGGACCACATCATTGATTATCACATCACCCAGCTGATACAGTACAGCAGTAGCAGGGTTCAAAGCCAATGCAGAGTCACCAATCTTTAAGAAACCTTCTTTGGCCTTATCTGCAGCGCTACTAAACTCACCACTAAAAAGATCTGATAAGGCCTCACCAAGTAGACCAAAACCTTCAAGTAGTTGTGAGATCTTATCAGCAACAAAAGTTTGAATAGTTGTAGCAAAACCTTTGATCGATTCTACTGGATCTTCAAAGACTGACTTAATTTTAGCTGGTATCTCCGCAAAGAAATCAATCAACTTATTGACTATCACTCCAACTGATTCGAATGCGACTGTGAGCACCCTAGAACCTTCTTCAGTGTCCTTAAAGTAGTCAATCAAGCTAGCAATAGCCACTACCAGTAAACCAATACCAGTTGAAGCAAAAGCAATCTTTAAGGCCTTAGCGCCTTTGGTACCAGTAGTAAAAAAGGTTGAGATACCTTTAGTGGCCAACTTAAAGTCAGCTCTCAATTTACTAACAGTATCTTTTAGACCATTGTAACGATCTTGTAAAAATCCTGTCTCTTCTTCCTGTTCCTTGGCAGCATCGGCACTCTCTTTTTGCGCATCGGCCAACTCTTCAGTTGCTTGAGCAGCGCCTTCAGTGGCCTTTTTTAGAGATTCAATCTCTTTAACGGCGTATTGTACACCATCAATCTCGATTTTTATGTTAGCATTAGCCATATCAGTATAAGATATACTCTAAGAGTAAATTGAATTTACTTTTCGTTCCAGTCTTCTTCGACCTCGTTAAAGTTTTCGTTAATAGTATTCCAGAAGAATTCAGGTGGTGGTGGAACCTGGTTCTTGATCTCTACTATTCTACTCAACTTAATCAAGTCAACTTTAACCAATTCATCTTGGCCTACTGGTGCATCATAGATCTTTTCAACATAATAGTATGTGTCTCGGATAAAGACCACATCATCAAATGAGAAGTCTTGCAGATCTAGATTAGAAAGTTTGACATAGAGCGTCACTCTACGCGCAAAGCGGTCATATAAGCTGTCAATATACTCACCCCAATAGACTTCGTATTGGCTTCGGCCTCTTAAACGGTCTTCATTAGAATAGTATCTAATGTAACCTGTTTCTCTTTGCCAATTGAGATTTAATCCACCACTTAAAGTAGGCCAAAACTCATAGTAACTCACCATTGGATACTCAGTGCGTGGAGTATTAAGAGGTGCAGTAATAGTGTCCCACCATTCAACACCACCAGTAGATTTTAAGCCATTATAGAATAAGAGTCTAGTCTTGGCCTTAATTGGTATGTGTTGTAATGGATAATCTAAGCTGTTACCAGTTTCATGCACATGGATTTGTGGAATGATAAAACTAGGACCATAAGTATCAGTAGAACCTTCGATTTGTGTGATAGGTGTAGACGCTTGACCGATGAGTTTGATTTCTCGTAAACCTGTTAACAATTCATTGTTACTATCAACTAAAAGGGTTCCAAAGACCTCGTCAAACTCATCCAGATTAAGATCACTTAAAAAGTCTGTACCAGCTTGGTCTGAAAACTGAATAGCTTCAGCTTGAGTATAAAAAAGCGGTGAGATTTGAATATCACGACTCAAATCAACCTTTTTGGTCCAATCATAGATTTGGCCTGTACCGATCCAGTTTTGCCAAGGCTCAATAATGAACTGTGATTGATTATTAGGATCTGGTTGCATCACCAATCTAAACCTGGTAAGAGTGTCTTTGATAAAATCAATCTTTTTGTACTTATCATTCAACATCAAGGCCACGTTTAACTCACCAGGTGCTTGTGGTATGTCCCAACTGGCTCCGTTTTCAACAATATAGCTTTGAATCTGGCCTGCAGTGATTCGGACTTGTACTGTGATCTCATCACCAGCTACTAAAGGCTCATTGTCTAATTCAATATAAGCGTCCCATGGAATAAGTGAACCAGCACCAGCAACAAAAGTATTGGTCTGCAAAGCAACACCATTTTTATAGAAGCCGACTTCAATTTCACCACCAGCAGGTGCATCACCGATAGCTTGGCCTGAGATATTTAAGACCAAGTCATATGTACCAGTAATTGGAACCAAGTAAGTTGATGTGGTATTATCAAAGTTACCTGCTGGATCTAAGTTGGCCTGAAAAGGGACTACAAATTCATCTTCTGCTGAAAACTGGGCCCCAATAGTGCTAGAGCTAATTAAGTTACTATTTGAATTATCAGCATAAGGACTAGGCACATTACCCCAAGCAGAAATATACATGTGTCTTACTCTTTCACTCTCCATAAATTGGCTAGTGTAAGTGTAATCGGTCTCAGCAAAACATTTGTCAAAGATGACTTTCATTCTGACCATCGGCTTAAAGCGTGATGAGTCTACTGGATGTTGCTTTTTAGTAAAGTTTAAGTGGTCTGACGCATCAACTGCTGAGATTCTAGTCTCTTGTGGCGTTAAGACTGGTGGGTTACCTTCATCAGCATAAGTATTACCAAAGTCAATAAGTGGATACAAGATATCACCTTCAAACAGGCCGTCAGTAAGGCCACCTTCAGGATAAGCTTGCCAACTATCAACTATTAATTCCATAGTTGGTACGTGATTATACTCTGTTAAGTCTATTTCGTTTAAGAAGCCTTCACCTAACTGACTGGCAAAGCTTTTACTCTCACCTAAAAAGATGGCCTCATAGTCAACAATAGATTGTACTTCATTAACATAGACTTTGTTTAATCTAAATTGACCTCTGCGAAACTCTACACCGTCGACTAAGATCGAAGCGTTATACTTTTGTGTAACATCAAAGTCTTGGCCATTGACTAAGAAGGCCGTCTTAAAGAATTGAAAGTTTCTTTGAGTAGCTGGTAGTCTAAACTGTCTACTAAAAATACTAGTAGCAGAAGTATCCGTAATGTCTTCTATTTGAAAGGTCAACTTAGGTGGAGTCCTGTCATATAGGTCTAAGAAGTTGCCTTCTACTATTAACTGTATCATCCTCTTTGTAGTTGTTGATTATTGGCCAACTTGATAGTTATTTCAAACTGATACATCTTTTGGCGTCTTTCATTACGTTCAATATACCTGTTAGTTTGAATAGTAGCAGGTGTAAAGTCTCTATCACCATTCCAAACGGCCACCCAACCACTGTTTAATAAGGACTCCATTAAGACAACTTCGTTACCTGTTAACCAACGAGTACGTAGAGTCCACTCTTCTTCTCTGGTTTGTGCAAAGACTCGGCGACCCGGTTCACCAATCAGGTGGTCAAAGCTGGAGTTGCTCCATGTTGCACCGTCTTGGTAGTATTCTTGTCTTTCATAAGAGAGTGATCGGGTCTTTTCCTTTTGAAATGGAAAGTACTCTTGGAAACCCCACTTGTTTTGCCAAGTCAAATAGGTCTCAGCATAGTCGTTACACTCATTAGCACCAATTTCAAATCTGTAAGCTCCATAAACATCTCTATCACCAGCTGATGGCAAACAACTTAAAAGGCCGGTGTGATAGTAAGTAGATCTAGTGTCGATGTCTATTCTTGTACAAGTTGGAAAGGTATTTAAGACTGTGCGAATATTAAAGCCAAAGAAGATAATCGTTTTGCCGGCCTCGTAGTACTCTGGGAATTGTACAGGGTCACATGGAATAACCGTAGAAGCATCTACTGTACCTGCGAGTAGAGTTGCTCCAGACTCATCGTAGAAAGTGTAATTGAAGAAAGGATACTCTGTAACAAAAATACTATCAGGGTCATATTGAATCTCGATATTAGTCAGAATCGGAATCTGAATTGGTTGGTCCTCAGTAACTGGAACTACTTTATAAGGCCAAGTGCCAGAAGCGTCTGATGGATAAGCGTCCCACCATTCTGCAAAAGGTCTGGCAGATTGTACCAATGTGATTTGACCAAATTCATTAGTAGGATTAAAGACTGGTCTAAATGGTGAAATATCAAAGTTGACCTCATTATACTTTTTGTAACCTGGGTAGATTACCTTAGGGCCTGACTCTTGTTGGATAACTGGAACACCTGCTGTGTTTTCATAGCCAGCTTTTATGCTGTAAGTAAAGTCAGGTCTTAATTCACCTGGTGAGGCCGTTGTATCGTCAAATTGAAAAGGTGGCACATACCGATATTGATGCTCAACTAGATTTTGTAAGATCTTTTGAATATCAAAGTGTGCAAAACCGGCCGGGTTACTCTGTTGACGCAAGTCAAATAAGAGTTCATCAGCTGATTCTGTTGAGTCGTTCCAATTCCAGACTTGTAAGACATATCGTGGATTGGTCGTATTTAAGTCGCTTAGAGTCCAAACATTGTAGCCATAGACCATTTCAATGTTTTCTGGTTCGTCTTGTATTTGTATTACGGGTTCTAGTGCCATTATAATAGTTGTAATCTTTGTTCAACGGCTCTTGCTACTCGGTCAGCGATCAGGTCTACTGTTTCACCAGGTAGTAAGAACCAAGGTTGTGGTTTGAGGCCGTAACGAGCAATTGATTGTCTTACAGCAAAAGGAAGTGGTCCTCCAATAGTTTTACTCTTAAACTGATATGGTGTACCGAAAGTCTGACTACCACTGGCACTAAAAGCTCCAGGATCGGACTCAGTACCTCGGACTCCAAAGTTTTGGTAGAGACCATAGTCCAAAAACTCAATACCCCATGTGTAAGGATCTAAGAGTCTCAGTTGAATACTTTGTTGCAAAGCACCAGTATCTCGTGGGGCCCTTTGACGCCAGATATTGACTTCTTGTTGTAAGACCTGACGGACAATATCATTAATATCATCTGTTAAGTCCTCACCAATATCGCTTAACTCGTTGATTATATCGTTTAGATCACTCATAAGGTGTTATGCAATCGTCTAACAGGTCTCTAACAACTAATTGAATACTAGCTGTCATACCTGCAACGCTATCATCGTATTTTTCTCGAAACGGTGTGACCTGAAAGTTAAGAGTAAAGTCATACCCGTCTAAGTGGTAATAAAAGTGTGCTAAGATATCTTTGATGTAGAGCAGAGCATCAGATTGGGCCCTAATGACTTCTGATTGACCACCCATCACCAACTCTTGCATAATCAATTGGAAATTGTATTGAGTTGAGTGCTCTAATAAGACATGAGTTTGTGGCACTAAGAAAGCATAAGGATAATCTTGGCCTTCTTGGTTGTATGGATCTACCAAGTCTGTCAATTGGCCATAGCCCCATGTTTGAATCATCTTGTGGTTTTCACAGATGGTAAAGAAGTCTTGTATTACTTTTTCGTATGTCATCGTTTACGGATCATTTCTAATTCTATTTGCTCATCTCTCCACTTTTTCCAAGTCAACCAGTTTAAGACCTTTTTGTAAGGTTGGTCTGTGACCCAGTCTTGTTTGGTTAGGTCTTCACCAGTTATTTGTTGGATCACACTATACCAAGCTGTTTGTAGTGAGCTCAATGTGGACTCTCTTTCTTCTATTTCAACTCCACGTTCTTTGGCCTTCTCCATCTCACTCAAGCCAAAGAATTCATCATATTCTTGATAGACACTTTTACGCCAATCATAGAGTTTTAAGATCTGTGGCCACGCTTCGCTAAATTTGGCGTCATCTTTACCTGAGATTAGATACCAGATTTGCATCATCCATTTATCAACTCCCAAGCTCAACATTACATCAGCGTCAATAAACTGGCCAAAGTTCCAACCAGAAAAGTCTGGTCTGATCTCTTCTACTTCATTGAACTTTTGTATAAAGTGGCCAAACAGGACTTCTATCACATCAGCAGAAATCTGATTGATTTCATTCAATGGACAACCTGTTACTTCGTGTAAGATGAGTGGCCATGACTTAGGGTTCTCAAAGCCCCACTTCAAGCAGCAATTCCAGTGACTCAAGAGTGGTTCACTGGGAATCTCATATTGGCCTGATGTAGTAGTGATCTTAATCATCAATTAAAGATATACTTATGTATCAAGTTGAATTTTATCAAAAAAAAGTCATCAAAAGTTTTTTAGTTGGCCAGAATTGTGTATATTAGCTCTGTAACAATTACTAATCAATACACACAATGAAAACTATTATGAACATCTCTAACAAAGACCTGAAAGAAGGTTTCGCTCACATGGCTCGCATGGCTAAAAGGCCACAAGTTCAAGTTCCATTCCAAAGCATTGATGAAAAAGTAGTCAATGATATGTTAGACCTCGAAGAACACGAGCTTGTGTTAGTGATTAGTGAAATGTTTGACTATGCCAACAAAGACAATGTAGATCCTCGGTCAGGTGCTTGCAAATTGCAAATGTACTACAATGATACCTTTGATAATGCTGGTAAGACTTGGTATGAAGATGTTTATTGCGACTACTATAAGGCCGCCTTTCAATGTGATTACGGTACTCTTCATTTCTACTGGACTATTGATGGCTATCTAAATCTTGATTTTATAGAGGCCAGCAAAAAAGGCAAAGGCTATGGTACTAAATTGATGAACTACTTCTTGGATGCATGTGAAGCAGTTGGTATTGCTGATAGAGTTATTACTTATCCTTGCTACATTCAAGAGGCCGAATCTTTTAAAGAAATGCGTAAAGGCACTGCTAAGCTTCGGTCTTGGATGCGTGAGTTTGGATTCACTGACGAACTTAATACTGCTAGAATGTATTATGTTGTGGAGGACTAATTAACGTCCAGCCTTCCAAGTGTAACTGCCGATTGACTTCCGAGTCTTTCGGCAGTAATTCGTTATAGCCAATGAGATTACTGTGTCGTCGTGTAAGCCACTAGGATGGCCGTATTTGATGCTCCTTGTCTTGGGATTGTAATCATATGTAAAGTAACTTAACTCATCCCAGAGCGGACCGAAAAGATCTCTATGAGGAATCTTAACCTCTTGGTTATTGAAGTCTAAGATCAGGCCTTCAATAATCTCTTGTTTAGACTTATTTGAAGTAACAAAAGGATGTGTGTCCTGCCATTCTCTTTTGATTTGGTCAAAGATCACATCACCAATACTGTTGACTTCTATCATCACGGTGGCCTGCCACTTCTTAATCCTTTCTAAGATTTGATTGATCATAGTCTGCCAGTCTTGGTGGCGGTCTCTCCAGATCTCAACGATCTTACCACTATGATCCATAAAAGTAGCAACAGACCAGTCTTCCTGTTTGGCCAAGTCAATACCACAGTAGATCTTACCTTCTGCAGTTGGCCATTGATTGAATGAGACTCTTTCTAAGTCTGAGAAGACCTCACCACCACTATCTAAGAATTCGGCCATATACTCTTGCTTAAAGACAGATTCTGGTAAGGTCTTGCGAGCGTCTTCTAGTTCTTCATGACTCATAAAAGGACTATCATAACTACTGCCTTTAAAACTCTTGTAATTAGGATGGTCATTACTCAGACCTAATTGATAGAGATCATAGAACCAGTTCTTACCTTTCGGTGTTGAGAGAAACAGGACCTTCTTACCTTTAACGGCCAATGTAGGTCTGATGGCCTCTTGCCAAGCTTCTTGTTTAATGAAACCTGCCTCGTCAATTACTGCATAATCAAAAGTCCAACCACGGACGTTATCATATCTCTCAGCAGATCTGAAGATGATTTCACTACCAGTCTTTAACTTGATATAATTATCAGAAAAGTTACAGTTTTGAACTATGCCACTATTACCAATAGCTGACATCAGCTCCTTCTGGACTTTCGAAGTTTGAGAATAGACCGGACTCACCCATAAGATCTGACAAGGTTTCATATTGATGGCCCAATAGAGCAGCAGATTCATACCCATTAGAGACTTGCCGAACTGACGACCCACGGAGACCACATAGAACTTCTCCGTTCCGGCCAAGATAGCCTGAAGGATCTCTCTCTGTTTTTTGTGGGGTGTAAAGCCTACGGCCTTCATGAATCGATTCTCGGGGTGTCTTCATCCGTGTCGATAAGTCGTGCATTCTCTGACCCAGCATCAAGGCCAAAGTCAAACCTAATGTTAGTGAAAAGATCTTCTCCATCTTTACCAGTTATTTCCTGTCGACTCATTTTTGGTAACACGTACTCCGACAGTTTAAGCATCATGTCCATCGCCTTTTCTGGACTCTCGGCCGCAACTTGCTCTAGCCATTGAGTCATATTATCTATATTATTGTCTACCAAGTTTTGATAGGCCTCTCTCAATTCTTTAGCACTACGATTAGGAGAGCCTTTCGGTCTACCAGGGCCAGGCTTACCACCTTTCTGAAACATACCATTCCTAAAATTAGGATCATATGTTTTGTCATCTTCCGTGTTTTCCATCTGTTTTTTTAACTATTTTCTTGTTTCTTAGCCCACCTTACAAGAGCACTGACAGCACTCCGATAGCATCTATTACAACTGGATGCTTTGTGATTCCCTTTTGGGTCCACCAAATTTGCATACTCAAAAACCTGCTTTGCAAACGTGGGTGAAGGTTTGTGGTTTTGTAAAAGTATCTTTTGGTTTTCTCTCCAGAATTCAAGTGCTTCATTCATACTTTAAGTTGATTTTTTGATCTATTATTTCTGCTAAAATGCTTGCAAATATAGCCATCACAAATTGAATCTTCCAAGGTTCTTGATAAGTCCAAATAAGTGTCAACCAAAAAGCAAAACACTTAGGACACAAGAGCGGTTTCCTTGGTAATTGAAACTGTTCAACCATCCATTCATAAGGCCTAAATCCCATTAGCAATGCCGTAGTTGCTGACAAGGCTAAGATTGTGATTAGTGGCTCAAGATAATAGATTGCGAAGATAGAGTTCATGTAATATGTATTCTTTTCCCTCTTTCACTGCTTTCGAGATCGAGGTGCGTGGTATACCTGTTATACGACTCATTTCACTGAAGTTTTGAAATTCTATCCACATCTTAAACAATTTTGCTAAATACCATTCTCGATCGGTAGATTTAGACATTTCATTTAGGATAGCCTGGATCGCTTCTATTAACTCGTCCTTATAGTAATCATATTCTTCGTGTTTCGCATTGGCTACGCTATCCCAAAATGATTTCTCGTCAATCGTCTTCTTTACTTGACCTATATCTGTGCGATGCTGTTTCTCAACCAGACTAAAAGGTGACTTTTTACCATACCAACTATTACGAATTATACTTAACATAAAATACTTAAGTGTATCTGGAAAGTCTCTTTCTCTCATGGCCAAGGCTTCACGCTTAGGATGTTCTAACATTTGCCAAATCGCATAGTGAGCCAACTCTTTAGAGAGCTGATCTCCTCTTGTTATATTCTTTGACCATTCACAAATATTGGTGTAGTTGTTTTGGATCCATTCATTACACGTCATTCTGAGCTTTGTCTAACATTTTTATCAGGTCACACGTCATATCGTAACCTTTAAATCTTTCATCAACTCTTCCTAATGGAAATAGTCCTCTCAGTTTACGGTACATATAAATTGTTAATCTATCAGTCAAATTATAAGATCTTAATTTTTGGCCTGGCTTCCAGATATGTGGATTGATTCTGCATAAGACTTTATCATTTGGCATATTACCCATCTCTAAAATTGGATCAAAAGTTTGCATGAATACTCCCCAGCGTAGTATGTTTCCCTTATTTAACATTAGAAAGACATCTGACTTTTCCAAGAGAAACCAGTCATCTTCTGGATGATAGCGATGTAGTCTAGATATAAGATGAACCAAGAGCATTTGACGATCTGTTAAGTCCATTTCTAATGCCTTTGGTGGTACTGGAATATCGCAACGGTAAAAATAACTGACCTCATTCATGATCTTGTATCCTTTTTAGGGTTTGACATACCTCATATAATTCTAACGCTTCATACATTATTAGTTCATTTTCTAAGTAATCAAAAAAACTCCAGACTTCTAGATCGTTATCTAAACGCATTTCAACGTGCTTTTGCCATTCACTAATCAGATGCTTTCTGATTTTCATCTCTTCTTTGGTCAGTCCTTTAGCCATATCTCTGGAGCAGGTGTAAGATGGCGAACGCATGTTCCTCCTTTCTGTATGTATTCGATTTTTAGGATGAAGCCTTCTTTTAACATGTCTTTTAGTAAGCGTTTAGCTGACAGGTCTTCTCTCTTACACCATTCACGAATGTGTCGGTCCCTGGGTATCGGATTGGTTTGGATCCCTTTCCATACCTGGAGTTTCTCCTCCTTCAATTTGACATTCATCGGTTGGCCAGGGGATAAATTGGTCCAAACGTGCTTTTTTCCTCGTCTTTCTACTTTTTGCATTGCGATTCATTTTTTAGAGTTTGTTTTTTTTAGTCAACAATATGGGAAAAGTTTTTGTTACTTGTTACTGTTACGATTGGTTTTTCCTCTTTATATTATTCTATTATTCTTTAATATTATTATTATTATTATTAGTAACAAGTAACAAATAATAAAATATACAATCCTATCAATTGATTAAGTTGAATTTTTACTGTTACCCATTCTGTTACAAATGTGTTACCCAAATTTGATATCGTTAAAAATGTCAACTTCTAGGTTAAATTGACTGCGTTTTACAGTCCAAAATCGGCCTACTGTGTAAATTGAGTTACTACCCATATCGATATAACTTTCACCTTTGGCTAATCTTCTTGGCTTATTTGGTTGCTTGATACCCATACCATCTCTCAAAATAACAGCCAGTCTTTTAGTGCTTGGCTCTTTACCTTCCCATTCAATAGATGTCTGTAAGTCTTTAAGATTAAAAGTCAAATGGTCTCTCTTTTTATCACGTAAAAACCAGTCTTCAAACCATTCTATCAGTTGTCTTTCATCACTCGCAGTATTATCGCCAATCAACTTCTTAAGGCCATTAGTTTGGACAGCATCATAAGGAATCCAAAATGTGGCATCAACTTTCTTCTCCCATTTCATTTTACGATTTAAAAGAAAGTGGATATAGTGATTAACTTCTTTCCTCATTTTTTCTTGAAAGTAAGGGTCTTTATCACCTTCTTTAATTGGTGGTATCTCTCTAACCCAATAACGACGATCGCTTTTTTCAATTGGCATAAAGTCACTATCATTAGTTGTAATTAAGATCTTACCGTAAAAATCAATTTGCTTGTATTCTTCTCTCATTTTACGGACATTAACAGTTTCCATAGTTACCATGTCTCTGATATCTCTGGCAGCTCTTTTAGGTTTTTCAAAACTCGGTTCATCTAAATGAATAACTAGAGCTTCGGCCCAAACACTATTAAAAGTACTCTCTAATTCAGTATCTCTGACTTTACTATAATTTCCTTGAAACATTAATTGTTCTAGAAAACCCAAACTACTTTTACTAGTTCCTTGATGATGTGAATAGAGTATTCTACAAAATAGTCTCTGTTTTGGATGCTTGATTAAGAGTGTATGATAATCATAGAGTTCTTCTCGTTGATCAGGTTCAACTCCATTGTCGCCATATAGGTGATTAATCAATTTCTCTATAGTTGGCCATTTGCCTGGCTGAGGATTCCATTCTACAAAATCATAAGTATTCCAACAATTGTTAACTACTTCTCTGTAATTTTCTCCATGCAAAGGTTCACAAATAAATCCATCTAATTCTGGTACAGTTTCTAAATCTCGCTCAATAAATCCATATTTAGATTTAAGTGTACTCTTTTGTACCGGTGTTGGATTTAGTTTAGTCGGATCAGAATGAAGTCTTTTGTAAAAATCATTGTTAATCATTACGTAATTTGTAATGTCTCTGTTCCATTGTTCTGGTGTTATTTCCATTTTTTAAAGTGCTTATTTTTATTTAGTTGTATTTGTTTAATTTGATTTTCCTGCTTGAGTTTATTACCCATCTTATTATTAAATTCCTTTTCATAGAATTTATAGATGATTAAATAAGCTTTTTCATTAGTCCTAAAAGGACCCGCCTTTAGCTTTTCACCAACTAATTGCATAATCTCTCTGACTTTATCATTAGATCTAAAACTGGACTTTTCATACAATTCCATCCACATACGTTCGTGCTTAAAGTAATCAAGACACTTCTTCATATCTTCATCACATAATAGATCTATCTCTAGAAAATGTTTGATATGACTCTCCTTGCACTTGGTCTTGCTCCAATCAATATGATTTAATGGATTAGTATCACCGGCTTTTCTAGAGAAAAAACAGGCCCAAGCAAGTGCCTTGGCCTCTGGTTGCCAAAACCAGTCTTTAAAATTCATTTGAGTAATCTCTTCTAGATCCCTTTCAATAATCCATTTAATCACTAATCTCTCTATGTTCTCATGTGACCAAGTCATCTTAAAATACTTTATTTAAAGTAATTTGCCAGTTGATACCAGTCTCATTCTTTTTGCAAAGGCCCAAATCTTGCAATTTTTTCAAATGCAGATTAACAGTATTCTTTTGCATCTTCAAATCTTTTGACATACTACTGACTGTAAATGTGAATTGACAGTGCCATTTCAGCTCAATCATACGCATTAACATCAGTTTAGCATTTGCATTCATCTCAAGATTATGCACAATACTATGCCACTCTTTATAGATCTGAGAGTAGAGTCCGTCGGTAAACTCATTACCGAATTTAGTGTTTGCTTCTGCGCGAAGCCCTTCAAGTTGATTAACTAAGTGTTCCATAATTTATAATTTTTTTTAGGTTAGAACTGTTATTTATACTAGAATAAAATAGAATGTTTCATTCTTAGTATTTTATATATCAATGACATTTGGCCCATTGTGCACTTTCAAGAAAAAAAGGGGATCCGCCGTTGCGAATACCCCTTCTACAAGTAAAAAAAAATTATAAAAAATGAAACACATTACAACATGTGTATCTGCGAGGCGGAATCAAGCAAAAGCCTCTTAGTATTTATCTCATAAAAAAAGGGTAAGCTTTAAAAACTTACCCTCTTCAACAAAAACAAATTTGAACAATAGAAAAATGATTAACGAAACAGCAAATGCTAAAACTGAATCATTATGTTATTTATACGCGTAACGATTGCATTGTTTCTTCTAATGGTAATAATCTTTGGCCAGCTGAGAAAGGACACTTATCACTGGAGTGGTCTAAGCCACTAAACAACATTTCCAAACGGTGTTGATTCTTTAGAGTTGGTTCGTAACTCTCAATATTTGTATGTAGATCATAGCCAAACTGTTCTGGCTTAGTCGCGGCCCAATAAACAGTCGAAGGTAGATTAAGCGCAGCGGCTGCGTGTTGCGCGTAGCTGTCAATCAAGAAACGCTTTTTGGAACGTGCTAGAAGTGCTATGCACTGTCGAATACTTAATTCTTCAGTATGTTTGATACCTTCAATCTGTGGTTGCCCTTTTTGTCTTAGATGAATGATCTCATACTCTTCTGCGAAGTGGTTCAAGACTTGTGCAGCTTCAGGTAGCGGAATGTCCTTGGTCCAAGCCCAGCCTTGATGTTGGCCACCATTAGTTTGTACTACCATAATCGGCTTTTCTATATTTTGAACAAA
>Ga0208767_1000615_pt1 | contig 29638 bp, 33 predicted proteins | sample VirMetDEL_Mar_21_FD_184514 | JGI IMG/M metagenome (GOLD analysis project Ga0208767, IMG submission 184514) | Aqueous microbial communities from the Delaware River and Bay under freshwater to marine salinity gradient to study organic matter... | ecosystem: Environmental > Aquatic > Marine >... | reverse complement strand
GATGTTGCAAGTCTTGCATGGGCTGTTATCAAAGAACATTTTCCAAATGTAGCTAATGCGGTAGAAGAACTGGAAATTGTTAAACAATAAAAAAATATTTCTTGAGAAAAATTTATGTGGATTGAACTTCTAGAAGCAAGTAGTTATATTGGTACAGGAAAAATAGCAGAGAATGCAGTAGGCGAAGCTCTTAGAGCTGACGGACTAAAACAATTAGATATTGCTTCTCTGATTAAAGATTCAGGCTATAGAAATAAAACTGAATTAGTAAAAGCAGTTCGAGACGGAGAGTTTCAGTTGGAGCCCAACACCTTCTACGCTCAGCCTCTAGGCAGTCAAAATTCCCCCGACTTTATTGCTGTAACCGAAGAGGAAGTATTCTTTATTGAAGTTAAAGCGTCTAAGACTGCTAGTGGTTATCAGTTTAACACTCACCTCATCAACAACGATTTTACATATGTACTGTCAGACCCGTCAGTAGGGTTTAAAATATTTTCAGGGTATCAGCTTATGGATCCAGAAGTGAGAGAGATATTATTAGAGTGTCATATGGAATGTACTGAGGTTGTGAGAAAACACAATAAAAGACTTGAAAATCTATCAAATAACCGAAAGGGCTGGGCATATTATGCTCGACCTATGTACACTCAAAAGAATGTATACGCATGAGTTTAGACCAATTTTATACTAATCCCGAAGTAGCTTCTAGACTACTTTCTACTCTGCAAGAAGAGAGCCCTGATATATGGCTAGAGCCTTCGGCAGGGTCAGGAAGTTTCTATAATATTATGCCAGCTAATAAGCTTGGGTATGATCTCGAACCTAAGTGTCCTGGGGTAATTCAGCAAGATTTTCTTACAGTGAAACTACCTACAGATAAAAAAATAATTGCAGTTGGTAATCCACCTTTTGGATATCGTGCCCAAGGAGCAATTGAGTTCTTTAATGCTTGTGCTAAATATTGTTACAAAATTGCTTTTATTATTCCTCGCTCGTTTAGAAAAGCGTACATCGTAAACCAATTAAATGAATACTTTCATCTATTAGATGAAGAGCTGCTTGATGTCGGGATTTTTATAGGAGGAGCCGAGAAAATAAGAACAGTGTGGCAAGTATGGGAACGACGAGATTACAAAAGAAAAAAAGTAGTATTGCCCTCTTCTCATCCTGACTTTAATATTGTAGCGCAAGGAAAGTCATTTGACTTAAATAAAGCCGACATTGCTATACGTAGAACCGGATACAAATCCGTAGGAGAGGTAGTCTTCCCAGAAGACGCAACTCCTATCACTCAATATGTATTTATTCAAATACTAAATGAAAGTGCTATAGAAATATTTGAAAACCTTGATTTGAGTTGTGCCTTTGACACAGCTCTAGCTCCTACAGTTACTCAAGGTGAGATAATTCAAGCGTATATTAACAAGAAAACGAAAAATATTTCTTGACTTTTTTGTTAAATTATATCATAATATGTTTTTATAAATTAAAGGAAACCAGTGGGCGACCGATTTTATAGACAACAACTTGACAAACTGGGTACTTGCCCAGGATATTATGGAAAACCAAAACGGAGAAACAGTAGAATGGCGTGGGATGAAGATAAGAAAGCCCAAGTAATTGAGATGTATGAAAGCGAAAACCCAACTCCCGAAACTTCAATGGAGATTGTTAAACAAATCGCAGATGAAGTAGAAGAGAGCCCGAACGGTGTTCGTATGATTTTAACCAAAGCTGGAGTATATGTTAAGAAGACCCCAGGGGCGTCAAGCTCTTCTTCTAGTTCAAGCTCTAGTCGAGTATCAAAAGCAGCAGCCATCGAAGCCTTGGAAAAGGCACTCGTAGATGCTGGGCAAGAAGTAGATGACGCAGTAGTAAGCAAACTTACTGGTAAAGCTGCGGCATATTTTACTTCAGTCATTACTTCTATTAATGGCTAATAATGTCCCTGCTTTACTTCAATAGAGGAGCTTGGCACTCCTCTAGTTTTCACAGACTGTATAGCTCTTCTGTAGCTATACTTGTCTGTGGTGGCCCGTCCTTTAACAAAATAGATTCTTCACTACTTCCTGGGCCTAAAAAGGTAATTTTTGGGCTGAACAATGTTTACCCTAAAATTAAGCCAGATGTTTGGGTTGGTATGGATGATCCTCATTGTTACAATAGAGATCTCTTCTTTGAGCCCTTTATAAAAATACTACGAGGAGGCTATCAAAATAGAACATATAATGGAGTTAAGCTATTTAAGCTTCATAATATGTATTACGCAACCCTTAAAAAAGCAGAGGGAGTTTATGATATTTTTTCCGATCTTACAGAAGAAGGAAAATTTGTCTGGCACCAAAACTCTTTTGCAACCATGCTGAATATTATAATGTGGATGGGACACAGAGAAATATATCTAGTAGGGTGCGATTTTAGTTTACAAAACGGAGATTACTTTGATGATATGAAGCTGTCTGATAAACAAAGGCAGTGGAACACTGATTTATATAATCAGTTAAGTACATATCTATATAAGTTTCATCTAATGTGTAAACCTTTAGGAATAAAAATTTATTCCATGAGTCCAGACTCTAAGATAAATACATACTTGGACTATGTATCTATTGAAGACCTGAACAAAAGACTCTATCAAGAAATGCCGGAAAAAACACCGATATATCATGCAATAGAGTTAGACCCCCCAAAAAAGTAACTAAGTGAGTTGCGGATTTTTTAATTAGTTGGAAATCCGCATGAATAAAATAGAAGCTAAAGAGCTTATAGAAAGGTGTGGCGACGCCATAATTACCTATAGGAGTACTAACTCAAATAAGCTCAAATATAATGTATGTACTTTAGATTTTACTACTCCATACATTCAAGAAAAGAAGAACAGAGCCAAAGAAACCTCTGAGAATATTCTTCTTTTTTGTTGGGACACTGACTCATACCGCCTGTTAAAACCAGACAGTATTACAAGTATAGTCCCTCTGTCCTCCATTCTAAAGAACGGAGGAGCAAATAATGTATGAAAAAGAGTCTATTGAACAATACAGCAGAATAGTACATGAGTACGAAGATGGTAGACAAGTGAAACTTACTATTAATACATTTAATGGAAAAGAATACTTACATCTTAGAGAATACTATTTAAATTTTGATGGAGATAGTTTGCCTTCTTCTAAAGGGATTTCCGTACCTTTAGATTTAGCTAATTCTTACGAGCTATTTACTGGCTTAGTAGAGATTTTATCTCTAGCAGAAAGCAGAAGTAAGATTATGGAATATTTTAGCGATATGTTTGAAGAACTGTATCAATCATAGTTAAAAATATTTCTTGACTTCTTGTTTAAATTCTGAGATAATACTTTCTGAATTTAATTATAACTAAGGAATTTATTTTTGTTGATTAAACTACTACAAAAAGCAGCCAGACACTATTATGAAGGCTCCCCGATTATGTCTGATGAAGAGTTTGATGCTCTCGCAGAGCAGGCTAGTTGGAAAGAAGTAGGTTATCAACTTGATAATAGTAACGGAAAAGTTAAGCACACACATCCTTTATACAGTTTGCAAAAACACTATGAAGATCAAGGGCAAAATCCTTTATCTTCCTATAAAGGAAAAATAGTTGCAAGTCCAAAACTAGACGGTGCGTCTGTTGCCGTTACTTATAGTAACGGATACTTAGTACAAGTGCTGACTAGGGGTGACGGAAAATATGGTATTGATGTTACCGATAAGTTCCTTGCTAAAAACTTAGTTCCTAAAAGAATATCTTTTAGTAGTCAACCTATACAGATCACGGGAGAGATAGTTTCTCCCAAGTCAATACCAAACTCTAGAAACTATGCTGCTGGTTCCCTAAATCTTAAAAGCATAGATGAGTTTCTCTCTCGTGATCTGTCCTTTATTGTACATGGGTGTTATCCATATATAACAACTTCTTTCTCAGAAGACATGATATTTTTTGCTGAAAACGGGTTCTCCGTTTCCACGGCAGATAAATATGAGCAGTTTCCTAGAGATGGAATTGTGTTCAGAATTGATAATAATCAAGACTATGAAAAACAAGGATGGACATCTCATCATCCAAGAGGTTCTTTTGCCTTAAAAACTAGAAAAGAAGGCAAAGTAACAACTCTTATAAATGTTATCTGGCAGACTGGAAAAAGTGGAGTAGTATCCCCCGTGGGGATATTAGATCCTATAGAAATAGACGGAGCTAGAATAACAAAAGCTACTTTACATAATATAGAGTATATCAGATCTTTAAACTTGGAAATAGGCTGTAAAGTAGAAGTAATAAGATCTGGCGATATTATACCTAGAATTACAAGACGTATAGAAAAATAATTCTTGACATCTTTTGTTGATTTATGTATAATATATATTCATTTTTGGGGAAGAAGTAACTTGAAAGAAATTTTGCCGCCTACACATTGTCCAGGGTGTAACTCTGAGCTTGTATGGGTAAATGATCTTCTGTACTGTAGAAACAGTGATTGTGCGGATAAAAGTCGCAAAATTATTTCTCATTTTGCTTCTTCACTAAAAATTAAAGGTCTAGGGCCTGCCACTATTGCATCGCTGGAACTATCCGATATATCAGATATTTACGAATTAGATAGAGACTATGTAGTAAGTAAGCTGAATAGTGTTACACTAGCCGATAAATTATTGGATCAGATCGAGAAAAGCAAAAGTGCGGGTCTTAGTAACCTTTTAGGTTCGTTTTCTATTCCTTTATTTGGAAAAACAGCTTCCGAGAAATTGTGCTCTCAAATAAGTAATATTACAGAAGTAACAGAGCAAAAACTTTTAGAAGCCGGTCTAGGAGCAAAAACGATACTTAACTTTATGCATTGGTTTAATACTGAATATGCGTATAAGTACAAAAATCTTCCCTTTGAGTGGAAGACTACACAAGAAGAAATAACTTCTGGTCCCGTTGTTGTTATAACTGGAAAACTGTTTTCTTTTAAAACAAAAGAAATTGCAAAAGGAGTTTTACAACAAAAAGGCTACGTAGTAAAAACATCCATTACTAGAGATACTAAATATCTAGTTAATGAAAGTAATATTGCTTCCGCAAAAACAAAAAAAGCTGAGGCAATGGGAATAATTATCATATCTGATATTAAAGAATTATTGGAGATTTAATATGGCAGTACCTAAGTGGACTGATGAGCGTACCGACTCGCTCACTACTTTTGTCGGTGACGAAAGCCCTGTCTCGCAATCTACTATTGCGGAAGCAGCGGCAAATCTTGATACTAGCACTCGTTCTGTATCGTCTAAACTTCGTAAAATGGGTTATGAAGTAGAATCCGCAGCCACGGGCTCTTCTCGTGCTTTTAGCGAAGCAGAGGAAGACACTCTTCGTGAGTTTGTAGAGTCTAACTCTGGGCAGTATACCTATGCTGAAATTGCGGATGCTTTTGCTGGCGGTAAATATTCAGCAAAATCAATTCAAGGTAAAGTTCTTAGCATGGAACTCACAGACCATGTTAAGAAGACTGAAAAGCCTGCTAGCACTAAAACATATTCTGATGAAGAAGAGTCTACCTTCTTGAGTATGGTTGCTGACGGCGCTTTTGTAGAAGAAATTGCAGAGGCTCTTGGTCGACCTGTGAACTCTATTCGTGGTAAGGCTTTATCTTTGCTTCGTTCGAAGCAGATCGAAGCTATTCCTCCCCAGCGTGATATGAAAGGGTCTGTTACAGATCCTCTGGAAGATCTTGGGGACCTAAGCGAAATGACTGTGGACGAAATCGCCGAAGAGATTGGGAAGACTGTACGAGGCGTTAAGACTATGCTTACGCGTCGAGGTCTGCAAGCTGCAGACTACCCCAGCAAAAAAGAAGCAGCTAACTAATAGTTTCTTCTTAACTTTGAAGGTGGGGTGCTTCTGCATCCCACCTTTATTTACGCCTAAAAAATGCTTACAGTTATATGAATATTGCCACTGCTCTTATAAGTACAATTATTAGAGAACAGGATATAGAAACCTGGGGCAATTTACGGCTTGAATATTTACCTAAAGAATTTCATTCAATTTTCAGGGCTATCTCTAAGCACTTTGATTTAGAGAACGCTCTTCCCTCCTTTGATGATCTAAAACTTAGTGTACCCAGTAGAGAAGTAAAAGAGAAACTTGCGGCCTTAGAGTCTACAGAGGTAGATTCTGAAGCTCATCTTCTGCTTGAATACTTAAAAAATGAGTACACTCAAGATATGGTTCTAACAGAAATTGACTCATATCTTGACAGATCAGTAGCAATGTCTAGAGCGGAAGAGAATATCGAAGCCTTAGAAAATATAATTATAAAAGTTAGAGACAATGTAGAGCTAGATGTAGATTCTGTTAGTATGCAGAAGATAGAGCTTTTCCAAACAGAAGAAGAGCTAAAGAACTACATAAATTTAGGTTTAAACTCTGAATATGATACTGGCTTGAGATTTGCTAAACAAGATCTAGTACTATTAGGCGGTAGAAGAGGGTCTGGTAAGTCTTTCACTTGTAGTAATATTGCTGTTAATCAATACATGCAAGGACATAGCTCTTTGTACTTCAGTATAGAAATGACAAAAGAACAAGTATTCAGACGTATGGTTTCCATAGCTACAGAGATTCCTCTTGAGCGTTTAAACTCTAGAATGATTTCTAAGAGTGAGCTTCAAATTCTAGCAAAGTTTCAAGCAGGAAGATTTGAAGATTCACAAGACGCTTTCAATAGTTTCTTAAAACATAATAATTTTGTAGACTTTCAGAAGGAAGTAACTAAATTACCGTTGAAAAAGAATCTGCAATTAGACATAGTTTATGATCCAGCACTTACTCTTGCCAAGATTAAGTCAGAAATTGAACATAGAATTGCAACACAGGAAATATCTGTAGTTATTGTAGACTATCTAAACCAGGTTAAGAGATCTCATATGCCTAGTAGAAATGGACAATATGACTGGACAGAGCAGATAGAGGTTAGTAAGGCTCTAAAGCAGTATGCCCAGGAACATGAGATATTAATTTTCTCTCCATACCAGACTGATGCAACCGGCGAAGCGCGCTTCGCAAAAGGCATTCTTGATGCAGCAGACTCTGCGTTTTCTCTTGAAACATGGGATCAAGAGGATAACTGTATTACATTTGAGTGTAAAAAAATGAGGAATGGTCCGATGTCTGATTTCACAAGTGAAATGGACTGGCGCACGCTAAAAATCGGACCTACTCCTTCTCTCAATCCAAAAGAAAAAGCAAGACTTGCAGAAGCTTTGGAGGGAGATGAATAATGGAAGTAGTAGAACTTTTAAATAAAAGAAAAATACCCTTTCAAACATCAGGACAGGACTACTTAATACGTTGTTTAAATCCTGAGCATGAAGATCGTAATCCCTCTCTTCGAGTAAATAAGATTAGTGGAATTATGAACTGTTTTAGTTGTGGATTTAAAGGAAATATATTTAAATTCTTTGATGAAGCTATAAACGCAAAAGACTTAAAAAGAAAGAGAATACAAGATAAAATTATGGGTATTCGAGCAGATAACATCGGTTTGAAGATGCCGAAGAACTATACACCATTTGTAGGAACGTATAGAGGAATATCTGCGAGTACCTTAGCTAGATATAGAGCGTTTACTAGTATAGAACCGGAGTACGCAAGTAGAATAGTGTTTCCGATTTATGATATTACTGGCAAGATCCGAGCCTTTGTGGGAAGAGCTACGGATAATACAATTATTCCAAAATACAAAGTTCATCCAGGTGGAGTAAAACTCCCTTTATTTCCTGGTGATGTAGAGTTGGTTCAAGGTAGTGTAATTTTAGTAGAAGGTATATTTGATTGTCTAAATTTGATAGACAAAGGACTGCCCAACGTAGTGTGTATTTTTGGAACAAACAATATAGATATTTATAAAATGTCTCTGTTAAAAGTAATGAATGTAAATTCAGTCTATACTTTTTTTGACGGGGATGAAGCAGGAGAAAAGGCCACTCAAAAAGTAGCGGACCTTGGTGAAAAAATTAATTTAAGAGTAGAAAAGATTCCTATTGATAAAAATTCAGATCCAGCTGATTTATCTGAGGAAAGAGTAATAAAGTTAGGGGACTATTTATATGGCTAATGTTGCACTTATTGAAAAAGCACCTAGTAAAATAGACTTCGTGAAACATTTTGAAAATGACTTTGATTTTGAACGCTTTCACTTATGTTCAGATCCAGGCAAGAAAAAAGTTTTACGAAGAGATGTTGATATTGATATTAATATTGATTTATATGACTATGTTATTTTAGTGGGGGGAGAGGCACTCGAATATTTTACTAAAGAACGAGCTATAACAGAACATACAGGAAGGCTAATAAATGATAAGTTTATTCCTATCATTAGTCCTGCTATGATGTCTTTTAAGCCTGAGGCACGCCCAATGTGGGAAGACTCAATTCAAAAACTAAAAGGATACATTTCTAGAGATTTAACTGTAGAAAAAATTGATGAAACTCTGTTCTATGGGATACAAGACTCTGATCAAGCCTACGAGTGGGTATGTAAAGCCATTGAAGCCCCTTATCCTTATGTGGCTGTAGACACAGAAACTACAGCTTTATATCCGAGAGATGGATATATTCTTGGTATAAGTTTATCGTGTGAACCAGATACAGGAGTCTATATTGATACAGACTATGTAGATGAGAGGGTCACAGAAAAATTACAAGAACTTTTTACTAAGAAAAATGTAATTATGCATAATGCAAAGTTTGACTTAGCAATGCTGGAGTACCACTTCAAGTTTGAGTTTCCAAACATTGAAGATACCATGCTCATGCATTATATGTTAGATGAAAATCCTGGTAATCATGGTCTTAAGCAGCTTGCTATTCGTCATACTAAGTACGGTGACTATGAGAAACCAATGTATGACTTTATTGATAATTACTGTAGAAAGAATGGTATTTTAAAGGGAAATTTCAGTTTTGATATGATTCCTTTTGATATTATTCAAGTTTACGCAGCCATTGATGCGGCAGTAACGTTTCTACTTTATGATATCTTTAAGCAGGAGCTAGATAAAGACCCACAAATTCGTAGGGTATATAAGCAACTATTAATTCCTGCTATGAGGTTTTTGAAAGATGTACAAGAAAACGGAGTTCCGTTTGATAGACAAAGACTTTTGCTAGCTCAAGAAATTATGAGCAGTGATATCGAAGAGGCGACTAAAGGTTTATATTCCTATGAGGAAGTTAAAAAGTTTGAACAATTTCAAGAAAAAGAGTTCAATCCAAATAGTACTCTACAGCTTAGAAAATTGTTATTTGACTTTATAGGTCTAAAACCTACTGGAAAAAAGACAGGAACTGGAGCACATTCGACAGACGCAGAAGTATTGGCAACCTTAGCAGAAGAGCATAATATACCTGCTCATATTCTCAGCATTCGACAAAAAGGTAAAATAAAAAATACTTATCTTGATAAGATTATACCCCAACTCGATAGAGATAGCAGATTAAGAACTAACTTTAGCTTACATGGCACTACTAGTGGCAGACTTAGTAGCTCAGGTAAGCTCAACATGCAGCAACTTCCGCGGGATAACCCTGCGGTAAAAGGCTGTATTAAAGCAGCTCCAGGACATAAAATAGTTGCAATGGACTTAACCACTGCGGAAGTTTATGTAGCTGCTGTTCTTGCGAAAGATAAAAAACTGCAAGACGTATTTAGATCTGGAGGAAACTTTCATTCTACTATCGCAAAAGTAGTTTTTAAATTACCTTGTGAAGTAGAAGAAGTTGCAGAGTTGTATGGTGTTAAAAGACAGGCTGCGAAAGCAGTTACCTTTGGTATCATGTATGGTGCGGGAGCCGCTAAAATTAGTGCTCAAGTAACTAAAGACTCTGGAAAATACTTTTCAAAATCAGAGGCTCAGGAAGTAATTGATGATTATTTTAACCAGTTCTCAAAATTAAGAGACTGGTTAGAGTCAAAACAGCAGGAAATAAGTAAAATTGGACACGTATATTCAGTATTTGGCAGAAAGAGAAGACTCCCTAACGTCTTTTCTTCAGACAAAGGAGTAGCAAGCCATGAAGTTAGATCTGGAATTAATTTTTTGGTACAGTCCGCAGCTAGTGATATTAACTTATTAGGTGCTATTGATATGCACAATTTTATTCTAAATGCAGATATGAAGAGTAGAATTTTCGCCCTAGTACACGATTCTATTTTGGCAGAAGTGCCAGAAGATGAAGTAGAAATGTACTGTGGGTTGCTAAAAACATATGTTCAAAAGCCTAGAGTAGGCTGTCATATCGAAGGCGCTCCTATCGGCTGCGACTTCGAAATAGGAGATGATTACAGCTTTGGTAAATTTGAGAAAGAGTACACAAATATTTAATGCGAAATTTCCATTATTTATTCTCCCAAAGGAGGCTCTTATCGAAGAGAAAGATGGAATTGTGTTTCTAGATGGTCTATGTCTAGACGATAAGAATATAAAAAGCGATAAGTTAGGAGTAAGAAGACTTCGGTCTTCTTATCCTAACAAAGCTGTCTTAAATAAGGCTGTACATGATATTCCCTCTATGCTTAAATCCACAGCAAAGAGATATATAGATTCAGAAGGTACTGTATTTGAATATCAAAAAAGCCTTTTAGTATCTTTAAGATACCATAAAATACTAAAAGTGGAAGACAGGGGTGTAACTTGTTTAGTATGGATAAAAGGAATAAATTCTCCTTTTCCAGTGCTTCGTCCACCATTGGCATACATGACCTGGGCAGGTATACTATACAATGGAAATCACCCCTGGATTCTTTATGAGTTCAGTGAAGAACGTAAAAAAGACACAAAAAGAAAAATATGAAAGCAGTTATATCAGACAGAATCTACCTATCATTGGAAAACGATACTCAGGTTTCTTTGCTAGACAAAGAATTAACTTATGCTATACCTTCTTATAATCCTACTGACCCTCCTACGGTTATAAAAAATATGGGGAGGATTCGTAGCAAAATGGTAAGTATTCCTTGCGGAAGAATAGATCTAATACCAGAAGGGTACGAAGTAGTAGATAAAAGGCTGTCGATTCCAGTAGAATTTCCAGAATTTAAATTCTCATTAAGAGAAAGCCAACAGAAGATTTATGACGCTATAGATGATAATTGTATTATCAATGCTTGGGTAAGCTGGGGAAAGACTTTCACAGGGCTTGCAATTGCTTCAAAGTTAAAACAGAAGACCTTGGTAGTAGTACATACTGTAGCTCTAAGAAATCAGTGGGAAAAAGAGGTAGAAAAAGTTTTTGGAATTAGTCCTGGTATAATTGGTAGTGGTAAGTTTGATACAGATGCACCAATCGTCATAGGTAATGTACAAACTCTCACAAGGAGAGTACCAGACATAATCAATGAATTCGGTACTATTATTCTAGATGAAATGCACCACGTATCAAGCCCTACTTTTAAAAACATTATTGATAAGTCAAAGGCTCGTTATAAAATTGGCTTATCTGGAACTATTGAAAGAAAAGACGGGAAGCATGTAGTATTCCGAGATTATTTCAGCCCTACAGTCTATTTTCCTCCAAAAGAGAATTATATGACTCCTAAAATACATATCTTTGACTCTGAGATACGGTTTTTAGATGGTATGAATATACCTTGGGCAAAGAAGGTTAATCACCTTGCTTATAATGAGGAGTATCAACACTTTCTGTCTTTACTTGCAAGTGTATACGCCGCTAAAGGGCATAAAGTTCTAGTTGTAGCGGATAGAGTAGAATTGCTTAGAAAATGTTGCGAGCTAACTGGTGACGTAGGAGTTTTGATAACGGGTCAGACCCCTCAAGATGAACGAATTTCTCTAATGGAACAAATTAGAGAAGATAAAAAGATTTTATTTGGAACTCAATCTATATTTTCAGAAGGGGTTTCAATAGACCAACTTAGCTGTTTAATACTTGGAACACCAGTAAATAACGAACCTTTGTTAACGCAGTTAATAGGCAGGGTTATAAGAATAAATGAAAATAAGAAAGACCCTGTAATTATAGATATTAACCTAAAAGGAAATACTGCTAGAAAACAGGCTAATAATAGAAAGGGATACTACTTGAAACAAGGCTATAAAATACTGAACATGAGTAAAAATAGTTCTTGACAATTTTAAAAAGTTTTGATATAATATATGATACTTTTCGACTGGAATAAGATTATAAAAGAATCAGATAGAAAAGCAAAGAAGTTTTTTGCAATCCTGCATCTTCTTACTTTTAATTCTATACCTAAAAACAGAAAAGATATACTCTACTCTGTATATGGAAAAGACTACTCTGGTTCTTCTTTTCTTATTCATCCTGAAAAGATATTTTACTACTTTTCTCAGTATTCAGTTTCTGAATGGGTAGAGTATGTAAGAATAGCAAGCATGAGAAACTATAATAACTATAGAATATCGAAAGATACTTCTCTTGACTTGTACATTTTAGACAAGAAAATAACAGGCAATAGACTTCTGACAGTTAAAGATAGTAAAGTATTTTTTCTGTTTGAAGACGCAATAGGAGAAAATTAATGGGATTGAAATTTACTGAATCAAAAGGTTCTGCACAGAAATCAAGTCTGAAGCAGTACGCATACACTGATGGCGACAACAAAATTCGCCTGGTAGGAGACATTTTACCTCGATATGTTTATTGGGTAGAAGGTGAGAACAAAAAGCAGATTCCTATGGAATGTCTTGCTTTTAATAGAGAAACGGAAACATTTGATAATGCAGAAACGGATTGGGTGAAAAAATACCACCCAGAAAAGCGATGCGGTTGGGCATACGCTATTCAGTGTATTCATGATGGCGAAATAAAAATTTTAAATCTTAAAAAGAAACTGATGGAGCAAATCAAATTAGCTGCTGATGACTTAGGAGATCCTACAGACCCAGATACTGGGTGGGATGTACACTTTCGACGAGTTAAAACTGGTCCTAATGTATACAATGTAGATTACCAGCTTCAAGCTCTAAAATGTAAGCCTCGAGCATTAGACACTGCCGAACAAGCATTAATTGCTGATCTTCGATCTATGGATGAAATTCTTCCTCGTCCGTCTGCAGAACAGCAGAAAACTTTTTTGGAAGGAGTAGCTGACGCAGGAGGAGTTCCTGCCGAAGTTTCAGAAGAACTAGACGCTGAGGATCTGCCTTACTAATGAAAATATTGTTCACAGCCGACTGGCATATAAAATTAGGGCAAAAAAATGTTCCTGAGCAGTGGGCTCGTGAGCGATATTTAAAGTTCTTTTCAGATGTACACGAAATCGAAAAAGATGTTGATCTTCATATCATTGGAGGGGATCTATTTGATAGAATCCCTTCAATGGGTGAGTTAGAGTTATTCTTTGAATTTATCTCTGGCACGGCTGTTCGTACTTTGATTTACGACGGAAACCATGAAGCCACTAAAAAACATAAAACTTTTCTAACACAACTGAAAAAAGCAAGCAAGGAGGTGAATAGACACATTGAAATAATCGACTCTATTCACAATGAAGATCATTTTGGGGTGCTCCCGTACTGTGAGGTACACGGTAACTGGCATATTACTGATTTTAATTCAAGAAGACCGTTGTTTACCCATGTGCGAGGAGCCATCCCACCTCATGTTACACCAGAAATTGATCTTAAAAGATTCGAGCCATTTCCTGTAGTATTTGCTGGCGATTTACATAGTCATAAAAATACTCAGTTAAACTTGGTATACCCAGGAAGTCCTATGACTACCTCTTTTCATAGAACGGAAGTAGAAACGGGCTATCTATTAATAGATACAGAGGAAAATAGTTGGACTTGGGAAAAGTTTCAACTTCCTCAGTTAATAAGAAAATTAGTCTCCTCAGAAGAAGATATGGTGCAAACTGACTACCACCATACGATCTATGAGCTTGAAGGTGATATAGCAGACCTTTCTCTAGTAGCAAATTCAGAACTTTTAGACAAAAAGTTGATAAAGAGAAAAACAGAAGCCGTATTAATTCTTGAAAAAGATATGAGCATGGAAGATGAGTTAGTAGAATATCTAACTTATATTCTAGAACTAGAGTCAGATAATGTAAAAGATATATTAGGTACATTTCATGATTACTCTAAAAACTTTGCAATGGGATAATTGCTTTAGTTACGGCAGCGGAAATAAATTAGATTTAAGCGATAGTACCCTAACTCAGCTAATAGGCAAAAATGGGGCGGGAAAATCTTCTATACCGCTAATACTCGAAGAAGTTCTTTTTAATAAGAACTCTAAAAATATCAAAAAAGCAGATATACAAAATAGAGAGTTTAACAAAGGTTATAATATCTCTCTAGATTTTTCTGTGGATAATGATAATTACAAAATAGAAGTTCGTCGAAGTAGAGGAACTATAAAAGTAAAACTAATAAAAAACAGTGAGGATATTTCTAGCCACACAGCTACAAATACTTATAAGACTCTTGAGGAAGTATTAAAACTAGATTTTAAGACGTTTTCTCAGTTAGTATACCAGAACACCGGCGCTAGTTTACAATTTTTAACAGCTACAGATGCTAATAGAAAGAAATTTCTAACAGATCTTTTTGGTATAGACGAATACGAGAAATATTATGAAATATTTAAAGAAGCGGCTAAGAATATATCTAATAATGTTATAAAATTAAAAAGCGCTGTTGAAAGTACGGAAAAATGGTTAGATCGAAATAAACTTGACGATACTACCCCACAGCCTATGTTAAATCTTCCAAAAATCTCGGAAGAAGACGAAGAAAGATTACGTTCTTTATCTGTAGACTTTCAAAATATTTCGGAAAAAAATAAAAAAATATCAAAAAATAACACTTATAAAGACTTATTAAGTGCTATTAAACCCTCTGACTTCGCAAAAACTAAAGAGGAAGAGAAAGGAGTAAGATCATACGACGATCTTATGTTAAACCTAGGCAACAACCAGCGTATAAAAGATCAAAACGCTAAAGAACTGCTAGAACTAGAGCAGTTAGGAGGAAAATGCCCAACATGCAAACAAGAAATAAAGCCCATCACAATACAGGATCTAATAAACCGAAGAAAAAACCAATGCGAGGAAGCGGATCAGGAAATAAAAAACCTAAAGGCCGAAATAAGCCATATTAAAGAAACAAACACCTCCATTGAAAAAAAGAATAAAAAATATAAAGAATTTCAAGAGCTGCTATCTTTATACGATAGCAGCATTTCTTCTGAATATCTAGATGGAAATGTTTTACAGACAGAAATAGACTCTATTAAAGAAAAAATAAATAAAGTAACCTTGCAAATTTTAGAAGTGCAAGCAGAAAACGATAAAAGAAAAGAAAATAATACTAGAATTAAGTTAGTACTAGAACAAGCGGAAAAGTTAAAAAATGATCTACAAGAAGCTCAAACAGCTCTTAACAAAGAAGAGAAGCTTTTGTCTAATTTAGATATTTTGAAACGAGCATTTTCAACAAATGGGCTTTTAGCTTATAAACTAGAAAATCTAGTAAAAGAACTAGAAGATTTGACAAACTCTTACTTATCTGAGTTAAGTGATGGTAGATTTGGGCTATCTTTTGTAGTAGAAAAGGATAAATTAAATGTGTCTTTATCAGATAATGGAAATGATGTCGATATTTTAGCTTTAAGTAGTGGAGAGCTAGCTAGAGTGAACACTGCGACTCTTCTTTCCATTCGTAAATTGATGAGTAGCATATCTAAAAGTAAACTAAATGTTTTATTTCTAGATGAAGTTATTAATGTAATTGATGAACTAGGAAGAGAGAAATTAGTAGAGGTTTTATTAGAAGAGGAAGATTTAAATACTTATATGGTATCCCATGGGTGGACACATCCTCTCCTAAATAAAATAGAAGTAATCAAAGAAAAAAATATTAGCAGGTTAGAACAATGAGAGATGAAATACTGTCAGCAGCAGAAAATTATTTTTTAGGTAAAATAGGCTATCATAGACTAAATTTAGAAGTTTACCTACAAAATTCAGCAGGTATTGGAGACCACTCTGATATCATGAGTGCGGTAGAAGAAGAAGTTTCAAAGATAGCTGAGTATCAAGAAAAGCTAGAAGTAGTAAGGAATTTAAATGAATAGTGTATATGATGGACTATTTTGGTGTTATATCAGAAAAGGATTTTTCAGTTGGCCAGAATATATTGCATATTATAAAGGCATGAAGAATGGTTGATTCAAGAGCTAAAGGTGCCGAAGGCGAAAAACAAGTAAAAGAATTACTTAAAAAGCATACGGGACTACCTTTCGAAAGAGTGCCAATGTCTGGTGCCCTGCCATTTATGAAAGGGGATTTATTTGTTCCAGATACGTCCTTAAATTACTGTATAGAAGTAAAATTTTATAAAAACTCACATTTTGATGATAAAATTATAACTAATAAATCCAATGAGTTTACTAGATGGTGGGCCCAAGCAGTTAATCAAGCAAAAATTTCAGAGAAAAAACCTGTTTTATTTTTTAAATATAATAGATCTAAGATTTTTGTAGTTACTAAGGATGAGCCTGAAAAAGTAGAAAAGTATTTTTATATATCTCATCTAAGATGCTATGTTATGTTGGCTGATGAATGGTTAAGTCTAGAAAATCCGAGGTTTGTAAATGGCAGTACAGTTTAATGATTTAAAAAAGCCTAGTAAAAAAAGAGTTATTGTTATTGATGCTCTAAACTTAGGTTTTAGATGGAAACACCAGAATAGGGTTGAGTTCGCAGAAGACTATATAAAAACTGTAAATTCGCTAGCAAGCTCGTATAATTGTGGCACTATAATTCTTGCGTGTGATAAAGGAAGCAGTACTTATAGAAAAGGTATATATCCAGAATATAAGTTAGACAGAAAACTAAAATACGAGAATCAAAGTGAAGAAGAAAAACTTGCTTTTGAAATATTCTTCACCGAGATGAATAAAGTTTTAGACATATTTAGAAATACCGATATAGTACTTCAGTATGATGGAGTAGAAGCAGACGATATTGCTGGATATTTATCTACAAATGCAGAAGTAGAGCATATGTGGTTGATTAGTTCAGACAGAGATTGGGATTTGCTAGTAGGCCCAAAAGTATCTAGATTTTCCTACATAAATAGAAGAGAGTCTACTTTTGATACTTGGGAAGATACCCATGAATTTTCTATACAAGACTACATTACTATAAAATGTCTAACAGGAGATAAGGGGGACAATATTCCAGGTATACCTGGGATTGGAGAAAAAAGAGCGGTATCTTTATTACAAGAATTTGGAAATGTATTTGATATTTATGACGCGTGCCCCATAAATAGTAAGTATAAACATATTCAAACTTTGAATGAAAATAAAGAACTTTTATTGAGAAACTTTGAAATAATGGATTTAACAACCTATGCTAGAGAAGCTATAGGAGAAGAAAATATCTTAGACATTAATTATAAATGTGCTGGTATTTTATAAGGATAAATTGTGGAAATTTCGTATTCTAGAGATAACTATCTATCCGAGTTTAGTTTTAAAACTTTACAAGACAGATATTTAATTGAGGGAGAAAACTCTCCTCAAGACGCCTTTGCAAGGGCAGCCAAAGCATTTTCAGATAACGATGCTCACGCACAAAGATTATATGACTATGCTAGTAAATTATGGTTTATGTTCTCTACCCCTGTTTTGTCTAATGGAGGAACAAAAAGAGGACTACCAATTAGTTGTTTTTTAAATTATGTAGAGGATAGCAGGGAAGGAATTACTGGACACTATACAGAAAATGCTTTTTTATCTTCAGTAGGAGGAGGTATAGGAGGGTGTTGGAATAATGTAAGAAGTGTAGGGTCAAAAACATCAAACGGTTCAGAAAGTACAGGAGTTATTCCATTTCTAAAGGTTGTAGACGCAGAAATGTTAGCATTTTCGCAAGGAGTTACAAGGAGAGGTAGCTATGCAGCATATTTGGATATTTCTCACCCAGAAATTGAAGAATTTTTGGATATTCGCAAACCTACGGGCGGAGATATTAATAGAAAGTCCGTTAATCTTCACCATGCTGTTCTTATTAGCAATAAATTTATGGAGCTAATAGAAAAAGCTACTAGATTTGAAGGATTTGATGATTCGTGGGACTTAATTGACCCACATACAGGAAAAGTAGAAAAAACTGTTCCTGCTAAAACTTTATGGGTAAAATTAATTCAGAACAGAGTTGAGACGGGTGAGCCTTATATTATGTTTAAGGATACTGTAGAAGATGCTTTACCAGAATTTCAAAAGAAATTAGGACTAAAAGTACATCACTCTAATTTATGTTCAGAAATTACTTTGCCTACAGATGAACAAAGAACTGCTGTATGTTGTTTATCTAGTGTAAATTTGGAGGAGTATGATTCCTGGAAGGACAATCCAGATTTTATTCCTGACTTAGTACGTATGCTGGATAATGTTTTGGAGTACTTTATCGAAAATGCACCCGATCAGCTAGAAAAAGCTAAATTTAGTGCTATGAGAGAAAGAAGTATTGGGCTGGGCGCAATGGGATTTCACGCTTATTTACAAAGGCACCATATTGCTTTTGAAAGCCCTATGGCAAAAGGCAAAAACATGCAGATGTTTAAAAGAATAAAATCGGAGGCTATTCGTGCTACTCAGCAACTTGCTAAAGAAAGAGGAGAGTGCCCTGATGGAACAGGCTATGGTGTGCGCAACAGTCATTTGCTTGCTATTGCTCCTAACGCCAGTAGTAGTATTATCTGTGGTAATACTTCTCCTTCTATTGAGCCTTACCGTGCTAACGCTTTTACTCAAAAAACTAAAAGTGGGTCTAGTTTACATAAAAACGAATATCTCGAAAGTATTTTACAAGACCTAGGTAAGAATACAGATGAAGTCTGGAAAAGTATTATTACAAACAATGGCTCAGTACAACAGTTAGACTTTCTAGATGATTGGACAAAAGAAGTTTTTAAAACGGCAGTTGAAATAGACCAGAGATGGGTTATTGAAATGGCTGCTGATAGACAAGAAGATATCTGTCAAAGTCAGTCTTTAAACTTATTTTTTCCATCAAATGTGTCAAAACAAGAACTTCATGCTATTCATATGATGGCTTGGAAGAAAGGAGTTAAAACTCTATACTATCTTCGAAGCGAAGCATATAAAAGAGCAGAAAAAGTATCAGATGAAGCTCTTCGTCAAATTATTTTTCAAAGTATGGACGAAGAAGGATGCTTGGCTTGTGAAGGATAAAGCCTGGACAATCTGGAAATACACAATCGGAAGTTTTAGCGACGAAAAAACAGCAGAGTATGATAACATAGTAGCAGTACTTCGTACTGCTATTGTACTTGTTAATTTTACTACCTGTTTTTTCATCATGGCGAACATAGTTCATAATTGGTGAAAATATGAGTTTATTACAAGAAAGAGAATATTATAAGCCTTTTAGTTATCCGTGGGCATTTGAGTTTTATAAAACTCAACAACATATGCACTGGCTTCCAGATGAAGTCAATTTAGCGGACGACTTAAAAGATTATAGAAACAACCTAACACCGGAAAATAGAAATCTAATCAATTCTATTTTTCGATTTTTTACTCAGGCAGATGTAGATGTATGTTGTGGGTATGCTAAGCATTACCTTCCTACATTCAAGCAGCCTGAGGTTCGTATGATGCTTGCGGCCTTCGCCGCAATGGAGGCAGTGCATCAGGAAGCATATTCTTTATTACTAGAGACACTAGGATTTAGTGATGAAGAGTATCAAAAGTTCTTTGAGCACAAGGCAATGATGGACAAGCATGAGTATCTTTCTAATTTTGGAATGGATACTCCGATGAATATTGCAAAGACTATGGCAATCTATAGTGGATTTACGGAAGGCGTGCAGCTTTTCAGTTCTTTTGCAATTTTATTAAATTTTCCACGGCACAATCTGATGAAAGGCATGGGACAAATTATCACATGGTCAGTAAGAGATGAAACTCTGCATGTAGAAGGCATGAGTAAATTGTTCCGAAGCTACATCGCAGAAAACCCCGACCTTTGGAATGATGATCTAAAGTATGAGATCTACTGCGCGGCGGAGCGAACGGTTGAACTTGAAGATGCTTTTATTGATTTGTGTTTTGAAGGCGCAACAATACCCGATCTTACTCCTGAAGAAGTAAAATTATATATTCGTTATATTGCTGACAGAAGACTTCTGGGGCTGGGAATGAAAAAGATTTTTGGAAGTACCGAAAATCCATTGCCCTGGCTCGATTATATGTTAAACGGTGTGGAACACACGAACTTCTTTGAAAATAGAGCAACTGAATATGCTCGCGCAAGTACCACAGGTAATTGGCAAGACATATTTAAGTAAAAAAGGCCCGAAAGGGCCTTTTTTAATTAAACGCAGTGTATTGTTGTTGCGCTGCCATTTCCATTATTTTAATTCCTCCGGATAAAATCCTTCATAAAACCATTGATATTCTTCAAGTATACGATTATGTATACGATCGCTTAATAACCTTTTTGGTGGTTGCCATTTAATAAAGGAGGGTTTGGTCCGATGATCGGTTTTCTCCATAAAATAGGCATTATCATGTTCAAACATTTCTGATTGTGAAATATTATCTAAGTCGTGTTCGTAATAATTTAAATTAAGAAAAGCATAGATTGATCTAATTGTATCTATAGGATTTTTAAGAAAGTCTTCGTAACGAATAAACTTAATTGTGTCTTTTTTGCCCTCGTACATCCAAAATTCCATTGCTGCTGGTATTTCTTCTTTTAATGACGCGCTTAAAGAATTTTCCCTATTGAAATGATATTCAAATTTTTGCGATTCAGTCATAGCAGCATATAACGAAGTCCCTTCTGTTTCGTAGGTATGTAATGCTTTTAATTTTAAATTGATTTTGTTAAAACTTTCAACAACATCTCTCAAGTCTCGAATCAAGATTAGTTTTTTCGAATCAGGTAGTAAATGATGAATTCGATTCCAATAACGAGTCTTAGAGATAACAACAGGTTTGTCTGTTAATCCACTGTACCAACCATTGATTGCCCCCATTACCATACCATAAGTTGCTCGATCCGCGTGTTCAGCGTCCATGGCTTGGAATGATTCAGTTACGCGAAATCTTTGCAGAAAATATCGTTGAAGGTTCATTGGGAAGGGATCAGTGGTGGTTGTGAATACTTTAGGGTTTTGCTGAAGTATATTCATTAATACTGTTGATCCTGAGCGTGGAAGTCCACCGCAAAAATGTATTTGTTTCATAATAAATCCATAATTAAATAACATATTAAATTTTAAAGAGAATCAGTTTATACCTGTTGTCCTGCTGCATAATATCTTGCTACTGTCAAATCACCTACATCAGTAGCATTACCGTCAGATGAGAATGGGAACTTGTCAATTACGTTTACTTGCGTTCCTGTTCCTCCTCCAGAAGAATATCCACTAACAGTAGATGATTGACCTGTTACACCATATCTAGTTACTGATAAATCACCTACATCAGTAGCATTCGCATCAGATGAGAAAGAGAATTTATCAATGACGTTTGTGGTTGGTGGTATATATCCTCCAGAAGTATATCCACTAACGTCTGAGGATTGACCTGCTACATATGCTCTTGCTACTGTCAAATCCCCAACGTCTGTAGCATTAGCGTCAGTAGCGAATGGGAATTTATCAATGACGTTTGTGTATGGTGGATATCCGCCAGAAGAATATCCATTATCTGCTGAATTTTGACCTGCTACAAAGTATCTTGCTACTGTCAAATCCCCAACGTCTGTAGCATTAGCGTCAGTAGAGAATGGGAATTTCTCTATAACGTTTACCGCACCTGTTGGCGAGGATCCTCCAGAAGTATATCCACTAGAACTTCCTGTTTGACCCGTCAAATGATATTTTTGACCTGTCAAATCACCAACGTCTGTAGCATTACCATCAGAAGAGAAAGGGAATTTCTCTATAACGTTTATTAAACCTGTAGGATCTGTAGGTTCATACCCACCAGAAACATAGCCACTAGCAGTTGATGATTGACCTGCTACTCCTAATTTTGCTGCTGTCAAATCACCTACATCAGTAGCATTACCATCAGATGAGAACGGGAATTTATCAATGGGGTTTATCCCACCACTCGGATCGTTTCCACCAGAAGCATATCCACTGGTAGAACCTTGGAATGAATAAACAGGAGCAGTCGTTGCAGCGTAATCTAATCCTGTCCAAGTACTTGAGCCATCTCCTACTTTTACTTTTCCAGTATCAGACTCACAACCTAGTTCCCCACTACCAAGTACAGGGTTATCAGAAGTCCATTGAGCTGCCGGGTCTCTTCTAATTATAACTCTTGTTACCATAAGTATCTCCTATACCTGTTGACCTGCTGCATAATATTTTACCTGTGTTAAATCTCCTACATCAGTAGCATTAGCATCAGATGAGAATGGAAATTTTTCAATGACGTTTGATGCGCCCGGAGCTCCTCCTCCAGAAGAATATCCACTAACAGTCGATGATTGACCTGCTGCGCCATATTTTGCTACTGTCAAATCACCAACATCAGTAGCATTACCGTCAGATGAGAAAGAAAACTTATCGATGACGTTTGTGGTTGGTGGCATATATCCTCCAGAAGTATATCCACTAACGTCTGAGGATTGACCTGTTACATATCCTCTTGCTACTGTCAGATTACCTACATCAGTAGCATTAGCATCGGAAGAGAATGGGAATTTATCGATGATGTTTGTGTATGGTGGATATCCGCCAGAAGAATATCCATTATCTGCTGAATTTTGTCCTGCTAGAAAGTATCTTACTGCTGTCAAATCACCTACATCTGTAGCATTAGCATCAGAAGCGAATGGGAATTTCTCTATAACGTTTACCGCACCTGTTGGCGAGGATCCCCCAGAAGTATATCCACTAGAACTTCCTGATTGACCCGCCAAATGATATTTTATACCTGTCAAATCCCCAACGTCTGTTGCATTAGCGTCAGTAGCGAATGGGAATTTATCAATGACGTTTGATAAACCTACAGGATCTGTAGGAACATACCCACCAGAAGAATATCCGCTAGCAGTTGATGATTGACCTGCTGTAGCAAGTTTTGCTACTGTCAAATCACCAACATCAGTAGCATTACCATCTGAAGAGAATGAGAATTTCTCGATGACATTTATCCCACCACTCGGATCGTTTCCACCAGAAGCGTATCCAGAAGTACTCCCTTGGGTTACACCTGGAACAGCAAGAGGAGCAGTCGTTGCAGCGTAATCTAATTGTGTCCAAGTACTTGAGCCATCTCCTACTTTTACTTTTCCAGTATCAGACTCACAACCTAGTTCCATACTAGCAAGTACAGGGTTAACCGAAGTCCATCTAGCCGCGGGGTCTCTTCGAATTTGAATAGCCATAAATCTCTCCTATACCTGTTGACCTGCCGCCGATCCTCTTGTTCCTGTCAAATCACCTACATCAGTGGCGTTAGCATCGGAAGAGAAGGGGAATTTGTCAATGACGTTAATTGGTCCTGGTGTTCCACCAGAAGTATAACCGCTAGCAGTTGATGATTGACCTACTGCACCATATCTTGCTACTGTCAAATCGCCAACATCCGTAGCATTACCATCGGAAGAAAATGGGAATTTTTCAATAATGTTCGTAGAACTTGTAAGCGATGGCGCATAACCACCAGAAGTATATCCACTAGCAGTTGATGATTGACCTGCCGTCTGCCATCTTGTTACTGCTAAATCTCCTACATCCGTGGCGTTAGCGTCAGATGAGAATGGGAATTTATCAATGATATTGCGATGTGTTATTCTTAGTGGTGGAGAAGTAACTGAAAACCCACCAGAAGAATATCCACTAGTGGTTGATGATTGACCTGATATCTCTTGTCTTGCTACTGTCAAATCACCAACGTCAGTGGCATTAGCGTCTGAAGAGAACGGGAATTTGTCGATGATGTTTGAACTCGATGGTCCTGAAGGTCTACCACCAGAAGAATAACCATTATCAGTTGACGATTGACCTGCTGTAGAATATCTTGCTTCTGTTATATCACCAACGTCAGTAGCATTTCCATCAGAAGCAAATGGGAATTTGTCAATGACGTTAATTGCTCCTGGAGTTCCACCAGAAGTATATCCACTAACAGATGAAGATTGTCCTGCCATACGTTGTCTTGCTACTGTCAAATCACCTACATCAGTAGCATTAGCATCAGCTGAGAATGGGAATTTGTCGATGATGTTTGTGTTTGGTGGTATAAAACCCCCAGAAGTATATCCATAGCTACTTCCTTGTGCTTGCGTGCCAATAGGAGTAGCAGGATCTTCAGTTACATACTGTAAGGAATTCCAAGCAGTTGAGCCGTCTCCAACTTTAATTTTTCCAGTATCAGTTTCTACTCCAAGCTCTCCGGCTCCTAATACAGTATTTTGAGACTGCCAGTTACTTGCGGTATCTCTTCTAGCTTTTAATTGATAAGCCATAAGTCTCTCCTATACCTGTTGACCTGCTACGAATCTTCTTGCTACTGTTATATCACCTACATCAGTAGCATTACCGTCAGATGAGAAGGGGAATTTGTCAATGACGTTTGTGTTTGGTGGTGCATATCCACCAGAAGTATATCCACTAGCAGTAGATGATTGACCTGCTGCACCATATCTTGCTACTGTCAAATCACCTACATCACTAGCATTCGCATCAGACGAGAATGGGAATTTATCGATGACGTTAGAAATTGATACTCCACTTCCACCAGAAGTATATCCATTATCTGCCGATGATTGACCTGCTGCATAATATCTTGCTACTGTCAAATCACCTACATCAGTAGCATTCGCATCTGAAGAAAACGGGAATTTGTCAATGACGTTTGTTGTTCCTGGGGTTGCTCCACCAGAAGTATATCCATTATCAGATGACGATTGACCTGTGGGTTTCTCTCTTGTTACAGTTAAATCCCCGACGTCAGTGGCATTAGCGTCTGAAGCAAATGGAAATTTTTCAATGACGTTCAAACGTCCAGGATCGGCATCGCCGCCAGAATAATATCCATTATCTGCAGATGATTGACCTGCTCCCAAGCGTTTGGCATCTGTTAAATCACCAACGTCTGTTGCATTAGCGTCAGTAGAGAAAGGGAATTTATCTATAACGTTTGTGTATCCGGGCGCTGTTCCACCAGAAGTATATCCGCTAACAGAAGAAGATTGTCCAACACTGTCATATCTTGTTATTGTCATGTCCCCAACGTCAGTAGCATTACCGTCTGAAGAGAAGGGGAATTTATCTATCACGTTTGAGTTTCCTGGTCCAAATCCACCAGAAGTATATCCACTGGTAGAACCTTGGAATGAATAAACAGGAGTAGCAGGATCTTCAGTTACATATTGTAAGGAGTTCCAAGCAGTTGAGCCGTCCCCAATTTTAATTTTTCCAGTATCAGTTTCTCCTCCAAGCTCTCCGGCTCCTAATACAGTATTTTGAGACTGCCAGTTACTTGCGGTATCTCTTCTAGCTTTTAATTGATTAGCCACTTGTGTTTCCTATCTTCCTGATATAAAACTATCGTACCAGTCTTCCGCCATATTAGTTACTTGCTCGATTGTCATAGCCTCTTCTGTAGACTGTCCATCTTCCGCCGTAACTAGAAACGGACTTGAAGAGTGCATTGCTAATAATCTAGTAGTTACATCACTTTTAGTAAGCTCTGTAACTGTATCGGGAATATAATAGTCTCTATCCGCCTCAGCCTCTACCCACCCTAATAAGGTATTATCGGAAGAATTTTTCCAATATCCTCCATCCTCTACCCAGACTGGAACAGCTTTAGCATTTTTTCCAATTTTATGTAGCTTGTATTCAATTACAGGCATTTATTTCTCCTATTTAAATCTATCTGAGCCATGTATCCATATAACTATAGCCCATCTATCTCCTTCCGTAACTTCTGTTACAGTATGTAGTAAATAACTTGGAAATATATTTATAGAACCTCTAGTAAAAGAGCCAACTTTTATATTTCCATCATTAACTAAAAGTTCTCCTCCTTTATAGTTTTTTGGATCACTTAATTGTACTGAAACGGACAATTTTCTATTTGTAGAACTTCCAGGCCCAGTATCTACGTGCCAGTTATAATGACATTTTGTTTCAGAAGAGTAGTGTAAAAGCTCTAGACCATGTATAATTCCTAATAAATTAAATTTAAATTTATTAGCATTTTCTTTTGATACTGCTGTTACTATGCGATTAAAAATCCAATCGTTTTCTAAAGAAATCGGAATACTGTAACTATTTACTTCTCTTACCTCTTTTCTGTATGTTCCGTATTCATCTGCCCCTACTGATGCTTTCTCAGAATAATTATTGTTAGCTATGCTAATAATTTTATCACATTCTTCCTCTGAGAAGTGTATATCACTTACTTCTAAAGTAGGATGATAATCATCGCACTGATTAGCAAAATAACCAGAACCTGTTAAGGCTTTTGTAGTGTTTTTAATTTGAGTAACTGAACTTAAAGATTGTCTTTTATCGAAAGCATACTCTCTATATTGCCCTTCCGCATCTACAAAATGAAAAAATACTTGCGTTTGCCATTCTCCTTTATAGGGCTCTCTCCAATGTTCAATTTCACATCCTTTATATATTACTCCATCACCTTTTTCTATAAAAATATTTTTTTCTTCACCCATTTTTATGGGCCAAATTATAGAGCTTTTATCGTGGTCTAATGTAACAGTAATGCTGATTTCGCAGGACGGTCTATCTTTATGTTTATGTAATATTTCTCCCTTCTGATATAATCTTGCGTAACAGTATGTGGGTAAAACTTTTTTTCCTAAAGTTGCGGATAATTTATCTGCTAAATCTTGTAAAACCATTTCAAACTTCGGATCACCGTAAATTGAAAAGGAAGAAGGACATTGATCGTCTTGTGTTAATTTTCCCTCTTTATGTAGATTAAATAAATGATTGCTTAAATCAGTACAAATCTGTACTGGTAATACTCCAGAAGAATAAATATATTTATTTTGTTCTAATGTTGCTCCGGCCTCAGTCAGTGCTCTGTTCATCCCTCACGTCCTGTTTTGTTAATAATGCTACTTTTTTATCATAAGTAAAATCTGGAGTTGAGTCTGGGTTAAAGCCCATCATTTCCATTCTTTGAATGTCAACTTTTTGATTATCAATTAGCTCATCTACTATTTCAGATACAAAATCTTGCAATCCTTTAGTACTCCAAGAGTCCTCTTCTACTTCTTTTACAATATACTGACGTATCAGTACTTGCATTTTTCCAGGATTTACTCCAATCTGTTCTAGGTACTCCTGCTCTCCTTTAGTGATCGAGCCTGACTGTCTGACATCTCGTATACACTGAACAACACTTCTTTTTAAATGGTTCTTTGATTCTTCTTTTTCAAAGTCATTTTCAGAAAATTCTGACGCTTTATTTTTTAACTGTTCATAAAGATCGTTCAGTGCTAAAATATCCTTCATAGCTCCTTCAATATAAACTACACCTTCTGCCATGCCTTCTTTTAGCTTAGCGAGTTTAACTTTTAGGTCTACTTCCTTCCAGTAATCTAAATCTCCAATCTCTAATTTTTCTTCTATTTTTCTGATTTTTACTTCTTGTTCAATTTGTCTCCATTTTGCTTCATTCAATGCGTTCTTTTTTCTGTTTATTTCAGCAGCAATTTGTCGCATATTTTTTAAAGGACTGTGATAGGAGAGATTGATATGTTTCCAATCCCATTGAGAGTGACTATGATTCCAAATATTTTGTAACTCTCTTGAATTTTGTATAGCAGTATCTACAAGTTGTGTATTTTGTGCTAAAGTTTTATTGCCAAAACTCTCAACTTTTGCTACGGTTCCTTTTCCAAAAACTGCTGCCATTGGAACAGTGTATTCCGACCCATCTACTACTGTTAAGTCTTTTCTAATTTGCTCATAAATAGCAATTTCTTTATTTTCACTCATTAAAATTAAACCTCTTACTTAAATTATACCTGTTGCCCTTCTCCTGATGTATGTCTAGCTACTGATAAATCTCCTACGTCAGTAGCGTTAGCATCAGAAGCGAATGGGAATTTATCGATAACGTTAGAGGTTGCTGGCTCTCTGCCCCCAGAAGTATATCCACTAACAGTTGATGATTGTGAACCTGCGGGAGAATATCTAGCTACTGATAAATCTCCTACGTCAGTAGCGTTAGCATCAGAAGCGAATGAAAATTTGTCTATAACGTTAGCAATGGAAGGCGATAAACCAGGATTAGAACCGCCAGAAGTATATCCATTATCAGTTGATGATTGACCGTTTACGGCAGTTTGTGCTACTGTTATATCTCCTACATCAGTAGCATTCGCATCAGATGAGAAAGGGAACTTATCGATGACGTTAGAGATTGATGGTGTTTGCCCGCCAGAAGCATATCCGCTATCGGTTGATGATTGACCTGCTACAGAATATCTTGCTACTGTCAGATCACCTACATCAGTAGCATTAGCATCAGAAGAGAAAGAGAATTTATCAATGACGTTAGAGACTGATGGTCCAAAACCACCAGAAGTATACCCACTAGCAGATGACGATTGACCGGCTGACTTGTATCTTCCTACTGTTATATCACCTACATCAGTAGCATTCGCATCAGCTGAGAATGGAAATTTATCAATTACATTAACTATAGCGCTCGCACCTGGATTATATCCACCAGAAGTATATCCATTATCTGCTGATGATTGTCCTGTTGTACCATTTTTTGATACTGTCAAATCACCTACATCAGTAGCATTCGCATCAGATGAGAAAGGGAACTTATCGATAGTGTTAAAGATTGGTATACCACCAGAAGTATATCCGCTAACTTCACCTTGGAAAGTAGATGCTAGATAAGGAGGATCGTTCCAAGACAGATACCCCAAAGATGTCCATTCAGTAGAACCATCTCCCATTTTTATTTTTAAAGTATCTGTCTCTACGCCAAGTTCTCCGAGGTATAAAGTAGGGTTACTTGATGTCCAGTTAGATGAAGTATCTCTTCTAAAGCGTATTGTTGCCATTATGCGGACCCTCCATCAATTATTTGAGCAGTTACATAAGTTGACGACGCAGAGCCCCCATCTACTTCTGAAACTCCAGCAGGTCCGGTAGCACCTGTAGCACCAGCGGTACCAGCCCCAGTCACACCCTGAGCACCTGTAGCACCTTGAGGGCCTGTAGCACCTTGAGGGCCTGTAGTACCGTTAGCACCAGCGGCTCCAGTAGCGCCTTGAGGGCCAGCGGCACCTGTAGCACCTTGAGGGCCTGTAGCACCTTGAGGGCCTGTAGTACCGTTAGCACCAGCGGCTCCAGTAGCGCCTTGAGGGCCTGTAGTACCGTTAGCACCAGCGGCTCCAGTAGCGCCTTGAGCACCAGTAGCACCTTGAGCACCAGCAGCACCGGTAGCACCAGCGGCTCCTTGAGGGCCTGTAGTACCGTTAGCGCCCGTAGCACCAGCAGCGCCAGCGGCACCAGTAGCACCTTGAGGGCCTGTAGCACCTTGAGGGCCTGTAGTACCGTTAGCACCAGCGGCTCCAGTAGCGCCTTGAGC
>Ga0208767_1000610_pt1 | contig 29749 bp, 50 predicted proteins | sample VirMetDEL_Mar_21_FD_184514 | JGI IMG/M metagenome (GOLD analysis project Ga0208767, IMG submission 184514) | Aqueous microbial communities from the Delaware River and Bay under freshwater to marine salinity gradient to study organic matter... | ecosystem: Environmental > Aquatic > Marine >... | reverse complement strand
TCCACCTATTCAGCAGTTTTTTTTTAAACTCAGCCACATTGGAACCGTAGTTCTTTTTTTTTGGTTCCGCTTCCTGTTTTTTTTGTTCTTTTTTTGTACTTGTTAGACCTAATATCAAAGCCATTGCAGCACACACAAGGTCAGGCCCGAATCCGATTACAAAGGGCAGGGCAGAAGCTCCCCAGGCGGCACTCTCAGAAGAGATTGGCATTTGACTAGGCATTGATGCTAAAGCCTCTGAAATGTCCGCTATGCGCCTTTCCTTAGCTTGAGAGTCACACCATTTTGCAGCTCGGCATTCATCGAGGCTTGAGATTAAGTTGGCTTTTTCCTGCATTAAAAGTTGTCTCTCATTTGCTGTACCCTCAAAGCCACTAACCAGCCTGTTGCCAGAGTTAAAAGAGAGTAGGCAAGAACCAACCAAAAGAGGTATAGCAAAAAACCACAGAATGGGGTGGCTCTTTGAGTATCCAAAAGCGAACGATACAGCTCCAACAATTCCAGCACCAAAGAACACAAGGCCAACCACTGGCACAAGACCCCAACCAGTGGCCGAGTTAATACTAAAAGCCGACACGTTAAAACAGATGCCAGCAACTACCGCCACACCCATTATTAAAAACAAAACTAATCTCATTTTTTCCTCTCCCTTTTCCAGACGCCCATATAACCCAAAACCTGCAAAACTCTCTCTTTGTCCTTTGTAACCTCACCACCTGGCAATGCCCATCCCAACGGCTCACCCCTTGAGTCTTTAGCGACCACAATCTTAAACTTACCGCTTTCAATGTCATTCAATTTAACGCCTCCCTAATTTTTTCCTCTACTGAAGCAGGGCAGGGCTTTCCCTTCCGTTTGCCCTCAGCCCACCTCCAACAATCACCAAACTCTCTTTTGACCAGTTTAGATGTATTAAACGTTTTCACAATCGCCTGCTCTTGACTCTTGTAGTTTTTCAGCATTTGGATTCGCATAAATCCTCCCTAATTCCTGCCAAGCATCCCAGACTATTTTCTCTGCTTCTATGGGATTTACCCCGTACTGCTCAATCTTTTCAATAATGCACTCAGAAAAAAGCATTGCTACAAATTTGTAATCAATTTCATCTACCATTCGTAGTTTCCCTCCCTAGCATAAGATTCAATCTCGTATTCCCTATCAAAAGTATCTTTAAAATGCTCCTTTTCTTTCTCGCTCATCGGCTCCATTCCCCTGGATGCCAGATGTTTGTTGCATACCTTTATTGCCTCCCTTAGAGTTAGCTGTTGTTTTCCTGCTAGTTGTGCTTGTCCTGAGTATGCTAAAGTCCTTGATATTTCCATATTGTTAGCCCTCCTTGGCTGTTTAGATCAAAAAGGAATGTCTGAGTCGAAGCTTTCCTGTTCTTGCTCCTGATTTTGTTGTGCCTGCTCGTCTTTCCAAAAAACACGAGCATTTCCTAAAATTGGCCCTTTAACACCTTGTTGCTTTTCCTCCTTTTTAACAGCTTGATCTATTCGGCCATTATTGCCGTATTGGTCTTGTTCTGCTGTGTCGATAAAGCAAACCATGTCTACATATTTGCCGTTTTTGCCTTCGAATATTCTTGTTTTATCAATCTTGGTAACGTCTATTTTTAAATTAACACCTATTTTCATACCTAAATTCCCTCAAAAATGTCTTTAACTTCTGGTTTCAACCTTGAGTAAATCAATGCAAGTTCTTCTTCTGTTGCTTCTTGTTTTATCTCTAAAAGTCCAGTCAAGTCTTGGTTTTGTGCGTGTTCTTCAATTTGGTTTACTACGTCTATAAAGTAAGCATAACCATTTTGTAGAACTTCGTTTGCTTCAGCCTTTCCAGATACTTTCTGACCAGGGGGAAAAGTGTGGTACAAACCATCAAATACTCGCTCAGGAAGCTCTTTTTGAAGCAGAACCATACCTACACCATCTTTGTCTCTAATCAAGCTCTGAAAGCGCTGTATGTCTCTCTCGGTCGGTTTTGTTGGTGTAATGTCCTTGGCTTCAGACTCAATAATCCTCTGGGCCTCATCTTCTTCATATATTCCTACAAATCCAAAAGCGAGACGGGCGCATTGAATAGTTGCTTTGTGTCTTAACATTCTCTTCGTGTGAGTCTGCCAAGGACCGTTCCTGCCGTTAATTGGCGGTCTGTACACTTCGTCAAGATACTCTCTCGCAACAACAGCGTGCGAACGGTCTTTCCTGTACATTTTACATTCTACCCACTCAGGGCAGGGCTTAGCGTTTGTCTCTGTCACAATGCTGTCGCTGTAGCTATACTCCATTCCGTCAAAATTCTCGTGACTGTTTATAATTCTGCTCCAACCATCAACGCCGACTACTGGCACAATTGAACCTTTGTCTGGGAAAGCGTAAATCTCTTTAGTAAAAGGATTTAACTTGTACTGATCTGCTACTACCAAAAGTGCAATCATTTGCTCATTAGTGATATGACCATTTTTTTGCTTAAATGCCACGTTCTTTAGCGTGTCCAGCATATTGCTAGGATCGACGCTATAACGGTCTGAGAATTTAGCTAGTATTGATTTTCTCACTTTACTGCCTCCTGCATATCTTCAACTCTGTGTAGATTGTCCATAAGCTTTTCTAAAGCCTCATCACTCTCAGCAAAGTGTATCTCTCTGAGTGTGGGTATTTCTGGATTCTCAAATGTCTGCTTGTGCTCTCTCAGAATCTCACCCAATCGAACGAGGGCAGGGCTGGCGGCGAAGTCACCCGAAACAAGCTCTTCTGCCAGTTGTTCTATTAAGTCGTCTCCTACGTCGCACAGGGCGTCTCCAATCAATTCCAAAGCGCTATCCCATCCAAACATACCCAATCTCCTTATTTAGTTAACCCGTAAAGCTGGGGAGGGGCTTTAGTCCCTCAATTGCATGGCTCAATCTCCTGTGCATGTTTTCGCGTTTATCTTGTTTTCATGCAGAACATGTCTTGTTGCGCTGCATGTATTTGTAGATTAATCTACACATAGTTATACGTCAATAATAGCAATGAGCAAAACAGTAAAATAATTAAATTAACTTAATAGGGGATGACATGAGCGCACAGAATGACACGACAACAATAAGAATTAAGACTGCTAGCAAAGTGAGACTTAAAACCATAGCGGCTAAACGTGATATCACTATGCAGCAACTCATTGATGAAATGCTCAGCTTATATAGTACTAAGACATGTAAACCTAAAGCCAATTAAATCAATACAAGAGTGTAAAAGTACTTGCACATGCCTGTATTAGTGTTATTATTGTCTCAAGTCAACGCAAACAGGGAGAAACAAAATGAAAATCATGTTTGATGGTAGCTTAATTTCAATTCAGAAATTTAAAAGAGAAATGAATACTTATTCAGTAAAAGAAGCATCCAAGTGTATAAAAAATTTAGTAATTAACTATGAATTTTCTGATCGATTTGAGGAAGTAGAAAAAGACCCACTTGATGACTTTAGAATGTGTTTCAGCCTTGAAGAATTGCTTCTTTGGCCGAAATTTATTGATACTGAAGAAGGACGATTGGCTAAAAAACTTAAAAACGAATTACTGAAATAGTCAACGCAATAACGCGACGACATAATGGAGATAAATAAATGAAGAAAGGCTACTACAAAGCTGAAAGTATAAACGGGGTGTATTTTTACGGAGAGAGTTTAGATGAACCAGAAAATAACATTTGGTCTCCACACGCTTTTTACGATTTATTGCCAGTAGTTGGTGACGATGATGAGGTATTCACATTTATGGATGAGTCAGACAGGGAAGTATTTGACTTAATAGACAGCGAGTATGGGGTAACTTTATGACACAGAAAATTGACAAAGACGTTTTCATCGATGCTGCTCTGAGACTCTTAGAGCAGTACAGCTCGGCATCAATAACGTACAGCGAGATTATTCAAGAGTCTGGTCATAGCCGTAAGGCTTTTTATGACAATGTGGACTTAGACAAGCTTTGGCCCCAGGTCATTGATAAACTCTACTACACAAACGCTATGGGCTACGTGTACAAGAGAGAAAAGCGATGTGCTCGTAAACTAAGCCAGAAGATTGCCAGGTTGATAGAAAAGAAAACGAAAGAGAAGGGAGAGCTTTAATGGACTTGAACAAGGAAGTTGAACGACTTAATAGACGGATTGAGGCTATGGAAAAGTACAACACCAATCTTAAAAGGCAGCTTACAGAGCTATGGAAAAGACAGCCAGAACGCGCTGAGAGAGTTAAACGGGGCTGCCTTGATATTGTTGCAAATAACTGCGGGCCTTGTCCTGCTTGTGGCGGATATAACGATTAGGGGTGCATTATGGGAGAGTATGCGGATTTAGTTTTAGATGGTGTTCTTGATATGTACACTGGCGAGTATTTGGGAGATGCGTGCGGATATCCAAGGTCTTTAGAAGACGAACAGGAGCACGAAAGAGAACAAAAGAAAAGACCAAAAATAGGAGACTTGAAAAAATACTCATGTGGTGTATGTGGGAAACATTTTACTACATGGAAAGGTAGATCAATGCACATGGATGCAAAGCACTCAAGAAAAGAAAAAACACACGAGTGCAAAGTTTGTGGAACCTGGTGTAGAGGTCAAGACGCACTAGAACAACACATAAGGGATAAGGGATGCAAATGAAAAAATACTACTACTTTAAAATAGGGGAAAAAACAATACTTTCAAGCGCTCGCACAGACTCAGGAGCGCTAAAACAGGCCGAACGTTTGGGTGAAGGTGTCCAGGTTTGGTATGACCATCCAGATGAATCATGGGCTGCTAGGTTGGTTGGAGTTAGCAAAGGGAGGAAGCGAGCATGAGTTTATTTAGAGAAAATGGGCGTTGGAAATCAGAAAAGGAGGCAGGGCTGTGAAGGGATTAGTATGTGAGATTTGTGATTTACCCGAAAAAGGCTTTTTTTTGTGTATTTCAGAGGTGCGTGAACATGGTATTGTTTGCATAGTAGGTGAGGATGGCTCCATAGCTTCAACTAATTCTAATTATTTGCACATAGTAAAACCCCAAAAAATACCGCCAATTTTTGACGACTGGCGCGTTCAGATGGGGTTTGAAAGTTGGAACATTTACGGAGATTAACAGGGAGATAAAACAATGAATTACATATTATCAAGCGTAACACTAGTTTTGCTTATGCTATTGGGTGGATTTGTTTGCATTAAAATATTAGGGATAACTGGCGACAGTCTTTTATATGCGGGGTGTGCTGTTGGGATGATTGCTCAGAGAATTAATCTAAGCATCTTTGGCGCTAAATATACTTTTTTTTGGGAGATAAAATAGTTTAATAACTCTATAAGTGTAGTATAATAAACCTGCCGTCAAGGTCAGGGGGAACCCAGGCGCTACTGGTTAAAGGGCGGCATATACGGCGTGAGAACCGTTAAAAAATAAGCAGGGTGATGGAAGACCTAATTTAATAGTATTCTTAAATATGGCTCTCTGTTGCCGCATCTACAACGCCCTTGTTGAAACCTTGCTCGGCAAATTCTCACCAGGGGCCATATTTAAGAGTATTATTTATGCACTATTACCAATTCAACATTGGCGATTATTCTGCCAGAACTGCTCACCTTTCACCCATTGAAGATTTAGCATACAGACGAATGATTGACTTGTATGTTAAAAATGAATCGCCTCTGCCAAAAAAAGTCGAAGAAATAGCCAGGTTAACAAGGCTTAGAGGAAATGAAGATAGTATAAAAATTGTTCTTGATGACTTTTTTAAGCTAACAAAAATAGGATGGGTTGACGATTCTATTCAAGAAATCGTTGATAAGTACAAAGAAAAATCTGAGAAAGCTAAAAAGTCTGCAAAAGCACGTTGGGAAAAAGAACCCAGCAATAGCGAGAAAAATGGTGATGCGAACGCATTGCGAACGCATTGCGAACGGAATGCTAACCATAAACCATTAACCATTAACCAAGAACCACTAACCAATAACCATAAACCAGAAACCAAGAACCAAGAACCAGAACATAAAACCCCTTGTTCGCTTCCAGCTCACGATGTTCTTGATGATCATAATTCACACACTGATTACTACGACAAGCCACCATTTTCACCTGATGATATTTCAACCAAAGCACTAGAACATAGGTTTGATGAATTTTGGTCTAATTACCCAGTCAAAAAATCAAAAGCTGACGCTCACAAGAAATGGATGAAAATTAAGCCTGATCAAAATCTACTCGACACAATGATCAAGGCATTGCAAGATCAGACTGAAGAAAAAGCAGCTCAGAAAAAACTGGAAGGCTTTGCTCCCAACTGGAAAAACCCTTCGACATGGTTAAACCAAAAATGCTGGGAGGATGAAATTTACATACCTGAACAACCAAAGCAAAGGAAATCCGCACTAGAAAATTATTACGACGACAAGCCTAAAAAAATACACCCATCCATGGAGGGACTTGGTGATGAAATCGGTAGGAGACCTGGTGAAACGCCCACTCAATACTGGCACAGACTCGAAAGAGCAAAAGCAAAGCTCAGAGAATCACGTGCAGAGGGGTATAGCGTACCTATGGGATCAAATGACAAGGATACAAGGGGATTTTTGGATAGACCGAATGGGTTTAACTGATGGAGACCAGTTTGAAATATTCACAGAACTTTGTCAGGGACTAACAGCAAAACAAATCTATAATGGTTACAAGCGTTTTTTAGACTCTGACGAAAAGTATCTTGATGCTAAAAAGTTTAGAAACTTCTGTCTTCAAAAAGACGAACACTCAACTAACTGGCAAGCATACAAAATACTACCCAGGTCTAACAGGATTGAAGACCAAACAGCAAAGGAGAAATCAAAAGATTCTAGGAGTAAATTTATTAACGAGATAAGGGAGAATCTAAAATGATAGAATGGAAAGACGCTAAAGAAGTACTGCCTCACCCTAAAAGAATATTGGCGATGTTAGATGAAAATGGAGATTTGTTTTGTGGTTACTATTGCATAGATCAAGAATGTTTTTTCCACTCTCACAGCGGAGATCAATACAAGCTGGATGGAGTAACACACTGGGATTACTTTGAGTATCCGAGATAAATAGGGAGAGGTTAATATGGGAAAATATCACTTATACATTGTGTGTTACTCATTCAACGGTAGTTGTTCAGGTTCAATTGAAATTTTTTTAAAGAAAAAATGGACAAAAGGAACAATGAAGAAGGTTTTTGATCTAATAAAAAATGATAGTATTGAAGGTGGCGTTGAAATAAACCAAATTGCATTATCAAGTGTTTTATATTGCGGAAAAGTTAAAGCCTAAAGGATAACCATGTTAAAAATAACACGCAGACCAGGGCAGGAAACTTACATAACATACGGAGAAGGAGAAGACGAGATTATATTGGGATCATTTAATGTGGAGTTGGACGGTGATATAATCACGCTTTATTTTCACTTCAGCAAAGAGTTGAATATTTTAAGACGGGAAGTTTTAGAGAGACGGGGATGGCCATTGCATGATGCTAGATTTAGACAAGATTAATATGAGGTTTTACTAATGATTGATCGTGCTGATTATTACAGATTTGAGGTTGTAGTTTCAGGGAAAACTTTAATCAATGATGTCTGGTCTTTAGTACAGCAGGATAAATACTCAATAGATCAGATTAATATTGAAAAAGCAAAAGGAGAGCTTTTAAAAGTTATCGGTGATCTTTTTGATAAGTATATGACTAACTACAAACAAACTGATGAGATGGTTCCAGATGAACGTTAGAAGCTGGCAGGAGGTTTTAGCACTAGATGATTAGAATTAACGTTACAGGAAGCAGCTCAAAGCAAGATGCATTAGATGCAGTAGATTCTATTTCATGCCCAACGGTTGTAACTTTGGATGATGGCAGAAGCAAAGACCAAAACTCCCTGCTCCACATGTGGTGCGATGAAATATCACGTTATTTTAAATCTGTAGGTAAAATACATTTGGAATGCGGTGCAGCAGTCAGTAAGGAGACGATAAAAGCTAAACTAAAAGGAATGTATCTACCGACAACAGTTGAGCCGTTTTGGGATTGCGCAGAAAAAAGGGTAATGCACAGGACTATACCAAAACACACGAGTGATTTATCAGTTAAGCAGTTTTTTAATTTTATGACATGTATACATAATTTCTGCATTGACTACAGAATACCAATAACTATACCAGAGGACTCGGTGTATTACGGTATGAGACAAGATCAAGGCATGACAGCATAGGGAGTTTAAAAGTTATGGGAACTAAGGAAAATTGGCATAGATTTATGCCATATATTAAGCTTAACGGAAAACAGGTGGTATGCACTAAATTCTCTGGGGGCGAATGCAACGTAAACATATCTGAAGCAAAAGTTAATATAGGTCATAATGTAATTAAATCTCACATTAAGTCTTCAGATGATTTAATTTTTATGATTCTTACCGTTGATGCAGTTAGAAGAATAGCACCAAATTCCAAAATAAGACTTGTGTGCCCCTACTTACCTTATGCACGACAAGATAGGGTTTGCAATTATGGAGAAGCTTTCAGCTTGGAAGTAGTAGCAAACATAATAAATTCAATGAATTTTCATTGTGTAGAAATATGGGATCCTCATTCTGATGTGGCTTTAGAATTAATACATAATTCACTTCCTAATTTTCAATACGAATTTGTTAAAAATTCTGGACTTGGTCAATTAATTAATAACAAAGGATTAACTATTATAAGCCCAGATAAGGGGTCTAGAGAAAAAGTTGAGCCTCTTGAAAAAATATATGAGATGAGCGTTGTTTATTGTGAAAAGATTAGAAACCATTTGGACGGCTCCATTGATAAGGTTTCTGTTGGAGGTGATGTAAATGGAAAAGACTTAATAATAATAGACGACATATGCGACGGCGGAAGGACGTTTATTGCTCTATCTGAAGAATTGAAAAAAAATGGAGCAAGGGACATATATCTGTATGTAACTCACGGAATTTTTTCAAATGGATTTGATTCGCTAAGGGAGAACATTAAGCACATATTTGTATACATTCCATTCAATTCGATAGAAGAAACTGATTTTGTAACTGTTCTAGGAGAATTTTAAAAATGTACATTAACCCATTAACAGCAATAGATTTTTATAAAGCTGATCACAGAAACCAATACCCAGCAGGAACAACCGAAGTTTATTCTAACTTATCGGCTAGAAGCGATAAGCTCGCCAATGTTCTAGGCGACTTTGACCATAAAGTTGTTTTTTTTGGTTTGCAGTACTTTTTAAAAAGTTTCCTTATTGATGAATGGAATAATAATTTCTTCAGCCTTGATGTTGAACATGTTATTGAAAAATATAAAAGAAGAATGTTCAGCTCTTTACATGAAAACTGTTTCGATTTTAAACATATAAGAAAATTGCATGAGTTAGGGTATTTGCCAATAAAAATAAAAGCCTTGCCTGAAGGGTCAAGAGTCCCAATAGGTGTACCTTTGTTAACAATAGTAAACACTCACCCTGAATTCTTCTGGCTGACTAATTACATAGAAACTGTTTTATCTTGCTATATGTGGAAGCCGATAACATCAGCGACTACTGCATATGAATACAAAAGGCTGTTGACAAAATACGCAGAGGAAACAGGGGCAAACTTAGAATTTATAAACTTTCAAGCTCACGATTTCTCTTTCAGAGGCATGTCAAGCATTTACGATGCAGCTTTAAGCGGAGCAGCTCATTTAACTAGCTTTCTCGGAACGGACACAGTACCTGCAATAGATTTAATTGAAGATTATTACTTTGGAAGTGAACCTATTGGATTTTCTGTACCTGCTACCGAACATTCGGTGATGTGCATGGGTTCAAAACAAGGTGAGTTTGATACTTTCAAAAGATTAATAACCGAAACATATCCTGAAGGAATTGTTTCAATTGTTTCTGATACTTGGGATTTTTGGAAAGTTATTACAGATTACCTTCCCAAGCTAAAGAAAACAATAAATGAGCGAAACGGTAAAGTTGTGATTCGTCCAGATAGTGGTGACCCGGTAAAGATTATTTGCGGGGATGAATCTGCGAAAGCTGGTAGCCCTGAATACATGGGTGCTGTTGGATGCCTATGGGATACTTTTGGAGGCACCGAAACTGAAAAAGGATTTAAAAGATTAGATCAAAAGATTGGCCTAATTTATGGTGACTCAATTACTCTTGATAGAGCTAAAAGAATACTTGAGTTATTAAAATTAAAAGGATTCTCGTCTGACAATGTTGTGTTTGGTGTTGGGTCTTACACTTATCAATATGTAACTAGGGATAGCTTTGGTTTTGCTGTAAAAGCAACTAGTGGGGTTGTTAACGGGGAAAGAAAAAGCATTTTTAAAGACCCAGCAACGGATAATGGTAGCAAGAAATCCGCAAAAGGATTGCTTAAAGTTAATTTCGAAGATGGTGAATACAAATTATATGACAACGTAAGTGAATCAGAAGAAATGGAAGGTTCATTGAAGGTTGTTTTTGAGAACGGAATAATAAAAAATGAAGAAGAATTTTGCAATATTAGAGATAGATTGTATAAATATTTATGACTGATTACGAACACCTAAAACTATGCGCTGCTCGTTATGTGTGGCGCATACGAAAACAAAAGGTGCCAGGTAAAAGTTATAACTGGGAAATATGGTGGCGAAATAAATTCAAGGATGACTACAAAGATTATACAAGGAGGATGAGTGAAGAAAGGGAGAAAGAAAAAGCCGAAAAAATATAAATGTAAAATATGCAAGGGAGAGTATGAAAAGAAAAACAGTTTGCAACAATGGTGCTCACCTTCGTGCGGTTTTAAGTACAGCCAGAAAATTTTAAAGAAAAAGGAGGATGAAGAACGGAAAAGCGTTAAGAGGGATTTAAGAAAACGCAAGGAGTTAATAAAGGGTAAGGGACAGTTAACAAAGGAAGCGCAAAGAGAGTTCAATAGATGGATAGTTCAAAGGGATTGGTTTGATACTTGTATTTGTTGCGGTGGCACAATAGATAAAGAATACATAACTGGTTCACCCTGGGACGCAGGCCATTATTTGAGTGTAGGCGCATACCCTGAAAAGAGATTTAACGCTGACAACGTGCACAAACAGTTATCTAGTTGCAACAGGTTCAAGCAAGGCGACAGCGGAAGCTACAGAGAGAACTTAATAAGAAAAATAGGTTTGCAACGTGTGTTAAAATTAGAATCACCAGAGCCACCAATGAAATACACACACGACGAACTAAGAGAAATTAGAGACTACTACAGAAAAGAGGCTAACATACTAAAGAAACAAAACATGGAGAAAATGGAATGCAAATAACGGTGCATAAAAAAGGGAATATTTTTAGGGCATCATATCAAGACGAACACAGAACTATTAGCTCAGAGGGTTTTGACAAAGAAGAAGTTTTAAAGGATTTAGAATTACTATTACAAGACTTAGGCATTGATCGGGGCAAGGAGCTAGAGAAATGCAAGAAGAACACGAGGTCTTTTTTCTTGAATGCTGGGAAGTCAAAAGAATGAGAAGTGCAGAACTGGAGGAACTAACAAGGGAGTTTTTAAAAAACGGGGGTGTAATCCAAGTATTAAAACCAAAGTCCACAGAAACAATAAGTTATTACGAGATACTTAGAGAGTATAAAATTAACGAAAAAGATTTAAGAGAAAAAATAACAACAGGTAGATTCGCGCCAGCACTCACAGATAATATGTCTCGGAATGTGAGAATGGAGGCTAAAAGCTGGTTAGTGAGTGATGTTGAACTTTATCTAGTTCACGGAAAGAGGGGATACAATGACGGGCCAGTTTAAACCAGTTCATCGAAAGGAATCGAGCCACACGCGCATCGGGGAGCCATGCAAGGTTGAAGGGTGCAGATCACGAAAGTATTACACGAAAAGCGGCAAGTGTGTCTCATGCACTCAGAGGCTAAGAAAATTAAATAAGAAAATACCAGAGCAGAGTAAAATCGAGCAGCTAAGATTACAAGGAATGTGGGAGGTGCCAAATGTTAGATGATTACATTATGTTTTACTACGGTGTTAAAGAATTAAAAAAACATGGCTTGAGGTTGGATTTTAATAACAGCAACTTATTTAAAATTTTAAGAAGCAAGGATGAATCTTATGTTTGCTCGCTAAATAATTTGGATCAGTTTTTGGGTTTTGTATCAAGCTTGAGGTATTGTGGTTCTGACGGGGTGCTTACTTATGTCAGCTAGAGAGAATTTAATCAGAGCTTATGCGTTCAGCACTCTCAAACCGTCAAGTGGGGGAGACTTTGACCTTGGGGCCAGGGGAACACACGAGCCATGCAGGAGAAAATCACGGGGAAAGTTTACCGATCCACAGTACGCCAAACAGAGTAAACAGAAGGCCATTAATACGTCTAATATAATCATGAATGGCTTAATTGCTGGTAAAATAATCAGTTCAGCAGAGGGTAACAAGGCACACAGACAGGCATTTTCGAGAATATACTACTCAGAAGCTCCTATGAGACGCGACACGGCCATTCTAGGCTCATACCTTACCCGTAGGGTTCTGGAAGTGGAAAGCCTCAAGAACGGGATTTTAGAGTGCTCTGATGTGATATTGAAATATGCAACAGGTCGAGCAGCTATGAGAGGACAAGCGAGAGAGGACATAATAAGACACTTAGATCACGTTGTGAGCAGATTAGAACATAGGATATTGCGTGATGTCGGGATATGTGTTAAGGAACTTGACAACCCCCGTTAAAATGGGGGAAAATTAATAGTATGGGCCTTGTAGTGTTTTATAGGGTTCTGGCTTGTAATGGAGAAATACAAGTATTCAGAAAGGGGTTCGTGTCCTACCACGGCCCCTTTCGCATTTCATAAGAGCGTATCTCCGATCTTTGGTTTTTAGTTATCCATGTTCCTAGGTCGCCAAACTCAGAATTCATGGCATAGCTGTTTTGGGGTGCGTTCACCCTTAAATTTAGGTAATAAAATGAAGCTACCCCATCTTGCAATAAGCTGCCTAATTTTGGCGGCTTTTTTATGTCTGTAGTAGCAAACGCACAGACTCTAAAAGCAACATGGTCTGCATGCGATGACTGTGACGGGTATCGCGTATATCAGTACAAAGACGGTGAGAAAATACTGCTACAAGAAAGCACAGAGTTAAGTTTTCAGACTGAAATAAGCGAAAGTGTTGTAATCGGTGTTTTGGCGTATAACTCGGCAGGTGAAAGCGAAGTTATACCGAGGTTGGTCGCTTATGAAAAAGAGCCACCCGAAACTATCAAAATGAAAATTGAAATTATTGTAAATGGAATACCAACGGTCATACATAACGATTTGGCAGAGGTTGAGTGATGCATACTTTATACCAGAGATTAACTGGCGCTGTACCTGCAAATGAGCGCGAGCAGTTAGATAAAATAAGCATACACGTATTTAAAGAACTGCTGCACGATTTTAACAGAGGAAACATAAGCGCTTCTAATATCGTATCTGCCTTATCTTTAGATACTGACCAAACGGCAGAAGCTACAACCTTGTATCAAAAATCTAATTTAGTAGCAAATAAAGAAGCGTATTTTGTCAGAGTTTTTGGTTATTTGGTTTTAGCAGAAAGTGAAGTTTTGCCAACAATATATAACGAGATAAATTTCTGGTCTTGGATTAACGGTATAAGTTAATGGCTGACGTAAAGTTTAGAGCCACGACTGTAGCTTTAAATACATCAACAGGTACGCAAAACATAACGATTAGCGGATTTGGAACACCATCGTCCGTTATTTTTTTGTGGGGTGGTACTACTGACGGAGCGCAGAGGACAGACGGAGCTCATTTCGGTATGGGGTTTGCTGACGGCACCTCTGAGTATATGTCGGCTGTCGCATCTGAGGATAATGTCACAACATCAGACACATTTAGGCTCTCAAGGAATGATAGATGCATAAACATTTATTCTGTCACATCAGGTTCAAGCGAGTACGTCATAAGCTGGAATTCTTGGCTTACGGATGGTGTTCAGATAAATATTGCAGCGACAACAGGTGTTACTAGACATGTTACTGCAATATTGATAGGCGGTTCTGATGTAAGTAATGCATACGTAGGGAATCATAAGCTAACAACTACCACGGGCGCAAACGATATAACCTCAGTAGGCTTCGAGCCAGACCTTGTGTTTTTTATGGGTACAGGACATGGAGGCTATGGTGTAAGCGGTGGCTCTGAGAATATATTTAGTATGGGTATTGCACATAATGATGGTGTTGATACTCAAAGGTGTTTGTTGTTTTCTGACAAAGATGGCTCTGCCACCACTGCTGTGCAGACAATGCTAAGAAATGACTCCTGCATTGGTCAGATATATAACGGTTCTGTGACTTGGCGTGGCTCAGTCGGGACTTTTGATTCTAGCGGCTTCACAATAACAATCGACTCAGGCAATAGCGCGAGCGACTACGTTGATTTTTTAGCTTTAAAATTCACAAACTCACCTGATATAAGTATTGATTCTTTAGATAGCCCGACTTCTACGGGAACATATTCAACAACAGCACCAGGTTTTGAGCCTGATTTTGCATTTTTAATGCTTAGCGATTGTACCGCAGAAAACACGCTGCAGAACCAGGAAGGTTTTGGGGTTTCAGTTTTTGATTCTACAAATGAGTATTGTTTGGCTTACAGTTCGGAGCACAATGTAGGTACAAGCAACGCTGCATCACAATGGCATTCAAACGCAGTAGACGACCTCACTGGAGGAACTACAAGCCTTAACATAGGCACTTTTAGCAGCTTTGATACAAATGGATTCTCTTTGAGTTTCCCTAGTACAGTGGCTGGTACTGCTAGAAAGTGGGCTGCTTTAACTATTGGGCCAGCAACAGCAACAGGCGCTTACACCCTAACAGCAGATTCAGGCAGCTACACATACACAGGTACAACAACAGGACTTAATAAAGGTTCTAAGGTTCAGGCTGACTCTGGAAGCTATGCTTTAACAGGTACGGCCACAGGGTTAAAAAGAGGGGTTAAACTTCCAGCTAATTCTGGTAGTTATTCTTTAACAGGCCAGACAGTAGGGCTCTTAAAAGGATATAAATTACCTGCCGACTCAGGGAGCTATACGCTAACAGGGCAGGACGTAACACTAACATACAACCCCGCCAGCTCTACATATACTTTAACCTGCGATTCTGGAAGCTACACACTAACAGGCGTGAGTCAGGCATTTTTAAGAACTTATGTTTTAGACATGGAGTCTGGTGCTTATACGCTTACAGGCTCTAATGTTACTTTAAGCTATTCATCGGGAATCTGGGAAGTACAATCTAACAATTCAGACACGTGGACGGTTCAATAAATGGCTACATACAATAAATTTCAAGACTTTGTAGAACAGGTTGGACTAGGTACACACAACCTGAATACAGACACATTAAGAGTAATGCTGACAAACTCTGCCCCAGTCGCTACTAATACCGTTAAAACAGATATAACGGAAATAAGCGCGGGCAATGGGTACACTGCAGGTGGTGATGATATTACCAACACCTACACAGAGTCAGGCGGCACAGCTACCCTAGCAGCTACGGATGTAACTTTCACGGCATCAGGCGGCACAATAGGGCCGTTCCAGTATGCTGTAATATATAACGATACAGCAGCGAGCGATAACCTTGTCTGTTGGTTTGATTACGGCTCAAGCATAACATTAAATGATACAGAAACTTTCACTGTTGACTTTGGCGCAAGTCTGGCAACTATCGTATAGGTGTTAAAATGTTAAAAGTACAATCAGCTGATTTTACAGCGGGAACAGTAGTTACAGGCAAATGCTTATTATGTTCTGTTACTATCATATCTAATAACGCAGTAGACGCTACTATAACAGTCTACGACAACACGGCAGCATCAGGTACAGTCTTACATGCTGATTCAGTAGCATTTGAAAACAGTGCAAAAACTGTTACATTCCCACACCCAATAAGCGCCAACAACGGCCTGCACTTTGCAATAACCGGAACAGGCGCAAACGGTAACATCACTTACTCAACATCGGGTTATTAATATTTAATAGTCAACCCACTGAGGGAACTATGAAGAAGGGCCAAAGCCTAGCACAAAGGCATAAACACGAAAGACAAGAAAGCTTAAGGGAGCTGTTAAGCAGGCAAAAGCATGTAGAGAAAGTAATTGATAATGTTAATAAAATAGAAGATTTAGACCAGGAAATAAACAAGGATGACGTTGCTAGGCTGAAGATAGGCATTGAAACAAGAATGAAGCTTATAAATAAGTACTTGCCAGACTTAAAAGCAGTAGATATGGAGGTTACAGGGGAAAACGGGAACGCTTTAATAATTCAGGCTATTGGTATAAAGGGCGTTGATGCATCAAATAGAGATACCAAGTAAATTAATACCTGTTTTTATAAAAGACGGTGAATGGAACCTTTGTAGGTATAAATTAGCCTACGGTGGCAGGGGTTCGGGAAAGACCAGAACTTTTGCAAAGATGACCGCAGCCAGGGGGATAAGTCTAGCTTCTGAAGGTAAGCAAGGTATTATTCTTTGTGGTCGAGAATTACAAAACTCTTTAGATGAATCCTCTTTTGCAGAGATTAAATTCTCAATACAAGAAGACGAATACTTAAGCCAGTTTTATGACTGTGGCGAGAAGTACATAAGGACAAAGTGCGGTTCAATTCAGTATGTCTTTCAAGGTTTAAGACACAACATAGACTCAATAAAGTCTAAGAGTAGAATCTTAATACTTTGGGTAGATGAGGCTGAACCAGTCACGGACGAGTGCTGGCGAAAAGTAGTCCCAACAGTTCGAGAGCAAGATTCGGAGATTTGGATAACATGGAACCCTGAGAGAAAGGGAAGCCCAACAGACCAAAGGTTTAGACAAGACCCCCCTAAAGACTCAATAGTTGTTGAGATAAACTGGCGTGATAATCCATGGTGGCATCTAACGTCACTCGAACAAGAGCGACTCGACGATAAAGAGAAAAGACCAGACACTTATGGGCATGTTTGGGAAGGCGAGTATTTAGAAGTTAAGCCAGGCTCTTACTACACGAAACACATCATTAAAGCCAGGGCTGAAGGGCGCTGGCTGGTAGACGTTCCAGAGAATCCGCTCAAGGTTGTAAGGCTTTACGCAGACATTGGTGGAACAGGTGCAAAGAGCGACAACTTTGTATTCTGGGCTAGTCAAATAGAGCCGCAGAAAATTAACTACCTGAACCACTACGAATCCCAAGGCCAGGACATAGCGCATCATTTGACATGGTTACGGTCTGAAGGTTACACGCCAGACAGAGCTAAAATATGGCTCCCTCATGACGGTGAGACAAACGATAAAGTAATCGATATTAACTATCGAAAAGCCTTTGAGGATGCTGGTTATCCTGTAGTAGTCGTTCCGAATCAAGGCAAGGGCGCAGCTAAACAGCGAATCGAACAAACAAGAAATCTGTTTCATAAAATGTGGTTTAGTAAAAAGTGTGAATCTGGTTGTTCTGCACTGGCATATTACAGCGCCAAAATAGACGATAAGCGCGGTATAGACTTAGGGCCCAATCACGACTGGGCTAGTCACTCAGCAGACTCTCACGGCCTTTCAGCGATATGCTTTGAAGAACCCAGACAAAAGAGAAAACTACAACAGCCAAAAATAGGCATGGCTTAATGGATTTTAGAACAGCAGCAGAGATTAAAGCCTTAAGAGCAGAATTAAACGAATTAAAAGAGCGAGTGAAAACTCTTGAAGACAGATCAGGAAATAGCACAAATCGTAGGAGCCGAAGAAAGAATGGCTCTGGGGTTTCTGGGGGAAGGGAGCAAGATCAACTCCAACCGGAAAACCCTGCTCGATTACTATAATCAAAGACCGTTTGGTGATGAGATTGAAGGCTTATCACAGATGGTCACATCAGACGTTTCAGACGTTGTAGAGACTATGATACCCCATCTGATGAGGACGTTTACCCAAGGTAAGTACGTTGCCAAATTCACCGCTACAGATTCAAGATTCGATCAAGAGGCAGAAGATAAAACCGAGTACTGCCAGTGGGTTTTTGCTAATCAACACAAAGGCAACACCATACTATATAACATGTTTAAAGATGCCCTACTCCAATACACAGGAGTGGTAAAAGTATTTTGGGATGACTCAGAAGAAATAGAGGCAGATGAGTATAATAATCTAGATGATATGGAAGTTATGCGGCTCAAGATGGAGCCAAAGTTCAGGATTACAAAGGCTAGAAAGAACAAGGACGGTCTTACAGATGTTGAGGGTGAATGGGTAGAATCAACTGGACGCCCAAAGATTGAGAATATCCCACCCGATGAGCTTCTAATAGCACGTAGAGCGAGAGATTTTGAAGAACCCCCATTCATAGGCCAAAGATCACCTAAAACCCGTTCTGAGCTAATTCAAATGGGTTTCAGCAAGGAACAAGTAAAATCACTAGGAAAAGATGAAGAACTAGACAACGAGGTAAAGCTAGCTAGGAATTACGATTTAGAAGAAGACTATGAATCAAACCCAACTAATGACAGTTCAAAAGATGTAATTTATTTGGGTGAATATTATGTCTACATGGATGCTGATGAGGACGGTATCAGCGAGCTGTGGCAGGTCTTCTACGCTGGCAACCAGGTACTAGAAAAAAGGCGTGTTGATGACCATCCTTTCTGTGTGATGGTTCCCGTTCCAATGCCACACAAGGCTATCGGGACATGTCCAGCAGACCAAGTAGCAGACATTCAATACTTAAAGTCTCACCTACTTAGACAAATGCTGAACAACATATACGCTTCAAACTTCAATAGAATGGTTGTGAATGACCGTGTTCAACTGGACGACCTTCTAACGCCTAGACCTGGTGGTGTTGTGAGAGTTGATGGGAGTGGGCCAATTGGTGATTCACTTATGCCTATCCCAACTGACAACCAGACACCGCAAATACTCCAAGCAATAGAATACTCGGACACAATGAGAGAGGTTCGCTCAGGGGTTACAAGGTATTCTCAAGGCGTAGATACGGAGATTCTTAACAAGACAGCAGTAGCCTTTGTGGGACAGAGGGACGCGGCTCAGATGCGTGTTGAGACTGTTGCTAGACTTGCTGCAGATGGTGCAATAAGAGAAATATTCGAAAAGATTGCTGCTCTTGCTTCAAAGTATCAAGATGAATCTATCCAAATCCGATTATTCGGTGAAACCAAAGTCATTGACCCTGCAGAGTGGAAGCATAAAACCTATTGCACTATTGATGTTGGAGTGGGTTCTGGAGATAGACAAGAGAAAGTCGCCAACATTGGTTATCTAATATCTGAGATTAAGTCGGCCATGGAATTAGGGTTACCCCTTGCTGACAGCAAGAAGTTATACAACGCTTATTCACAGCTAGTTAAAGAGGTGGGCCTTAAAGAGATTGAGTTGTATTTTAATGACCCCGAAGTACCTCAGCAGTTACTCATAGCTGAGATTGAGAGACTCACTAGAGAAAATCAGGCCATGCAGCAAAATATGCAAAACCCGCTGGCCGAAGCTGAAGCAATTAAACAAGAAGCTACTACTCAGAGAGAAATAGCGAAGATTCGTGAAAAGGCCATGGTTGACCAAGCCAAACTTATACAAGATCAGATGCAGCACGATGACAAGATTGCTGCCGAACTTACAAAGATTGAAGCAGACACGAATAAAAATGTGCCAGGGGCATTGATTTGAACAGAGCAGAAAAAGCCAAAGCCACACTAGACAATGACTTTATAAAGTCTGCAATCAATGAAATAAGGGAAGCCTGTTATAAGAATATTTCTCTAAGCGCACACGACCAAGCAGACTTAAGAGAAGACCTTTATTACATGTTGCGAGCCGTAGCAGCTTTTGAAAGAGTTCTACAGCATCACATTAGAGAAGGTAAAGTAGACGATTTAAACGAGTTAAACATTAAACGAATCATGAGGTAGATTTTATGGCCAACCCTAGCGGAGCCGTACACGACCGTTTACGGTCATTTCTCGGAGCTGATAAGCCAACCGAAGCAAAGGGTGAAGACCCTGTAGAAACTAAGAAGGAAACGGAGGAAACGCCCCAGAGCGACACAGAATCCAAACCCAGACGAGTGAAAGCGAAACTAAACGACCGCGACATAGAGTTCGATGTACTGACGGAAGACGTTGATCTTGATTTAATCCCCAAAGGGTTAATGATGGAAGCCGACTACCGAAAGAAGACCTCTGAAGTTGCGGAAAGGCGAAAGGCGCTTGAAGCTAAAGAAAATGAAATTGCTAGTCAGTTACAGGAAATTGAATCTCTGTTGTACGGTGAGGCTCAATACCTGGATAGCGATGAAATGAAAGAGCTGAGAGAGTCCGACCCTGAAGAATACTATCGGCAGCGGAACAAGTTCGACTCTAAACGTGATAAGGTTAAGAAGTATAAAGACCAACTCACTCAAGAGATGAGCAAAAAACAGCAGGAATTAATCCAAGCAGAACAAGCTAAATGGAAGGAAGCAGTGCCAGAATGGCTTGATGATGGAAAGATGAATGCTGATCTCAAGAAAATGGCTAAAACGTTAACCGAGGCTGGATTCAGCGAAAATGATATGGCGTCTGTGTACGATCACAGGCTCATAAAGGTTATACGTAAGGCTGCATTGTTCGATGAGATAAGTTCAAAGCCGATAGAAACCAAGCGTGCCAAGCAACCACCAAGGAGCCAACAAGCCGGAGGTGGTGAGTCTCAACCTGTTAAAACAAATTCAGCTAGAGAAAGGCTGAAAAAGACAGGAAGTAGAAACGATGCTCAGGCCGCAATCAAACAATACTTAGGCTTATGAGGAATGAAAAATGACAGTCCCAACTAATACAGTTATTACCTATTCTACGGTGGGTAATCGTGAAGATTTAATGGATTGACACAAAGTACAACATATCGTTATACTTTCAAGTCCCAAAAGATGCTTTAGGACAAAAGTATGACATTTACGATAACTAAAGAAGAGTTGCTCTTTGTGGTAAATGTCATAGAGCAAGGCACTTTTGAAAACTGGGTGAATTCAGGGAAAGCCCTAACGTAAAGACGAGGGTAATCCTGAGCCAAGCCAAGATGGGTTTTAGTATCTTGGAAGGTGCAACGACTAGGCGGTGAGTCCCAACAATAACCCGCCCACGAGCGCCCAGCACTGGCCTAACAGTGATGATATAGTCTGAGCTGCATGGAAACATGTAGAAGTGGCAATTAAAAAATCCACGATAACAATACTGATGATTTACGATATTAGTCCGTTAGATACTCCTTTCTTAAACGGTGTAGGCCGTGGTTCTGCTTCTGCAGTTCTTAGCGAATGGCAAACAGATACCCTTGATGCAGCAGCTAGTAACATTGCAATTGAGGGTGATAACCCAACAGCTAAAACTCTTAGTCCTACTACACGAGTTGCTAACTACTGCCAAATCTCGCAAAAAACGGCTATTGTTTCTGGTACTGCTAGAGCAATTGATCAAGCAGGTAGATCTGATGAATTAGCCTACCAAGTAGCAAAACGCGGTAAAGAGATCAAGCGTGATATGGAGTTTGCCCTTACCCAGAATCAAGCAGCTTCGGCTGGTGGTGCTGGTACAGGTCGCGCTCTTGCTTCTCTTGAGTCGTGGTTATCTACTAATAAAACATCTTTAGGTACAGGTACAGCTCAAACCACTCCTGGCGCGGCTGGTTCTCCATCAATCCCAACTACAGCACCAACTGATTCAACGGTGGCAGGTACATTTACCAAAGCCTCATTAGATGACGTTATTCAAAAGTGCTGGACTCAGGGCGGAGACCCCACAACTATCATGGTTGGCCCTTTCAACCGTGCTATTGTGAGCGGTTTTAGTGGTATCTCTACACTTGAAACACCAGCTAGTGCTGGTTCTGACATTACGTTGATTGGCGCGGTAGACTTTTATAAGTCAAACTTTGGAACTTTAAAAGTAGTTCCTAACCGTTTCCAACGAGACCAGACTGCTTTTGTTTTAGATATGGATTATTGGTCTGTTAATTACTTGCGACCAATGGAGCTTAACGAACTGGCGAAAACTGGAGACAGTGAACAACGCCAGATGATCGTTGAGTATACTCTGTGTTCTAAGAATGAAGCGAGTTCAGGTAAGGTGACAGATTTAACCACATCGTAATAAGGTTCATTCTATTGGGGGCTTCGGCCCCCTTTGAGGTTATATGGCTAAAATACTGAATTACGACCCGCAAACGGGTATCACAGATTACTTTGAGGGTGATGGTAAAGGTGGTTTTACTATCCATTCATCACAAGACACTCGGAACATTATTAAGCACAACAAAGAACGACAGAATAACGACGAATACAAACGCGCAGGGATAAAGTCAGATCATTACCATTTTGCTCGTGTTCCTAATATCGTATTAATGGAATGGAAGCGAAAATATAATATCGACTGGAACAGGAAAGAAGACCTACCCAGAATTGAAAAGCTTCTCAACTCGCCAGACTACAAGTATCTAAGGACAGTATCTAAAATATGATGGAACGTGTTAGAGAAGCTAAAAGCATAGCTTCAAGCAATCCAGAATTAGCTTTAAGTATTTGCAACGAAGTTCTGAATGAAGAGCCAGAGACAGAATCCGGAGAGCTGGCCCTATTTCTAACAGGTTATATTCTTTTGGATTCTGGAAAAGATGGTTTGGCCTATCACGTTTTTAGACGGTGTGCAGAAATGAGACCCAACCGTTCAGAAATTTGGTCTAATATGGGAATGGCAATAGAAAATATTGACCGAGATAAAGCCCTTAAAATATTCGACAAGGCACTAGAAAAAGACTCGTCTAACGCTTCAGCACTTGCCAACAAAGGCTTGATGTATCTTCAAACGGGCAGACCTCAACGAGCCATTGAATACAGCAACCGAGCATTAAAGATTGACCCTAATTTAAACTCAGCTTTACATAATCGCGGTTTAGCTAAACTCATGTTAAGAGACTGGTCAGGGTGGGATGAGTATTACATGACACAAGGCGTTAAAGAGCGCGTTAAAAGAGACTACGGTGTTCCCGAGTGGGAAGGCCAAGAAGGCACAGTGGTGGTGTATGGGGAACAGGGAGTGGGCGACGAGATCATGTTCGCTACCTGTGTTCCTGATTTATTGGAAACAAATAATGTAATTTTAGAAGTAGACAAAAGAACGCATTCAATATTTGACCGTTCATTTTCTTGCCCTGTATACGGAAATAGGTTCTCAGACCATAGCCCATTGGTGGATGAACATAAGTTCGACTATCAAATCTCAATGGGGCAATTACCCTATTTCTTTAGGCGCGACCATAAGTCATTCCCAGGCAACCCAATTCTAACCCCAGACCCAGAAAGGGTTAAGCAGTGGTCATCATTGTTAGACGGTGATAAACCCGTGGTAGGATTCTCTATGATGGGTGGCTCTAAAGAAACGGGCATGAAGTATAGAACCACTACCCTTGAGACATTCTTACCACTTACAGAAAATTACCAGTTAGTTTGCTTAGACTACAAAGAAGTAGATGCCAAGGAATTAGAAAAATACGGCATTAAATACTGGCCCAGATCAGTTAAAAAGGGTTCAGACCTTGAAGAACTATTAGCCCTTGTTTCCTGCCTGGATGCCGTTGTTACAGTGTGTAATACGGTGGTCTATTTCGCTGGTGCTGTTGGTGTTCCTTGTCATGTATTAGTACCAGAGTACGCTGGTTATAGATACCATTCAGAAGGTGAGTCATTCCCATGGTTCAATTCTGTTAAGCTCCATAGGGGAGACTTTAAACGCTCAGTTAAGGATATTAATGAGAATATTTATAGGATTCGACAAAAGGGAAACGGTAGCCTATCACGTTCTATGCAACAGTATAATGAGGCATTCATCGAGGCCGTGTGAGTTCATACCAATTAATAAACGTAACATTCCAGAGTTCACAAGGGGGATAGAGGACGGTAGCACAGAGTTCTCATTTTCAAGATTCTTGACGCCCTACCTCGCTGGCTATAAGGGAATCGCCCTATTCATGGATTGTGATATGCTGGTCAGGTGTGACATTCACGAGTTACTAGATTATATGTCACTTACTGATGATGTAGCAGTGGTTAAGCATGACTACAAATCAAAGGTTAAAACCAAGTTTCTAGGCAATGTTCAGCACGAATACCCTATGAAAAACTGGTCAAGCCTAATTCTATTTAATTGCTACCGACAGCCAGTAAAAAACCTTACTCCTGAAGTTGTGAATAATGCCAGCGGCAAATACCTGCACAGGTTTGAGTGGTGCACCAATATTGGTGAGATACCAAAAGAATACAACCACCTAGTCGGAGAATACGACCCAAACCCAAACGCAAAGATTGTCCATTTTACTTTAGGGACTCCATGTTTTCAGGGTTATGCAGACCAGGAGTTTGCTAGAGAATGGAGAAACGAGCTAAGGCTGGCCACTCATGCTGATTAGTGAAAAATACAGAGAAGAACAAGAAAAGCTACACGAAAACCCTAATTATGGGGTGGCTTCGGTTCAATTTGCTCCTTTAGTAACAAACATTATCAACACCTTGAACATTGAAGAAATGCTCGACTACGGAGCAGGAAAAGGCAGGCTAGCTCAGAATATTAACCCTAACCACAAGGTTAAAATAGAGTTATACGACCCTGCCCGCCCAGAATGGTCTGAGACACCAAACCCCAGACAGTTTGTTACCTGCATTGACGTACTAGAACATATTGAACCTGAGTTATTAGATAACGTCCTAGACGACTTAAAAAGAGTCACAAAAGAGTTTGGGTTTTTTACTATCCACACAGGCCCAGCAGTCAAAGTCCTTTCGGACGGTAGAAACGCTCACCTCATTCAAGAAGATTTCAGATGGTGGCTTCCTAAAATTTGGGAACGGTTCGACATTCATTCCTATTCACAAACCCCAGGCGGGTTTTACGTGGTGGTTAAAGCATGGCCTTAAATAACTACGCGAATCTGAAGCAAGCTGTTGAGAGATTCTCACACAGAACAGACATTAGTGATGTAATAGACGATTTTATCGATTTATGCGAAGCAAGGATAAACGCAAGGCTCAAATTAAGAACAAACGAGCAACGCTCAACGGCAACGATGCCAACAGCAGACAGGTTTCTACAATTACCAGACAACTTTCTGGAGATGCGACGATTAACCCTTGTTGGCGCAAACCCTAGAGAGATTCGTTTTAAATCTCCCGAATCCATGACAGTTGAGCCCAACTCAGGTGTCCCAGAATACTTCACGGTAACATCACAATTGGAGTTCAACCGAGTACCAGACAGCGGCTACACGGTTGAAATGAGTTACTACGTATCACTAACAGCATTAAGCGATTCAAACACGACTAACGACGTTTTAACGAAGTATCCAGACCTTTATCTATACGGCACCCTTTCAGAATTGTATAGGTGGGCAAGAGATGAGGAAGCGGCAAGCTATTACGATGGTACGTTTGAGAAAAAACTACTTGATGCTCAAAAGCAAGAAATGCGCGGCAGGTTTGGCCCAGCACCAGCAATGTATTCAGAAGGCGCTACCCCTTGAGAACAGTACCTTTAAACTTTGTAGGCGGTGAAAACGAATCACGCTCACGCTTTTGGTCTAGTCAATCATCGGTGAATCTATACATTGACACACATGTGTCAGGCCGGAGCCCTGCAGCTTTATTACCGTGGCCAGGAGAGAAGCCTTTTAGCTCAGGTGTGGCTGGAACGACTAGAGGAATGGAGCTACACAACGACAAAGTATATTTAATAGTCGATACAGCTCTCATAGAAATAGACCAAAACGGAAACAGAACGACAATTTCAGGGACTATCCTAGGCACAGATCGTTGTTCGATGGTTTCAGATGGTACTAATTTAATAATAAGAAACGGTTCAAGCACTCAAATATACAACACAAGCCTCTCAACGGTTACAGACACAGATTTAGAGAACGCCCAAACGGTCACATACATTAATAATCAGGTTATCTACCAGGGAACAGGCGCGAGATTCTGTAGTGCTGACGCAGGCGACCCAACAAGTATAGACGGTTTGAATTATGCGACTGCAGAGAGTTACCCAGACGACATAAAACAAGTTTATGCCTTCAATGAACGGCTTTACATTGCTGGTGAGTCCTCTTTTGAAGTCTGGTATAACTCAGGCACAGGATCACCACCCTTTGACAGAATACAGCAGTCAACGGTCAGGCGTGGGGTTAAGTCATCGTTCAGCATTGCTAGTTCAGAGAGTTATCTATACTTTCTAAGCGACGATGACCAGGTTTATAGAATGACCTCATACCAGCCTGAAAACATAACCCCCTCAGCAATAGCTAAAGAGCTAAGAGAGGATGCCACAGAAAATTCTCAAGGCTATGTTTGTAATCTGGACGGACAGAATTTCTACATTTTACAAACTGGGCAGCTCACACTGGCTTTTTCTGAGAGAACGGGCGAATGGGTAAGGTTAAGCACCGGAACAAGTCTAGGCCGACATTTAATTAACGGCTATGTTTATGCTTTTGGGAAACACCTTGTTTGTGATTACGATTCTGGCGACGTGTACGAGTGGGACTTTAATACTTACACATCAAACGGAGCCACGATCATAAGACAGCGAGACTCAGCACCAGTCAACGGACTTCAACTCGGAATACCGGGCTCAAGGATTCTAATGAGTCGGGCTGAGGCCATTATGGAGACGGGTGTAGGCAATACTGACGTTCCAGACCCTGAGATAATGTTCTCATGTTCAATCGATGGCGGTAGGTCATTTACTGGTGAAGACTGGGTGAAAATAGGTCGTGAGGGTGAAAGCGTTAAGCGTGTAGAGTGGTATAACATGCAGTCTTTCTATGACGTAGTAATTAGAATAAGAGTATCTGACCCTTGTTTCGTAGGTTTTCACGGTGCTGCTATTGATTTGAAAGGAGCAGGATGGTGAAGGTTGACCCGTTTGTAGCGCCAATACCAAGGAAAATATTAAACGACCCAGAACTAAGGCCATTCTTTGAATATTTTATAAGATGGGCTCATGACATTTGGATAAGAACGGGCGGCGGTTCGGACGATGTTAAGTCAACACAAAATCGCGATGTATACGATTCAACGGGATATGCTGCTCAAGTCTGGGAAATTAAAAAACAATTAGAATGTCTTTCTAATTCTTATGATTACGTTCCTGAAAACTCAATATTCAATACGGTTTCAGTATCAAGCAATTATACTTGCGCTCCTTTTGACTTTGTTAATGCCGAGAAAAAATCAGAGATTACACTACCGCAACATGGTGAATGTGTAGTTAGAAACGCTGACAACTCAAAAATAAAAATAAAATCCACAAAGAAAATAAACGGTCATAGTCAAATATACATAAATAAAAAAGGCACAGCTCTACACTTTAAATACTTTCCTCAAGAAGATGAGTGGTTCTTTGTATGAGTTACATTGTTGACGAGAAAGAAGAAGAAAAGACCATTGAGGACTTATTAAAACTAATTTTAATAGAGTTAAGAAACATAAACATTAGACTAGAAGACGAGTACAGCTCAGGAGTGGAATTAAATGAAGATTGAAGGCTTTAACGGCAAAGCGATTAATGCAGACTCTCATGGCAGGGTACTCACGAGAGGTTTTGTTTCTGCTGAGTGCGCAGATGCGGCGATGAAAAAGAAACTCTACTCTTTAACGTCTAGCTATACGACTTCAGGCGGCGATGAGGAAATAATCTACTTAAAAAACGACAGCACTACAGACCTTTTAGTAGTAGACCATATTATGGTAGGTACTGCTGTCAATGCTGTATTCACTATTTACCAAGTAACAGGAACGGCTGGCGGTGCTTCAGCTATTACACCAGTTAACATGTACCACACAGCTACCGAGACAGCATCAGTTACTGCTACGGGTGATGCCTCTGTCACGGGGTTAACCCTGGGGAGTGTGTTGGGGAAAAGACGAGTTCTAGCTAATTATTCAGATGACATACCTGTGATGGGGCACATTATTTTACCCCAGAACACAGCTATTGCTATTAGTAATTCAGCAACGGGTGCTTGTGAGTGTACGATCACATTCCACTTTGATAGTCTTGAGGATGAATAATGACTACAACCCCGAAGCGGTTATTTTCTCCCACTAATTTAACGGCTAGTACCGCGACTTATTACACTGTTCCAACATCTACGACTACAGTTATTAAACATCTCGCATTACACAACACTTCATCTTCACCAGTTGAGGCGACTATTTACATAGTGCCATCTGGCGGTACTGCCGGAGTAGATAACCAAATATTCAAGAGGGTTATATCCCCTTTAGAGTCAATTCAAGCTTTTCCAGTGATTAACGCGACTCTACCGAGCGGAACGACTATTCAAGCATTAGCTGCGACCGATTCGGTTATTTCTATTCACGGCTCAGGCAACGAGATTACATAAGGGGGCGTTATGGTTTGGGGCGCAGTTATAGGTGCGGTGGGTGGTTTAGTTGCAGCTAACCAATCAAAAAAAGGGGCGCAAGCTGCATCAGGCGCACAAGTTGAAGCTGCTCAAATGGGTATTGAAGCCCAGGAGCGAGCTACAGAACAATTGAGAAGAGATTTAGCACCGTATTCAAGTTTTGGTGTGGGTGCTTTAGGCCCATTGGCCGGAGCCCTTGGAATATCGGCACCACAGACATTTGAAAGTGGTCTAGTTCAATCTAAGCCACTCACAAGACCGGCTTCAGGCGTAGCAGTTCAAGCACCTACCCCTACCCCAGTCCAACAGCCTGCATTATCACAAACTGGACAATCTGTAGAAGATTTAATAAACCAAGAAAGGTCTAATTTAAGTAGTGATGACCAGAATAGGCTTGATTACTATTTGACGGAAGCAGAAAGGATAATGGGGCGACTCCCTCAGCAGTGGGGAGACTTAAAACAAAAAGACCAAATGATGCTTGATATGTACCTTCATAATATCAAGCAATACTCGCCGACCAGGTATGACCAATTTGTAAATCAAACAGCTCAAGACATACAGACACAAAACCAGCAGAATTTGCTTAGAGAGTCTGGCGTTCCAGAGGACGTTATAGAGCAAACTATAACAGGGACAACATACCAGCCGAATATACAAAGCCAGCAACAACAACCTATGCCTAGTTTCACTCCCCAAGCTTTTGATTCACGCGCTGAGGCTTTAATGGGCGGCAGTGATAACCCGCTCTTAAAACAAGCCATTTCACTTAGACAGAACGGCGGCGAGATTCTAAAAAACCCACTCTTACAAGCAATGCAGGAGGACGTAACAAGACGCCTAATGGCAAACCAGGCAGCTAGGGGCAAATTAGGCTCAGGAGGCACAGCAGAGTCTCTACAGCAACGACTAATCCCAATGGCTCTAGGTTTCAGAGAGCAAGAGATAAGCGGCTTAACGGGCTTAGGAACGACTCTTGAAGACTTGAGACAGAGAGAGATTGACCAGCTATTCAGGGCAGCAGGAATCGGACAAACTTCTGCAGCTCGACAAGGAGCAGCAGGTCTGACTGGTGCATCTAACATTGGAACTCTTTCGCAAAACATTGGAGCAGCTCAGGCCCAGGGTGCGATGGGTTCAGCTTTAGCTCGTAATCAAATGCTAGGCTCACTCATTCAAGGTGCGCAGCAATTTATACCCCAAAAAGCACCCTCTGATACTTCAGGATTAAATATTAACCCAT
>Ga0208767_1000609_pt1 | contig 29755 bp, 24 predicted proteins | sample VirMetDEL_Mar_21_FD_184514 | JGI IMG/M metagenome (GOLD analysis project Ga0208767, IMG submission 184514) | Aqueous microbial communities from the Delaware River and Bay under freshwater to marine salinity gradient to study organic matter... | ecosystem: Environmental > Aquatic > Marine >... | reverse complement strand
CTTTTGCTTGGAAGCATCTAGACTAGAGTCGTCTGCTAGAATTCCTCTGTATTTTCCTGTAGGAACTTCAATACCTAGAGAGCTATTAGTTAGGAAGGTAGACTTACTAACTAGAATATTGATGTGCCTATCCAGCCCTAGCACATTAAGTATTAATTATTGGGGTAAAAATTGCGCTCAGGTATCCAACTTGCTAGGGCCAGGGCTATATAAATTACCTAGAGTTATTACAGACTATTTTGATATTACGTGGCCTTCTAGTTATACACCAACCCTAGTGAGCTACCCAAATAAATGGTTTAGTAAAAAACCTACTACGGGTGTGGAGTACCTTAGTTTCGTAGGTTCTATGCCTACTAGTAGCTTTGCTACTTACATATCTGGACTGGTGTATTTAGTAGAAAAAACTAAATGCTTTTCGTTATTTAACGTAAATTCTAACTCATTGGAGGAGGTAAAACGCTTTAGAGGTTCTATGGTAGAGCTAGTGTCCCCTGATAGAAACTACGTAATACCTTCAGAGGATCTATATCAAATGGCCTTACTGGTGTCTCTAGGTAAGAGAGGTGCTGGCAACTGCGATACTAGTTACTCTGCTTTGGATCTTGTAGAATTAGAGCATAGCAGATTCATGTCTAAGACCCTATCTAGGGACGGTTGTAAACTATCTTTAGAGCTGTTTACCTATTTATTTAAGTACCCTGACGGCTTGAAAAAATCCTTGTTACATATCTCTGAACAATCTAATAAGGCGTACAGAGAATGTAAGCACCTGGATAATCTTATAAAAAGATGGTCTCTTGATCTGTATAAACGGGTTATAAGGCTAAAGTTACCTTCTGCAGCTGATTTTCCTAAGAGGAGTCGGTACAATAAAACAGTGTTCACAATACTTGAGCAAGCTAAAAGCCTAAGCTTTGAAACAGTATTTACTAGAGTTAATAATTTAGTCCAAGGGCTCTATTATAGATACTTGGCTGTTGGTTCTAGAAAGGAAATCCCTAGTGGGTACTTTAAGTACTTACCTATATTGTACAATGCTATATTAACCAAAGAAATTTCTATAGATACATGGAATTCCTATTCCGCAAAGCTAGATACCATAACTGTTAGCGCCACTAAAGACCAGCTATTGGAGTACATTGCTATTACGGCAGCAGATACTAAGTTACCAGTTTTTAAGTCTGCTATAGAAGGTTCGTATGGTAGCAGCAGCTTTAAGGTGATTCTAAATAAGTATAAAGAGGTACTAGATTATTTTAAACCTGGGGATATGTATATAATTACATCTGATGAGTTTAAGCTAGATCTTTATGATGTAACTTTACAAAGTCTAGAGAGGTTTATTCAGGGAGTACTAAGAGAGGATGCTACCTACTCCCAAGTACGTATAAGAGGATTGAGCTATCTAAGCCAGCTTACAGATAGCTATTTGGATTCTAACTCTCTAGATCCTATAAAAGTGGGTAGTAATTTTCTTCACTTAATATACTATAAAGAGTATAGATTAGATCAGCTATGTTTTACCTATAATAGCCTAGTTGAAAATGGAGATGTATTAATGCTCAGTGTTGTATATATACCTCTTCTAAAGAAAGTATTACCTGAGGTAATAACTATGCTTCATGGGTCTCTAAATAGTTCCTACTTTCCTATATGCTTATACAAGACCTATATTGTGGAGTATCTAGAACACTTGCTTACAGAGATCCTGGATCTAAATCTGGGCAATATGTAGTAAGTACCGCTAATGCAGCTGCCTCCTGCTTAGCAGCCTCGGATTTAGCGTCTTGCCTTTCTTTTAGCTCTGAAGTGCAAGACTCACTAGCTAACTCAGAGGTAGTTACTTCGCCGGAAATCCTTTGATAGGCTTGAGTAGATTGGCTATATGCTCTTATTATTTGAGCTAGTAAAGTCATGCCTGTACTATCAGTGCCACTATCTAGTATCTCAGTAATCCAAGTACCATCGAAAACTAGGTCCCCTTCCGCAGTAACGGTCTCTAGATAATCTTTTAAGCCTGCTAGGTCTGGATTAGCTGTTTCTGCTTCGTAGCCTACAATAACATCTAGCAGGGTTTTCTTGTACCTAGTACCCACAGCATTAACTAAGCCATTCATAGCAGTTACATATTCATAAAAAGTTTTTATATCTTCTAGGCACTTTTTTTTAGCTTCTAAAATAAGCTCTTTAGTATCACATTCTAATTGTTTATCTTTTTGTAAATCTTCTGCAGCTATACGAGCATCTCTTGCAGAAATATAGGCAGTAGCATATTGGTCCTTTAGGTTTTGTAGCTCTATATTGTATGGGAAATAGTGGGTATCTGTACCCATAAAAGAGTTTTTAACCTTTAGGTAAGTATCTACTACATTGTTAATAGTATCTCTAACTACCTGTGCTGCGGTTACAGCTACGCTTAAGTTATCAAACTTTATAGAGTTTACATTACCCCTGTATTGGGTATTACCTGAGGCTATTGCCGTACTTCTAGAAATAGGAAGTAGGTCTAAGTCAGCTAAAGTAGCATAGTGATCAAAAGTATCTTGAGTAGCATCACTAGAATCCACTATGTTAGTTACAAACAGGTTAAGTAGATGTTCAGAATCCCCTACATCTCCCGAGTAGTTAGGGTTTTCTACTACTTTAGTTACTATCTCATAAACAATGCCTACTGCGGAAGTGCTGTCATACACACCCCTCCTAGTTTGTGTTACATAAATAGGTTTATCCGCGCTCATAATTCCTCCGTATTATTTCCATAGTTTGTAGGTCTGGTGATTGAAATAGATTTAGTTACTACCTCTGCCGTACCTAAGTCTGTTATAGTAACAGTAGCTTCTACTGGATCTCCTACAAAAGAATCTATGTGATCTAATCTATACAACAATGCTTTAGGTCTAGGGCTAATCTTATTTGAGCCCAGATAGGTAGCTGTAACTCCTGTAAAAGCTATGTTTACATCTCCTGAGCCTCCAGAGGATGTTATACTAATAATATCACCTTCAAAAGAGTCTAGAGAAACACTGGTAGAAGAATTTTCTTGCACAGTGCTTAGGTTTAATACTACAGCAAGTAAGGGTTGTATATCTGATTGACTATATGATCGGGTTAAAGATTTTAATATAGCTTTCAAACTTTCTTCCGCATTTTTTAGATCCGTATACCTGTAATAGTAGTTGGTAAAGCTGTTAGACCTGTAGCTAACCCATCCAGCAGTATCTCTGGCAGTTACCTCCGAATCTGTAACGTATTTAGATATTTCAGAATCTAGTAAGACCCGTATAAAGTTAATATTAGAACTATCTACATGCTCTAAAGTCTGCTCAGCATCTAAGAAGCATTCCATCAGAAATGGTTTGCTAGAAACTCCATTAGAACTATCAATAGTTACCTCAAGTCTCCAGTAGTAGTCAGCGGGCTGACCTTCTGCGGATACATCTGCGTGTTCAATATTAGTAGTAATACTGTAAGCCCTACTCATCTAGTTCTCCTTGTAGTGTAATAGTTTCTTCAATATCTATAAGCTCTAAGGCACCTTTTTTTACATCATCTAGTAGACTTTGTACTGCTTTAGGCACCCCTTCTCTGTAAGTTCTAATGGCCTCTAAGCTAGTTGTTTTTAAGGTGACTTTGTTTGTAAGATACTCCCGCAAAGTAGTAACTCCTGAAGTACCCAGATTAGCTAGGTCTACTAAAGAAGCTACTCTGCTATATTCGTACTTAGCGGCTAGGTTATCTACTCTTCTAATAACAAATATATGATTGGTTACTCCTACTGGATTTATAGCTTCAAATGTAATACCGTACAAATTCTTAGTAGGATCTGCTATAAAGGTCTTAATAAAAATATCTAAAGATACAGGATCACTCATGGACTCATACTTTCTAGGCATTGACCCAAGTGCTACTAGCACTGGAGTCAGTTTGATCGGCTCTAATAGCCATGAAGTTCTTAATATAAAACCCAGAACTCTAAAAGGCTGTCTAAGGTTACAGTATATCCACCAAGAGTTAAAGGATTTTATAGACAATAAATTAGTATATATGGGAGTAATAGAGGCACCTTCTTACGGCTCTGTACACAAAGAATTTATACTAGGAGAAGTGTTGGGCGTAATTAAACTTACCTTAATACAAAAGGATATATTTAGCCTATCTATTCCGCCTACTCAGATTAAAAAGTTCTTAACTAGCAAGGGTCACGCTGGTAAAGACTTGATGATACAAAAAGCCCAGGAGTTTGGATGCCCTAGTTCTCAAGAAGATATTTGCGATAGCTGGGCTGCAGCCTTACTGTGTAAAGGTATATTGCTTACTAGTCCTATAACTACTAGACCTGCTCTTGAGACTATAAAGTCTATAAAAACTAAATATAAAACAGACTTAGTAAAATTACTTAACAAAAAAACTTAGCTCTACATGTACTGTACCTGAGATAATTCCATCATTAGAGTCTCTAGGCACTAAGCTGAGAACGCAGGTAGAAGTATTTAAAGGTACTTGAGAAGCGTTAAGTACTTGGTAAGAATTAGTGTCTGCAGCCTCAGGGGTAAACGAGTATGTACTAAACTCTTCAAATAACCCAACAAGGTTCTTAATATTGGTAGAACTTAGAGTACTAGATCCTCCTCCTGTCCGATTCAATATAGTAGTGCAAGTAACATCTATTAAAGTGCTGTTACCTAAAGTAAGGGTATTTACTACCTCTATTGTACCTCCAGTAAACACTACCTCTCGCCCTAAAGATAAAGCTGCTATAATTTCTTGGAACGCGGAAGTTTTTGATAAGTTGCAAATAATTGAGCCGTTAGATGCTGTGAATAATCCTTGAACTACTCGCTTTCCTGGTAAAGTGTTCACACCTTTAGGTAATAATAAGTTGAATACTAGGGATTTAGTTCCTGGGGTAGTAGATTGATCTAAGAACTCAATAGGGGCTCCATAAAAATTAGCCAACCCAACTGTATCCTCTGCTGCAGTATTACCATCTTGTACTATATCTCGAATGAGAGAAAAGCTTTTATCCCCTACTAGGAGCTCTGTTTCTAGTAACCTGATTAGAGGTATGTACATAAAGTCAGGGTCTAAAAGTTTAGGAGTGACTTTAAAGCCAGTGTTACCGTCTATAATAGTGTTAGTTTCTGTTATACTATTATCTGCATTAATATTTAACAAAAACTGCAAAGAGGTAGCTGGTTGCTTATCGTTTTCTGTATATATAGCACAAGTGTCAGGAGTAACCTCTAACACTAAATTATTGAGACTATCGTTATATACTTTGCTTATTAAGCAATCTGCTCCCTGTACACCTGAAACCCTTAAAGTGCCTATATTGCTATTATCATCCACTATAGATAGATTATTGTTAGCATCTAAACTGGCTGTTATATTATAACCGGAATACCCATCTGCACCATTTAGGTGGTTTATGAATTCCTGAGCAGTTATTGCTGGATTAAATACAAGCGTTATCAACGATCTTTCAGGTAGTTTTACTAGATCAGCTTCATCAATGGAGATATTAGGGTTAAGTACAAAGTTATTAGATATACTAGCAGCTTTACTTAGTTGACTAGCAGTCTCTGCGTAACTACCTGAATCATTCCCATCAAATTTTTTAGTTCGGTATTTTAAATATACACCGTCACCTGTAACATGTAGATGATTGCTTTCTACTTGGTTATTTGCACTACTGCTAAAAAAATCTGATATAGCAGTGCCATCTATGATAAATCTACTGCCAGGCACACTTTTAGCGTACACACTTAAAACACAGTTGTCTAGATCAACACTATAAAATCTTAAGTTAGTGCTAGGATTTAAACCGTCTGATTTTAGTTCAGAATTTATAGTAAGATTAGGTACTGCATTAGTGTCTAACGTAGGTGTAAGCCTAACTAGAGAGTCAGTGCCATGCTGTAGTAAGTAGTCCTCATATTGAGTGTTACGGAGGACTTCATCTGTGCGGGTTTCTAAATCTACTGAAGGTACATTTAACACGTCTGCAGAGATTGCTTGACCGTTCTGAATCTTAGTTACGTCAATATAATTTATAGGCATTTATTATACTCCTAGTTAGTTGGTTCTTGCATAGCTACAGTCCAGGTATAAACTATAGTGCTTCCTGTGCTAGCCTGAACTGCTGTATGAGATTGGTGCGCGAACATTAAAGGTGTATTGATGTCGTAGTTAGCATTTGTAGGATCTAGTACAGAACCTGAAGCATCTATATTATTTCCTGTAGTATATAGAGCAGCTTCTACATAATTGTGAGCTGCCGTATCTTGCGTTACTTGAAACTGACATACAAACTTAACACTGTATTCTTGTATGGTTATTGATGTTATAGGTAACTTTACAATTCTATTAGCAGCAGAACTAAGGGAATAGTCTGAGGAGCTTACTACTATTTGAGGATCTGCCTCGCCATCTTCGTAGTACCCAAAATGCATATATCCCACAGAATTATAGGAAGAAGGCCCGGACGCCCAGGCATAAACATCAGGCCTAGCATTATCTTGCTTGTCAAATACAGTGCTATTTGCAACTAGGCTAGGCGTTAGTAGTTGGCTTAGAATAATCTTGGGCGACTCTTTTACTAAGGTATTTTTTTTATCCACTAAAATAACCCTAGTGCCATCCTCTATCTTTTCTACTCTTACATGCCCTGTAAGGCCTGGAATGTTAGTATACATGTATTACTCTCCTAAGTATTATGGTATAACGCTAATCTCTAATGTTTGGTGTACAGTATTAGCAGTATGAGGATAGATGAAGGTATAATCAGGATATGAATTGCCTATCACCATTCTTATGTTACTAGCCTCTGTTTGTGAAATTACATTAGTTACATAGCCACTTGCAATATTTTTATTAACACCGTCGTGAACTAGGTTATTAGGTATTACAGTGTAGTCTAGATTATTAGGTAAGTTTCCTTGTATACTAGCTAACACATATTGATTATATACTGCTATCACGGTAAATTCACTTCCATAAAGAGTAAAAGTGTCAGTAACTTGTATACCATGATTTAAATCTACCATTTCTACGAAAACTAAAATATTTTCAGATCCTATACCCTCATTTCCAACAGTCAATAAACCCTCTTCGAATATAGTAGGGTTAGGCTTAACTACTATATCCAAAGCATCTGTGCCTTCTTTTATAAAATCTACTACTTCAAAAGAGTTAGTAGTTAATACCATCTTATCCGCATTTAAAAGATTTTGAGTAGTATCAATAACTTGCTGTATACTAGAAGTTATAGAGATATTGGCTACACTAGAGTAGTTTAAATAAGCTGTTTTATTTCTTAAAAAATCCCTGTATAGCTTGTACCCTGTTTCTAGGGTAGTAGTGTTACTAGAATCTAGTTCTCCTTGGGTAGGTATTGTAAGGGAATAGTCTCCAACTCTATGTACTGGCATACTACCAATTACTCTATCCCAGCTAGTCGTAGTTACTGTACGCCTTCTGCCAACAGGGGTTTTCCATACCGTATAAGGGATCATCTGCCCTTCAGTATACCACCAATCTACATCTGTATTTATATCTTCCGCTTTAAAATAGCTATTTATATAGGTTCCTCCCGAATAGGAAGCTGTATCTATGCCTAAATCACTATAGTCCTGTGCAGGTACTGGGATATAAACATCAGACTCTAGATACACCCTTAAAGAAACTCCTTCTGCTATAGGAGCCTCTGCCTTGTACACAAAAGAAGAATCCTCTACTGCTAAGAATATAGTGCCTACAAGAGTATCTTGGGTAGTTTTGATATCTATGCTTCCCTTTAATACTAAATACCTATGTATAGCTACATAGCTACTTTCACACCTAAATACTCTGCACTGATCCTTGGTAATGTTACCCATAAAGGTTATATATTTAGGTACGTTATATATAACAGATCTTGTAAATTGGGATTTAGGGTCTACAGTGTAAAAATCTATGTTTGTTCTTAATAGTTTGCTAACTAAATTAAGTTCTAGGATAGGATCTTCCGAAGAGGAGAATTTTAATACTGAGCTATTAAATAATATGTTACCTAAAGATCTTAGTGATTCTATAGTTAAACCTCTAAGCTTTATTTTTCTTAAGATGTCTAGATAATTTCTGTATCTTTCAGAACTTCTAATGACTGCCTGCTTATTATTAGCCAGCCATCCAAACTTGTTGTAAAGTTCATATTCATCTACCGTACAACCTAATCCCCATAAGTTTATAAGAGTGGCATTTACTAGGTACAGATCTAATTTAACTGGAACCGTAGAGGTTAGCTCTTCTATAGTAAAGGTAGTATTGTCAAAGTCTTTTACTATACTAATCTGTGGTTGTAAGTAGATTTCTAGGTATTCCTCTGTATCTATAGTAGTAATAATAGAAGTTCTGTAACTGGCTTCTGATGTTGCTAAGTTTATGATCTGTGTGGTTTTTAATAAATCTAACTCTACTTGAGAAATACTATTCTTAGGTACTTTTATTAGGTTAGGAGTATTCTCAACTCCTAAATTATCTAGCTTAGGCCAGTCTTCATCTAGTAAGGGATCTACTCCTTTAAATACTAGATAGTGTGTATGCAAGTTAGTATCTAGTTCTTTTCCTGCTCTTTTAAATAAGGCTCTTACCTCTATAGAATCTGTTCTTAGTATTTCAAAATCTTTTTGTTTTTCTAAGTACTTATCTTTTAATACCGGGCTTGGATATAATCTATAGCAATCCTCTGCAAAGCCTTCAGCTATAATGAGGCCATACATTTTTATGGCTAGAGAATTATCTTGGCTGTTTACTATCTCTACAGAAGCATTTACATCTACCTGCAGCATTCCCCAAGGCTTATGCCGGGTTAAAGGAACATAATCTAAAGATAGATTAGCTGAGTGGCTTAGCACACTCTCTAAAGAGAAAGATAGCTCTGTACCTATAAAAGAGTATAAGGCTTTTAGTATGTCAGTATCCTTAAAATAGGTCTTCCATACGTCAGGCAATGCATCTAAAAATAACTTTGAATTAAACATCCTGAATTACCTGAACACTTATATCTTGGGGATAAATAACGTAATTAAGCGTGCGATTAGAAATCTGCTGGCTTTCAATATTAGTAGCGCTAAATATATCTGGCTGTAGCTGATAGCTAGTGTTTATTATTTCTAATTTAGTTGTAGATTGGTACGGTAGGTCTCTGCCGTCAGGTAAGTACAGAATATATTTCAGGCCGTCTACAAAGGTTATGTTACTAGCTACGCCTCCTAGGAATATGCTAAGAGGTGATAGTATGTCTATATGACTAATAGCTCGGGTTTCAGTCCAGTTATTTATAGTATCCTGTATAACCGTTCGAATATTTGCAACGCTTATAGAGTTAGCATCAAATCCCTGTACTACCTCTATCTGCAAGTCAGGCACTAAAATCTGAACTACATTGCTAGATATTGCTAAGGTATCACCGCCTAATGTATTGTACTGAGAAGAGTTTATTAAGGCCTGCACAATTTCTAGGTTATTGTCTACAGCAGCATCCATAAGGCAGTTATTAGCTTCTCCCGTTGCATATTCTATTTGGTATTTATCAGCAGCTGCTACACCGTATTTTAAAGTATTTGTAGCGTCTACTAGCGATATCTTTATAGAATCAGAAGGCAAGGCTTCTCCTATGTTTACTAGAGAGCCTGTGATAGTTGTCACATAATTACTATCTACTGATCTAACTACTCTGTAAACTTGAGTAGTTGAATACTCAAAGTCACTGATAAAACTAAGATAAGTGCCCAGTCTGCTAACTCTTCTAGCATATTGAAAAGCAATGTTAGGTACATAAGTATTAGTTATACTGTTACTACTGGTTTCTTGCTCAGAACTTAGCACTACATTGACCATTCCTAAGCTGTGAAATTCCTCTCCAGATACAGAGGTAGGAACTATGTCTCTTTTCATCTCGGAATCAGAGGCTCCTATACCTAATACTGATTTTAGGTTTGGGATATTCTCTTCTAATATAGTTGCCTGTATAGCATTCTTGGTATGGAATCCCCTGGAAGTTAAGGCTAGCTCCATCCTGGTTCTTATATCTCTATTTAAAAACTCGTTAGGGTCAAAGGTAATAAAATCTTTTTGGTTTGTTACGCTAACTAGCCCGGTAAGAGATACGCTGCTGGTAAAGGTACCTGATACAATGGTTTCTTGGTTAGTGTCATTAGTACTTTCACTGAACAGTTGGAAATCGTAATAGGTTACAGCATCTATAATAGTCTCTAAGTAGTCATCTGTATTTACTGTTATATCTACCTCAGTATCTACAGGCTTAACTGTAAATACATTATCACCTCTTACAAAGAGTATTTCGGCAGGAATAGTTCTAGGTACATTAGAGGTAAATCTAAGAGTTAGTATGCCCTTAGCAGGTATCGCAGTTCTATTGAATATCAAAAAATTAGAAGCTAAGTCCTCTAACATTGACTGGCTATCAATGCTATCAGACTCTGCTATTTTATTTAAGGATAGTCGGGTACGTAGGTCCTCGGCTTCCGTAGTTATTAAAGTAGCTGTATAGGCTAATGCTCTTATGAGTATGTCATTTAGATTAGAGCCTTCTTGCACATTTAAAGAAGGAAATTCTGTTTGTATAGAGGCTCTAAGTCCTGCCTCCATTCTTAGAATATCCGCTGCTTTTATATTTCTAGAATTAAACATGCTAACCTCTAACTTAAATTAAAAACTCTAGTGTAAGAGGGTTTCCTTCTGCTGTAATAATAGAAAACTTTACATGCATACTCGAAGGATCTAGTAACTCTACACTAGCTAATTCTAAGGTGTCTAAGGTGTTAAGCGTAGAGGTTAAGTCCCTTTCTTGAATAGATTTTACCTGAGACTCTGCATCTAAGAATATAAGCGCTAAATCCTCTGTTATGGTGGAGGGATTATACCCATGTTTAATAAGTGCTTGTAAATTAGTACCTTCGTTGGGTTTGGTAGGTACAGACCCCTTACTGGTTAGTAGTATCTTTACTACCATATTTACTAACCCTGTTTCACTACTAGAGGAAAACGTTAAGTCTAGGTTATCTTCTGTAGCAAATAGAAGCTTAGTAGCTGCATATGTTGTGGAATTATCAGTGGAATATACATCGTCAGCTACTGGGTAAAAAGGTAGGTCTATCATTAGGCTACTCCTCTCTAGTTACTATATCTACTATATGCGCTACATATTCCTGTTGCTGCAGCATATTTGATTCTAAATCGTGGTATGTTATAACTTCTATCAAATCTATATCCTTAACAAAGGCGGCTGCCTCTCTTTTTAAGCTCAATAGGGTATAGTATAGAGTGGTTAGTATACGGGTTTTATTGGCAGTTATATCCTCTTTAGATATTCTAGTGGCAAGTTCTTCTATAAACACTTCGCACTTACCTACTAGGTTAACTATGTCCCCTAGATCTGGTAGGCTATCTCGCATTCTACCCGTGCTAGAGCCTAAGCTGAAAGCAGCTTCCAGCTCTATCAAGCTACCAGCCGCTGCAGCTAAATCCCCTAGTTCCATATTTATAAGCTGCTCTTTTAAAGCCTGTTTGTCTAAAGGGTCACTCATCTAAAACCTCTAGCAGCTTCCACCATTTTTCTAATACGCCTTTTACTATGACTTATTTGTCCCTGTGTCATCTTTGTTTTTTTCATTAGCTGTTGAGCACTTAGAATAGGTTTACCTCCATATCCTGTAGTATACTCAAACACAGCTTTATCTTGATCTACTAAGTCGTTGTATACAAAATCTACAAATACTTTTTCAGCATCATACTTTTCAAACCCAGGTGGCTGCGGCTGAGAGGTACTATACCCAGATCTAAGCTGACCTTCATATCTATTTACCTCTCTAGGAGACCAAGCTAAGTCTTCTGCTATCTCTTGGGTGGTAGGTTCTCTACCTAGCTGCTCTTCTAATGAGTTTTTAGAGCCTAAAAACGTGTTTAGCTTTAGTACCTGATGCTCAGGTAATCTAGCTGGGTTATTGTGCGTATAGATAATACGGCTAAGACCTTTTAGATTATTAGTTAGGTGCGTACTTAGTCGGGCTTTATCTGGATTAAAGTTTTTAAAAGCATTGAGGCTTAGCTTCTTAGCTTCTAGGTTTAACACTGGCCTTGCAACGGGGCCCGTAGCCCATCGGCTAACTTCTTTTTGAATAATAGGGTCAACTCTTTTAAAGAGTACTCCTAGATCCTCTCGGGCTCCCGTGCTATTCCATTTTTTCCAAGCTTCTATGTCTTCTTGGTATCTGTTCATAGGTTGCCTCCTGCTTTTATTATATCACTATATAATAACAATAGTTCTTGGGTATTCCCTGCTAAGTCAGGTAAATCCTGTACAGTTGCTGTCTGCCCTGATTCTAGCACTGCAAACACCCTTTCTATAATATTAAATTCATTATCCCCTGTACGGTACCTTAATTCTAAGTTAGTCTGGGGAGAGTTCTCCTCATCTCCAGGCCTAGTTAAATCTACTTTAGCTCCGGGCTCTACGCCAGGGCCGGATACAAACTCTCTAATTATTTTATAGTGCCTAGCAGCTTTAGTTTCATAATCTAAGTACTGTACGCCTGCTCTAGTACCTCTACCTCTACCACCGCTGACCCTAGAGTCGGGGTTTATAAAATCAGGGGCTGCTTTGTAAAAATCTATATATTCTTCTAAAGAACATATAGGTCTACGTACTAACTCCATAGCTAAAGATAAGTTTTCAAATACTTTAGCTAACTCAGGACTACGTATAAGAAATCCTCTTATAAGTCTATTGTATACATCTATTTTTTGAGTATTACTTAAAGGAGGTCTATCCGAGCCTATTAGCTTACTTAAGGCCTCTATATTATCTTTATCCTCTACGTCTTTTAGTGACACATATTTAGGCCAGTTAAGAATATGGTTGGCTCTAGAAACACCTGCTTGATTTTCCTGCAGATCCGCCTCTAGTTTTTTTAATTTTTCTTTTAGCTCTTCTTCTTTGTAAGGATCAAACTCTTCGGAATCTTCTAATTCCTGTATATCCTGCCTTACTTTAAGTACTTCTACTCTAGCCTTAGCCACCTTTTTAAGTGCCTCTGTATTGTCTTTAAGCTGCTGAAATTCAATGCTATCTTGGTAGAAAAGTTCGCCAAAGTAATAATTAGCTACTTCAGAATTTTGAAGTACCTCTCTAACTTCTGTTAGGGGTTCCAAGGGATGCATTATGCTTTGTGTACCTTGGTTGGCTATTCCTACTAACATGTCCTGTAATCTACGAGTGTTGCTTAACATTACAGTAGTTACAGCAGAACCTTGGCTAAGAGTATGTGTAACACTTGCAACATGGCCTACCATATGACAGTTACTATCATGGGAATCAAAAAGCACAGAGCTAAATCCAACCACCATATTGGGATTAAATACTAGGTTAGCTGTTATATTAGCATTAGCAGTTCTTGAGTTTATGTAATCTATTTGAGCCTGCTTTACGTATAAAGCATAACTAGAGTCGCCTTTGCTATTAGCTTTTAGTATAGCTTCCTCTATCATATTAACCTGATCTCCAGGAATAGAGTTATCGCTAAGTATCTGTACATCTTCTTTAGATCTAGGTATAGCGGCATTTATCCTGCGACTGTTTTCTAGGGTTTTTATTTGGTAAAGCAATGGGTTTATTTCTGTGAATAAAGGCTTAGGTCCTCTATAGTATTCTTCTGGAAACACCAAAACTTCTAGTGAAGACGAACTTGAGTTGCTAGCGTCTTGTGCATGCCTAGTTATTTTTGCAGGGTAGCCCACAAAGCTCCCTGAGTCTGCATAGCCTTTTTTAGATGACTTAGTGTTTAGTTTATTACCCTGAGATCTTTTATTATAATACAACCTTGTGGGTATAGCGTCATATTGATAGGCAACTGACCAGCCTCTAGTCATACAGGGAAATATAGCATTAAACATAGGCGGAATGCTGTAATAGGATAGCGGCTTTGTTATATGTTGAGCTATTCTGTTTTTAGATGACTTACCATTAAACACTCCACTAGGTAGTCCATTGTCATCACACTCATATATAGGCGGGCATACTATATCTAAAGTCTCGTAATTCATCATACTAAATATATTTCTTAGTAACGTACCTGTAGCTCCTGCCTGACCAAACTTACTTCCTGTCTGCCTAGTAACTGCTCTAATATATTTTCTGCCTCTAGAAGTTCTGAGTAGAGGGAATACTCCGCTAGGTAGTTTAGAAGTATCCTCTCCTGAAAAGCCTTCTAGTACGGGGCTGGCTACTATATGCTGCTCTAACTTAGTTAAATTAAAATATCTAGAAAAGAAGCCAGTGTTAGCTACTTGCCTAGTTTCAGCGTTTCTTTTACCCAGGAAATCTTCTGTAGACTTCTGTATAAATAAGCCATCTACTTCCTGTAATAAACCTTTTAGATCATCTAAGCCACTAGCTATGCCTAGTTTGCCTAGTAAACCTCTTCTATCCCTAGTATCTTCTTCTCCCTCAGTAGTTAGCTCTATTAATTTTCTAACCTCACCTTTATAGTAGTCTATTATTCTTTGCTCTCCATCAGAACCATACACCCGCTGCATCCTTTTAAATTCAGCGTCTCTACGTTGTTTTGTGGCAGAAGCTAACTTATCTACAAACTTAGTGCGTCCTTTAGCTGAAGATCTTTTACTAATGTCTCTATCTAAGAATCTTCCTGCAGTAGCTAAGAAGATATTACCAATAAAATCAAACGGACGAGTTATGTAGGTTTTATTATCCAATCCCTTAGTAAATAATCTTCTAGGGTACCTACCTCTAAAAGTTATTTGATTAGGTGCCAGTTTATCAGGCTTACCTATTTTACCACCACCCTTACCCCCTAAAAACTCTAAGTATAGAGAATCAAACACAGATATATTAGATAAGCAGAAAGCAGATATCTCTCTAGATATAGCATTAGCCGAATAACTCATACCTGCTAAGTAGCCTTCGAACATTAGACGCCAAGACAGCTCTCCCGTAGTTGAATTAGAATCTAAATAAAAAATAGCTACTTGCAACTTGTCGTTCTTACCCACTCCTAAAAGCATTGGATGTGCAGGCATTGCTATATTGGCTGAGGAATTAGAGCCTACTGTGCTAGTAACTGAAACTTGTGTTACAGGAACTAGTACTCCTGCTATATAAACCTTGTAATCTACCCTAATATTTAAATTGGCCATTAGCTGCTAACCTTAAAGCTATAAGTAATGTAACTACTATGTCTAACATTTTATGTTGTACTAAACTAGAATCTATATGTTGAGGTAATGTTTTTAAAATGTCTATATTAAGTTCCCTGGTGTGCATAATATTAACCAACTTCTTTATCTGTAGTTGTGCACCGTCTATTCTATTTCTAATTTGCTCCTCAGATCTTAATCCATCTATATGGCTATTTATGTACCAATCTTTAGTAGGACCTACGTCTAGGGCATAATAAGTAACTAAGCTTTCTAAGCCAAGCATATACAAAAACTTTATAAATAGTCTAAATAGCTTTAACGCCTGAACTTCCTTAAGAAGTGACGTATTGTTATATGCAAATCTAGGTAAAAATACCTTTCCTATTTCTAGGTATAAATCTAAGAGTTTAGGGGCATTAGCTATTACCGCTTCTATGAACTCTACTTCTTGGTTACTCGCTAACCCATTGTTCTTTAATGTTTCTAGAAGGTTAGGCTCTGCTAATAGATTGCTACTATATAAAAAACTAACAGGTGCATATAGGTATATGTTTTCTACTACAAAATACTCTCTAGGTATATTGTCTACAGTTACAGTGATATTACTACCCGAAGGCCACTCAGGGTCTGGATGTATCTCTAAGCTACTTGAGTGGGAATAGTATTCTGAATAGTACAAGCTGTCCTCTAATAACTCTATATTAGGCTTTTCAAAATTACTGGTAATATCAATACTAAAGGCTGCAGAAGAGGCATTAGGTATTTTTATAGCTTCAAATCTATTTATAGGCTTCATGATTTCTCCTGATTGTCTTGGAAGTATATTGAATTATTTTTTTTGTTTTTATCTGCGTCTTTAGCTACAGTAGCCAACCTTCTTTCCTCTTGTAACTTTTCTACAGCTGCTTGAGAATTTCTTACTTCATCAGTTAAGTCTTTACTGACACTTGCTTGTGGAATAGTTACCTCAGCGGCTGTATTTCCTTTGGCATCATTATTTAAGTTATAGCCTATTAAAGTTTTATCCTTATTATGATGAGATTTTATATTCTGGTTGTGGCGTAGAGTAATACCTTCTGGTTCCTTAGCTTGAAGACTTACTAGTATCTCCGCCCCTACGGATTCTTTTACTTTAGAATCCTTTACGAAATTATTGTACTCTTGAATTGCACTGTTTAATTCAGTGTTTTTATCCGTTATATCTTTCTGGTGCTTTTTTAACTGTTTATCAGTCATCCCTGCTACTGGTTTGACAGTAAGTGTGTTTAAATCCCTTTTTAGCTCTTCTATATTAGCATTAGCCGCATCTACCGTTTCTATAGTGCTACATTTTGCGGCATCTGATAGAGCGTTACTTTGAGTTACATTTGCTTGTTGTGTATTTGTACTTGCTGTAGTATTTCGCTTTACACCTCCACAGCCGTCAGCCCTTCTTCGTTTGCCTTTGCCTCTTTTTGGTGCAGGAGGAGCGCTAACAAAAGCAGTGTTTACCTTTTTTATTACTCCGTCTATATTGTCTTTATTAAGAACAGAATAATCGGAGTTTAGAAGTTTTGCGGCTTGTTCTAGGTTTCCATTTAGTTTAGCTAGGTAGTTTTCGTATAGCTTCTTAGAGCCTCCAAAAATATCAGAGCGGCTTACAAGCATAGTAAAATTAAAGCTAGAATATAAATCACTATTACTATTAACCTGCTGACTAAAGCTAGTTAGCCACCCAGATACTACTCTATTATCATAGCTAACCTGCACTATACTAAAATTTCTAGCAGAAGCAGTGCCTCTTAGATATTCGTTGTATAACTCTTCAAAAGCATCGCGCCATTTATCTTGCTCAGTGTTTAAAAGTATGCCTTGAAACGAGTATTGCCTAGGCTGAGCGCCAAAAAAATAGCTAGCAAAAGTATCTCCAGGTAAGGGTATTATTTCTACTTTTTCAGAATGCGTCTCAGTTACTCCTGTTAGTATAAATCCAACAAAAGAATTATTAAATATATTCTTACCGTTAGGGGCTTTATTTATAGTAGATACCATACGTATCTGCGCTACATTTATATCAGCATCTTTTAAAGTATCTTGTGATATTAGAGGCCTAAGTCTTTTATCTTTTAAATCTTTAAACTTAAGCAGGTTTTTTTGTTGCGTACCTGTTTCTACGGTTTTTTCCATAGCAATGCCCCTATGGGTCATTACTTCTTTCTCATTATAGACACCTAGATAGACAGACATATTCTTACTCCTCTATATTGTAGTAACCCTGCTCAGATACTTGAGATATTATTACCGTGTTCTTATCTACTATAGCTTGGGCTATTTTATATACAGGAAAGTTATCATGTATATATTCTACTCCCTGCTTATGCGCAGACATCATTTCCATTAATCTATTGCTAAGTAAACTAGTAGGAGTTACTAGCTGGTACCGTATATTAGTAGGTGTGTTTCTAGACGCCATTGTATTATCCTTACTCTTTTGATTTAGCTTTAGAGCTAGAACTGTTAATCTTTATTTCCACAGGACTAGTAGCAGCCTGGGTAGCTATGGCACCAAGATGCTTATTAAAGGTTTCTAGACCAAGACTTATCTGTCCTAATATCTCGGGTAAAGGCTTTGAGCCTTTGCCTTTTATTATATCTTTATTACCAGTATCTACTATAGCTTTAGTCAGCTTTTCTAATAGCTTATCTTGAGCCTGATTTTGGTCCATGGTTCCTGCCTGTACCTTAGCCTGCAAAGATAAATAATCTGTTTGCAAAGCTGCAAAGGACTTAGAGTCTTTTAATGTTCCATAGGCTTTTTGCTTCTCTTCATCTGTACCTGCCATATAATCAATAACCTCACTTAGGTTAGAGAAGCCTCCTTCTCGTGCAAATAGTTGTCTTTCTCCTACATCTCTTCCTAGATTTTCTGACATATTTTCAAAGGCTTGTGTTTGGCGCTTACGTAACACTTCATCCTTATTCATTATATTTCCTGAGGCATCAAACCGATAGCCCTTACTCTCTAGGTTTTTTAGAAGTTTTTTCCTCTGTTTTTGTTTTTTATCTAAATCAAAGCCGATTTTTAAGTTCCCTAAGCCACCTTCACCTCCAAATAATTGGTCTGTCATAGTTTTTATTTCAGAGCTGTACTTATCGTACTCAGCTAACTCAGTATCCACTCGACTTGTAGCAACTGCAAACGCTTGAGTACCCATAACCCCTCTCTGTTCCTCTGTTAAAGGTTTTTCTTTGCCCATTAAATAAAGTAAGTCCTCCCTAAACCCAGTACCTGCTGCATAGCCTCCTAAGCCCGCACTAATAGACGCATCTAATTTTTTGAGCTGTTTTTGCACATACGCATCTGTAGAGCCTCTTAGGTCACTAGCTTTAACTCCTTCTTCAAATTTTATCTGCGCACCGGATAAATCTACTTCCCTAGCATCTTTACCTTTCCCAGAGCGTACTCTTGCGCCTTTCAAAGCTGCGATTACTCCTGCATATCTACCTGCTCTAGAGGTATTAACCCCTGCTTGATTTAGTATATACTGTAAACTCGAAGGAGCAGCACCGTCTTGTGGAAGCTTATGCCCTTGAGAACTCATGTACTGAACTAGCTTATTTAGGTCGTTTGTATTTATACCTGAGTTCTGTAAAGCAGCAGATAAGCCCTTAGAAGCTATAACAGAGCCTCCTATTTGCAGTTCATCTATTGCTGCACTACTAGATACTGTAGCTCTTAAGCTAGCTACTCCTTGTATTCCTTCAAGCATCTTAGAGTATCCTGCTCTTTCTTCTGCAGGCGCATGCTCTTGCATATATCTATAAGCTTCGGCTAATGCTTGTCTCGATTCTGGGCTATCCTCCACTAGATTGTTAAGTATGTGTTTGGGCAATACATGGTGAAAGTCTCCTGTTTTACTACTGCCTTTAGCTACCTCTTTTGATTTTGCCATTAAGTGATTTACTATAGTTTGATAGGCAGTTCTCTGTTTACTATTAGTGTAATCAAAGCTCCTATTAGTACCCATTATCCTAGACATTTTGGTAACGTTGTCCGTTATAGAAGCTTGGGCTTCGTAAAAACTACGCTCTTCCTGTTTGTTCAAAGTGTCAATACCTAACATTTCACCAATACCTTTAATGCTTCTATCTCCCTGGTAAACCTGCATTAATCTAGAGTATAAACCTGTACTCCCAAACTCCATCATTTCACCAGCCCCTGTTATTTTCCTGTATGTCTCTAAGTCAGTGCTCTCTAGCAAATCTTTATAACTTATACTGCTATTAGCAGCTAAGCCCCTTCTACCTCTACGAAGAATAGAAGCACTTAAGTTGTCAGTTGAATAATCTAGGTCATGAGCAAACATAGCAGTAGCCCCTCGGTTTACTCTATCGGAATACTCCGCCATACTATCTGCCAAGGCTTTACCGATACCTAAGCCATCTTCTACTACAAAGTTACCAAGGTCAGAAAAAGCTTTACCTACTGCTCTACCTGCTCTTGCAAAGCCAGAACTACTCTTAGCCATACCTGCATAACGAAGCATTTCTTCTTGATTGCTAATACGTCTTTGGCGTCTGTTCTCTGCAGAAACAGCTCCATAGTTCTGAGAGTAGTTTAAGAAGGCTTCTGCTTGGTTAGATTCTCCAAAGTAGGAGTGAGCTGCCATTCTCATACTTAGTCCAGTTTTCTTTCTTAGGTTAAGTATTTCTCTTCCTTGGACAGCCATTAGCTCTTCACTACTAAGCATATCGCCTAAGCCTTCTCTTAGTTCAGGCATAGAGAAGCGTAGCTGTTCTAGTACTGCATTTCTATCTGATTTAGAAAGTCCTTTACCTAAGCTCTTTCCTCTACTAATCAGGTCTTTAGTGGTTACATCGCCCCTTACGTATCTATCTAATAGCTCCCTGTCTAAACGAAGATTTCCTGCATCCGTAAGTTTAACAGCCCCCATTATCATTGCATCACTAAACCTAGATAGAGTTCCTGCCTGTCCTGCCATAAGTGATTGACCCAAGCCTTGTACTCCTCCAAAAGCCGCTAGTTGCCTTTGGCTAAGGTTTCCTGTCATGCTAAGGGCATTGGCTGCAGTATTAGTGTAAAACGCCGCATTCATACCTGCAGCAGCTCCAAAACCCATCTGCTGAAAAGTCATAGCGCCTTGACCACCTAACTGAGCTGCTTGATCCATACTCATGTTAGCGGCTCTAGCTGCTGCTACTAAGTTTTTACCTAAATTCATCCCTTTAAATTTAGCCGTACTTACGCCCATATCTTGAGTAAGTTTCTGTAGATGCATAGCATCTTGCATAGATATACCCTCACCTAGCATAACTATGTCTCTAGAAGCTTTTGCTAAATCTGTTACCTTTTTAGTAACTTCACTAATACTAGACATACCATTTAGCATACCTAGATTACTAGCCGATCCCATTATCTTGTTGAAGTCGTTAGATTTAAACCCAGCTCCTGCAGCACTCATACGCATTCTATCGCTAATATCCAAAGCTGCTTGATTGGTTAGTTGACCAGTCATAGGGTTGGTTAATCCATGCCCTAAGCGACTGCCTGCCATAACAGAACGCATGTTTTCTATTTCTTGCATCCTCTTATTGTAGCCTGAAATTACCGTGGAGCCTAGACCTGCAGCGGCTAACCCTAAAGGTCCTCCTATCATACCTAAGGCGGAGTTGGACGAGAACAAGGCACCTAGACCTGCTATACCTGTAGCAGCTGTAAGTCCTGTAGCTATCCCAGAACCTACGCCACTTAGGCTTCTCATATAGAGATCTCCTGCAGAGCCTTGGGTTCTTAGTATGCTTTGTCCTAGAGGTATGTTTTGGTAGTTAGTCATAGCCGTACTGGCCGACATCATATTTTGTAAACCACCAAAGAAAGTAGGTACTTGCTGCGCAGTTCTACCATTATCATGAGGCATCATGCCTCCTGAGTTATAAAAACTCCCCGCTAGCTGGGGATATGTGCCCTGAACTTGATTATACATCTGGTATCCTATCTAACTTTTTAAGCATTTCCTCTTGAGAAGTAGGAGCATTCTTAGCAGCTTGAACACTTTTTCCTATAAAATCATAGGAACCTGAGGAGTGCAATTCCATATTAAATAAGGTATCTAGATGTGAGGCTAATTTATCTACCAAACCTTTATCGTTTGATACTTGCGCAGCTATACCCAGAACATTGGAGTAGTGGTAATGCCAGCTACGCATGCGCTCTCTATGTACCATTTCTTCCATTATAAGACTTCTAGCACTACCTCTAGGAGGTAGTTTTATGCCCCATAATAGCAGTTGGGAACGAGCGCTGGCCCAGGGCTTACTTAAAAATTTTCGATAGCTCTAGAGTCGCAAGCTAATTGAACTCTTCTATCAAACTTCTCCAAAATCTGGGTTAAGGAAAAGAATACTTGGCTAGGTATGGTACTTAAAAAGTTATATCTCTCGCTAAATTCAGCTTCTATAATATCTCGGTTACCGTCGGTAGTAGGTGTAAAGTTAAACTCTTTGCCTCCAAACTTAGATATACTGGCAGCCAAGTTCATCCTAGCAATTAGATGAGATAGTGTACCGCTAGTCTCAGGCTTGAAGTCCTGAATAGCTTCTATTACTCTATCAGCGTCATAGGTATTTCTAGTTCTTACTCTTACTACTAACTTGCCCATCTTGTAGGTTTCTTCGTACATGCCTGTAGTTATAATAGTATCTAGAATCTCTGCTGCATCATTAAGAGTCATGTTTTCTAGGGCTACTTCTTCTTCCCATAAGGATCTTGGAGTTTGGGTTGTGTCCTCCATTTTATCCAGCATTTCTTGTAAGGCTACAGCTTCTTGATCTAGCTGAGTTACCTCGATGTTCTCGTCTAGCTCTATAGGTTGCTCTTTACTTTCTACTTGTTTATTGCCAATATTACTTAAGGAATTGCTGCGTTCATTAGCTACTACGCCAAACTTTTTCATAAGGAGATCTCCCATGGAATTAGATGATTTTTACGAGACTGAGCTAACCCCAGAACTCTGTATGCATGCTGATATAGATGAAACCCCCGATGGAGGCATCTGTAACTCTTGCATGTCTATTCTTTATAAACAAGAATTCCCTGATACACAAGAGATTAGTGATGATTTATTACCTAGGATGGATGATCTGGACGATGACTTTGATGTTACTCTTTAAAGGTGTTATCTAAAAAAGATCTAGCCCCTAGGGCGGCTATAGGGGCAGCTAATAGCCCTGCACTCCTAGCTCCGTAGGTACCAAAAGCTCTACGTAGATAGGGGCCCATATTTTCTAGTACAGTTTTAGTAGCTATTCTAGGGTTAGTCTTAGCCAAATCTTTTAAGGCTCTATAAGCTTTAACGCTGGCTATGCCTTCTTCAGCTAGTACGGGTACTTGGCTGGCAGCAACTAGCCCAGGCACTACCCATTTAGTAGGGTCATCAGAATCAAAGCTTCCTGCTAAGATAGCAGCTAAGGCAGCATTACGTTTAGTAGCGCTTTTACGGCTGGCTAACTCTATAATATCGTATAATTTACTTCCTCGTATTTTAGCCCCTGGATTAAGCATAGTAGCATGTCCAAGCTCATGTGCTAAAGCTATAGGGTTCTCTTTAGCTACATTTATATAGCCACCTGCTTTTCTAGCATCTTTTATTACTTTTAAGGGGTCTAGTTTTAATCCATCTACAGTGTTATATCCCCCAGAAGCCATCATTCTATCAAACTGTGCTCTACTAGGTAAGTATTCAGGGGCTACTTTAGCGAAGTAACTATTCCTACCTGCTAGTACGGGTAAGTCTTTTAGTTTCTTGTCTAGCATGTGTTTTTTAAGTATGCCTACTTCAGGTAGAGTTACCCCTGCATACTCAGCTTTAGCTAAAGCTTCTTCTATAGGAGCTATACTTTTAGAAAAGTAGTCAGAGGCTTTTTCCCCTGCTTTGAAGCTTAGGCCTGCTTTGGCAGCTAGCGCCGCAGCTATTAAGGGGCTACCATAGTTTGTTTGTTTTTCTTCACCAAAGTTAAACATAAATTAGGCTCCTACAGGTGCAGACATCATACTAGCTAAATACTGAGAGGTTAGTGGAGATTCCACGGGTATATCTTCAGGTTTCATTACAGGCGGCTGTAGGTAATCATTTGGTTTAAATTTCATAGGTTTAACTGGGGCCTGCATCTTTGCTACTTTGTTCATTAGTACCGGAGCTGCTAGGGGGCTTGACAAATAGCTGGCAGCTCCTTGCATAGGTTGTTGAACAGGGGCTTGAAAGTATTGCCCAGCTTCTGGATTTCCTGCACCTAAATACGCAGCGCCACCTACTCCTGCAGTGCCTGCAGCTACTCCCTTAGCTCCTCCAAAACCTGTGGTTTGTATCTGTCTTAAGGCTTGGTCTCTTATTTCGTCGGGTACAGTAAACGTAGATCCTACATCTTGGCCTAGATACTTTTGTCGGGCAGCCATTACCTGGTTGTTAAAGTCGTCTATAGTACCTTGTACATTACTAGAGTGATTATTTATTTCATTTCTGAGAGCTTTTAATTCTCGTATTTCCTGCTGTTTGCCTTGGGGTATACTCTGTTGCTTTTTCTTAGTTTTAATTAGTTTTTTTATTTTATCGTCTATATTATCTAAAGTTTTACTTAAACTATTCTCACCATTTTTACTGACGCTGTTATAGGCAGATTGTAAATTTTGTGAAGCACTAAACTCTGTTACACCTAAAGCCTTAAGTTCTTTATTACTAAAGTCTGCTACCCTAGATTCACCTTTTAGTACTTTGTTTATAGTAGCAGGACCTGAATCAGAGGCCTCTAACCCTTTAAGTTTCTGTACTACAGGACTATTTGCCTCAAAGTGTCTTTCTATTCTGCCTAAGTTATCTGCAGTAAAGTTTTTCTTAAGATCTAACTCTACGGCAGGCTTAGACTTAACACCTAGGGTTTCTAGTTTTTGTATAGACCTCTCGCTAAAGGATATTTTTCCTTTTCTAGATCCTTCTCCAAATATTCTACCAAAGGTTTTTACCCAATCCTTAGAGGCGCCTAAGGTGCTTACATCTACTGCTTTGCCTTGTAAAAGTTGAGACATGCTTTCAATGGCCCGCTCTACCTCTTTAGGGTTATTGCTTTTTAAGGCATCGTCTACCAAAGATAGTACCGCTGTTCCTTCAGGAGTTCCGTTTAAGCCTGCTTTGTTTATAGATGTTACTATATTAGAAGCATCTTGTCGGTTAGCTTCAGATAGGTTTTTATACTTTTTGCTATTACTAGACAAAGCTTTATTTATATTAGTAGTAATCTTATCAGATCTCTCAGCCAGCCCAACAGATACTTGCCCCTCCATGCGTCTTGTAAAGTTATTGCTTGCATCCATAAGTGCTTGTTTTTGTTTAGTTACTGCCGGGTTATTTAGAGCCTTACTTACTAATTGCTCAACCTCTGGCCCCATTTTTCCAGCTTCGGTTAATATTTGGTCTGAGGTTGCTTTGTTATTGGTTAAGAAATTTTGTACTAGTTTACGTGCCGGGTCGGAATATGCTTGACTACCGCTAATAGTGCCCATAGGCCCCCTTACCGTGGGTTGCGAAAGTACACTTTCATCTCCTACCTTCTGAGCCTTACTAAGCACTTTACCCAAACCACTATCCTTCATAACCTGACGAGCTTCAGTTCTTCCTGTTAGTAAGCTTCCTTTCTGTCTTCCAAAGACACCCGACATGGCTTCTGAGTAGCCTGCAGGTAATAAGTCATTGTTAGCTATAAAGTTACTTTCAGCAGGGGAAGTACCTTTAAGCCCTGCGCTTGCACCAGTATTAAAAACCCCCAGGTTACCAGATTCTGTGGAAACTCTCTCTGGTGCTGAGGTATTAAATCTAGTTGTTCTAAGTTCTCTAGCAGAGCCTGGAGCTTGCACAGGAGCACTCATAAAGTCTTTTCGGGCTTGGACAAAATTAGGAGCTCCTGTTGTAGCTCCTGTTGTAGCTCCTGTTGTAGCTCCTGTTGTAGCTCCTGTTGTAGCTCCTGTTGTAGCTCCTGTTGTAGCTCCTGTTGTAGCTCCTGTTGTAGCTCCTGTTGTGGCGGTTGGAGGCTTAGCTACTGGGGGTGACATTACTGATTGCGGAGCAGATCCCATACCTCCTCTCAGAGTTTGGGGTGCTTGTAATGAAGGCTTAGCTACTGGGGGTGACATTACTGATGGCTGAGCAGCAGCTGGAAGTCCTACTTGAGTTGAAGATGTTGAAGCTGGAGCTGGTGATTTAACTGGAGGCTTAAGTAGGCTTCTTCTTGGAGCCGTAGGAGCGCTTAGGGGATTGGACTGTGTATTAGGGCTGGAAACACCCTTTGTTTGATTAGTCCACCCTCTCCTATTCATCTCCTGTAACTCAGAGGATCTTGCACTTTCCCGTAACGCCTTAACTTCTGGGTTTTTGGATAGCTCCTGCAGCCTTCTCCTTTTACTTGGGTTTGACAGTATTTCTGGGTCTTTCAGTAAGGCGTCAAACTCTACTTTTAACTGGCTTGCAGAGGTAGCCGGTACTTGAGGCTTGGCTACTACTTGAGCTCCGGTTAATGATGGTAAGGGTGGAGCTTTTGAGGCAGCTGAAGGCTTAGCTACTACTGGAGCTGCGGTTAATGATTGCGGAGCTGCTGCGGCAGCTGAAGGCTTAGCTACTACTGGAGCTGCGGTTAATGATTGCGGAGCTGCTGCGGAACCTCTTACCATAGTATCTGTTCTAGCTACTGGAGCTTTGGTAACTGATGGCTGAGCAGCTGCTGGACCTCCTATCAGAGTTTTAGGTGATGTACCTACTACCACAGCATCCGTTCTAGATCTCACTGGAGCTGCAGTAACTGATGGCTGAGCAGCTGCTGGACCTCCTATCAGAGTTTGGGGTGCTGGTGCTGAAGCTGTTGATTTAACTGGAGCTTGGGTTGTTGGAGTTGTTTTTCTAACATACAACTTTCTAGTAGCTCCTTGGCTCGGGATTCCTTGTAAATCCCTTGCCATTAGATCCTGAACGGGCTGGCGTGTCTTGCGGAATCTGAACTTTCTATATACAGGCTTAATGTTTCTCTTTGGTAGATTCTCTATAGCCCTATTAGTATTGGGGGGATTATAGCGCGGATTAAGTACGCTTTGAGGAGATAAGAGCATATCCTCGAAAGCTGGACCTGATACAGTTTCTGAAGGTTGTATTTTAGGTAATGAAGCTTTAGGTGTGGTGGGTTTGCCAGTCCGCAAGGGGGTATTAAAATTTAAAGTATGTGGTTTAGGGAGTCTACTACTACGTGGAGTAAGCGTACGTACACGTTTAAATAAATTTCTTGCAACAGCAGTGCTTGCCAACTTCTCCAAACTTGGAGCATCTAAGATATACTCTGGCTTGGTTAAAAATACGGGTGCGGCTAGTTTTATAGAGTTATCTGAGTAGCTAGACTTTTTGTATAGCTGCTCTATTTCTCTACCTCTTTTTAGCTCCTTTACTACGTCTGCTAAGTACTGTCTAGATTTAGTATTCTTTAGGGGAGCTGCTAGAGCTGTTGTGGCACCTAAAATAGGATTTCCACTAGCCATTAAACCTATACCAGTATCTAGTAGGATATCCCCTCCTTTTTTAGGGCCTATGTATTTACCCAAACCTAGTCTATTTAGGGAAGCTCTAGTAAGTAAGCTGCCGCCTGCTAATCCTGCTACTGTTTTAGGTGTAGACGTCATGAAGCCTTTGCCTAATTTACCTACTACTTGAGGATCTAAAATCTTTGCTCCATGTTGCTTTATTATTGGAGCCATACTTAGCTCTGTACCTAAGCCTACTCCAGTGGTTAATCCTATCTTTTTATAGGCATCTAATAGTTTAGCCTCTGCTACTGCAGGAACATTACTGGCAACTAAGCTTGATGCTAACCCTGGTATTCCTCCAAAAATCCCTCCTACAATAGAAGAAAGAGCCTTAGCCCTTTTAGGGTGGTTTTTAGAGATAGTAGGTAGAAGTCTACGAGTAGTCTCGCCAGTTAAAGCTCCTAAGCCACTAGAAATAGCTAGGTTTTTTACTGGGATTTTACTAGCTACTAATCCTTCAGATAACCCAGAAAGTAGTTGTGGGTTGCTTATTTTGCCTGCTAATAAGGCTTCCATTATTCCTGCTGTTTTATCAAATACAGGTGCGCTTAGCATTTCTTTAGTAGCATTCATTGGGGCTCCACTATGTATCTTAATGTTACTCTTCTCTACCTAATTGTATTTATATTATATAGGAAGAGTAACTTTATTTACATAGTAGGTTTATCTTCTCTACCCATCAAAGCACCTAGTACAGTTAGGATATCTTTTTGAGCTGCATAAATCTTAGCTTCAGCCCAGCTAGGCATAGGATCGCAGCCGCAAGCTCTTTCTTCTAGCTCTTCTGCAATAGCCTTAATGCTTTTCAAGGCATGCAGTACCATTTTTCTATCATTATACTCAGGATCACTCATATCAGGCTTAGGCATAGAACCTAACATACTACCCATCATAGGAAACTTAGGCATGCTGCTAGTCATTAGAGACTTCATAAGCATCTTCATCGGGCCTCCTACCATGTCTGATACGGAGTCCATCGGCAATGATCCTTTGCTCTTAATTATTAGAGCCTTAGCGATAGGCTTAGATTTTTTTATTTTGATTTTCATAATTTATCCTCTTGTAGCTCTAGAAAAAGCAGTCTTAGTTAATTCTATAACTCCCCGCTTTGCCTTCAAAATTAGCTCGTCTATTTTATCTCTGGTAGCAGCTTCAAGTTCTTGGCTAAGTGCTAATAACTCTGAAATAGTGCTAAGAGGTAGCTCGTAACTGGATAGGTATTCCATAAACTCAGTTTTATCACCAGTAACCAAGGAGTTTGTAAACTTAGATAACACCTCCAAGCTTTGCTTACCTAGTTGCTCATATAAAGAGCACATAAGTTCTGCTATCTGCTTATGCTGCTGAGGGTCTAATCGTATAAAATCCCTTAGTGCTTTGGTGCTTGGTGCTATTTTGTTAACTGACACAGTATCTGGAACTCTATTTACTACTACTCGCATAAGCCAGCCCCATCAATCTCAAGCTTAGGTAGATCTGGTTTTTGTTCTATTATTCTAGCTAGGTAACGCATCATATCTGTGTGATAGTTCGCCCTAGACTTGATAGTTACATAGGTATCTAGGTGCTGCCCGCATTCTTTGCTAGTAGCGTTAAATGTACCATTAGAACAGCACTGAGTATTGAGATACTTTTTAACGGCTTTGTTCTGTTTCAAAATAGCTTTTTCTAAGAACATTAGTTCCATATTGTATACAGCAGTATCTCTAATAGCCACACAGCTAGTAAAAGCTGCCAAACAAAATACAAGAATAAATAAACGCATAATTTTACCCACAATAAATATATCCATAGACATCGACTGCCTGTCCATTTTCGTCAAAAGTAACTGCTTGCATGCATTTACCTACAGTTTTAGATCGCATGATGTCATCACTTTGTCTCATAAGATAGCCAGGAGTTGAACTTGTTACTAGCAGATCTCCGGGTTGCAGAGCTCCACCTTCATTACATACTTTGAACCCATTGCACTGTTTGTATCTAGAGTCGCCTAGAGATACGACTTTATGCATATATCCTGACTCCCTAGAAACTCCAAAGCTATCCACTTTATAGTTAGAATCTGGGGTAACTTCCATTGAAAGGGCCACTAAACCCACGCAGGAAGTAGAATTAGAGTTAAGGCTGGTTGCCAGTACCCCATCCGCTATACAAACGGCAAGTCCTGGAAGTATCTTATTTTCAGACCAGTAGAAATGCCCCTCTGAGAAAAATGGATCAGTACCACTTACTACTTTTCCCGTCGATGCATTAAAAAGTAGTCTATGCTCTAACTCTCCTTGTCCAGTATTGCCAGCTGAGTAAGTTCCCATGCTAGGGTTTAGATATAGGTCACCATTAGTTAGCGTTATGTCACCATTAGTTAGCGTTATAGATTGGCTTCCCGAAGCTAATATTCCAGTTCTACTAATAGCTAATTCAGTAGAGCCGGGCTCAAACGCAATTCTTCCATTAGTATTTCCAAGAAACTTTATATTAGACCCAGTTTCTAACTCTAAGTTTTTACCGCTAGCTATTACCACCGCATCATTAGGTACTAGCCTTATGTCTCCTGCAGAATTTATATTAGACCCAGTTTCTAACTCTAAGTTTTTACCGCTAGCTATTACCACCGCATCATTAGGTACTAGCCTTATGTCTCCTGCAGAATTTACTCTTAAAGAATCACTACCATCATACAGAAATTCTATGTTATTACCAGGGGCTCTAGTACTTTGTATCTTAGCATAATTACTACCCGCATTTACACCTAAACTAAAGGTTCCTGCTTGGTCTATAGTGGCTACTACTGTGTCCCCTGAATCTTTGCAAAACTTTATCTTAGAAGTAGTATCTCCGTTTGAGCCATCATCAGAGTCACAAGTCAATATTAAGTCTTGTGTAGCAGCAACCTTTGAAGCTCCTACATAACCTCCAGCGGTT
>Ga0208767_1000608_pt1 | contig 29765 bp, 38 predicted proteins | sample VirMetDEL_Mar_21_FD_184514 | JGI IMG/M metagenome (GOLD analysis project Ga0208767, IMG submission 184514) | Aqueous microbial communities from the Delaware River and Bay under freshwater to marine salinity gradient to study organic matter... | ecosystem: Environmental > Aquatic > Marine >... | reverse complement strand
TTGAGTCCATTTCAAGAGTTGCAAATATTAAATAAGTACCTTGTTTACCACTAGGAACTACAAATTTTTCTGACGCAAAAGCATTATCACTATCTACTAATTCTGTTTGCCAAGTAATTTTAACTGCAGTGTTATTACTTATAGATTGAGCAGAAGTTTTAGCTACCATAAAAGAAGGTGTATTAGTTCCACCTACAGTAGCACTACCACCTAAAGAAACTGCCGAGCCGTTCAGAGTTATTGAACTGTTAGCAAGTTTAGAGTTTGCTATACTTCCTGCCAACATATCATTAGTTACAGAATTAGTTGAAGGATTTTGTGTAGCTACTGCTTTTCCTAGATAAGCAATTTCTACAATATCACTTGATACTAATGTTCCACCAAGAGTAATACGAGTAGAAGTTGTTAAAGATAAATTTGTGCTATCTTGTTTGACAAAGTTTACCCACACGATACAGTCTGATAATGAGCTTATACTATGGTCTAAATCTACATAGTTATTAGTAGAAGAAGTAACTCTCTGTTTTGCAGTTGTTATAAATCCACTTTGAGGTTTAGTTCCAATATACATTTATTCTCCTATGTACTAATATCATCTACACATGATACCCAAGCATCAACACTACTTGCTGTATCTGATACAATTTTTAGTGCGTCTCCAGAATGAGCCACAATTTTACCAGAGCCTAAAACTTGTAAAGCTCCGCCAGTTGGTATTGGAGTTGATTTCGTTAAATGAATATCATTACTTCCATCATTAATGTAAACATCAACTAAAATAGAAGACGTAGTTACATTAGTTACATGAATACCAACTACTGTATCATAAGAGTTAGATGTAAATACTGTGACTGGACTTGTACCAACATTGTTTGCTGTGTATCGTCTAAAATTTTGTGCCATATTTACCTTTCTATAAAGCTACTGCCATAGCAATAGCAAAACCATTTGACGCTAAACCACTTGTATCAGTAGCTTCGACATTGACCCATGCTGAGCCATTATAATATTTTAAAACATTTGACGTAGAGTTATAAACTAAGTCACCTTCATCAAGAGAGCTTGAAGGGTCACTTGAAGCAACTCTATATCTTTCTGCAAAACTATTTACTCCAGAAATATTAGAAGCAGTTGTATTAACATTAGCGATAGCTGAAGCTACAGTGTTAATATTAGAATTAGCTCCTGCCACAGTATTAATGTTAGTGTTATTACCTGCGACTGTATTTATATTTGATGAATTAGAATTTACTGCGTTAATATTAGAAGCATTAGAATTTACTGAACTAACAGCACTAGATATTCCTGCAACTGAAGTAATATCGCTTGAGATACCTGCAACAGTCGTAATGTTAGAATTAGCTCCTGCTACAGTGTTAATATTAGAAGCATTAGAATTTACTGCAGTTACATTAGAAGCAATAGCATTAACGCCAGAAACATCACTAGCAATATTATTAACTCCAGTAACAGCCGAACTTATACCTGCTACTGTGGTTATATTAGAAGAAATACCTGCTAAAGTATTAACATTAGTTATAGCTCCCCCAACTGTATTAACATTAGCAATATTAGTAGCAACAGTATCAATTTCAGAAGTTGCTTCATTCAAATCATTAGCTACAGTTTCTACTTCAGAAACAGCTTCAGCTAAATCATTTGCGACAGCAACAACTTTAGTAATATCAGTGGCTACAGTATTTACCGAGCTTATATTAGTAGCTACAGTGTTAATGTTAGTTGCATTAGATACTACAGAAGCTACGTTACTTTGCATCCCTGCTACTGTTGTAACATTAGAGCTTATTCCAGAAACAGTTGTTACGTTAGAACTTATACCTGCTACTGTGTTTATGTTTGAACTAGCTCCTGCTACAGTATTAATGTTTGAGGAATTAGAATTAACAGCATTAATATTAGAAATATTTGCATTAACTGTAGTTAAAGCTGTTTTGTTAGTATCACTAAGCCATGTATTCTCAAGATACGTTTTGTTTACTGCATCATTATTTGAAGTTGGATTTGCTACATTACTTATTTTTTTACTTTGAGCATCCCATACATCAGCAGTTGTAAGCTGTATTGTATCTTGAGTTCTGTCAAAGTTTTCTTGTACTGTAAAAAAGTTTTGGTTAGCTGACGTATCTAAATCTGACTCTGTTAATACTGAGCCATCTTGAAAGTCTACTATTCTAGCTGTGTTAGATGTTTCTCTTTTTACATTTACTATAGCTCCATTAGAAGGAGTAGATGAAGTTTGTATAAGAGAAGCATTTACAAATGTTCTACTATTGTCTTCAACTCCATCAATATAAACTTTTACATCTGATTGTTGAATATAACTAAATGTAACTGCAAATTGATTTGTAGACCCATTTGCAGTGTACTTTACATACGATAGTGCCATTTATTATCCTATTTTAAATTTAAATAATCATCAGCTTTGTTATTTTTAATAACTGAATTTACTTTCTTGTTTGTGGTAAATACTTTGTTTAATGAAAAGCCATCTTCATTAATAATAGTCTTATCTTTACGAAGCTCTTTGAGTGCTTGTTTTCTATAAATTAAAAGTATTTTTTGAATTTCTATAACTTTACCACCTTGGCTAGTCATATCAAAACCTTTCATTGGGTCTGATTTAGCTTTATAATCATTACTATTAATTAAAGTTGTTAATCTTTGTCTAAGAGTTTTCGGTGGTTTACCTAATTTCATAGTACCGATTAACTCATTCATTTTTAGATAAGCAGTTTTACCATCTTTAGTTTTAAACTTAGTTAAATCTATATTACCTAAAGTACCTACTTTTTCATCTGGTGGTGTAAAACGTACATCAAGTCTAGCTATTTCATCTGCTAGTGCATCATTTTTATCTTTACCTAAACTAATAGGAGATACTAAATTATCTAAATAGCTTCCTACTCTTTCAACTTTTTCACCTTTGTAATCATACTTAGGCTCTAATTGTGAATTAAAATAAGGTAAACCTGCTAGTATAGAGTCTGTATATGTTCTAACTTCTCTATAGTAAGGGTCACCTGCTAATTTTTTAACTATGTTAGGTACAAAAGACCCAACTTTAGATTTTAATATTCTATCTACTTTATTTTCATCTCCAGATTGTACTAAATCAATTAAATCAGAAATACCTTTTAAATATGTTTTACTTGTTAAGTTTTTAGAGACTGCAGTTATACCTCTAGCAAACTTCATACTTGTTGGGTTATAATCAGCTTCTATATCATTAGGAGTTGCTACAGTTTCACCATTCATAGTCATAATTGTAGCCATCATATTCATCATAGCTAAATTATCTCTAGTCTGGTCATCAATCTCATTAGCAATTTCTGTATAATCAGCAATCAAACCAAAGAACATTCCAAAAGGGTCTAATCTTTCAAACGAATAATAATTATCACCTACTTTAAATGAATAAGGTTTCCACCCAGTAGCTAATTGTTGTTTTCTTATTTGTGGGTCTCTACTTCCCCCACCTGTAATCATTCCTGCACCTGCTAATTGATAAGCACCTACATACATAGCAGTACCTAAAGCCATTTTACCCCAAGCATTAGCTTTTACTGAAGGGTTAGCACTTCGTAATTGATTACGATATTCTCTTTGTAATAAATTTAATAATGGTGTTCTTGACCATACATTACGAGCAATATTAACTGGTGTTCTTACAAAAGGTATTATTTGTTTTAAAGGTGTAAAATTATTTGTAAGTGATTGTACTCCAGAGCCTATAGCACTTCTATTAACTTTAGTACCTTTAGATATATTATCTATTTGGTCACTTAAACTTCTAGTAAATGTATTTTCTTGAGCATACTCTAAGGCATATTTATTTATACCTTTTCCAGTTAGACCATTTTCATCAAAACCTTCTTTAAATATTTTTTCTACTTCTTCTGCAAAAGCTTCTTTAGTTATATCTTTATTCTTAAGTTTAAACCTAGCTTGTTGCATAGCATACGCATAAAGTTTAGCTCGATAATTAACTTGTTTAAAAAATTCATCTTCTGCACCTAAAAATCTTGAAGGCATACGAACAATATTACCACCAAATTTTATTGCGTTTTTATTTTCTAAATCTATTTTTGTAGACTCATCTAAAAAGTTTCTATTTTCTGATAACGATTGACGAGCTACTTTAAAAGCATCTCCCCAGTATTTAACTAAACCAAAATAAGTATCTACAGCTTCTCGCATAGCTACTGTATCTCTTCTTAAAAATCCACCTATACCCATTTCTAATGGAGTAATAAATGACTGGATTGCATTAGAAGTCATATTAATTAAATGTGTCTTAGGACTAGATAAAATTGCATTTATCCAAAATTCATTAAGTCTATCCCAAACTCCACTTTTACCAATAACTTTACGAATAGCTCTTAAGAAAACACTTTGAGAATGAGGGTTATTTAACTCTGCTACTTTTTCTATAAGTTTTTTCTTTTGTTCTACAGTAGGTCTCCACTTGTACTCTTCCCCTGCTCTTTTTAATTTAGCAAAGTTAATAATAGTATCTGGATTCATACTATCACTACCTTCAACTGCTATTTTACGAGCATTTAAAACTCTTGAAGAGCCAGATACAACATCATCTATAGCTTGAGATAATTCCATAGCTAGATTGTAAGCTATATCAAAATCTTCTTCATCAGCTCTACCTTCTTTAACAGCTCTAGCAATACTACTCATGTTTTCCATGAAACCCATTTGTACGATTTCACCTGCAACAACTTTAGTATGTGCATCTTTAAATTCATCTGCCATACGAAGCATATTAAAAGATACTTTAATTGGGTCTTCACCCATTTTTTCTGCTAGTCTTAATATTTCTTCGTTAGTAATTTTGTCATTTTTACCAACTTTATTTTGTCGTAAAGTTGTATAAATTTTATTTAAGACTGCTATTGCTGAGTCAGAAGATAATTTAGCAAATTGACCACTAGCAAAAGTTTCATCTATTATTTCACCAAGTTTCCAAGGTTTATTTGTGTTTGGATTAATGTCTCCATTACGCCAAGAAGTAAGAGACTTATCTAGTCTATTAATATCATCATCAAACTTTTTAGAGTTTGTTTCATCTAATGCTTTTTTAGATGTTTCTTGTTTTTTCTTTTTATTTTTATTTAACTTTGTTGTTTGCTTTTTAGTTTGAGCATCATTTATAGTTTGATTGACAGTTTTATTTAATTCTGTTGTTTCTTCTTTATTAACTTTATCAAATTCTTTTTTATTATTTTTATCTTTAGCATTTTTTAATTTTTTATATCTTCTAAATCCTATAAAAATACTTTCTACAGCACCACCTAGAAATAAACCTTCTATAAAGTTTTTAAATCTTCCTTCAGCATATCCATCAGTTATATCAGAAGCTAAATATTCTGTTACTGGGTTTTCAAATCTAGTACCTTCAACCATATCACTTAATCTTGCTTCATGCTCATCAAAAGCTACAAAATCTGCAATACCACCTACAGCCATACCTTTAGCTACTTTTTGACCAGTAGTTACAGCTTTAACACCTTTTAAAATCTTACCACCTGTAAAAAATGTACCTAAAAATTGAGTTGTTGGTCTAACAAAAGCACCAACCATTGTATCGGCATCTGGTACATCTGGTAATAAAGTTTGACCAAAGTTATCTCTTTCACCTATGTTACCAAAGAAAGGGTCAGTTGCAGTACCTTCTTCTTGTCTTTTCTTAAGCTCATCATAATTTAAATAATCAACAAAACCATCTTGTGCTTCATCACCAAAGGCAAAACCACCAATACCTGTTTTTTCAGATAAGGTATCACCTACGTCTTCTATTAAATTTAATGTGCTTTTAACTGCATCTACTACACCACCTGCACCTTGAACTAAAGTATCAGATACAACACCTCTACTAGATTCTTCGTCTTGTTGGGTAGTTTCTTCAGTAGTATCTCTAAAAGTGTCACTTTTATCTTCTGTGACATCTTGCGTTATATATTGTTCTAAATTCTCATTAGGATATTTAAATTTTAAACTAGAGAGCAAATCTGGGTTTGATTGTAGTAAATTTATTTCATCTTGTGTAATCGCCATATTTTAAAGCTCCTGTTTTAAACTTAATATTTCTCTATTTAAGGCTGTCATCTCTTCTATTAAATTAGTGTGTTCTAAATTTAACTTATTGAATTTCTCATCTAATCCAACTTTGTCATTTTCTAAGTCTTGTATATCTTCATTGTAATCTTGAATATCTACTAACCATTCATCAACTTGACCTTGTTTTATATTAGCAAAACTTTCGTTTCCATTTTTCTTTTCTATTTCAATTTCCTTAAGCATTTTATCTACTTTTGCTTGTTGCTTATCTTTTTTGTTAGTAGTTTTATTAATTTTCTTATCTATTTTTGCTAATTTACTTTCTACTATGGCTTTCTCTTCATTTAAATTAACCATTAATGCTGTTGCAGTTTCTTTTATAGAATTAAACTGCTCAGTTTTTTCTTCTATAGATTTATTTATACCTGCTATTCTTTGAGCTTCTTTAGGATTATCAGCTTCTAATGTAGCTTCTTCTATAGTTTGTTCGCCTAAACTACCTTCTATACCTTCGTATATTGTAGCTAATCTTTCGTATTCAGCTCTAAGTCTTTTATCAAACTCTATAGCTTTTTGACTTTCTGCTATAGTATCATCATTTTCTAGTTCTACTGCAATCATTCTAGCCGAGTTAGTTAAACTAGATTGAAACCTATTTACTGTTATAGCTTTATCTATTGAGTCTGGTAAATCAGCTTGTTGAATTAATCGTGTACCTTGTAATTCTAATTGACCAATTAAATCAGTATTAAGTAGAGGACTTTGACTTCCTTGTTGCTGTGTTAATATAGTATTTTGATACCCCATAGCTCTTGAGCTAGAAATATCACCATTAGTGACTGCTTGTTCTATAAGTGCTTGTATTTTTGGATTGTAAGGGTCTTCAAATATTTCATTATCAATATCTTCAATAACACTTTTATCTTCTATAGCTTGATTAGAAAACGCTAAAGCATTGTTATATAAACTTCTAATATATGTTTTAGTTGCAGGGTCAGTAACATTATTTTTAATTAACCATGTTTCTACATCTTTAGGTGAAATACTTATAGCTCCACCTTCTTCAGTTTGATAAGCTGAAAAACTTGTAGTATTGTCTAAATGAGCTTTTTCTCTTTTTTCTTTTTCGTTTTTACTTTTCCAATCTAAATTAGATTTTATGTCAGCTATAATTTTTTGCTCTGACGCATCAACTAACGCAATAAACTCTGGTATATCTGCTAGTGTTTTACCACCTTGCGTTTTTATTTTCCCTAAAATATCTAAAGCATCTAAATCTAAATTTTCTTCTGCATAAGTAATAATAGAGTCTACTGCTAATTTATTTAAAGAAGCTGTAGTTTTAACATCTCCATATTTTAATATTTCTTGATTAATTTTTTCACCTATGATTGAAACACCATTTTCATCATCTAAGTCAAAACCATCTTCAATTAATTCATAGACGCCAGAAGAAAAACTTTGTTCTGCTTTATTTTGTATAATTGCAATTCTACCATTTGCTATATTGTTAGACAATTCACTTTCTACAGCATCAATTTTAGGTATAAAATGATTAACAACATCATCTGACGCATAGCCATCAATGTTATTTTCTTCCATATAAACATCTAATTGTTCTTTAATAAAATTAGATACTGCTTCTGGGTCTGTACTTTCTAATAAACTACCTTGATTTTCTGCATATTTTTTCTTTATAATATTAGCAAAACTTCTTCCTTTATCTTCTAGCTCCATTTGATTGTAAGCTATAATAAAGTGTGGGTTTGCTCCTTCTGGTATAATACCTTTTTTAACTGCTTCTTTAAAAGCCATTTTATTTTTATTATAGGCTTCCATACCTTCAGCAGTAGCATCTTCATTAAGTATTCTTTCTTTTGTATTTTGATACTCTGTTAATGCAGGTACTACAGAAGCTAGTGAATTAACTAAATCTTTTTCTGCTTGTGAAACAACTGGTTTTATTTGAGGTCTATAAAAAGTATCTAAACCTCTAGCTACTGGATTTGTTAATTCCCTTTGTATATCTAAATTTGTACGTCTTATATCTTTATTTGCCATTATGAATATTTACTTGCTTTTTCATTTATTTTATCTTTTTCTAATTGTTTTGTTCGATAGCTGAGATAATCACCTGCAAATCGTAAACCTGCATTAGCAAAAGTTGGAAGTAATACACTTCTATTAACGTAAGTAGAGTTTGCTTCTTGCCCCATAGAAATAGCTCTTTTGTTTTCTTTACTCTGTGCAATTTCATACTGTAAATTATTTAAGACACTACTTTTATATTCACCTTCTTGACGTAAGAAATCCATCATTAGTCTATCTACAGAAACACCAGATACACCACCTTCACCTGCTTCTACTTCAGCTCTTGCTTGTGCTTTTCTTCTATCGCTTTCTACTTGAGCTTGTTTATCTAAAACTTGTTCTTTTTCTTGGCGTATTCGTAAATCTTCTTGAGCCATTAAACGTATAGCATTAGCTTTAGCTATTCTATTTTGTTCATTTTGTTGGTCTATTAATGCCTTATTTTCTTGATTGTCTTGCACCATCTTTAGTCCATTCATAACTGCACTAAGAACTAAATTAGGGGGTACTGGAATACACATATTAATCTATCCTCACAAATTCATAAAATGGTCTTTGTTCATAACCATATTTTTCTATTTTATTGATAAAACTAAATCCTAAATATTTAAGCCAACTAATGTGAACTTTATTTCTTACATCAACATGGTTATGTAAAATTTTATGTTTTTTATTTAGAACTTCTAAAATTTTTTTAGTATTACGAATAAAAGGTATGCGTAAATTTTTAAATAATTTATCAGAAGCTAATAACCAAATTAAAGCTGAGTCTTTAAGTGGTACTGCTCCTAAAATACATACACATTCATCTTCATAATAAATACCTATAGGTACTTCTGAATTTTTAACTCCAAGTAATAAAGCTTCTTCTCCACTTACATTACTATGAGCTTTTACTTCATCTATATCTTCTTGTCGTAATATTTTTGCTAATTCTACTGCATCTTTTTCAGTAGCTACTTTCATATATTGTTGCATTAAATATTTCTTCCTCGTTGATGAAAGAAACCTTCCCATTCTGCATTAACAAAATTAGAAGGTAAAAAAGAGTCATTCTCTAATTCTATATTTAAGTTTTCATTTTTAGATTGTACTGAAAATTTAAAATCACCAGTTTCTAAATCTAAGTTACCTACTTGCGTAGAACTAACAACTGCTCCAGAAAATATATCTGTAGAAGTAGTCCTTCTATATGGTGTTACGTTAGTTTTAAAGAAACCAGTATTATTATAAGATACTGTAAAGTTTCTTATTTGTAATCTACCTTCTTTTATAGATGATTTTGAGCCTGTATCTCCATCAGCACTTTTAACAAATTGAGTAGAGAATTGATAAGTAAAAGAGTATTTTTCACCTATAAAAAACTTTTCAGCAGTATAATCACCATTAACTACAATACTTGTGCCACCATCAGCTTGACTTACAGTAGGTACAACAACACCTGCAGTTGTACTGCTACCACTTACAAATCGTGTAACAACTTGCATAGTATTATCTATGGCATAAGGTATTGTAATTGTAGTTTGATTAGTACCACTATTATAAGAACTTGAAACACCAGTAGATGCTTCATTAACTTTACAATCTAAGTGTGTTAAATATGTGCTACCTGTGTCAACTACTGCAGGAGCTACTTCTAAACTTTGTATGTAAACTCCATCACTTCTTTCAACTAAAAGATATAAAGTTGTTTCTATAAAATCTATATTTAATATTTTTGTATCTGTAGAATTACCAAAAGTCCATTTAGACCACGCACTTTGTAATTTCTCATTGTTTGCATAATAATATTGATAACAATACAAAGCATTTTGTTCATCTTTACTTAAGCCAACTAAAATATTTTCGTTAGACGCAATAGCTAATTTTTGTAAATTCTTTGGTATATATTTTGGTACAGCATCAGTAATATCATTAGCATCATTTGTATCACCATCTATGTTAGTAAAATATTCTCTTATTCCAGAATAATCACCTTTGTTAAAACCAAAATAAACTTGTCTTCCTGCACTAACTGGTTTTACAAATTGGTTATTTTCATATTCTGTTGTTACATTTGACGTAACATTTGCAGGTGTTAAAACATTAGAGCCACCAATCGTAAATTGTGTTTGGTCTGAAAATACTAATAACTCTTCATTAAATGGTATTGCATGACGCAACACAGAAACTTTAGTATGACTAACATTTATATCTATTGGGTCAGTATCTAAAACATCTGTAACTGTCTCTGGGTAAAAATCAAAGAACTCACTAGCTCTTGACATTACAACTGACTCTGACGATAAAAAACCTAATCTATTTCTATGAAAGAATATGTCATTTATTTTACTTCCTATAAAAGAAGGGTCTGACGCACTTTCATCATCTCCTGCTATTCTATTTCCATAAGTAGCTTGTTGAAAAGTAAATGTACCATCAGCATTACGAACTAATTGATGTGGCATAGTAGAAGCATCAAAACTAATATTAGAGTTTGGCTCTACTGTTTCAATCCATAATCCCTCATCATCATTATTACCAGAATCAAATTTAACATAGTAATTATCAAAATTATTATCTGCAGTATTAGTTATTTCAACAACCATATTATTAACTGCAGGATTTGGTAAGTCTATAAATTTTTGTGCTTTATCTTTTACAACTTGAGAAGCTTGGTCACCATAACCATCTGTAGCTTTAATTGTAAAATCTGCTCCTGCAGTATTTTTAATGTGAATACTACTTCCTAAATCAGTAAAGGTAAAATTACTAACACTGCCTATAGCAGTAATTAAATTATCTATAATATCACTACTGTCATCACCACTTGACGCAGTTGTAGTAGAGTAAGTAGTACCATTTAATATTAAAGAATATTTTGTATTTACTACAGCTTGTTTAATAGAATAAATTGCTTCAAATACTTTAGCAGGTGATGTTGTTGTACCTTTAGCTGTTGTAATACTATTATTAACAATAAAAGTATAATCAGCTACAGTTAAAGCTCTAAATTCTCTGTAAGGATTTGATGAAGATAAATAACCTACACCATCTGGAGTTGAAACTGTTTTTGCAACACCATCAATCGTATTTACTTGTATTGCTCCATTTGATATTGCTACAACATACTTTTCATTAGCATCCCTATTAATAGTATGAATAAAAGCATTATCTAAAGAGCTACTTGATATTTTAGCTACATGACTTGTAGGTGGTCTTTTTCGTAAACCTTCTACAACTGAACTAAAACCATTTATTTGTGACTCTGCTTGAGAACTTAATCTTAATGTATCTGGCTGTTGAGAAACACCATTAATTAAATTAGGTATTGATTTATTTAATAATGGCATTTTAACTTATTTCACTGGTGTCTATTGTTCTATGAGGGGAATTTCTATCTATGACTTTTGCAGTGTCATAATTATTAAATATATTATGGTCTGCTGTCATTGTTTCACTATGTTTTAAATTAGATAAAGCAATAATTTCATCTTGTTGCGTAAATCCACGAAGCTCACTTGAGCCAATCATTCTATCGCTAAATATTCTTGAAGCTCTTATTGTAATATATCGTCTTGCTGACTCTGGTATATCTGTAAAATCTAATAAAATTACTACAGTACCATCTAAATCTTTATCAAATACAAATGTTCTATTTACTCTGTTATATAAAAAATCACCTCTTTGAACGCAATCGTAAGTACCTTTACTATACTTTGAAGGTATTAATTCTAATCTAACTATGTTTGTACCTAATGGTATTTTATTATTAACATCTCTTGTTAATGGATATTTTAATTCAGTGTTAAAGTGCCAACCTCTTGATTGCACTTCTCTATTTACTTCGTTTAATATTGTTTGAGCTACACTTACTTCAGTAGGTAACGTACCTGTTAATGAAGAAACTGGAGCTTCTCCTATTGTTGATAGAATAGTATTTATTGCTTCTAATTCTGAAGTTGCTGTTGTTATACTCATTTATTATCCTTGAAAAAAAGGAGACCCTAGAAAAGAGTCTCCTATCAATTACAAAATAGTAATTATGAAGTTTTAATTTCTACACATGACTCTGGTCTTAAAATACCATGACCCATAGCGTATTTTCCAATCATTAATGTACCTTGTCTTCTGATGTCATATTCTGACTCCATTGATAAGTCCATTAATTTTACTGTTCCTACAGCACTCTTATGGAAGATACTTGCTACAGTTGTAGAAAAATCTGCATTGTAAGTGTTGTTTTGACCAGTAGTAGATGCTCCTGATAAATCAGTAAATGAAGATGTTGCAGTATTTAATTTTACAATTTTAATACCTGCTACTTCAAGCACTTTACCTTTTGAGAAATCACCATTTGCATTTGAGAAATCTCTGTTAAGGATTTTATCATTTTGTACTAGCTCATAGTAAATGTCTGGAGCTACTACGCAGTATCTATCTTCTTCTGGAACGTCATTATTATCTAAATCTTCTGCTCCTTCAAATATGCTATCAATTAATGAAGTCATATTTGTGTTTGCATCAGCGTCAGTAATAACATTACCACCATCACCACCAGTAATTGTAGCTGAAGCTCTTGCTCCAAGTACAGTTAATTGTAGTAAGTGTGCATCAGTTTTTTTCGCTAAAGCACTTCCCATTTCTTTAGAATATAAATTTCTGACATCATAATGGTTTTTAGCGTCGTCTATCGACGATATAAAAGAACTAGCTAGTAATACATCATCAATAGTAATTACTTTCTCTGCATGATTAATAACACTACCAGTAATTTCATTACCTGCAGTATGATATGAAGCAGTTGTTCTTCCGATTACTGGGAATTGTGCCGACTTACCAGAAGTAATACTTCTTACAGTAGACATTCCCAACATTTTATTTTCTCTCTGGAAACTAGCAAGAACTTCCCCACTAAAAACCTTTAAAAAGAGGTCATTAGCTGTTCCACCATTGTTAGTTTTACCCAGAAAAGATACAGTTGCATTTGCCATTGTTTTTTCCTTTCAATGTTGTTTAGTTAATGCTCATTCTTAAACGTCAATAACTTACAAAAAGGTTATCCTACGCATAGGGCAATTTTAGTTTTTTGTGTTTATGAAGTTGCGTCACCTCTCTTATGAGAGATGGTGATTATATTTTTAGACTATTCCACGCTTTTAATGACCAGTAAGCAGGAGATAAAGTTTTTTGTCCTGTAACTTTTGCAAGTACACCACCCATTCTAGCATTAAAAGATTTTTTAGCTTCTTTATTATTAGAACGAATTTTCATGTTTGCGTCACCAAAACGAATTGTTTTAATGTTATTAGTTTTTTTATCTTTTACAAATACTTTAAATTTTTTATCACCTTTAACTTCTCTTATAGGTTTATTTAAAGGCTTGTTTTCTGTACTCATTAATATTTCTTTTTATTTTTTTTCTTAGGCTTAATTTTTAATTTACTATTCATTGGTACTTTTACTTTTTTTTGAGTGTTAGAATATTGATTATTTTTATTAGGCATTATTTTTTCTCCTTATATTTATCCATTATTTTCTCTCCACTACGACCCACTATGTAACCACCCATACCAACTAATACTATGTTAAGTAATGAGTTTTGTACTGACTCTGGGATATTAGGAGCAGTAAACCCAAACCAATGAGCTACTACTAAACCTGCAAACGTAAGCATAAGTAAAGGTCTCCAGTTTCTTTGTAACCATCCACCTCTTGCTTCTGCAGTTATTATCGAAGCTTGAGCTTCTAATTCTTTTAACTGACCAGATAATAATTGTTGCTGAATATTTTGTTTTATTTTTTCTGCTTCAGCTTTATTATCTATAGTTTTATCAATAGTGCTAAATAAAGTTTTGACCATTGGAGCTACAGCCCCTAATATTCCTAACATTACCAATACCTAATTAGTTCTATTAATTCGATAACAACAATTATACCTAATTCAACTGCTAAGACTGTATGATAAACAGTCCATAACACTGATTGTTTTTGTCCATCTATTGATTTCATAAATTAATAATAACCATCATAACAATTACACCTAAAACAACTGCTACAATTTTTCCTTTTTTACTTAATGTATTCCAATATAATTTTATTTTCTTCATATTCTCCTTGACCTGTTAGATGATTTGGATGCTATGCGTAAGTTACTTAAAGAATTGTTTTTTGGGTTTCCATCTTTATGGTGAACGTCTTTACCATCACCTTTACTGACTCTACCTTTTTTACTTAATATTCTTCGAGCTTTATTTCGCATAGCTCTATTTTTCTTTTGATTACTTGCTGAATGATAATTTTTATATTCAGATTTGTAATCACGCATTACAATACGTTAGACCTTTTTAGTTTTTCTTCTACGTTTCTTCTGTAAGCTGTATCAACTTCATATCTTTTATCGTTAATAGCATTTACAATTTCTGCAGTAGAATTAAATACATCTGTTCTACCAGATACAGTTTGCCCTTGAGTTAAGTTAGGCTCATTACTACTATTTTGCGATTGATACTTAGCGTAAATACCTTGTAAACTTAACTTAGCTGAATTTACATCTGTGTCTAAAGCATTATTATAAGCGTTAATTTCTGCATCTGATAAATTATCAGTAGCCCATTTAACTACAGCATCATAATTTTGTTCTCCACCAACAATATTATGTATGTCTTTAGTTTGATTATTGCTTATTGCTTTTTGACCTTCTATATAACTATCTACTAACTCTTTAGATAAGCCACTTTTAGCTAAATTATCATAACTATCTTGTGATAATTCTCCTTTTTCAGCAAACTCATCATAGTAATTATCTAATGTTAAACCAGTAGCTTGTTCTACTTCTGATTTATTTTCTTCTAAAGATTGCTCTTGCTCTGGTGTACTTTGTTTCTTTTCTAACTCACCATAAGCTTTAGCTAACTCTTCAGCATTAGCAAATTTTTCTGGTAACCAATTTGGTCTATCTTCATTAGAAGTTTGCTCTGCTTGATTTTGCTGTTTATCTTGAGCTTCTGACTGCTCTTCTAAACTAGGATTATTCTCTTGTTGGTCATTAACGACCACTGTCTCAACCATTTGTTATCTCCTTATGATTGTTATTGTTGAATTGCTTCTGCTATAGCATTAGGGTCTATGTCTGCAGGGTCTACTTTACCTGCTACATTACCTGCTACATCAATACCTTTTTGCATAGCTTGTTGTTGTTGCATAGCCATCATTTGTTGTTGTTCTTCTGCTTGTAATTCTTCTTTAGATTTAACTAATCCTTTAGTATCTATTCCATCTGCAGTTGCTAATCGTGATATTGCATCATCAATATTAACATATTTTTGTACTACTTCTGCTCCTAAGAATTGACCTAAAGTTTGTATAAAGTTTACTAATTTATTTTTATCATTACCTCTACCGAGTGCTTCCAATCCAGTTACTATTTGTGGTATGACTGTTTTAGGTAATACTGGTAACTCTTTTTTCTTTTGCATTATTGCCATTTTTCTAGCAATAAATGGAAGCTGAAATTCTTGAGATAACATAGCATAAGTACCACCTAAAGTATCTTCAAGCTCTTCTGCCATAAATCTTATTTCTTCTGCAGTAACTCTTTCTGCATCTCTTTGAACTGACGCATTTAACAAAAACGCATACTGTAATCTTTGCTCTATTCTTTGCATAGTGTCATAAGCAATTCTAAAGTCTGCAAATTTATTAACTTGTAAAACTGAAATATCTTGAGCTGACCCTTCTATAATAGCACCATTAGGACTTTGAGCTATAGATGAAGCTCTTGTTGTACCATTAGGAGCTACCATAAATAATACTTTAGCTGACGCACTACTACCTTCTACAATAGCTTGTGTTAAACCTTCTAAAGATTGTAAGTCACCAAGATATTCTTCTACAAATCCTCGACCATAACTTTCACCATCAATTCTATTCCATCTTAATGGGATGTATGCTGATTTATCTATTGGAAAAGTACCTTTTGAACTTGGTATAACAACACCTTTTATTTCTTGATAAACTTCAAATTTGTTACCTTTTCTACATACATAAGTAAATAGTTCTAAGGTCTTTTCGTCATCCTCTAGTTGACCACCAATTAATTGTGCTATTTCTGGTGATATAGTTTTTGGACTTAAAACTTCTCTGGTTATAATCTCTTGAACATTACCCATTGGGTCTCTTGAAATTACATATTTATCTAAATGAAATACTCTTAAACCTTTTTCAGATACATATAATAAAACATTACCACTAACTATTAAGTGTTTTAATGCTTCAAATATTGCTACTCTATCTGCTGAAGTTTCAATATTAGTTTGTACTGCTCTTTCTATTTCACCTAAACCAGTTTCAATGTCAGTCTTCATAGACTCATTTTGTTCTAAATCTTTAATAACAAAATCTTGTATTCTAAGTCTAAAGAAAGGTGCATTAGGAGGTAACAAAGCTAGTAATAATTTAGCTGATAAATTGTTTACACCTCTTGCTCCAATACCTTGATATGGTGTTGAAAAACGACTGTGTGAGCCTGTACTTTCTTCTGGTATTAAGGTAGGTATTGTTAGTTTTGAACTTTCTCTAGCTCTTTCTAAATATACTTCTCTTTGTAATTCTAAAGATTGATACCTATTTTTTACCGAAGTTTCATTCATAATTATGTTTGTAATCCTGTGCCACTACTAGATGTACCACCTAAAGGTATAATCAAAGATTTTTTACCTTTTTTTCCTGCATCCACTGTACTACTTACATTTGAATCACCTGTTGCACCTGTATCTGCAGGAGCAGGAGATGATTGAGTATTTTGTACTACTGGTGGTGGAGTTGGTGTTACTGGCTCTGGCTTTGGTGGTGGACTTGCTCTTCTACCCATACACATAAGCTATTCTCCTTTTAATATTGTTTGGTTTTGTCTCTCAAATTGTTCTTTTAAAAAATCAATTACACTTCTTTGTCCACCTCTATAATAAAGAGTGTTTGGACTATCCGAAGGTGTAGCTGATTTTTCTGGAAATAATCTATCTAATTCATCAAGTAAATCTTGAGATAAATCTGGTAATAATTTGTTTGTATCACTAATCATTTCTCTAAAAGTGTCACTTTATTATTATGTTTATCTGCTATTTCACCTGCTATACTTCCATAACCACATAAATCTACATAATCATCTGGGTTATATTCACCTACTTGGCTTCTAGCTACTTTAAGTAAACTCATAAGGAGAGCAACATTGAGAGAGGAAAGGCTACTCTCCTTACTAAGCTTACCTTCATTTTGTAAGTAAGCTGTCCATAAACGAGCAATATTCTCATGGTTTTCATCTTTATCACCATTTTGTTTTTGTCTATTGCCTGTAACTAAATCTAAAGTTGTTTGTAAAATATCATTACATCTCTTGTGCATTTGTTGGACTCCATAATATTGGTTTTTTATTTTGCTTATCCCAATCGTCTACTCTTAATATTCGAGCTAATCTTGATTGTAACAAAGCATCTTCTTCTGTTAATTTTGCTTTCTTGTATGTTTCTAATACTTTTTCCCACATCAAATTAACGTCATGTTTGACATCTGTTAATATTCTTTGTGCTGTAACTTTACCTATCTTTGGACATCCAGAATAACCATCTGTACTATCACCAGTTAGTGTCTGCATCATAAACCAATAATCAGCTTCTTTCTTAGATACTTTTTCTACAACATCATCTACATCTAATCCTATGTGATTTGCAGGTATAGTACGCATATCTTTATCTGAAGATACTAAAACTACATTACCTTGTATCTCACCACTTGTAGCTAAGATACCCATTACATCATCACCTTCTAAACCTTCATGTTGGAAACACTCGTAAGTTTTTTGTAGCCAATCTAATAGGTGTTTATAGATTATAGGTTTTCTAATTTTCTTTCTGTTTGATTTGTATGTAGGTGTTAATTCTTTTCTAAAATTAGTTTTAGATGATAAAGCTATAATTATCCTGTCTGCATTTAATTTATTTTTAAAATAAAATATTTCATCTTTTAATTTTTCAATACCAATTTTTGCATCTGCATGAAGTGTCCATATATCATCATCCCATTTAGTTGGTACTTCACAAGATATAGCACTTCTATAGGTAATTAAATCACCATCAAATAATAATGTTGTCATCTCTCTCCTTAAATATTTTGTTTAATCCAACTTTTTAACTCTGACCTTGTAAGTAACTCTGTTAAAAAATTTCCATAACTATTGACTACTGTTTCTTCGTCTTTATCTTTCAACATATATTGGTAAAAACCAAGATGTAGAAATTCGTGTATTACTAAATTGACTGCATCAGCACCGCCTAATTCTATTATGTCTTCATCAAAATAAATTTTATAAGGTGGCTTAACTACAAAAGAGCCTTGCTGTTCAGATACTTCGTAACTTAATTCATGTGGTATTAATACTAACTCAACTGTAAAAGCTCCTACTGTAACTTTTTTAGGAAGTTTTATTGTCATTAAATATCTCCTTTAATGGTATTAAAATACATTTACTGGCTTTGTTATCGCCCATCATTCGCCATTTGTTTTTGTATTTACGAGCTAATTTTTTTAATGCAGGTACAGTAAATAAAAGCATACAATAATCTTCTTTACCATCTGCTAAAATATGTACCCAGTAATCAGCTTTAGTAGATTTTAAACCACTAGGTTTACCATAGCTTTCTATCTCTATTGCTATGTTACCTGTTTTTCTCCACCAGTCTCTCTCAGTTTTAACTTCTATCTTTTTATTCTCAATTATATTTGCTAATCTTTTTTCTCTGACTTGCCCATACTTTAGGTCAATATCAAATTTTTTATTATTATTAAATTTAGCCATGAAATCATTAGTGTGTCTCTGCCCAATTATTACCAATTTTATATTCGCCATCTAATTCACAATTAAATTTAAAATGACTTTGGGTTTGTTGAATACTTTGTACTGCTATCTTTCCAACTTCATCTGCTAGTTCTTCTCTAACTTGCAGTTGTACTTCATCATGGATATGAGCTACCATACCCCAATCTTCACCATACTTTAAATGTGATAAATTTTTATGTAGTAAGATTGTAGCTTTCTTGACTATAATGCTACCACAAGATTGTAGTAAAAAATTTAAAGCACTGTGTTCACTTCTTGGATGAATACGTCTTCTATCAATAGCATACAAAAACCCTCTCTCATTATAGTTTTGTATTACTGTCTCTCGTAATTTTTTTATTGCAGGAGTTTTTCTTAAAAAAGTTTCTTTAAGATGTTTACCCTCTTTAGCTGTACCTTTGACAATCTCACCAATCTTTTTATCTCCTGCCCCATATAAGAACGCATAAATAAAAGTTTTTGCCTTGTCTCTTGTCGGAACTCCACTAGCCAACTGATTAGCAGTGTGTATATCTCCTTCCAAGAGTTCTTTTCGATAAGCTCCAAAATCCCATCTAGTAAGATAAGAAGATAAACAACGCAATTCCAAGCCACTAACATCACAACCCACCAACTTATAACCACTAGGTACAATAAAAAGACTACGAAACTCTTTACCATATTTGGCACTAGCACTACAAACTTGACCAATGTTTGGACTATGATGCGTACACCTGCCTGTAGCTGTTCCATTCGTAATAACTTTCCCATAAATTTTACCTCTCTTTTCTAATTTAATCCACGCATTGTCACCTTCAGCCAACATTCCTAATCTCTTTTGTATTAGTAAATACTCTGATAATAATTTTGCTTCTGGATATAATAATTTTTCTAAAACTTTTTCATCAACTTTTGGTTTACCATCAGGTGTAAATTCTTTAGGTTTCCAACCTTTAAGAGTCATAAGTCTATCTGCAATATGGTCTCTACTACCTGCATTAAACATTATCTCTTTTATCTTTTTAACTGGTACACCTTTTTTATAACCTCTAGTTTTATTATCTCTCTTAGGTATCAGTACGCCTACAACCTTTTTCCAAGGAGGAAATATTTTTTGTAATTCTTCTAAAAGCTGTACTCTTTTTGTATTTAATAAAGTGTGTAATTCTTTTGCTTTATCAACATCAAAACAAAATCCTAATTTTTCTTGTTTGTGAATACACTCTGCAAATTCATGTTCTAATTCTATAGCTTGTTGACTATATTTTTTTCGTAAAATTAATTGATAAAATTTACTTGTTAGTTTTACATCTTGCTCACAATAATCTTGCATCTCTTGTGACCATTCACCCCAATCAGTTGTCTCACCAAACTCATCTTTGTGGTCACCTATTCTATACCCCCAAGCTTTTAAACTATGTGAGCCTATTAGTTTATTTGGTACTGTTCTTTTTTTGAAATCTAATTCTTTTAAATCTGACCATATCAATCTTGACACTATTAATGTGTCGAAAATTTTTTTCTTAAAAACAAACCAAGGGTAAACTTTTTGCAGTGCAGGAATATCAAACTGCATTATGTTATGACCTATAATTTCATCTGCTTCTAATAATTGATGTAAACCTTTTTCTATTTCATCTGGTTTATAACTAAACAATTCATTCGTATCTACATTGTGTATAACTAGAGAAAATATCTTATCCATATTTTCTAAAAAACCATTAGTCTCAATATCAAAAACTAACTTCACGATATTGTCCTAACTGTTATTCTATGTAATGCAGGTATTACATTTGCTGTTTCTTCTAATACTTCTTTAACAAGTAAAGCTGTTTGAAAATCATGTATTAATAAAATTGGATAAACATTTTCAAATACTAAACACTTATAAAAACATTCAAGTATATCATTATAAATTTTAAATACTTTTGCTTTTTCTTTTGGTGTCATTGAAGTAAATTTTTCTTCTGACTCTAGGTAGTTTAATATTAAGATAGCTAAATCATCATTAGACTTGCTCATAATTTTCTACCTCATATAATCTACCAGTATCTTTGTTGTAATTAAGTGTAGTTGCTAAACCTGTTTCACCAGTAAACCTATTTTTTAAAACTCTTATTTCACAGTTGTTATCACCTATTGAACTGTTCCTAGATAAACCTAAAATTATATCACTAAGTTGAGCTATAGATTGACTACCTCTTAATTGAGATATTGTTGGTATTAAATTTTCTTCATGTGATTTATTTCCTTCTGGTCTTTTTAAATGTGATATTAAAATTAAAGCTACGTTTAATTGCTCTGTAAGTTTTCTTAATGTTGTCATTAAGTTATCTAAAGTACGTCTTTCATCACCTTCAGATATACCACTCACTACTATGCTTAAGTGGTCTAAAACTATGTATTCACATTTACAGCCAACAGCTAAATATTTAATTCTACTAAATAAATTATCTGAGTCTAAACTTCCCCAATGGTCATAAAAATAACATTGAGATTTTATGTTAGTCCATTCCTTTTTTAATTTATCTAGTGGTACTTTCTTTCTTTCTGTTTGTAAGTGTAAAGGTGTATTAACACCAATAGAAACTAAACCTCTTATACTTCTTTGCACACTCTCTTCTAAAGCTATGTAACCAACTCTATTTTCTTTTGTAATTAAGTGATAAGCAATCTCTCTACAAACTTGACTCTTACCTATTCCTGTACCTGCACATAAAGTAATAATTTCACCTTTACGAATACCCTGTGTTATTTCGTTAAGACCATTAAATGGATATGTACTATCACTATCGCCAGTGTCTTCAATTAACAAATCCCATAAATCCTCACCAGAAACAATACCATCTGGTCTATACACTTTAGACCCCCAGATAGCATCAGTAAGCTCTTTACTTTTACCTGCTAACACCATCTCATTGGGGTCTTTCAGTGGGAGGATTGCCACCTTGCTTTTACTTGGACTAAGTAATGAAGCACATTGAATAGATGCTTTCTTTCCTGCTTCATCATTATCAAATAAAAAAACTACGTTATCAAAACCTTCTAACCATTCGATATTTTCTGCTACAGTTTTCTTCGCTGAAGCTACACCACTTGGTATAGAGACTACTGGATATTTGTTATTGAAACAATATTGGCTAACTGTCATAGCATCAATTTGACCTTCACAAATAACAAGGAGCTTTCCAGTATCTCTAAACAAGTGCTGACCAAAGAACTGTAAATTCTTGGTCTCCCCTAACCATTTAAACTCTTTATTAGGAAATCGAATATGTTGAGCAACAAGCTCATATTTATTATTATAGTAAGGAGCTATCTGAACTGGTTTACCTTGGTATTCACCAACAGTATAACCAAACTTCTTACAAGTCTCCTCACTAATTTTTCTTTTAATTAAATCTTTAAATTCACCTTTAAGTAAATTAGAAATATTATTTTTTACTAACTTAACAACTTCACCATTTTTTTCATAATAACCACAGTCATTACTAAAACAATAAGCATGGTCAGTGTATCTTGCAAGATTATCTTTGCTTCCACATTTAGGACAGCTTTCATGTTTTAAAAATTGTGATTGTTCTTTAGCTAACATATTTCCTCTCTCAAATTATTTAATTAAAAATTTTCCTTCATATATTTTTGAACGTCAAAACTTGGACATTCTTTAGGACTAAATTCATTGTGTCCTACAACCTTTGCATCTGGATATTTACGCATCATTCCAATGAGTAAATCTTTAAGACCTTCCCATTGTTTCTCTGTAAAATTATCTTCGGCTTTGTGTATATCGTCTTCTGTTACACCACCTACCATACAGATTGAAATTGAGTTATGATTGTAACCTTTTTGACTTGCTGTAGGCTCGTCAATATTTCTGCCTTCTTCAACTTTACCAGAACGAGTTATTACAAACGTATAACCTATTCCAAAAAAGCCCCTCTCCCTATGCCACTTATCAATCTCTTTTGCGTCTACCCAGTCTTGCGAAGGTCTTGTAGCTGAACAATGAATAAAGATGTATTCTGTTTTCTTTCTAGCCATTTTCTTTTAACCATTCTTGTGGGATGTACTCGCCAGTTGTTCTTATGCAGTGCCACTTGAAACCAAACAAGTCACACCATTTGCCATAAGTCGTTTTGCTCTTTTTACCTATGCGATTTTTTGCATTAGAAAAAACAAAACGAATATCGTATTTGTCACCAAATTCTTTTTTAATAATTTTATGTTTTTTTCTATCTGAACTAGAAAATAAACCTTTGGCTTCTATTATAATTCCATTACTCAGAATAAAGTCTGGTCTGTAGTAACTTTTTTGTTGTGGCTTGAGATAATTTATAGTCATAGTTTCATAATCGTACTTAACTTTTTTCTTTTCTAAAAATTTAGAAATATCTACCTCAAGCCCACTTCTGAATTTAGAAGTCGCTTTGTACTTCTTCATCTGACAAACTTTCGTGATGGATTTCTTTTACTGCTTCTTCTAAAGCTGTATCAGATTTGTAACCTTGCTCTTCTTTGAAACCAAATTTAGAGCCATCACCACCACTACCTTCAACAAGCTCAAGTATTTGTACTGCTTTTAATCGCAGTGAAATACCTGCTCCTGTAAGTGGTACGAAATATCGTATTACTTCAAAAGATACCTTACCCTCAGTGCCACCCCAGATTTGCTTTTCTGGAGATAAAGGTTTTAAATCTGAGTCAAAGATAGCAGGTTTTTGCTCCCACTCATTACCAGTTTTAGAACTCTTAGCTTTTGCTTTAAGTTTAAATTTAAATTGGTAATTACCATCCTCTTCATTAATAGAATAAGGTGGGTCTGCTACCTTAACCTTCTTACCTTTAGCTCTATCTTCTGCATCTTTTTTTGATAATTCAATTTGCTCTTCTAAAGCTTTTAGTAAGTTTGTACTCTCCTCACTTGTCAGTGATAAAGTTAGTTTGTACTCCCCATCTGGATTAAACTTTGTATCTGGTTTATTTAGATGAGGATATATAAATCTCCCCCTTGGAGATGTTAGTTTTAAATTTTCATTCATACTATATCCTTCTTGTTATCTTAAGGTGGTACTTAAATGCTACACTCTCGTAGCTATTAAGAACAAAAGAAAAGACTATCCTTTACCTGCTCTAAATCTAAGTTGCCATATTCTGGTAATGGAGGTATTTTACTTTTATTTTTATCACTTAATAAATTTTCTATTTGTTCTTTAAAGTTTTCTAAAACTGGTCTTGAATACATAGAAACAAAAGCTTCTCTGATTGCATTGTGCATGGTTATTGCATCTGAACATAAAACAGAAAAACAATCGTGAACAGTTGAGATACTTTTTATACCATTCTTACTAGCTATAACTACAGCATCTTGAAGCATATTAGCATCAAGTGAATGAATATAATTAGGACTAATAGCCGAAGCTACCCTTCTCTTTGCAATCTTTTTTGTTTCTGTATTAACTGTTAGTTTAATTGTAGAATCACCCATTTTAGTTTTTATACGTTTACTTTCCATATCAAAGTAAGCCATAAACACTGGGAAGCCATTAGGTGTATTCCATATTACTGGTAAGTTTTCGCTACTAACTAAACGACTAACTTCTTGTAACCACTTCATACATTCATCAGCTTTTACTACAGTTTCATTAATTGAGTCATAAACATATTTAGATAAAAAATTACTAGCTTTAAATAAATCATCTCCCCAAGGATGATGGTCACCTTTTTCTTCTCTTTCTATAATATGCTCTTCAATGTATTCTCTACAACTTTGTCTTGTGCCACTATATGGTTTTACCATTGTAGCTCTTTTTGTTGTCTTACGATTAACACCAAAATCTAACCATTGTTTAGCTAATATCTCACTAGAATTTTTTAATTTCTTATTAACTAAATCTGCTACATCTTGATAAATGTCTGCAGGTGTTTCACTAGGAATTAAGTTAGTTGATGCTCCACCTATTTCATCTTTTAACATACCACTAAAATGTTGTACGCCACTATTGGTATGGTCAATGCTTATAGGTAAATGTGTTATAAAGTTTGGATTACTTCCACTCTTAATAAAATCATTAAACTCAAAACAAAAAGTTAAAAACTGCCAAGGACTATCTGCTTGTTGCCACCATTTAAAATTAAGAGGGTCTTCTCCTACTTTACAAATTTGTTCAGTATTCTCTTCTATAAATTTAACTCTGTCTTCTAGTTTTAATTTATCGTGACCATACAAATTTGCACCATGAATTGCTAACCATGATAAACTCTCTTCGTTACCTATAGGTTTACCATGAGCAAAGATTAATAAACTTTTTGCTACATCATTTGCACTAGGATTTAAGAACATTGGTAAGTCATAAATTCTACCTCTAAAATCACAATTTTTAGGAAAATATATTTCTTCCTCATTTTGATATTTATTAGCTATTTGTCTTACCTTTTCTATTTGTATTCTTTTTGATTTTAACTTTGCATTATAATCATACACCTTTGCACTTTTTCTTTTCCATTCAATTCTTGCATCTACATTAGTAGCAATATCATCTGGTTTAGGTGGTAAAGGTAAGTCTTCTCTTGTTGGAAGTTTACCAATGCTATCTGAATTATTCCATGAATAATCTAATACTTGATAAGTCCTTTTTTCTATCTTCCAAGGTGTTTGTTGTAAGGTATTAACTGCATCATAAGTTGTACGCATATCATTAACTCTATTAGAAATTTCTTCTAAGAAACCTCTATTTCTTACCTTAACAAGTGGTACTGGTTTTATAAGTGAACTATGATAACCACCTCTAAATGGATGTACCCAGTCTCTTGGAGGTATGATAGTTGGTGTAAATGCAGGAGTTAATATTTCATTCTTTTCATTTTTTGTATTAATCCATTCCATTGTTTTCTCAGTAGCTTCTACATATTTAGGTGTATCTCTACGCCCTTTTCTACCTACATTTTTCATTACTATTTTAATTAATCCAGTTGATTGAATTACTAACTCAATACATTTTGTACCAATGTGTAGCTTATCAATACTGCTCCAGTTTTCATAATGAATATCTTTTTTATTCATAGTATGTGTTAATACTCTTTTCTTGTATCGGTAATTTGATTTAGCTTGTAAGTCCTTCATCAAAGTCCTAAACAATCCACTCTTTTCATTACTAAATATTTCAAATCTATATTGGTCTTCTAAAGCTGTACCAATTCTAATAGATGCTTTGTTTAATGTTTGTCCTAAAGTTATGCTATCCATCAATGATTTTAGGATAATAAAAGAAGCAATATCTGGCTGTATTAGATGTAAATATTTAGCTGAAATATGTCTTCTACCTTTTGCTCCACCATAAGCTTTATCAATAAAATCTACTAACTGTTTAGCTAAAGGGTCAATAGCCGACTGGATAAGTTGTAAGCCATATTTAGTTGTACTTTCTTGACCTTTTTGAACTGAGTTATTTATTATAGATTGATACCTTCGTATTCCTACTAACTGCATCTCCTCTTCTAACTCTTTATTTCTTACATATTTTTCGTACTGCATCTCTTAGCTCCTTGCAATTTTGCAACCTTTAATTAAAAAGATTGCAAAATGTTCTAAATAACTACTAGCTTGTAGCTATTGGGTTAAAGTTGAATTGTTGCTGTATATATCCTAGATTACTGGGATTTTTTAGATTGCTACGAGAACGTACCTACTGGTCTCTTGATTTTAAGACCAGTAGATTTGGTAGGGGTAGCCAGACTTGAACTGGCACTCCATATAATGGCACGGATTTTAAGTCCGTTGCGTCTACCATTCCGCCATACCCCCATTGTTCTCATTACTTTTGCAATCCTTTTGCAACAATTCTATAGATTAAATCTGAGAAAATCACAAATCTAATCTATGGTTTTCCAAAGCTTTAGCACAATCTTTTAAGCTTTGGGTATTTAAATGAGCATATTCCATAGTTGTTAATATAGATTTATGACCCATCCATTCTTTAATCTTCAGTAAGCTTAGATTACTTTTTGCTAACCTAGTACAGCAGGTATGACGCAACATATAAGGTATAAATGTAACATCATTTTCTAAGTCCATTTGGGCTTTAACCTTGTACCAATAGTTAAAAAAGGTATCTCTAGTAAATGTAAATAATCTCAATTTAGGGTCTTGAGTTATCTTCATTCTTCTAACAATAACTTCTCTAAGTCTACTTGTCATAAAGATTGTTCTTTCAGTGCTTTGTTTAGTTTGCCAAACATTGATTGTGTTATTCTTTAAATCAACATCTAGCTTTCTAGTAATTAAACCTTCTTTCCAAGGTCTAACACCAGTCTCTAAAAGAAATAAAAAGTAATCAGATATTTCATTAATATTCCATTGTTGGCATATATCCAGAAATAGCTTTTCTTCTATATCACTAAGCACCCTCTTCCTGCTTTTAGATTTCTTATAAAACTCAATGTAAGGTTTTTGCTTTAACCTTCTTTTCTTAACAGCTTGAGTTAATAATTTACTAAGAGCTGAAAGCTTACGATTGATTGTTGAATTACTTAAACCAACATCTTTACAATGGTCTTTAAAGTCATCAATCAAATCCTCGTCTATCGTATCAAGTGGTCTATTCTTACCAAAGAACGCTTCGCAGGTATGATAGTTAATGAGAGCTGTTTTCTCTGCTTTACTACCTTCCCAATGATTCTTATAAACATTATCTTTGGCTTCTTCAAAAGTCCACTTCTTGTCTTTTTGTTGAATTGGAATACCATAGATTAATTGCTCTTGAAGTTGCTGTTTTTTTCTTACTGCTTCTTCATAGCTTTTAACTGTGGCGGTAGCCCTTTTGACTTCCTTTCCTCCAGTTACCTCATCAACATAAGTATAACTGGCATCTACAAACCAACTTACAGTTTCTCCCCTCTCGTTGTAATTAGGGCGAACACCTTTCGTTGGCGATTGCTTCGCATTACTTGGCATATTTATCCTTTCATTATGTCCAATAATTTATTCTGAAGTGTCTTACCTTTGGCTGTAATTTTAATTAATTTACTTCTTCTATCCAATGGATTTTCATTAGTAAGTATTAAACCTAACCCAGTGCCACTTCGTTTTGGTCTATTTGATAAGGTGTTTATGTTTCTTGATAATGTTGCTGAATTGAAACCTAACAATTCATTAACATCACTTGTTGACACCTCACTATTTTCACCAGAATGAATACAAATTGCTACAAATAATCTAGCAACTTGTAATGGTAATCCTTGCGAATTAACCAATGAATTTTCTAATGTAGCAAATTCACGAAGTAAATTCTGAAGCCTTCGTAAATCTTTATGTTTGCTCACTTATGTTCCTCCTTAGTGTTTTCTACATCCTAGATATATAACACCTAAAATGACCTAATATTATTAACTTTTCCTTAACACTTAAATTTATAATTTCGTAGTGTTTAGTTTTTGTTTCAAAAATTTCAAGATAAAATTCCCAATAGAATAATTTAAAAGAAATATCATGTAAAAATCGGTAAAACATCCTTTACTCCTTATTTATTAATTGTTTGGTGCATTTATTAAATCTGTAAAGTAACCTTTTTGACTACCTAAAGACATACTTGTAGCTCTTGTTGTTGCTGAAAAATAATATTTCATTCTCAATAACAAAAGACATCCTTTATCATTTACAATCATTTAAACCTCCCTTCATAATACCTTCACTGTGACATTTACTACACTGTAGTATATGCTCCTCTGCTTCAAAAGATACTCGTAAGTACCCATTTCCTTTGCAATTATCACAGATAAGTTGTGGATTAAATGTAGCACTGGAATTATCTTTATAGGAGGAAAAACAAAGGATGATAACCCCAGTTGCTACTAATACCATGACTAAAACGACTAAACCCATGGTAAACTCTAAAGTTGCTCCCCAATAGTACGCTGAAGCTTAGATAAGGCTCGTTTAAAACCTTCCTTTTGGTATTCATTAGCTTCTGTTGAGCCAAAAGTTTGAATACCCTCTGCTTCTCTTTTGGTTAAAGTAACCTGTAAAGTTACTAAACCATGTTTATGTACTGCAGGTATGATAGTACCCTGCTTTTGAGGTAACAAAGTTAAATTACTATTTATACTCATATATACAACCTTTCATTTATCGCAAGTGCGTAGTTATTAACTTAAATTAAATTCATTCGTAAACGCCAATTTTTACCCTCAATTACTATTGGCTTGGTTTTAAATTTCTTATCTATTTCTAAAGCTCTAACCTTAAATAATTTATTTACAAAGCCACATACTATAGAACTCGATAAGCCTGTTGAGTCTCTAAGATATTTTATTAAAGGTCTTTTCTTTAATTGCATCCTTTGATTAAACACAGTTAATAATGCTAAATCTAAAAGCTTTTTATTTTCTTTTCTTTCAGATTTTACAGTTTTAATAACTGGCATTGTTATTTGACTGCTTGGTTTAACATAAGGGTTTGTATCTGGTTTCATACAAGCTTCTCTTATCTTGTCTGGAACATATAAAATTACATCATTGTTCATTTTAGTTTCTCCTTTTCTTTTTCTTTAGTGCTTTTGCTAAAGCTCGTTTACTAGTTTGAATAATACCTTCATTTGGTGCGTATCTTGTTATTATCTCTCTATTAGATATAAATTTACCTCCACCTATTACTCTAGCTTTTTTACTTGCCATTTCGTTTTATCTCCTTTGTTTTTATTAGGGTGAGACTCATTCCCACCCTAACAATTCAACA
>Ga0208767_1000603_pt1 | contig 29897 bp, 15 predicted proteins | sample VirMetDEL_Mar_21_FD_184514 | JGI IMG/M metagenome (GOLD analysis project Ga0208767, IMG submission 184514) | Aqueous microbial communities from the Delaware River and Bay under freshwater to marine salinity gradient to study organic matter... | ecosystem: Environmental > Aquatic > Marine >... | reverse complement strand
GCGTTGGTGCTTTACAAGATGGGGTAATGGTGTCCGTAGGATATCGCCTAAATAAAAATTCTCTTAGCCTTTCAAGAGTGAGCAATCAATGGGGATTGCTGTATCAGTATCAGATAGACTGACACTCTGAAAAATAGTTACATTTGTGAAAAATCAAATGTAATGGCAAAGACCAAGACGGTTACTTCAGAAGAGCTTAAAGAACTCCAAGGTTTACAGGGAGCATTGACTCAACTAAAAATGAGGTTGGGTGATATTGAGCTTCATCGTCAAGACACTCTCAGAAAAGTTGAGGAGCTTAGAGTTGCTACAGCAACCACAGAGCAGAAGTTGATTGACAAGTACGGAGAAGATTCCGTCATCAATGTTCAGACAGGAGAGATTACTACTAAGGAATGAAAGGGGTATTGCGTAAGATAGTTGTTGGGTCTGACTACAAGAACGGGATGGCGTTTATTGTAGGGCAGTCTGTTATCAATAACACTGCACGCATACACTCTATTTCTTTTGACCCAAAGCAAGATGAGTATCAGGTCAATATTTATTACAACAAGAAGCCTGATGAAATCTTTTGTTGGAAGGAATTTCCGAGGGTTATAGTTTCTAAGGAAAACGATTTGAACGCTATATGATGCAATCTCCAAATAACTTTATAGTTAGACCCGTAGAGGGGAAGAGATATAGCAACACAAAAAACATAGGAGGCATTGACTTTGTGGTAAGCACATCTGAAGAAGACCACAAGTTTTCAAACAGATTGGCTGAGGTCATAGAACTCCCTCTTCGGTACTCAGGGCCTGTAAGAAAAGGCGACCAACTTATTGTGCATCACAATGCCTTTAAGTTTTACAATGATATGTACGGCAGGAGAAAAAGCGGCAAGTCTTTTCTTAGGGAGGATTTGTTTCTTATTGACGACTTACAGTTTTATGCTTACAAGTCAGATGGTGTTTGGTCTGCGGTAGACAAGTATTGTTTTGTGTTGCCTGTTCCTGTAAAGGAATCTGTCGTAAAGAAGAATGTGACATACGAACCTTTAGTTGGCAAGATGGCAATGAGTAATGAAAGACTTAGGAGATTGGGTGTTGATGATGGCGACATTGTGGGCTTTACTCCTGAGAGCGAGTATGAGTTTACTGTTGATGATGAGGTTATGTACAGAGTTTTTGATAGTCAAATTTCATTGAAGCTGTCGTGAAGTATGGCGGCAATTGGTGGGACGATGACGCTGTTTATAAAGCAGCCATCGAAAGAATTAAATTGAAAAAGAATGGACTCAAAGCAAGTCAGGGAAAGAATAATCCAAGCGGGTCAGGAAGCAGTAGAGCAACTGATAAAGGTCGCTAAGGAAGAAATCATTACAGGAGACCCCGAGGATGAGTTGGCTGCTGACAGGTTAAAAAACGCAGCAGCAACAAAGAAGCTTGCGATTTTTGATGCGTTTGAAATTATGAGTAGAATAGAGTCTGAAAAAGAAAGCTTGAATGAAAGCTCAGATAAAAAAGAAATCTCTAAACAAGGATTCGCAGAGAGAAGGTCTAAGTGATTTGTATTCTGTTGAAGACAATTATGTTTCTAACATAGTTATCTCAAACAAGAACAGAGGCTCCTCTTGGAAGTATGGTTACGACCCAAAGCATGACATGGTCGTCATATCCAAGACAGGTCAGATAGGAGAGATTATAAACATATCAGGTCTTAAGATAGCCCTGCCTTTGGCTCCCAAAAAAGTTTGGGCAAGAAACAAAAAGAAAGAAGAGCAGTATTGGGAGAGGCATGACATACCCAAGCCGTTAGATAAGATTCAATCTATCTTTCAGTGGAATGAGATGGCTGACGCATTTAAGTCTAAGTGGGTCGATTACATTGAGGGAGAGTTTGACAACCGAGAGAATGGTTTTTGGTTCTTGAACAATGGCAAGCCAACATACATCACGGGCTCTCACTATATGTACCTTCAGTGGTCTTCAATTGATGTAGGGTATCCTGATTACCGAGAGGCGAACAGGATATTTTTTATTTTTTGGGAGGCGTGTAAAGCAGACCCCCGTTGTTTTGGGATGGCCTACCTGAAGATTAGACGTTCGGGATTTTCTTTTATGTCATCTTCAGAGTGTGTAAACATGGCAACTCTTGCAAAAAATGCACGGGTTGGTATCCTGTCGAAGACAGGTGCTGATGCCAAGAAGATGTTTACCGACAAGGTTGTCCCTATTAGCTCTAAGCTTCCATTCTTTTTTAAGCCTATTCAGGATGGCATGAACAAGCCAAAAACTGAGTTGGCTTACCGAGTTCCTGCCGCGAAGATTACCAAGAAGAATATGTCTGACTTCAGCCAAGAAGAGCTTGAAGGATTGGACACCACGATTGATTGGAAGAATACTGAAGACAACAGCTATGATGGAGAAAAGCTTATGCTGTTGGCGCATGATGAAAGCGGCAAGTGGCTTAAGCCAAACAATATACTGAACAATTGGAGGGTAACAAAGACCTGTTTGCGATTGGGGTCTAAGGTTATCGGTAAGTGCATGATGGGGTCTACGTCAAATGCTCTTGACAAAGGAGGCTCCAACTTCAAGAAGCTGTATGAAGATTCTCGTCTTGATACAAGAAATAAGAACGGTCAAACGAGAAGCGGGATGTATGCTTTGTTCATTCCTATGGAGTGGAACATGGAAGGATTTATCGACAGATATGGTGCGCCCGTGATGCGTTTAAGCACCATTAAGCCCGTCAGGGGCATTGATGATGCATATATCCATCAAGGGGCGGTTGACTATTGGGAAGCTGAAGTAGAGTCTTTGAAGAATGACCCCGACGCGCTAAATGAATTTTACAGGCAGTTTCCGAGGACAGAGTCTCACGCATTTAGAGATGAGAGTAAAGCTGCAATTTTTAACCTTACCAAGATATATCAGCAGATAGATTACAACGACTCGTTTATAGAACAGCAGGTACTGACAAGAGGCTCGTTCAGTTGGAAGGATGGTATAATTGATAGCGAGGTTGTTTGGAATCCCGACAAGCGCGGAAGGTTTTTAGTTTCTTGGATTCCGCCAAAGCATTTGCAAAACAGAGTAATAATAAGGAATGGACATAAGTATCCCGGTAACGAACACATGGGTGCATTCGGATGCGACTCATACGACATTTCAGGTGTCGTCGTCGGAAGAGGCTCAAACGGGTCTCTTCACGGACTCACCAAGTACCACATGGACGAAGGACCTGTCAATGAGTTTTTCCTCGAGTACATAGCGCGACCACAAACAGCGGAGATATTTTTTGAGGAGGTTCTTATGGCTTGCGCTTTTTATGGTATGCCCATATTGGTTGAGAACAACAAAGCCCGCTTGCTCTATCATTTGAAGAATAGAGGCTACAGGCATTTTTCAATGAACAGACCTGATAAGGTTTATGCCAAGCTTTCTAAGACAGAGAAAGAGTTGGGCGGCATACCAAACTCATCTGAAGATGTGAAGCAGGCACACGCTTCTGCTGTTGAGTCTTACATCGAGAAGTATGTGGGTTTTGATTCTACGGGTAAGTATAGAGACCCTGACGAGATGGGGGAGATGAGATTTATCCGTACATTGGAAGATTGGGCAAAGTTCGACATCAACAACAGGACGATGTTTGATGCGACTATAAGTTCGGGCTTGGCTATTATGGCGTGTCAAAAACATTTGTACACACCACAGAAAGAGAAGGCGAATAAAATAAGCATTAAATTTGCAACTTATAGTAATACGGGTTCCCAAAGTTCTATCAATAGATGAAGAAGGTCATAGTTGATGTAAGCTCTACATCTTTTCCAAGTCAGTTTGTTTCTGATGCGGAAAAAGAAACTGATGAGTTTGGCTTACAAGTAGGTCAAGCAATACAGTACGAATGGTTCCGTAAAGATAACGGGGGATGTAGGTTTTACAATCAGCGTGCGCATTTTCACAAACTAAGGCTTTATGCTCGGGGCGAGCAGAATATTGGTAAGTACAAAAACGAGCTTGCTATTGATGGAGACCTCTCTTACTTGAATCTTGATTGGACACCTATTCCTATTATTCCCAAGTTTGTTGACATTGTTGTCAATGGAATGTCAGACAGGCTTTTTAAAATAAAGGCGTACTCTCAAGATGCCATGTCTCAGGCAAAACGAAGCAAGTATCAGGACATGATTGAGGGGCAGATGGCTGCGAAGCCTGTCCTTCAGAGAGTTCAAGAGCTTACAGGTGTCAATCCTTTTGTTACTGAGCCTGATGACTTACCTGAAACAGATGAGGAGTTGTCTCTATTTATGCAGCTCAACTATAAGCCTGCTATTGAGATTGCTGAAGAAGAGGCTATCAGTACCATCTTAGAAGAGAATGACCATTATCATTTGAGGAAGAGGGTAGATTACGACATTACAGTGTTGGGCCTATCTATTGTAAAGCATCAGTTTTTAATAAACTCAGGCGTTGAGATTAGTTATGTAGACCCTGCGGATGTGGTGTATAGCTACACCGATGACCCATACTTTAAAGATTGTTTTTATTGGGGCGAGGTCAAGACAGTTCCCATGACTGAGCTTATTAAGATTGACCCGACCCTTACTCCTGAAAATCTTGAGGAGATATCTAAGTACAGTCAGTCGTGGTATGATTACTACAATGTATCTCAATACTACGAGGATGATATGTTTTTCAGAGATACTTGCACCCTCTTGTACTTTAACTATAAAACCACCAAGAATGTGGTTTACAAGAAAAAGATTACAGACAGCGGGAATGTAAAGATGATTGAGAAGGACGACCAATTTAATCCTCCGCAAGAAATGATGGAGGAAGGTCGTTTTGAAAAGGTAGAGAAAAAGATTGAGGTTTGGTACGATGGCGTTATGGTCATGGGTACAAACATCATGTTGAAGTGGGAGATGATGAAGAACATGGTTCGTCCTGACTCAGCTTCTCAGCACGCTTTGCCCAACTATGTTGCCTGCGCTCCTCGTATGTACAAGGGTAGCATTGAAAGTCTTGTTCGCAGGATGATTCCGTTTGCTGATTTGATTCAGCTTACGCACCTGAAGCTACAGCAGGTCATATCTCGAACCGTACCCGATGGTGTTTTTATTGATGCTGATGGACTAAATGAAGTTGACCTTGGTGATGGAGGCGCGTACAATCCTGAAGATGCTTTGAGGTTGTACTTCCAAACAGGTAGTGTGATTGGTCGAAGCTATACTCAGGATGGGGAATACAATCAGGCGCGAGTACCAATACAAGAGCTGAGCAAAAACTCAGGAGCTTCAAAAACTCAGATGTTGATTGCTAACTACAATCACTACCTGAATATGATACGGACAGTCACAGGTCTTAATGAAGCGCGTGATGGCTCAGACCCCGACCCGAGGTCGTTGGTTGGATTGCAAAAGCTTGCTGCTCTTAACTCAAATGTAGCGACAAGACATATTCTCGATGGCACGCTGTATATGTTCAAGAGAGTTTCTGAAGCTCTTACATACAGAATTGCAGACTTGCTAGAATATTCAGACTTTAAAGAACAGTTTACTAATCAAGTTGGAAAGTACAATGTTTCGATTCTTAATGAGATTAAAGACCTCTATATCTACGATTTTGGAATCTTCTTGGAAGTGGCTCCGGACGAAGAGCAGAAAGCTCAGCTCGAAGCCAATATTCAAATGGCTCTATCGAAAGGTGACATCAATCTTGAAGATGCTATCGACATTCGAGAGCTGAAGAATACCAAGCTTGCAAATCAACTGCTGAAGGTTAAGCGAATTAAAAAGCAGGAGCAGGAGGAAAAGATGCTTATGCAGAAGCAAGCTATGCAGTCTCAGCAACAGATACAATCTCAGCAAATGGCAGCACAGACAGCTATGCAGAAGATTGAGGCAGAGACCATGTCTAAGATGAAAGTCAAGCAGGCTGAGATTGCTTTTGAAATTGAGAAGATGAATAATGAAGCTCAGCTTAAGAGAGCTTTGATGGCTGAAGAGTTTAACTACAATGTTCGCTTGGCTGATATGCAGGGCAAGGCTCTTAGTGATAGAGAGCAGGCGAGAGAGGACGCTAAGGCTGATAGGATTAGTCAGCAGAACAGCGAGCAGTCTAAACTTATTGAGCAAAGAAAGAGCAATCTACCTCCAATCAACTTTGAATCTAATGAGGATAGTTTAGATGGCTTTGACCTTGCAGAGTTTTCGCCAAGATAAACTACCTTTGTACTTAAATCTAATCAAATGAAAATCACATCAGTAAAAGAAGTGGATGGAGCAGGTAATAAATCTGCTGCTGAACTTGAGGAAAAGGCTATTGAAAAAGCACAGGCTGAGCATGAAGCCGAAACTAGTGAAGAGCCCCCTCAAGAAGTAGAAGAAACTCCAAGCCCAACCATTGAGCTTACTGATGAAAGCGTTCTTGAATATTTAGGGAAAAGGTATGACAGAGAGATAAGTTCATTTGATGAGCTTGTGCAGACTCGTCAGGAAAATGAAGAGCTTCCTGAAGATGTCTCTGCTTTTCTGAAATACAAGAAAGAGACAGGCAGAGGGATTCAAGACTTTTTGAAAGTTCAAAGAGATATTGACTCCGTAGAGCCTGACACTATATTGCGAGATTACCTTTTGGCTACCGAAGAAGGAATTGATGCTTCTGATATTGATTATCTGATGTCAGATTATTCGTATGACGAAGACCTCGATGACGACGACGATATTCAAAAGGCTAAGCTTGCTAAAAAGAAAGCTGTTGCTAAGGCTAGGAAATACTTTGCCGAACAACAGGAGAAATACAAAGCTCCCCTCGAGTCGAAGGGGGTGGAGGTTGACCCTGCGGACAAAGAGCAGTACGAAGCGTATAAGCAATATGTTGAGCAGTCAAAGACGATTGAAGAAGAAAATGCTCGCAAGCAAGATTGGTTTTTACAAAAGACCAATGAGCTGTTTGGGCCTGAGTTCAAAGGTTTTGAATTTAAGGTAGGCGCAGACAAGAGCTTGACTTTTTCTCCCGGCTCTGCTGAAGAAATTAAGAAGTCGCAGCTAGACCCATCTACATTTATTGCAAAGTATTTGGATGACAAGGGAATGGTTTCGGATTCTAAAGGATATCACAGAGCGTTGGCTGTAGCTATGAACCCCGAGAAGTTTGCTCAGTTTTTTTATGAGCAGGGACAGTCGGATGCTGCTGATGGAACTATGCGTAAGATGAAAAACATTGAGATGTCTGAACGCAAGGCTCCTGAAGTTGGTGTAGGAAAGGGGGGAATGAAAATCAGGGCCGTAAACCCTGAGTCTTCGCGAGGACTTAAAATTCGCAAGCCAAGAAATAGTTAGAAACTTTAAACTTTTGAAAAAATGAGTGTACTATCCACTCCCGGTTTTGATTTGCAGCCATCGGCTGTACAACAGGCTTTGTCAACAAACTACTTGACAAGTTTTGATTTTACTTCTCAGTATCTCCCTGATACTTATGAGAAAGAATTTGAGCGTTATGGAAATCGCTCTGTATCTTCTTTCCTGCGTATGGTGGGTGCTGAGCTTCCTTCTATGTCCGACCAAATCAAATGGTCTGAGCAAGGTCGCTTGCACATTAAGTATACTGATGTTACTACTGCCACATTAACTACTGATAATGTTGCTGCTGTTCAGTTTACTGTCAATGATTCAGATGTTACTTCAGTAGGAGTTCGCGTAGGTCAGACTGTGATGATGACTCCAAATGTTGCAGCAACAGGTGTTAATGGGGACAAGGGAATTGTTACTGCTGTTGGAACAAGCACGTTTGATGTAAAGTGGTACGGAACAAGTAAGTGGTCCAATACAGGAGGTACTGCGAACAAGTGGAGCATGATGATTTATGGTTCCGAGTTCAAGAAAGGAACTGTGGGTATGACTACAGCAGTTCAGCCTGAGCCTGTCATCAAGGACAATAAGCCTATCATCTTGAAGGATTACTATGAAATCTCAGGTTCTGATATGGCTCAGATTGGTTGGATTGAGGTGACTACCGAGAATGGTGCTTCAGGATATCTGTGGTATCTGAAGGCTGAGCATGAGACTCGTCTTCGTTTCGACGACTACCTCGAGACTGCAATGCTTGAGGCTGTTCCTGCTGAAGCAAGCTCTGCTGCTGAAGATGTAGTTGGAGTAGATGGAGGAACAAAGGGTGTTTTCTACGAAGTAAACCTTGATGGCAATGTTTGGGGAGCAGGTAATCCTACCACTCTTTCAGACTTTGACACTGTTATTCAGCGTTTGGATAAGCAGGGTGCTATTGAAGAGAATGTCATCTTTATGAATCGCGAGTTCTCTTTTGCGATGGATGATATGCTTGCTGCTCAGAACTCTTACGGAGCAGGAGGAACTTCTTACGGTCTGTTTGACAATGACGAGAACATGGCTCTGAACCTTGGCTTTACAGGATTCCGTCGCGGTTATGACTTCTATAAGTCTGATTGGAAGTACCTGAACGACCCAACCATGCGTGGTAACATGGGAACAGGAACAGGTGATAATCTTAGCAATCAGATTACAGGTATGCTTGTCCCTGCCGGAACAACCACTGTGTATGACCAAGTCCTTGGTAAGAACGCCAAGCGTCCCTTCTTGCACGTTCGTTATCGCGCTAACGAAGCCGATGACCGTCGTTACAAGTCATGGGTATTGGGTTCTGCGGGAGGTGCTGCAACCGATAGCATTGATGCTATGCAGGTTCACTTCCTTTCTGAGCGTTGTGTCTGCACCATGGGTGCTAACAACTTCTTCCTGTTCCGTTACGGAGCCTAAGTGGAGGTTGATTTAAAAAGAGAGGGGGCACTTGTGCCCCCTTTTTTTATCTTTGCTAAAATTTAATTGAAATGAAAAAGAAACTTGCCCCTAAAGACAGGACATATAGGCTTCTGAATGGAGCTTCTCCTTTGTCTTACATTATCCCTACTCGCAACACTACAGCTTTTCCTTTACTTTGGTTTGATGACGAAAACAATGTCAACCGACCACTTCGTTATGCTATAAATCAGAAGTCTCCTTTTGAAGATGAGCAGGATGGCGAGGCTATTGTAAGACCTGTGGCTTTTGAAAACGGGAATCTTTATGTGCCAAAAACAAATCCTGTGCTTCAGGAATTTTTGGCGTATCACCCTCAGAATGGAATTGTGTTTGAAGAGCTTGACTTGGAGCGTAATGCGAAAGAAGAGCTTGACAACATGAACATTGAGGTAGATGCTCTGATTGCAGCTAAAGGGCTTTCGATTGAGGAGCTTGAGTCTGTAGGCCGTGTATTGTTTCAGCATGGCGTGCAGAACATGACATCGTCTGAGCTTAAGCGTGATGTTCTTATCTATGCTCGCAACTATCCTCAAGAGTTTTTGAATATGCTTGAGGACCCCGACATGGACACTCAGTCTCAGGTACACATTTTCTTTGATGCGGGATTGCTTTCATTTAGAAAAGACAAGAAGGAAGTTTGGTATAGCACGCCAACAAATAAGAAGAAGATGTTGAATGTACCTTATGGTGAAGACCCTTACTATATGGTCACTCAGTTTTTCAAAACGGATGATGGTATCGAAGCATTGAAAATGCTTGAGCATCATTTGGATGGAGAGTAATTTACAAGGGGCTTAGGCCCCTTTTCTTTTTTGTATTTTTGCCTTATGATAAATTCCGTAAGGCAGACCGTTTTATCTGTTCTGAACAAGAACAACTACGGATACATTACTCCTGCTGATTTTAATCTTTACGCCAAACAAGCGCAGCTAGAGATATTTGATGAGTATTTCTATAGCTATAACAATCAGGTAAATAAGGAGAATGCTCGGAGGTCAGGAACTGACTACGCTCAAATAACAAAAGCACTTGCTGAAGTCATTGACACTTTTTCTGTGACCAATGCTTTGAAGAAAACATCATTGGGTGTTACTACTTTCAACAGCAATTTTTATTTGCCAAGCCCATCTACAACGGGAGATGATGAGTACATGATAAACAAGTTGATGGTCTATACCACTCAGCTTGCTACAGGCTCTGCGTCTGCTGTTGTTGTTGATAGCCTTAGAGATAGTACCGCAAACTTTGTATCGTCAGGTGTTTCAGTCGGAGACCTTGTTGTTAACTCTAGCGATGAAACTTTTGCTTATGTGACTAGCGTATCTGAGCTTACGCTAGGACTTAGCTCTGACATCTTTACATCTTTGCCGAAGTCATACAGGGTGTATGACTCTGATTATGTGAAGCAGGCTGACAGGGTATCTCATGGAAACATTACCATGCTCAACAACAGTTTGCTTACTAAGCCGTCTACTACATTTCCTGCATACACACAGGCAAACGAGCTGATTACTATTTATCCTCAAAGCATTGTCAATTACGGTCAGGTTGTTGCTCAGTATATCAGATACCCCAAAGACCCTAATTGGACGTATAGCACTCTTACGGGTGATGAGCCTGTCTTTGATGGCACAGCTTCAGACTATCAGGATTTTGAACTTCCTCTTGATGATGAATATTCCTTGGTTTACAAGATTCTTCAGTATTCCGGAATGTCTATCAGAGAGGTTCAAGCAGTTCAGTTTGGTCAGGCTCAGGAGCAGGCTCAAAACATAAGTGAACAGTAATGGCATATTTGTCTGAGTATCAATATTATGAAAATGGTGGAGCAGCTCCTACCGATAAGAATTGGGGTTCTTACCAATACGTTTCGTTGGAAGATATAGTAAACAACTATATGCTGATGCACACAGGCAACCATAGCCTTGTGAACAATGAGGAGCGTTACAAGATTTTATTTCACGCTAAGCGTGCTGTTCAGGAGCTTAACTACGATGCTTTTAAAGAGCTGAAAGTTCTTGAGCTTGATGTTGAATCAAACCTTAGATACATACTTCCATCTGACTACGTTAATTGGGTTCGTATATCTATGTACAAGGATGGGTTGTTGATGCCGCTTGTGGAAAACATTCAAGTTCAGTCAGCAGATGCTTACCTTCAAGACAATGATGGTGAGATATTATTTGATTCAGACGGAAACATTTTAAAACCAAGTAATTCAAAGATTGATGAAGAACGTCTCGCGGGTACTAAGAAAAGTATTTATCTTAATGAAGGCAGTCCTTACCATGGTCGTGAGGGTTGGTGCGTGGATGGCTGTTGGTATTTTGACTACACCATTGGACGCAGGTTTGGCCTTAATACAGAAACTGCAAACCGAAATCCAAATTTTACAATCGACAAGAAAGCAGGGGTAATAAATTTTAGCTCTGACATTGAGGGCAACACTGTGATAGTCGAGTATGTATCTGATGGCATGGAGGGCGGAGATGATTCTTCGATTAGCGTCAACAAGTTTTTTGAGAAGTATGTCTATGCATACATCGAGTATGAGATTTTAAACTCAAAGCTTGGTGTTCAAGAGTATGTGGTAAGAAGGGCTCAGAAAAACAAGTCAGCTCTTTTTAGAAATGCAAAGCTTAGATTGAGTAATATTCATCCCGGCAAGCTTCTTCAGAATTTGAGAGGCAGGGACAAATGGCTTAAGTAATGGCTAACCTTTCGAGGAACTTTATTAAAGGGCGGATGAATAAGTCCGTCGATGAGCGTCTTGTACCTAATGGTGAATACATAGATGCCTTGAATGTTAGGTTGGGGTCTACTGAAGATTCTGAGATTGGTGTCATTGAAAATGCAAAAGGAAACACAAGGCTTACAGATATAGTCAACATAGTTGATGGTTCTTACTCAAGGCTTGAGGGGCCTTCGACAAAGTGTATTGGTGCTTATGCTGACTCAGCCAATCAAACTATCTATTGGTTCATTCATGCCGAAGATGTTTTGGGGCCGTCAAATGGTATCCTTGACCTTATTGTTTCTTTTAATGAACGCACTGATGCGGTAAGATACCATGTTGTCAGCTCAAGAAAAGATGGCACATCCCCTAAGTCTACTTTGAATTTTAACTCGTCGTATTTAATTACAGCGGTAGACCTTATTGATGGGCTGTTGTTTTTTACAGACAATTACAATCCTCCTAGATTTATCAATGTAAATAGGAGCTATGGTCTCCCTGATTCATCTACATACATAGATTCTCCGTTGTTGGATGAGCAGCTTTTGGTAATTAAAAAGCCACCTTTATCTCCACCCTCTTTGAATTTGCTTAGCAATGGGCAGGATGAAAACTTTTTAGAGGAGGAGATAGTATCTTTTGCTTACAGGTATAAGTATGCTGATGGAGAGTATTCAGCTACATCTCCTTTTTCTGAGCCTGCTTTTATGTCTCGCGCCTTTGGTTTTACTCCCGATGAGTTCTTGAATGATGGCATGGTCAATGAATACAACGCTGTTGAGCTTACATACAATACGGGCAGTGAGCTTGTTGTTGGCATTGACATTCTTTTTAAGAGAACTGATGACAGCGTTATTAAGGTCATACAAAAAATTGACAAGGGTACTCAAAACCTTTCCAATAATTCAGACGAGGTTTATCGTTTTGATAAGAGTAAGGTTTATACCATACTGCCCTCCTCTGAAATACTAAGGCTTTACGATAATGTGCCCGTAGTTGCTAAGGCACAAACCTTAATGGGTAATCGTTTGATGTATGGCAACTACAAAGAGGGGTACGACATATCTTCAAACATTGATTATAGAGCTGAGCTTGTTACAGATTCTATAGGTAGTAAAATTATTGATGCTACCTTTAGTCAGGGTCAATATACTCTTGACCCTTCTGTTACAAGGCAAATCCCTTCTTCTATAGCTTCTTTTGATTTAGGCTCTTCTAATATTGCAAATCCCGAACAAGAGTTTGTAGCGGGAGCGATATTAGATTTTAGCCTTAGCATAGAACACAGCAGGTATGATATATATCCTTCGCCTTCAAGCCATGACATTATTAACGTCACGCCTAGATTTGAAGTAACCTTTTCATTTACTCTTGACAGGGACTATAATAGTGCTTCTGAAATTTTTAGCAGTCAAAGTTTTTTAGATTTTATTGGTACTGCATCAAATATTAAGACTGTTGTTTCTGAGTTTTGTGATGGTCAGACAGTAACTGACTTTTTTAATTGCAGCACAGAAGATACGTTGATAGGAGAGTCAACAGGTGGTACACATAATTATCTTAAAAACCATAGTGGTATTGACAATCCAAACGAACCGATAGCAATAACATCTTCTTCGGGCTCTGATACTTTGTCTTTACAGATTTTAGCTACATACTATCGCCATAGTGGTACTGAATATCTTTATGAGTATTACAAGATAAACTCTGCTAGTTGCGTTTTTACTTCCGTAAAAAGGAAGAAAAGTCTTCACAGCAATAGAGACTACTCTGTTGGGATGATTTACATGGATGACTATGGCAGGCAGAGTACCGTTCTTACAAGTGATGAAAACACTATTCATGTTCCTTGTGGCAACTCTCCTTTTTCAAATAAAGTAAAGGTTACAATACCAAGCACCCAAGCTCCTCCTTCTTGGGCTACGCACTACAAGTTTGCTATCAAAGCTGATGTAGATACCTACGAGACTATTTACTCAAACATATATTTTACAAAAGACAACTTTGGTTACTTACTACTTGAAGGAGAGAATGCGGCTAAAATACAGGAGGGAGATATTCTTGTTTTAAAAGCTGATTCGAGCGGCCCTGTTGTTGACTGTACTGAAGTAACAATAATTGAAAAAGAAGCTTATACCGCAGACGACATTGCATCAGGTTCGCCTGCGGGAGTTTATGCTAAGATTGGATTAGATGTCATTACCCTCGTAGATAATTCTGACAGTATTATTAGAAACTTTGGAACCAACCCTCAGCGCAAAAAAAACTCAAGAGATGAGGATGGTGCTTACAATGCCGTGTCTATTTTTAGTGGAGGGAGTGCCATTGAAATAGCTGCCGGAGATAAGATAACTATCAAGATTGATGTTATTAGGCATGGCAGCACAGGTTTTGTAGAAGGAAGCCTCACTAGATTTGACTGCCCTAGAAAAGAATATCGTTTTGATAGGACGTTTGTTTCTCCTAGTCAGTACACAACTTTTTACGATTGGTTTCAGGGGGAGAACATCCAAACCATTATTGAAGAAGATGGCATTACTGTTGGTGATTTTGATGTTCGGTTTAGAGCAGCTTCTGATATAGGCCCATCGACGAATACAGCCATCACAGGATTCAACCTTGACTTTGGCTTTGATGCTGATTCAGCAGCAGCTACTGAGTTTAGGTGTAGGACTATGACCAATTGCTCAGACAATACTGTTGCTGTTAAGTTGAAGATAGAGGTATTAAAAGTTTCTAATGTCGTTGTTCTTGAAACAAAACCAATTCCTACTAACCCTGATATTTTTTATGAAGGCGATGAGACGTTTACAATTACCGAGGGAAGTCACGATACTGATACTCCTACACTTTCCTTCTTTAACTGCTTCTCTTTTGGAAATGGTGTAGAGTCTTACAAAATAAAAGACTCAGTAACAGGTATGCCATTTGCTTTGGGCAACAGGGCTACCTCAGTTTCTTCTGAAGATTATAGAGAAGCACACAGGTTTGCTGACATTACATACAGCGGAATTTATAATGATGAGTCGAATGTCAACAAGCTTAATGAGTTTAACCTTGGCTTGCTAAACTTTAAGCGTCTCGAAGAGAGGTATGGTGTAATTACTTTGCTTGACGGAAGAGAGACGGATGTGTTTACTCTTCAGGAGGATAAGATATCTTATGTGCTTGCGGGAAAGAATCTTCTTTCAGATGCCGCAGCAGGTAGCGCGATTACATCAGTCCCCGAGGTGTTGGGAACTCAGATTGCTCGTATTGAGGATTATGGCAATAGCCTAAACCCCGAGAGCTATGTTCAGTGGGGCACAAGTAAATATTTTACTGATGCCAAGAGGGGTGCTGTAATACAACTCAAGGGGCAAGGCAGGAGTGAAGCTTTGTCTGTCATATCTGAATTTGGTATGCGCTCTTGGTTTAGAGACTTGTTCATTGAGGGATTCAATACTCAGAAACTTGGTGCGTTTGACCCGTACATGAATGAGTATGTATTGGCATCAAACAACAACGAGGTTCCTGTTGAAGAGCAATGTATAGATTGCGGGACAAGTGTTTCAAATATTATTGTTAGCTCATCTAACAACTACAGTTTTTGCACTGACCTCGACAATGCTCTTGGTGATTCAGTTATTAGTTGGAGTCTTTCAGGAACTCCGCTTGGAAGTGTTACTGTGAGTGCTGTAAGTGGCACTGATAGTGTCACGGCAAACATTGTAGGTGGAGGTCCTTCTAGCGGGTCTATGACTTTGGTAAAGTCAGACTCTAGCACAAAAAAGGTTACGATAACCATTACTCATGTTTCGGGAGAACCTGTAGTTTTTCAGGATTTCACAGTAAACTGTGTTGATGGGGACACCATTACGGTCGTAACTATTGTCTTGACAGACAATGTTGATGCAAACAAAACTATACAGACTCAGTATAGCTATGGCACTCAGTCCAAAGTAACTAATCTAATTACATTTGAACCCGGGGCTCATCCCAATAGCTCTCTGTACTCATCATTCACAGGCTATCAAGGTTTGTCTAGAGTTCCTGTTAACGGTTCTACCGTTAATTTTTATGCCAACAAACTGAGTTCAGACACATACGATGTAAATGTTTTCAATAACAAGTTCAGGTATTTGGTGTCTAATACCTTGTATGCTAATACGAGAGCAGGGCTTCAGCTTATTTTGGATAACGCTACTGAGGTAAGCATATCGGGTTCTGACGATAGGTACAATGGCTCGTTTACTATGCCAAGTGCAAATCCTGACGACTACCTTTATCTTGTTTGGGACTTTAGAAATCCTACGGCTATTGATGTCTGCTTTGATGCTGTTGGCTCTGCTCAGGATGCGTGTTGCAACTGCGTGTGCTACTCAACTGAATGCACTACATATACTGTAGATTTTGGTTTAGGCAATAATGGCCTTATTACCTATCAAGATTGTACAAATGGGTTTATCACTAGAAATATTGTAGCAAGCGAAGATGTTTGTGTTGCCGCAGGAGCCCCGCCACCTCAAGTTGTTAGCGGTAGGGTGGATAGTATTTCAATAAAACAAGACTCTTGTAATTGCGGGGGAACTTTGAGGACTCCATCTGCAACGCCAAAGGTTGTGAAGTGGATTGATGGAAATGATTTTTCAAGAGCGACAGTTCTTTCAGATGGAAATGATTCTGATAAGCTTAAGGATACTGCTATAAATCACCCTACTCAGGGGTGGTATTCAGATGGCAATGTGGCTAGGTTTATAGACCCAAGCAATCCTGTTCCTCTTGACCTCAGCCCTAATGCTACTTGCCTTGAATGTGAACCATAATTATGTCTAACGTATACACACTTACATTTAGCGAAGGGGTACAAGGATGGCCTTCTTTTTACTCCTATGTTCCTGAGTTTATGTTGGGCATGAATCAGTACCTCTATAGTTTTAATGGAGGGAATCTGTATCGGCACAATACCAATTCTGTCAGAAACAATTTTTACGGCACTCAGTACAACTCTACAATCAAGAGTGTCATTAACGAGCAGCCATTAGAAAACAAGCTATTTAAGACATTGAGTCTTGATGGCGATGCTCCTTGGTCTGCTGTTCTCGATACTGACCTGCAAGAAACAGGGTTTATTCTGAGTGAAAGATTTATAAAAAAAGAGGCTTCGTACTTTGCTTTTGTAAGAAACTCAAAGAACCAAGCGTCTCCTTATGCAAATCCTGCGGGGGCTTCTCAGTATCCTCTACGTTCTGTTCAGGGCATAGGCACAAGCTCTAGCACAGGAACAGGGGTAATCAATTACCCCTTGACGTTTACCATACCGAAGTCTCTAAATGTAGGGGACTCTGTATACCACAACACTTCATCACCCACTTTTGTAGGGACAGTTACTGCAATAGATGTCGATATACCAAATGGCATAAATAAGATTAGTGTGTCGGGTACTGTTCCCGTTACAAACACATATTTCTTTTTTGTCAAGGATTCTATCGCTGAGTCAAATGGTGTCCTCGGTCACTACTGCGTCTTTGAACTCACAAATACAAGCACATCAGAGGTGGAGCTTTTTGTAGTTGAGTCAGAGGTTATGAAGTCATTTCCATAAATTTGTACTATGGCATTAATAACATCAATACTAGGAGCGGTTTCAACAGGTCTTGGAACTGTTTTGAGTTTCTCTCAAGCTGCTGAGCAAAGAAAGAAAGCAGCAGAAGCGGAAGCTAGTGCAGCTAAGTTTATTCAAGAAGCAAAGAAAAGGTTTGAGGTAAACTATGCTAAAGCACTGTCTATTCAGAAAGACGTTTATGAACAAGAGCGTAGAGCAACTCGCGCAGCAGGAGCGCAGGTTAGTGAAGCTTTAAAAGAGTCAGAGAGAGGCGCAGCAGCGGGAGCGGGAAAGGTTCTTGCAATGGAGCAGCAGGCTCAGGCTGATACTAGCAAACGAATGGGTCAAGAGCTTACTGATATAGACAGAGCAATTATTGCTGAAGATATTAGAGCTGCGGATGCACTGACTCAAATTCAATTGGATGAAGGGAAAGGAGCGGGGCTTGCTGCAAGAGAAGCTGACGAAAGAGCTGCTTTAGCTACGTTACAGGGAGCGCAGGGTATGGTTGATTTCGTTGGTGCTGTGGGTAAAGTACCTAAATTGTTTTCAGATGATGATTTAGCTACAGGTGAAATGATTCAGAAACAACAGATGAAAGGGGCTATCCCTTCGACACAACAGCTTGAAATGAACCAAGCTCTTCGTAGTCAAGCTCCCCGAAGTGTTGTTGATTTTTTTAATCCAAACCCAATTCTTGAGAGGCTCAATTCTCCTCAAATAAGTTATGATTTTCAAAATCCTTTTATGGTACTTCCTTCTAGGATTATGGACTATAATACTATTCGATAATGGGAGCTTACTACGGCTATGCTGAGAGGAGTCTTGAAAATCAGGTCAATTGGGCTGAAGTTGGCAAGTCTATTTCTGACACTATTCAGGAAGAGGCGCGGATTCGTGAGGAGAAGAAGCAAGCAATTGATGATGCCACCGATGGTATTATCAATAATCTTCAAAACTCACCGACAGGTCAACACAGGGGAACTACTGAAGCAACTTTAGATTTTTCTAATGCTGCTCAAGAAACCACCTTGGCCAACAAAAGACTTTTACAGTCGGGGCAGATGAGCCCTAAAGACTACATGAGATTTCTCAATAATCTCAATGAAGGTACAGAGCTTGCTTTTACTACGTCTGAAGCTTTTCAAAGCGAGTACCAAACAAAAATGGATAGACTTAAGAATGGGGATTCTCAACTTCTTGAGCTTTTCTTGATGTCTCAGGTTGAGGGGTTTGGTAACTTAGAAAACCACAGCCTGCTGCCTGACCCCATAACAGGTCGTGTAATGTCGTATGAAACGACACTCGACAAGAATGGTATACGTCAGATTGTTGAAGGCTCGGGCCGCTCAGTAAAGTCACTCCACAAACTCATTAGTCAGCAGTATGACAAGTTTGATTTAGATGGTGCTGTAAAAAGTGCAGTAGGTACTCTTGGTGAAATGACTGAACAAACTTTGCAAAAAGCAGAGCAAGCAGGAGATTTAGATGTTTTTCTTTCTGTGTCTAGTAAAAAAGCAGATGCTCCTGAAGAAGATAAAGAGTTTGCTAGGAATTATGAAACATGGGAGTCTGATGCTGTTAAGACCATAAAGTCAAATGAGTACAACCTCCTTTCAATCATAACACAAAACATTGTTAGCGACAAAAATGGTAAGGCTTATGACTTTACCTATGACCCCGAAAAAGCAGGGGGGAATATGATTCTTCTTAAGCAAGACCCTAGTGGTGTGAGAGAAGTGATTCCTGACTTTAGTAAAAATGAGGGGTTGGAAGACCGAGTTGATAATTACATAAAAAATCAGATACGTTCTTCTATTGATGTTAAGGTAGAGCGCAAGACAGGAGGTCGTAAGAGCTATGACCCTGATTACGCTGCGAGGCAGAGATATCTAAGAGAGGATGAAACGCAGAAAGACCAACCTAATGTAGTCAGCAATGTTGCTAAGCTTTACTACGGAAATAAAGCGCAAGTAACAGAAGCTGAAAAGTTCTTGAGGTCTATCAATCCAAACATCCGTAGTATTTCTAGGAATAACACGGGTGTTGTCATTGAGTATATGCCTGACAAGAAAGGTACTGTAAGAAAAGAAGAGTTGAACTTTGGTACTTCTCCTATTCAAGAGTGGGTTCGCGGAAGCGCAAACTACTTCTTAACTGATAATGCTCAGATTAAAGACATAGAAAGTATTCTTGAAAATTCAGGAGCAAGTGATAGGGAAGATGCTAAGCCAAATAACGTACCCGGAACCATAATATCTGCAAGCAAAAGAGAGGAAAGAGAAAATCCTTTGGAGGCATACGAAAGAATACTTAATGAATCTGTAGAAGGGTTTATAAGTGAATTGGGTGATGCGGGAGCTGATGCTGTGTTTACATCTAATACAGATGATGATGATGCTGCTGCTAACATTCAAGCTTTTATAAACAGATTGCCTTTGAACACAGGTATAAGCACTAAGGGTAAGGGCAATAAGGTTGCAATTCTGAAAGATGGTGAAGATGTTATTTTCACTTTGGACTTAGATGCATCAAACCTCAACCCTGAACAAGAGTTGAGAAACATAGCTAAAGCAGTTTCTAATTCTTTTAAGGCAGCAGACAGAGGAGCAGCAGCCTTTACAAGTATAGGCGTTAAAGGGTCAGCTAAAAAAACTGTTAAACAAATAATGGCGGAAAACCCCAACTTAACTACAGCAGAAGCGATTAAAATCTTTAACGAGCAAAAATAAATAGAGATGTACGACGACTTATTTGAGTTGATGGTAGAGGGGGCATTTGCCAACAAAGCTGAGTTTGATGATTTTGTATCTGAGGCTTCTCAAGAAGAGATATACAGTTTAATTAAAGAGGGGGCTTTTAAAGATTTTGAAGAGTTTAAAAGTCTGTATTCTGCACCCGCACCTCAAGAAGCTGCGCCTCAAGAAGCCGCACCTGAAGTAAAAAAAAAAGATATTATGGAGCCATCTTTGGAAGATGGTTCATTGGTATCGCCCGAGTCTGAGCCTTCTGCTGAATTACCTGAAGTTCCCGTATTGCCTGAAGATTTTGATTTAGCCGAAGAGGTTAAAAAATCACAGGAGATACAGCCAAAAGAAACTCGAGAAAGTGGTTACATAAATCCAATGGAGACATTGGGTATGTACCCTGAAGAGGGTGCTGTTCAAAAAGCACTTGAGCAGTCTGCTCAAGACGCATTACTTACTCAAGCCAACATAGAAGCTGAAGCTCCTGCCCTCGAAGGGGTTTTAAAAGAAGAGGCTCGAAAAGAAGAATATCTTGAGAATGTAAGAAAAGAGGCTTCTATTGTAAATACGTTAGAGGGTCACGTTAAAAATTCTTTTGAATTAAAAAATCCTTATGAGATTGAGAGAAATCTTAAAGAAAGGTATAGTCGTTATGGATATTATTTTAAAAGAGCTTATGATGACAAGCTAACAATAATATCTCCTGATGGCAGAAAAAAAATTCAGGTTGATTTAAAAGCTCCTACTGAAGAACAAATTTCTTTGGTGGAAAATTTTATAAACTCTCATTACAAATACGATAGGCTTAAGGATATAATAAAGGAGGGGTCTAATTTAACTAGCAAATATGCTGATGCTGCTAAAGTTAAAACCTCGAGAGAGGTTGGCAGGAGAAATAAAGATGGCTCTGTATCGACCGTGCTTATGGCTTCGGGAGAGGTTGATGGCGAGTATGTTGCTTTTCCAACCTTATTTCCTAAAGACCCCGAAAACTATGGAGCTGCTCCTGAGTATTGGCAAGAGCTTCCTTTCGATGAAGCCTTAGACTTAGCTAAAGAGAGGGGTGAGGTATACTATTTTGATACTGATGAAGAGGCTAAAGAATTTGCTGAAGGCAGTTGGAAAGATGTAACTGATGCCGATTTTGAGGGTCATGCATTTTACGCAAAAAAAGGGTTGGACTATATGCGAGACAAGCGTATAGTTGACACCTATACCAAGGCGAGGGACATAGTCCTACTGATAGAAGATGATGAGGTCCCATTTAGACAGAATGAGCTTACTCCTGAAGACCAAGAGAAGTATGCAGAGCTGTACATAAATGGCAAACGTAGAGAAGACTTACAAGATGTAAAGAATAAGTATGCTTCTACCGTAGAAACTCTTCAGAGAGAGTATTTGGATGACAAATACCAAGATGTTCGCGAAGACTTTGATGTCTATATGCAGAAGAGGTATGAGTCTGAAATACAAAAAGCGATTCAAGTAAATGAAATTGCTAAATCTCAGTTATCATCAGTAGCTAATAAGTCTTTGGAACTTTTTGGTGTTGCTGACCCCCGAAAAATACAGTCAGATAACGATGAAGCTGAGCTTCTGCTTTTGGAGTTTGAGGGAGCAAAGATGACCGCTGAGGCTGCTGCTGACCAATATGAAAAAGCTAAGCTGTTTTTTGACAACAAGCATGATAAGTCAGCTAAAAAAAGATATTCAGATAATTGGGAGGCTTTTACTGATGAGGTGAGTCAGAGTTACTCGCAGGGCAAAGTGGGAGAGGTTGTTCTGATGTACTCAATGATGCCCGAATTTATAAGTGGGTACAATTCTGATGACCCTGCATCAACGCGAAAGGTTGCTGAGGAGTTTGTCAAGCACATGAGCAAAGAATCTGAGACAAAGTCTAGGGTTATGAGCCGTTGGCAGCGTGCTAGGGGTTTTGACGAAGCATTAGACGTTGTTTTGGATGACCCCGCTGAGTGGATGGCTACACTTGCCGGTACATCTTTAAGCCAAATGGCTCCTTATGGTGTTAAGATTGTTCCTGCTTTTGCGCTAGGAGGCACGGCTGTTGGGGCAGCAGTGGGTGCTGCTGCGGGAGGTGTGGGGGCTATCCCCGGAGCTGCTTTAGGTTTTAGCCGAGGTATGAGATTAGGTTTTGCGGCTACAAACTTTACTTTGGAATACACCAACGCGGTTACTGATGCCATGAGAGAGCTTGGCTATGATGTTCTCAATCCCGAGGATGTGGCTAAAGCTTTAGAGGATAAAGATGTTTGGGATAAAGGGCGTAAGAAAGGCTTGGCTAGGGGTATACCTATCGCTGTTGTTGACTATATGTCTGCCGGATTAGCAGGCAGGGTGTTTAGAGTAAGCCCTGTAGCCACCCGTGGTAATAAGATTGCTCGCCAAACTGCTGAAAGATTTGTATTTGACCCTGCCGCAGAAGCTTTTGGAGAATTAACAGCTCAAATTAGCGCAGGTCAAGAGGTTGATTGGAAAGAAATAGCTGCTGAAGCAGGTGGAGGCCCTGCATCCAACACGGCATCTATGGCTGTAAACATGGCTATAGACGCTAGATTCAACAATGATGTTGAGTTGGCATCAAGGCTGACTGATTTTCAATACATGGCTAATGTTGGTGCTTCTAGTCAGAGGATTGCTGATTGGACCAACAATATGCTTAAGCTTGGTAAGATTGACGAGGAGACGGCTAAGCGCATAAACGACAATGTGGGCGTTCTGAGAGAGGCTCAGCAGCTTTTGGGTGTCGGCAGAAGAGGTGGAAAATACAGGGGTCGCAATAAAGGAACTCTTGAGGGCAGGCTTTCTTTGTTGTTGGCTGCTCGGGCTGACTTTCAGGCCACTACTAACTCGAGAGAGGTTTATGCAGATAGAATTAGGGCAATCAATGATGAGATAAAGTACATCGTAGACAATAAGTCTATGCTGCCCGAAGACCAACAAGTGCTTTTATTGGGGTACGAAGGTCAGGGGACTCAAAGTGCTTTGCCTACCTACACAATTAGGAGAGGGTTTAGGGATGTAAAAGTTACCCGAGAGGAGTTTCTTAGGAGGCTCAGAGAAATAGACAGCAAGGAGAAGTTTTCTAAGTTCAACGGGACGGTAGAAAATGATGAGGAGATTGCTGCTGAGATGATGAAGAAAGCTGAGCAGTTTCAGGAGGAAGAAGAGGTGGACTTGGAGGGTATGCCCGAAAAGGTTGAGGAAGAAGCTGATGAAACGGTTGTCGAGCAGTCTCAGTCTCTTGAAGAGCTTTTGATTGAGCGTGGTATTCTCGATGAGGAGGTTGATGAGACAGATGAAGGGAAGACTGAAGAGGAGATAAAGGCTGAGAGGATTGCTAGAGACAGGCAGCAGCCTGAGCGTAAGCCACGCCCTAAGCCAACAGAAGAGCCTACTGCCGAGAAAAAAGTTTTTGCTCTTGAAATCATCGGCGAAAAGATGGTCAATGACAAGGGCGTTCTTGGCACTATCAAAGAAGAGAATGGCGGTATAATTTGGGAGAGTGAAGATGGAACCGAGGTAATTGATGGCGGAGGTAGGGAGAATGCTTCTACTGTCACTATTGATGACATGAGGTTATCGTTTCCTCCTGATGTAACACCTGAAGCTCCCGTTGAGCTGACCCCTGAAACTAAGCAGGAGTTTGTTCCTGCTGAGCAGAAGACTCAAGAAGAGTTGGAGGTGATGAGTGAGTTGGAGGTTGAAGAGGCTAGGCGCAAAGTTGATGAGGATGTCCAAGAGTTTGAGGATGCAATCTTGGATGAGATTGAGAGAGAGTCTGCAAACGAGAGAATCTTGTTCAAGTTTAAGGGCAGTGAATTTGCTGTATCCCAAAAGCCCGATGGGACATTTGTTGTCTCTAAGAAAAACACCAACGGGAAGTATGTATCTGTATCTAACAAGAAACAGAGGGCGGATGTCATAGCTGAGTTTGAAGACATCAAAGAAGACAGGGACAACGAGAGACTTAGGTTGGCTGAAGAGTTGGTTCTTGACTACAAGCAAGAGCTTTTAGAGCCATTTGGAGAGAAGGTAGAGAGACCGAAGGTACAAGCACCTCCCAAGAAGAAGAGGAGGAAGTCTAGAAAAAAGGGAGAATCAGTTACCCCTAAGCAAGAAGCTGCTCCTGTGGTAGAGGAGGCACAGGTGCCCCCTAAAAAGAAATCTACCGCAAAGAAAAAATCAGAGACCAAGGTTGAGACAACCACTAAGCTATCTGTCAAGGAGCTTCAGCAACAGAAAGATGCTGAGACAGTTGCTGCTGCTAGGAAAAAGTACAATGTACCCGATGGTATAGAGCCTACAATAACCGAAAGAAAGGGCTCTGCTTTTAATGAAAATGACCTTTTTGATGAATATGAATATGAGCTTGAAGATGGCTCAGTAAGGAGAATAACATTTAAGAAGAACAAGAACGGAACGCTTTCTAAGAAAGGTGATACATCTTTTACTTTCTCTTCTCGGTCAGTGAAACAAAAGAAAATAGAAGATAAACTTATTCCCATTTTTAGAGAGGCATTTGAAAAACTTGGAGCAAGGAAGTTTATAAATATTTATAGCAAAACAATAGACCCGTTTTATCATATAGGCAGGAAAGAAAAAGGAACTTGGCTTTTCACTATTGAAAAGAATGCTACAATACCCCCTTTTACTTTTGCATTTGAGACATCAAATTTGATTCTTGCTAAAGATGATGGTAAGTCAAAGCTTGATGAGTTTATAAAGCAAGTGGGGCTTGAGGGAAGTCAATCTGTAGCTGAATACAATGAGTTTCTAAAGACTGTACCTATAAATGAGCAGGGTCTTATTGAAAAAGAAGCTGCTCCTGTAGCTGAGGAGGCTGCGCCTGTAGTTGAGGAGGTAGCTGAAGAGGCTGCACCTGTGGCTGAAGAAGTGGCAGAAGAGGTGGCAGAAGAGGTGGCTGAACCTAAGCGTGGTGTGCTACAGGATGCTGAGTTTGAAAACATACTGAGACGTAGTCAGTTAAACCCTGACCTCCTTCAGAAAGAACTTGATGAGTTTGCTGAATATGAGCGTCAGATTGAGGAGCTTCAAGATTCTCCTGCTGAGCTTAAAAAGGTCAAGGCTAAGGAGGCTAAGCGAAAGAATGCTATCAAGAAAGCTAGGCGCGGCAAGATTGCTGAGATTGAAAAAGAGCAGGAGCAGATAAGGAAAGCTGAAGAGACAAAGAGAAAAGCTGAGGAGAGGAAGGAGACTAAGCGTGAGCTAAATACGGCAGAAAAACTGCGCTCAGAAATAGCTACCCTCACGAAGATTAGAGATAAATCTAAGGAGGGGACTGATGAATACAACAGGGTTCAGTCTGCTATTGATGAGAAGACCAAAGCCCTCAATAATTTATTGGGAGTAACGCCTGAGAGAAAGAAGAAGTCAGAGGCAACTATACAACCTAAGACAAGGCAACAGAAGAAAGCTGCTTCTGATTCCAAGAAGAAGCAGAATAAAATCTCAAAAATTGTAGCCAAGGCTAGAAAGGCTGAGTCTGACTTGACAGAGTTGAGCAAGCAGCTTATTGAGGCTCAAGAAAAGAAGCAGAAAATTTTTGATTCGGATAAGTTTAATCCGAGAGGGCTGAAAGCAGCAGATAAGAAGATAGCTTCATTGAGGGCTAAGATTGAAAAGCTTAATCAGTCCAAAAAGCAATTGGCTCAAGAGCTTAGCACCATACAGGGTATTCAGTTTCAGTTGAATACTAAGCCATCTGAAATAAATGTTCAGTTAAAGGAGCAACTTTTAGAGTCAGCCATGAGAGTCATGGATGAAATCGGCTTCGAGGAAACAGGTATCACCCTGACTAGACCATTTGAATCGTACCCTATCAATGTCACTGAGAATGTGAGGTTGGTAAAGCGGGCGGGACGTATGCCGCTAATTGAACTTGTTGATAGTAGAGTAAATCTGCTTATGGCTGACAGGCTTAAGGTAGATGAGAATAGAATGGGAGGCCCTCTGTTTGCTTTTCAGGATGGCATATTTGGGTACAACATAGCTTGGGCATCTATTGACGAGGGTGCTGCTAGAAGGATAGCGAGAGGAGCCGCGAACTCAGACTATAGCGTGGTGTACAACATGAGTTCCACCGGGATAGATTCAAACATGGTTTTGTTTGACTTGCTATTCGAGAAGATTGAAGCTACACGCAGACCTAGAAAGATTTTTAGGATGATGATGGAGCGTATGCAGACATTGAGATTTGATGAAAAAGCTAGTGAAACTGTTTTAACTGAGAAGATTCATGCCATAGCCAAGAAGTCGAAGGATGTAAAGACTTTTCTTGCGGAGGTAGAGAAGCTCGGGGCTGATGCTCGCTCTAGCATATTCAAGAAAGTTACTCCAACATCAGATGTAAATTCGAGGGATGCGTTTTTGAAAATTCTTCAAGAAGAAAACATCAACGCAGACACACTGAGAGCTGAACTCTCAGAGCAGCTTGCTGACGACCTACCCATGGGGTCACTCATTACTGTGCTTAAGATTACAGACAAGCAAGGCAATCCTGTTACTAACGAAACCATTGACGAGGCTTTGGTCTTTAGAGATGAGCAGAAGAAGATGGGTGTAAAGGAACACAGAAACTATCCCGTGTACTTGAGGGGTTATCCTGTCGCTATACTTTCAGATACTGCTCCGTTTTGGAATATGAGTGAGGCTTCTCTGAACGATATAAACAATCAGCTTTCACTTATATCCAAGGAAGACTTAAGTTTTAGCGAGATTACTAGAAGATTGGAGAGGTCAGCTCAGTTTGGTGCGAACAAAGTTTTTGAGGTTCAGTCCCCTACAGATATTCAGTACGCATCTTTTGTAGAAAAGCTCTCAAGCGCATTCCCTACGCTAGAGGTTGCTGCTACAAAGCAGGAGTTTGAAAGACTACTGAAAGACCCCGAGGTCAAGAAGCTTACCACAAAAAGCCAAAAGATATATGGTGCTGTGTATCAGGGTAAGCTGTACTTAAATCCTAGCCTCGCCAATTACAATACACCTGTCCACGAATTTGGTCACGTTTGGATGAATGCGGCTAAGGAATTGAGACCCGACCTGTACAAGAAGGGTATTGAGCTTGTAAAGAAGAGTCAATACATTGAACAAGTAACAAACAGTGCAGATTATTCTCAACTAATTGCTAGGATGAAGAGGCAGGGTATGCCTCAAGCCGAGATAGATGCTTACATAGCAGAGGAAGCATTAGCAACCGCCATAGGAGATAAGGGAGAATCATTTGTAAACGCTGCTCAAAAAAGAAACTTCAAGTCTTGGCTCAATGACCTGTTCAAGTTCATCAAGAAACTGACAGGGATATCTAAGTTTACTGAAGAGCAAGTTCAGAACTTGACATTTGATGAGTTCTTGCAGGGTGTGGTCGTTGACCTCATGTCTGAGAATGAATTGTTTGAAGGCGCAGAGAGTGCAAAGTTGGCGAGTACCCTTCAGCTTATGTCTGCTCCATCAAATCAGACAATGATAAACATCATTGAAACCGCTAGAGCTTCCGGCAAACATTCAGATGCTACGATAAAAGAGTTCTTGAAGGCGAAAGGCTACAAGGTTGATGAGATAGATGCAGCTCTCGCTGACAAGGCGAGATATTTTGAGCTGATGCCCGAGTCATTTAGGAAGATTGTAGGTGGCTATAACGCAGCATCTAAGTTGTTCAATGAAACTAGATTGGCTTTGGCTGAGTTTAAGAAGAAGACTCAGGCAACCAACTCTGAGGTGAGGGCGAAGGCAAAGGAACTGCTCGAGTCACATTCTGTATTCAACGAGCAGACAGAACAGGTTCAGAAAGAGATACTGCTTGGCTTCGACAATATGCTAGGCATAAAAGCCAATAAGAATGTAGCTCAAGAGATAGCCAATATCAGAAACAATCTGAAGCAGAGGAAGATAGCGGTCAAGAATTTGAAGGCTGAGCAGAAAGCTATGAGAGATTTCATACGGAGAAATCTCATACTATCTAAGAACTATAGCAGTGCTGATGTAGTAAAGCTTTTGAATGCTCTAAGTGATGCCACTACTCCCGAGAAATTTGGAGCGGTAGCACTAAAAGCTCTGAATATAATAGAGCGTCAGAAGGTTGTGAAGAAGAAAGACTTGATATCGGAGATTAAAAAATTAGTTACTCGTAAGACTATAAAGAATCCACCCGACAACAACCAACGAGTCAGGCCGAGGGGTCTCGATGCTCAGGGAGAATCTTTCTTTACACAGGCTCAGCGCATAGTTGATGCGTACATGAACATTGACAAGTTTCCTCGTAAAATACAGGAGATAGAGAATGAGTTGGCATCCCAAGAGGGGTTGATATCAGAGCTTCTAGGTAAGGAAGAGAGGGGCGAAAGAAGAACCTCTGAGGAGCAGAGCCTCCTTGACTTGGCCTACGCCTACGACATATTGGGGGGCATGGACTCCATGACTGCCGATGAGGTTTCTGATGTTCTAGATGCCCTGAAGGGCGAGAAGAAGAAGTCAGCAATAAGGCTCAAGGAATCTAGACTCGCTAGGAAAGCCAAGTATGATGCGGTAATTGGCGAAGCGAATAGGCAGTTGATGGACAGTAATCCGTTGTTGTTCAACGAAGATGGTAAGCCTAGAAACACCAATGAGATTCAAGAGAAGAAAGATGAGATAGCTGAGACCTTCCTCAAGAGAGGTTTCTTGAATGCTATTAAGACTTTGAAAAACTCTTATGATGTTAGTAGCAGGGCTTCAATATTTAAGTCTTTGTCTACTAGTCTGAAGTCTTTGAAAACATTTATGAATCGTCTTGATAGAGTTACAGAGGGTAAAAATGTCTTTACCAAGAATGTGTATGACAAAATCAACATGATGATTGAGGTGAGGAATGACTACAACAGGAAGACCTTATCAGACTTAGATTCCATAGCTAGAGATGCGGGATTCAAGAACTATGTAGCTCTGAAGAAAGCTCTGTATGTAGGCACTCTTAAGATAGGTACTAAGAGAATGCACGGAGACCAAGCCTTGAGGGTGTACGCTTTGTATCAGAATGAAGTGCAGCGGAAGAAGCTAAACAGACAGGGTATAGGTGACAAGGAGATTCAGCAGATTGAGGATGCGCTCGGTAGTAAGGTTATAAAATTTGCTGATGGTGTCGTGAACTACCTGTCTACGACCTATTACAACCAAGTAAATGATGTTCATATAGACGTAAATGATGTCGGAGTTCCATTCGTAGAGAACTACTTTCCTACGAAGACATTGATTCAGAATCAAGAAATGGCACGCGACCTCTTGGGTAACGATGGTTCCGACTTTATGAAATCCTTTGACGCTCAAACTCAGTCTGCTCTGAAGCAGAGGATAGATACCGAGGGGGAAGTTGAGCTATATAGCACAGGGTTTACATCCGCACTCGAATACCACTACACTAGCATGAATAAGTTTAGGGCTTATGCTATGGGTGTGAAGGAGATAAACGCCCTTCTTTCATCACCTGCGGTAAAGACCCTGTTGGATTTGACACGGCTGACTAACCCTGTGAGAGCTGCTATCAACCATGAGATAAACCCTGAGAGGACGATGGTAATAACTCAGGGCAGTCCTGTTGTAAACTTTCTTATGTCTAGGTTCGTCAGTCTGATGCTGAACTTTAAGATTTGGCAGATACCAAAGCAGTTCAGCTCATTCATAGCGGCTTTCAGAGATTATGACTATACGGGAAAAGACTCTTCACTACCCAATGTATTAAGGAGGAGAGTAGACTTTCCAATGTTCATCCTTGAGAATTTGGTGACAATGGCTTTGCTTCCGTTAGAACTCGTAAAGAACGGCCCTATATCTAAGATGAGGGAGAAGTCTGCTACGTTTGACGAGCGTGTAAGAGAGTCTCTGAGTGGGGATGTGTACAATCTAGTGGGTAACAATCTAAAGGTTTCTGAGCCCGATGCTCTTAAAAGATTGACCTATAATCAGAGGCGGGCGTTGAGTATACTTTCGGGTGAGTCG
>Ga0208767_1000601_pt1 | contig 29927 bp, 51 predicted proteins | sample VirMetDEL_Mar_21_FD_184514 | JGI IMG/M metagenome (GOLD analysis project Ga0208767, IMG submission 184514) | Aqueous microbial communities from the Delaware River and Bay under freshwater to marine salinity gradient to study organic matter... | ecosystem: Environmental > Aquatic > Marine >... | reverse complement strand
ATAATCAGTTGATTCATCATTTAAGAAACGTATAGACGTACCGCTTGATATTCTTATAGGGTAAAATAATAATGGGTCGCCTAAATATGGGTCGTCATTATCATCTACAAACCATCCTACTTGTGCGTCTGTTTGTGCATAAGAACTTCCTGCATCTAATAATCTTTCAAACTTCATATGCTCAAAAGGTGCTTCAACTTTATAAATGCCTCCTGCCATTTCATCTGTTTCGTCTAACCCTCCTCTATATTCTGCTGTTCCCCAGTCAGTACCTTGTGTTAATTGAGCGTGTTGAATAGCAAGTTTCGTACCGAGACCTTTATATCCAAAATCTATTTCTTTATAAGGCAAAGCAACGTCTACTTGTCTTTGTGTCATATCTACATATTCATCTATAGTATAGCTCGAACCTGCTGAATAAAAGTTGTCTAATGTTTCTACTTTAATCGTTCCGTCGTCTTGCTTATATGCCGTTAGATTAAATACTTTAAATAGACCTGTAAGAAAATCTATAACTTTCATATTAGGCATTTGTGCAGTACCGCTAAATGATTTAGTAGCATTAATTGTAAACGAACCAGAATTAAATGTATCGCTTATAGGTTGCAATAAATCTGCTGCATCAAACTCAACATCTGTAACTGTAAATGTTTCGCTTATTATCATTTTAAGATTATAAGTACCATTACCTAAATCTGCACTTACTGAAACATCTGAAGGAGCAGTACCGCTAAAAGTTTCTATGACTGTCCCTCCTTGTAATAATTGTACTGTATAATCACTAGATTCTGAAGCGTCAGGGTCTACTGTAAATGTAGATGTAATTTTATGCGCTCCTGTTAATCCACTTACTATAATATTTTCTCCTGCTATTGTTAAATGATTCCATCCACTCGTGTCAGGTAAACCAAAATCTACAATATGGTCGTATGTTTCTGGAGCATTAGGGTCATCTATAAATCCTTTCTTTCTATGCATCCACATATATAAATTATAATAAGGCGCATTACTTGAAGTAAAAAAATCTGTGCTAAATGTTATTCCGTATTGTTCTTCTATAGCTTTTATAATTAAGTGTACTCTTATAGCGTATTTTAATTGATTGTATAATACACCTTGTTGAGTAGTACCGCTAGGATATAAATTGCCATCTCCTTCTGTTGCTGAATTATAATATAATCTGTCTGTGTGTGTGATTAAAGGAACTACTAAAGCATCTGTATAAGTAACTGCGTCTACTGTTTTATCTATTCCATTTTGTAAACCTGTACGAATTGTACTAGCATCATAAGTAGAAGTAAAATTGTTTAGCCACGTTAAAGCATCTAATTTATCTTCTCCTAATAAATCTTTAAGGTCTACTGTATCGCCAAAGAAAGTAACTCTATACGCATAAGGTTTATTATTACGCATATCTACGCCTTCTAGTTTTATTTTACCTTTTTCAAATGGAAAATAGTTTAATTCTATAGTAGCTGTTTTTTTTACTCTTGCATCAAATCCATCATCTATGTTATAATTATAATAATGCTCAAATACTTTGTTATTGTCTTTAGAAGCAGGTAAAGAAAATGTTTTAGTAAAGTTTGTAAATACCTTTGCTATGTCTTTTACATTTTGGATTGTTTGTGTAAGCGAAACTGATTCGTCTTTAAACATATCCATTCTATTACCCTCTATATAAAGCTGTATATTTTGCATTATCTTATATCATTTACTTTATTAAACGCATAGCTAAAGTCAAACGTATAGTTTATTAGTTTGTCGTTTACAGATGTTTTAAATTGTACTGATTTAGTGTCTAGTGTAATTGGTTTAACTTCCGTACCATCGTATACCCATACTTGCTCACTTAACATTAACTGTCTTATAACTTCGTTAAACGATTCATCTATAAATCCTGTATTCATTTGTATCTTCTCTTTTCCAGTAACTTGAAATTGTCTTACTTGATGTTTCTCTTTATTAAATGTAGGGTCATTTACAAAGTCCATTAAACTACGCTTATAGCTTTCTGAATTTGTGTCTAAACTAATCATTGACTTTTTATGAAAAGGCATTATTTGTAACGCTCCATACTTATTGTAAAATACTACATCTAAAAAGTCATATTTAGGTTCGCATACTTCTTGAAGTGTTAATACAACGCTTTGAGCATATCCTGATTTAGTTGTAGATACTGTAATTTGGTCGCCTGTTTCTAAAGTAGTAGTAGGTGTTATTCTTATATATACTATTTTATCTTCTGAAATATTTGTGTCGCTTATTGTTATATCGCTTAATACATTACCCCAAGCTACATCGTATAAGTTCCAAAATTCATCTACTTGCTCCCAATAAACATCTGCACCTCCTCCTGTAGTAAAGCTAATAGTTCCTTCTGCTTCTGCAAATACTGGAAATACTATATCTCGACCTTGTTTAAAATATATTGTTGTATTTGATTGTAATAGTTGAGGCGTATAGTTTCCTGTGTCTGCTATAGTATAATTATCGCTACTTACAAATATGTCATCTTTAACTGTTAGTTGCGTATCGCTATCTATTGCAGAAATAGTTGTGCTTGTGCTATCAGTAGTGTTATTTACTGTATCTCCTACGTTTACTGTTTTAGTAAATGTTTGACCAGAATCTATAAGTTTATAAGCTGTCGTTCCTGTCGTTGTAGAACTTATTTTTGTTACCGCAGGATTTACGCTTGTTCTTGGATTTACTCCGTCCTCAAAATATCCATACCCATCAAAAGCTAGATAATCATAATTCTGTGTTTCACTACCTACTGTTTTAGTTAGTGTAATATCTGCTTCAACCCAAACTCCGTCTATAGAGTATGCTCCATATTCTGTTATAAGATAATCTCTAATTAATTCTGTTATTTCAAATATTACATAATTGTTAGAACCTATTATATCTTTACTAATTGTATAAGTAGCTGATGCAGGTTTGTCTGTTGTAAGCGTACCTGAATATATAAATAAATCCATTGACGCAGAACTTAACGTACCTGACGCAGGTGCTACCTTTATGTAATATGGACTTCTTGCGTTTATTATTGTACTCATTCTATACTGTTTTCTATGTCTATTGCAAATGCTTCTGTTAATTCTGGTGGCAAGTTTTTAAATGCCTTCTCAAAAGGTTTAGTAAAAAACATACTTGGTTTAATACCGTACATAAATATACTTCTAGCTATTAAGAAGTTTAAACTTTGTCTTGGTATAAACCTACCTTTCTTATCTCTTGGTGCGATACCTTTTCTTACTGACCATTTATCTAAACTGCTAGGTGGTGGCATCTTTGACTTAAAACTAAATGGCGTATCAAACTTTCTTTTCTTTCCGCTAACTCCTTCGTCTTGATAAGCTCCGTATTCTTCCATTATAAAACGTAAACCAAAAGCATTTTGAGATACTTTTAAGTCATAATCTAAACTATCATATAATCTCTTACTACTATTTTTTTTGTCTTTAGTTAAGTTAGTTCGTGCCTGTTTTATAACGTATTTAGCAAAGTTGTTTAATATGTCTTTAGTTTCTTTTAAATCCATTAACAATTACTTACGTTGTTTTCTATTAATATGTTCATCGTACAAGCCCATCCTGCTAACTGGTTTTCAAATCTTTCATAAAAAGGTTCACAGCTCGGGTCGCCATCTAATTGGTATCTATCTCTATATAACGTGCCACCTCTTAACAATACTATTAATCTATTTAATACTGCTAATTGAGAGTTTAATACATCGTGTTCGTTATTATTGCCAGTAAATATATCTGTCTTGTTTTCTTTGTTTATATCTACTATATCCATTGACATAATAGTTATGTTAAAATTCAACACTTGGTCTTGCGGTGTCACACTATTTATAATAATATGACTTAAAGGAAATATAGTTTGTTTAGATAAATCTATTTCTGTTATATCTCCTGTTGTTACTGTATTGACATTTATGTCGTCTAATAGCTTGTCTTTAATTGTATCTAGTATCGTGTAAAAAGCTGTTATACCTCTATTACTCATCTTAATTTAGTTTTTAATTGTTTCGCTTCTGCTTCTGATTTGTCTTTCATAAATGCTAAAAAGTTTAAACATTGATGTACATTTAGTTTAGTGATATTTTCAATTCTTCTAATATCTCCTTGAGCGAGTGCGTAAATTGATTGATACCATCCCCACTTCTGACCAAACTGTCCTGCAGGTGTATAGTCCTGTCCTCCTCCTGCTCCAAATAATTCGTCATAGTTTTCGACAAGTCGATGCCTAAACGATAAAAAAAAAGTATAGAACCTAATACTGCATCCATAGGCATATTTTGCATTATCTCTGGATTCTCTGCTGTGTATTCTTTTATTGTGTATTTGTCTTTTAGCTTATTCTCTATAGGTCTATAAAGTACATTCATTGCTATCTCCATTTTTTCCCAGTTGCCTAAATAAGTGTCTAGGTCTATATATTCTCCTAATGTCATATCGTCTAGGTTTGGAACAAAGCCATACTCTACACCATTCATTACAAATCTTTGTTTAAGTTTTGGTTTCTGCTCAAACATCTCTGTAAGTATAGCTGTAATTCTGTGTACGTCTGTAGCTCTCATTTTAATCGCATCTGTGAGCTTTATGCCACAAAATATTTCCATCATTTTAGATGTTAGAAATACATCGTCATTATTATTCTCTTGTACTTTTAGAAACTTTTGATACTGATGTAATTTGATTTCTGATAAATCATTAGGTATCGTAACTTTAACTCTCATATATATATATCGAAAATTAAAGACGATTTTTAAATAAAGCATAAAAAAAGGCGACCATTTCTGACCGCCTATCATTCAACTAGTTATTATAGAAATAACAATAACTTAAAAAACCAACACTATACTAGTTGAACGCTGAATAGTAAAGTGAATAGTAAAGCACCTATATAAACAAATGCCTTTACAAATAAATCACTTAATATAATTCTTTCTATAAGTTTTTTCATAATACTTCTTGTAAAATTTGTGTTTCCCATTGCTCAATAATATCTGCATCTATCAGTTCTACAATGTTTGTTTTGTCAATTAATACTTCTGTAATAAAAGCATCTGGTTGTCTAGGAGCTGTGTGATAATCTCCGTCACACCCTTCGTCTAAAGCATATACAACTTCAAACTCTATATCTTCGTATTTAATTAAAGTAGTTTTTTCCATTTGTGTTTTGTTTTTAAATTATACTCAAAGATAATACTTTTTTATTAATTAACAAATTTTAATAACTTTTTTTTATTGAATAGTATATTTCCCTCTATTTGGATTCTCTAGTTGCATCATTAAAGCGTATCTAGCTGCGTCTATACAGTCAGGATGCGTACCTGTAGGTTTCTGTATATTATTGCCTTCTTTGTCTTTTGCCCATACATATCCTTGTAATTCTTTAATTAAGTTCTTGCTTCTTGATGTTACATATATCTCATTTTGATTCATAAGATTAATGCCATATACTACTGAATTATTAAACTTCTTTACGCCAGATATTTTATGACCGTAAGCTCGTATCTCATTTATTGATTTCGGTTCTGCACTATCTGCGTATATATGCTCAAGGATTACATTGTCTTTTAAGTATCTGCTTATATCTCTATTTAACATTCCTTTTTGATATAACACCTCATCAAATATATATGCATTGTTCCATTTGTATAATCGTATATATGCTGAAGGGTCTATGCTATATCCAAAGTCAAGACCTCCGCAAAGTAATCTAGCTTCTTCAGGTAATTTGTCTATAGGTTTCCAGTCAGGTATGCAAACACCTTCTAAACTTCCTATTTCTCCTAATCCGTATACTTTCCACCAGTTCGCCCAATATGTACTTGTCTTTGCTTTATCTCTTGCTTTTTCTATTTCTCTTATAATCGTGCTAGGCAAACTATCATTGTCTTTATAAGTCAAAGTAACAAAGTCAGTATCTTCTTGTCCTATCAATTCTTTATCAACCCAAAACAAACTACTAGGATTATAGTCAAGCCATACGTTTCCAGATGTTCTAACTGCTAATTGTTGATAGCTTTCAAAATCCACATTATTGCACTCATTAATAAATAAGTCAGTTCTTCTCGCTCCTCTTAATCTGTCTGGTTGGTCTGTGCTAAAGAACTCTATATAACTACCTGTGCTAAATTCGTATTTTAAGGTGCTTTTATTGAACTTTCTGTCATCGTACCTATTGGTTAGTTTAAGTATGTTAAGAAAGTCCTTTAAAGCGCCTCTACGCAAGTGAGGTATACTTTCTGCTACTACGCTTATTTCTTTATAGTTTTCTTTAATCGCATAATCAATAAGTATCATTAATATAGCAATAGTTTTTCCTGCAGAAGAACCACCTCTAACTATGCGTATTCTATTCTCTAGTTTTCTTAAACGCTTTACTGCTTGTGTTTGAGTGAACATTAATCAACAAATAAAGGTACATCTTCGTTTATATGTATATCCTTTGTTTCTTTTGGTTTACCTGCGACATAGTTATAATATAGCTGTACAAATTTAAAGTCGCCTTCTTCTAGACCTTCTTTAAGAGCTTTAAATGCTAAAGGTTCTAATGGTGTTAGTTTCTCTATTAATTGTACTTCTTCTGCTTTAGGTTTACGACCTGCTCCAATACGTTTACCTCCTCTATTTTCTACTTTCATATTTTTGAAAAACTTTGATTAATCAAAATGTTTTATATCTATATATCGAAAAATAAATCAAATTTTAGTCAGTTGTTTCTAATTCTTTTTTTGCCATTGTATTTACAATTAAAGCGAGTTCGTCTATGTCTTTATTGCATATGTAGTTTAGCTTGAGTTTTATAAGCTCTAATTTTGCTTCATTGTTTGCTTTTCCTAAATCAGTAGTTATACAATTAAGCCACTCAAGTAAGTTCTTATTATAGTGTCTGTATATGTCCCAGTTTTTAATACTGTGCAATACTGTAGTATGGTCTGAAGATTTGCCATTAGCTATGTAGAAGTTTTTTATATCGTGCAAGGTAAGTTTCTCATACTTATATAATATAATTGAAAGTAATGACCTTGCTTCTATATGTTCTAGCTTTCTTGTGTTTTTAAATACATCTAGGTTTGCTAATTTGTTTACTTGGTTTGCTATTCTCATAGCTCTTTTAGTATTTACTTTTTTCTTTTTTCTCATAATATTCTTAATTGACTTTGATGTTCTTTAATTCGTTTCTGTGCAGCTTCATAATAATCTTTGTCTATTTCGTACCCTGTTAAATCATAACCAAGATTATGACACGCTATTGCGATGCTTCCACTACCTAAATGAGTATCTAATATTTTATTATTCTCATTTGCATACTTCATTAATAACCATTCATAAAGTTTTACTGGTTTTTGAGTTGGGTGTATTCTTTCTCCTCCGTTATTATTTGCATCTTGCAACGCAGCACCTCTAGGCATCGTAAATATTCTTAAAGCTCTGTTAAAAGATGTCCACGCTAATTCTCCATCTGCTAGAGAAAAATCTCTTTGACCTTTATCCCAAAGAATCCATCCCATACTTGGTTTTAAATATTCAGTCATATAATTACCTCCCCATACTATTTGATTTTTAGATATTCTAAATAACTGTTTAAAATATTCAGGAGTAGGAATGTCTTTGTCCCAATCTGTTTCTTTATATTTTTTATAACCCCATTTTTTTCCTCCTGCATTTTGAGCTTTATCTGCACCAATACCATAAGGAGGGTCAACGATAGCCAAGTCAAATTGATTGTCTGACATTCCTTTCATTGCCTCCATACAATCCATATTATAAATGTTTATCATTTTATAAGTGATAAATAAGAATTTAATTCTCTTTCAATATAAGGTCTAAATTCAGCTATAGAAGTTAAAGCAGGATGATTTCCTTGAGCCATCTTATCATACTCTCTAAACAAATAATCCATAAGCTGTATATTACCTTTTGCTTTTACATTTCCTACTATAATCATTTCTCTTATTTGGTATGCCTGTATTTTTGTTTTACCATACTTTGTCACTAAAGCAGATATATTCTTACAAAGATATTTTGCAAACTCTATATTCAATATTTTACTTTTTCCTTGTTTAAAAACGCCAACAGTTTTGCCAAAATATATATGTATCATATTTCCTGCTGTTATTGTGTTTTTATTTTTAATTACAGCTTCATATACTAACTTATAATCTTTATTGTGTTCTTTAAATGATTTTAAATAGTTTAATGTATTCCATCCTCTATTAGAATTATTTAAGCTAATTATTGTATTTAAAACCTCTAATTCGTTTTTATCATTTAGCCAGTCAACTATATATGCAGGTATAGTTTTTTGCTTCATTCTTCTAGCAGATTCAACTCTATGCTGACCTTCTAAAATTAAACCAGTTGCAGAAATTGTTATAGGCAAAAGCCATCCATATTTATTTAATTTCTTATCAAAGTTTTCAGAATGTTTTAGAAATAAATCTCTATTTACTTTAGCTATTTTTAAATCCTTGATTTGATAGTTAGGTGTAAATGTACCTTTTTTAAGTGTTTTTATTCTCATATCGTTTTATTTTATATTTAATTTTTATTTATAATGTTCCTGTTATAATATAATCGTCTAGGTCTGCACCATCGACAAAAAATGTTTTGTATATATCTACTGCTTTTTTAGTTAGTTCTTCTCCGTCTTTATAAAACTCCTCGCTACATTCAAATATACCTATGTCTAAACTTCCTTTGTCTACTACAAGAAATTTAAACTGGTCATAAGTAACATCAAAGAGCTGACAATATATATAGCATTGTACACTATATAAATATTTCTTTGCAGAGTGATAAAAGTTCTTTATGCCTCCTGAAGTTGTTTTTAAATCTACTATACCTTTATTACTTAATACATCTGCTTTGCCTCTAAATGGAAATCCGTATATGTCGCCTATTGCAGGTACTTCAAATTCACAGTTAGTTATGAGTTGTAATGCTTGTTCGTTTCTGAATATCGCATCTGCTACTTTCTCTGCGTTTTGTTTCTCTACTCTAGTAAATACTTGACCGTGTTTCGCTACAGCTTCTTTATATGCTTTTGTATTCTTACTCGCTACATCTACAAAGATTTGTTCTTCAAATTTGTCTGGTTCTAATACTGCAAGATGCACAAGTGAGCCATCTCTTAATGCTTGACTTTCTGGACTTCCATACTGACTTACATAAGCATACTTTTTAGGACTGTCTAATAAGAGTTTTAAAGAACTGCTACTTAATGCTAGTTGTCCTAACGTATCATAGTAATAGCTGTCATCATACATCTTTTTAAGTACGTCCTCTTTCTTATAATTCTTTTGGTCTAATAGTTTTATTTGCATTTGTTTTTCCAATTTTTATAAAATTCTTTATTATCATTAAACTTTCTTTCTCTGACACCTCTAATATCTAATACAGATATACCAGTTTCTTCTGCAAATTGCCTTCTTACTTTAGTTTTTTCCCAACATTTATCTTCGTTTGATTCATTGTCATACCACAAATAATAATCTTGAGTATATTTTATTCTGTATAATTTCATTGTTTTGTTTTTAGTGTTTTATCATTTTTAAATATTACTTGTTCTGCTGTTCTAGCTCTTTCATACCACTTATGCTTTTCAATCATTATTTCTTCTTCTCGTGACTGTAGTATATGATTTTCTGTTTCTAGCATATTAGTATATAGATACATTTGATTTATGTTTCCTATAAGATTTGCTATTTGTTTTTTTTTCGCACCTGTAGATTTCTCGTATGCTTCCTTTAGAAAGTAACCTATCATATTAAAATTACTTTCATATACTTGCTTCTGTACTATTGTCATTGTTGTATAATTAAACTAACAATAATTGCTATAGTAAATACTATAACCGCAAGTTCTATTGTCTTATAACATTCTTGATTCTTTTTAGGGTCACGACCTTGATTACTTCGATACTGTCTTTGTTTTTTCATTTTATTTGTTTTTAAATTGAGTTGAGCATACAGCTAGTCGCTGTTCTTTGTCAAGATATTCATTTACCATTATTTTATCTGACATACATCTTACAATAAAATCTTTTCTTGATTCGTTTGCTTTTGGTTTTGGTATAGGCATAATTAACAATTTTTGATAAATATATAAAATTATTCTGGAACGACAATACTAGCCATTGATTCGTTTAATAAATATACTTTCTTTAATACTTTTTTCTTTGTCCATAGTGTAGTGTCAGGACAATATAATTCTTTAACTACTGGCATCTCTAAATAGTTTAACCAAAATAAATATGTCGCTTTAGGGTCTGCTACTAAATATAGCTTTACTATTTCTTCATCCATCTTCATTAGTGCATCGTACTTGTCTTTTTCTAATAACTTGTCTGAATAATATTTATTTCTAAATTTCATTTCAATTACGCACTCGTGACCTTTAGGCGTTAAACCTTTTGCGTCATAATGTTCAAAGCCACCTCCTGACCATTCAAGTTGCCAATCCTGAAACTCATTCATAAACGTAACTACGGTCTGCTCAAACTTATGTATTCTTTCTATATCCAAGCTCGTATAATTCGTTTATTTGTTTAATCCAGTTATTCCATTGTTTCGGACTGCATCCGCAAGGTAAATAAAACTTGTGAGCGAAATACTTACTATGTATAGTTGCAATTAGTTCTTGTTCTTTACGACTGATTTTATTACTCTTTACAGCTTTGAACTCTGTCCACTTGTCGTATTCTTCTTTATTTAGTTTCTGTTCCATCTCTTGTGATTCCATTTAAATAGTTTTTACGTTTTTCACATCCGCAATCTTCATAGCCAAGTTTATTAGCTATCCAAGTTGCTATAGCTTTGCCCTTACCTAAAGTAATGACATTTATTATTGTTTCTAATTTATCGCCTAGTTTCATTTCTTTTTTCTATATTTTTCTAACATATGCTGTGGAACATAATTTGACTTTTTATTAGTTCTTCCATTCCAACTATATATTTGCTGAAACTCCGAACACGGTATAAATCTTACTTTTTTGTTTTTCATAATATTTCTTTTATCGGAATACAAATACCTTTACTAGTATTATTATCGCCTCCTCTTTTATCAAATTTAGTTCCTATATATTTTCTGCAAATATCTTTTAGTTTATCTGTTGCTATCAGTATTATTTTTTCTTTGCTTAATACAAATGCGTACCAGTCGCTTTGTGTTGTAGCAATTCCACTTGGTTTGTTTCTTGATTCATATTCAATATATATATTACCAGTATCTTTAAATTGTAAATCTGTTTTAACTTCTATTTTTTTATTAGCTAATATATCGTTTAAATACTTTTCGCCTAACTGACCTAATTGTAAATCATATTTAAAATCGCTATTAAAATTCATAAATGCTCTTTTAGTTTTTGTTTTACTTTATTATAAGTATTGTATAATGAATAATAACTTATATCGCTCTTTCTTGATAGTTCGCTTATTGATTCTCCAGAGTTTATAATGTCAAATACTTTTGCATCATACCAACGCATCTCTTTCAATACCTTTTGTATTTTACTATATGCTTCTTCATAATTCGCATTATCGTCTTGTGATATATCTATTCCTTCAAGCTCAACTAATTTTACTTTACATTTTTTTCTCATTAAATCAACCCATAAACCCTTTAGTATTCTAAATACATAATAATAGTTTACATCTTCTTCATAACTAAAATCAATTCCTTTTTGTTGATTCTTAATTAATAACAAATACATTTCTTGTACTATATCTTCTACTTCAGTTTGTTTTAAACTTCCAAATGTAGATACTATATCAATCCATCTATCGTGTTTCTGATATGCTATTTCTACTAGTGTTTTCAAAATGGTAAATTCATTTGTTCTATTATTGTACTGTTTATTGCTTGACTTTCTCCTATCTTAAATCCTACATTATTTATAATAGATTTAATTTTTATAGGTGCGTCTATTGGTGTAGGTCGTCCTCCTGTATCAATCTCTTTAACTTTTCTAACGTGTATCATTGAATACATCCAGTCAGTAGGATGCTGAATATACCTATGAATACAAATAAAGTCATCTGCTCTATTAACAAACTTACCGCCTCCTTCTACATCACTAGCCATAGGTGGTATAGGGTGTCCTGCATAATCTTCATTTTGATTATGCTTTTTTCTTAATGCTTCTGTAGCTGCGTGAGTACATAACCATATTGCTACATTATACTTTTTACAGAATACTCTAAATTCTGACGTAGCTTGATAATCGTAATCGTGACCTGAAATACCTTTTAACGTATCTCTGTCTTTGACTAGAGAATTATAAGGGTCAATTAAAAATCCGTCAAAGTGCCAAGCATCTTTAATAACAGTAGCCAAGTCAATAAGCGACCTATAAGTATGCAGCTCGTTACAATCAATAAATTTAAAGTGATTAAATATGAACTCTTGGTGTTTAGTAAATTCTTCATCTGATATTTTGTTTATAGGTTTGACTGACATAAACTCAATAAGTTTCTTAATAATGCTATAAGGTTCGTTCTCACTAGAAAATACAAGCCACTTAATATTATGCTTTATTGAATATAATAACATAAAAAATAAAGTAACTGTAGTTTTACCTGAATTGGCGTGTCCTAGTATAATATTAAAATTCCCAAACTTAAACCTAAAATATTGGTCTATATCTGGGAATCCTAAAGACAATCCTTCTTTGACTTTGCCAGTCCTGATATCGTGTATCTTACTTATCTGGTCATCAAAATTAATCAGCATCTTTTTCGGTATCTCTAACTAAAATTAATAAAATTAAATAACCTACTAAATCATATAACGTATCTTCTGTCTTGTCATTAATGCCCTTGTTTTTTATTCTCATTAGCTTGTCGTCTAGTCGAGCTTTAATCGCTTCTTCTGCTCCTAGCTTTGAAAATATATTCACAGGGTCTTGTGCAGTATTGCCATATGCTTTGTTTTTAGCTAATAGCAATTCAGTTAAATGGTTAGTTATTTGTCGTATCTGTTGCTCCATTAAAAAGGTAAATCTTGTACTACTTCTCTATCTGGATTATGTTGTGCATTTGTCACAGCTTCTTTTACTTCTTTTACTATAGGAGTGTTAGATTCTATTCTCCATCCTACAATACTATTAAAGTACTTTACTTCGCCCTGCGGACTTGTCCACTCTCGACCTCTTAAGTTTATATCAATACTTACAGTATCGCCTACATTGTACTCGTCTAATAAGTATGTTTTTTCTTTTGTAAAGTCAAGTTGTAAAGTTTGTGGGTACTGGTCATCAGTTGTTAATACTAATGGTCTTACTCTAAAGTTATTTGCAAACTCTTTTGTTTCTCCTATTGATTTTATCGTTCCTGTTAATTTCATTTTAATATCTCGTTAAATTGGTTAGTAAATTGTTCTACTTCGTCTAGTTTAATTTTACCAGAACTTGCTAATTCTATAGCTCCTTTAAATGCTACTTGTCTTAAAATACTATTATGAGTATCATTTGCTCTTACAGGTTTGTCTTGTAAGTAAACAAGTTTAGCAGTTCCGTATTCTTCGTTAGTTATTTCGTAATCAATAACATCGCCTACTTTCTTTTTAAATTCTCCTTTTGAAAGAAAAGTATAAGCGTTACCATTTGCGAGAAAGACCTCGCTTTTTGTGAAAGTACCGTGTTTTAGTTGTGCAGTACCTTTTGACTTAATGTCTGTAATTTTACTTTGCATAGTTAAATATAATTAATTTTTTGTTTCTAAATAATTCTCTGTTTCTAGTTCTTCTAAAATTTCGTTCTTTGCGTGAAGTAATCTGTTTTTAATTTTTAAGTTTTCGATTTCTTCATTTTGTTTAGCAACGTGTTTAGTCAAGAAATTTATTCTATTATGTAGACGTTCAATTTCTTTGTTAAATTCTTCTTTACTTAAGTGTAGTGTCATTGTAAGTTTTTAAGTGAGTTAATTCTATCATTGTAGCTATTGTATCTAAATAAGTTTCTTCAGATACATCTCCTGACTTATATAACCTAGTAACGTGTTCTAGTAACTTATAGTCAGATTCAATTAAAAGTTTTTGTAATCTATTCATAGTAAATGTTTTATTTTTTACTAAACTAATTAAAAAAAGTTAATAAATCAAGTGTTTATAAAAAAAAAAGGGGAAAAATTAATCTCCCCTCTTAAAAACAAAACACTTACCGAATATTTAGGTTATAAAACCTATTAGATAAGAATTTACAAAGATAGTCGTTTATTCTCTATTTCCAACTTATTTTTAAAGTATTCCACTTTTTCGTTCAGGTCAGTCATACTAAACTTTACTACTTCTTTTGACTTATTATAAAGTCGTTTAGAAAGACCTTTTGACTTTTTATCTAATGCTAAACTAAACTGATACTGACGACCATATCTAAAACGATTACAGTATTGACATTGAGCAGCTACGTTTCTTTCGTCCCAACGTACCGACATTTCTTTGCGAGATATAAAATGACCTGCGTCTAATTCGTTCCACTTAAACTCTCTTTGACAAGTTATACATTTACAGAAACCTTTTTTATCTGCATCTCTTTTGCGTATGTATTCGCTAAATATTCTGTCTAGTTTGTTTATAAGACCTTTACGACTAATCTTTCTCATTTGTCCATTGCTCTTAAAAACTGGTCGCCTGTTGCTTTGTCAAGAGTTTTAATAGCTAGATATATTTGTCTACTTTGTTTCTTAACTTCTAGTTTTTCTTTTTTTGTACTGTCACTACCTAAATTAGCATATAACGTAGAATCCAATTCTAGCAACCTATCTATTTTGCCTTTGTCACTTACTCTTTTATAATTAAGTATTTTGTCTATCATAAATGTTAACATATTGTCAAATATATAAAATTAGAATTAAAAGAAAAGAAAGAAAAAGGACAAAAAGAAAGAAAAGAAAAAGTCCCCCTAGAAAAACAAAATTCAAATTTATCTGTTCCAACAAGCGTCCATCTTTATTAGGGTCTTGAAGTTTAGCTATAAGCGAAAACAAATATATAAATTATTTTGAATACGCTTTGTATAGCATAAATTTTACTAATACAATTAAAAGTATTATTGTCCATACGTTTGGGTGTGCTTCTCCGCACATTCCTAAAAAATGTTCTATTGCGTTCATATTATTTACCTTGACCTTTATAGCGTTTAAAATAATTTTTTGATGCTTTTACTTTAGAAGATTTAGATTTAGCGTGTATGCCTTTCCTTTTGCGCTTATTTGACTTGTATATATTTACTACTAGCTTTGCCATTATTGTTTTCTTACTTTTTCAATACTACGCCCACCGAAATAAGCACCTATTACAGTAATTAAAACGAGTTGTAATAAGTCAGTCCATTTTTCTTCTACATTGAATTTTAAAGAACCTGAATCTATAAATACCATCAATACAGTAGTAACTATTAAAAATACTAACACTAAAGGTCTAACAGAACGAGTAAGCCAGTTTCCGTGTTCTAAATCTGCTTTCCATCTTTCAGTAACATTATGCTGCATATCTTGTTCAGCTTTTATAAATACTTCTGTCATCTCTTTTTCAAATCTTGATTTTTCTTCTTTACTAAAAGTATGCTTGTCAATTATTCCAGATATTTTTTCTGCTACACCACCTGCAGCACCTCCAAAGATTTTAGCTAGTATTTCTTTCATTATGTTATATCAATGTATTTAGTTTTGCCGTCATCTCTAACAGCTTTTAATATCTTGTTTCTGTTTTTATCTTCACTAACATAAGAAACGTGTATCCAGTCAGGATTATCTTCATTACCAAACTCCCATATCATTTGGTCAAAATCTAAATTCTCCTTTATGTAATTAAACATCTCTTTATTTGTTTTGTGTCCGTATATATCGTCAATATCAATAGCACGTCCTTGACAATGTTGTGAGCGTGAAGAACCTCCTATAGCTTCATTTAAAGCTGTACTTCTGTAGAAGGAATTAATCTTTATAGGTCCTCCTACATATTCTCTTAAAGGTTCAAATACTTTTTCTGCTACTAACTTCATATTACTTAAACTATCTCCATTAGGCGTATTATCTATACCTAATCGTAAAGCTGTAACGCTTTTAGTTGCTTCTTTTTCAGATATATGCTTACTAATCATTTGTTGCTACTCTTGTATATTTAGAACTGTCTATTGCTTCTTGCATTTCTTCTACAGGTGCTTTTATTGTTAAAGAAATATCAGCATCCCATCTACCTACTAAACTGCTTCCTTTATATATAAATATAACAGGTACAGCTTTTATTTGACGCTTAATGCTTGGTTGTTGGTCTTCTAATAATGCTTTGATTATCCTTGCACCCTTAATCTGATTTAATTGCTTATAATCATTCCTAGAGTTCCAAGTACTATTAATATGTAGAACTGTATATTCTTGACTACTCGCTATAGCATATACAAACAACGCAATTAGGACAAATATCTGTTTCATTTCTGTATAATTTCATATAATTTCTCATCTATTTTATCTAACTTATCGCTGTTTTCCTCAACTTGCTTTGCTGTATTTTCGATTGTTTCACGGATTAACTGGTCTTTCAAATCGTATTCAGTTCGTGATATGCTAGGTTCTGGAAGTAGTTTAGCTTCTTCTATACCTGCGTTTAGGTCGGTGTACATTAAAGCAAGTGAAACAGCCCCTGCTATTACGATACCAATGGTTCTTAAATCCAGCGTTAGCTTTGTGTTTTCACTTACTTCGTTTTTCATAATATTAACTTTTATTTTCTTCTTTAATTTCTTCATAAGAACCATCTTCCAAGTTGATATTTATTTTACCATACTTTTCTTCTAGCTCTTTTTTAAACTTATTTTCTTCCTCTTGAAGACCTGCCCACAAATGTAGTAATCCGTGTTTCTGTACTTCAAGCTGTCCCAAGTCGTGCTTAATAGCAGCGAACTTCTTTTGTGATTCTTGTAATGATTCTAATTCTTCTTTTTTTATTTTACTCATAATATTAAATTTATATTCAAATATAATTAATCCCAGTCAGGTCTTAATGTCTCATCTACTGGGTTTATTTGTAATTCAATTTGATTATCTAAATTTGTTTTCATTGCTTCAACATCTAATCCTGCTTCTAACCATCCGACTACATCGTCTTTTTCTAGGTCAGCATAAGGAATAAAGTTGTCTGGGTCATAAGTCACACCTAACGTACCTATTGAACTTGCTGTGTGTTCTCCTGATTCGTCTTGTGCAATATAACTCCAATGTACTGTGTAGATAACATCGCTATTATCTCCGTCTTGAATTTTTGCGTCTAACGCATTAATTTTCCAATTATAAGTATTTGCCATAATTAATTATTTTCTAAAGTTTCTATTCTTGCCCTTAAGCTATCGTTATCTGCTTTTAATTCTTGTATTGCTTTCATTAAAGCATACATCATATCTGTTGTGTAAACACTCTTTAAAGGTATCCCATCTTCTGGTGTTTCCCCAAAACCTTCTGGGTTTACAAGTTCTGGTGCAATAGCTTCAACTTCTTGTGCAATAACTCCAAGATTTTTTTCAGTTCCTTCTGGCTCATCTTTGTAATTGAATAACCTAACAGGTATTGAACAAATTTTGTCTAAATAATTACCAGATAATTCTATATTAGTTTTTACTCTTTCATCAGATAAGTTAACATTATTCGCTGAATAATTATAAATACCTCCATTATTAGTTATATAAAATCTAAAGCCATTATAAGTAGCATTTGTATTATAGTGATGGAAATTACTCACACCAGTTGCACTTGAGGAATTTACTGTTAATCCAAAATATGGAGCTGTTGCAGAATCAATATATTTAAAACCTACGCCAGTACTTAAAGCCGAGTCAGTAGTACCAAATAAAACGTGCCCTCCAGATGTTATACGCATTCTTTCTTCATTAGCTGATGTTGAATGGAATCTTAATGCACCATTAGAATTTCCATTATCATAATCAATTCTACCATTAGTTTGTGCTAAAATAATATCATCAGATATTTTCATTTTACCAACAACATCTAATTTCTCATCAGGCGATGTCGTTCCAATTCCTACGTTTCCAGCAGCATCAATGTCCATTAAAGATGCACCAGAGTTTCCATTTCTAAAACTTAAAGTTGTTGTAGAATTTACATTTGATTTTCCGATACTAAAATCATATCCTGGTGTTGAACTAAAAAAGATACCGCCAAAAGTTGTATTAGATGCTGTTGCTTGTGAATTTCTTAATGTCAAAATTGCTCCACTTGTTGCCACAGGAGTATCTTTAACGTGTAATTTACTTGTAGGACTTGTTTCTCCAATTCCTACGTTTTCTGAACTATCTATGGTTAAAGCCGTTGTAGTTGAACTCCCATTATAATGGTCGCAAATAAAATTATTACTTGCATCTCGCCTCCATCTCCAATAATCATTATTTGCAGTATTAGTCCAATATATTTCTGCATCATCTACTTGAACTTGCACATAGTTTGATGAATTTATATTTGTACCAGAAATTGTACCTGCAAAAGTTGCGTTTTGTGAGGTATCTAAAGTTAAAGCAGTTGTGTTATTTGTTTTAATAATTAATGGAAAAGAATTGCTTGTTGTTAATAACCCCTCAGTATCAGTAGCACCTAAATAAACTTGTGCTCCACTTGTTCTATCAATGTGCATATAAAGATTTCCAGAATCTTTTAAAGTTAATTTTTGGTCAGGAGCACCCCCAATTCCTACATTTGTTCCGTCATCATAAATAATACTATTAGTAATTGTATCTGTATCGCTCCATTTTGCTACATAATTAGCCGTACCTGAACCATCTACCCCTGAAATATCTGATAAATCTTGCCAATCCGTTCCTGTACCTGTAGATACTAATACTTGGTCTGCTGTACCTGATGAATTATTTGAATCTAAAAATGCTCCTGTTACATATAAATCTCCTTGTATTTCTGTATCTAAATAAGCAACTATACCATTATAATTAACAGAAAATCTTGTAAATCCATCTGGTTTAAAATTTATAAAATTATCAGCTATAGATAATCTTTCTTCTCCTGCCGTAGACATTTTTAAACTTACTCCACTTAAAAAAATACCTGTATCACTATCATTAGTAAAAGTTAATGCAGGATTTGTTTCGCTTCCATTTGGTAAAAATATTTGGTCTGAAGTACTAACTATTAAATCAGTACCTCCTGTTGTATTCCCATTAGCAAGTATTTCTGCTAAAGTATCTTGACCTTCAACTAAACCATCTACATATCCTTTACTTGCAGCATCAGTATCAGCTACAGGCGTTGCGGGTATTGTAACTTGTCCTGTAAAACTACCCGTTCCTGTAACTTCTATTCCATTTGTTGTAGTCGTTAGCTTTTCAGAGTTTTGATAATATAACCTAATACCCGAATCGCCACCTCTTAATAAACTCCCATTAGTATTGCTAAAGCTAAAATTCTCTGCGTCAATGTTTAAATTGTCACTAGCTTGAATCCTTAAAGTAATTCCGTTTGAATCATTAAATATTCTATTATTTGTGTTTCCGAAATATGCGACACCGACACTACTTGGTATCCCTGAATTTGTGCCTGTTGTTGGTAATGTAATATTCTCTGCATCTATGTCTAAAGCATCTAAATCGCCTATGACTAAATCTGCTTTAGTATATCCTGTTCCACTTGTATTTACTGTAGTCGTAGGTTGCTCCTCTAGGTTTCTAAATAGTTTAAATTTACTATCTCCCGTATCTCTAAATAAACCTGCATATAAAGTCGTTCCACTTGGTGCATATTTACCATACCATCCTATATCTACTGCATCTGTTGAAGTGTTATTACTTGCAACTTCAATTAACGGGTCTTCTACAGTTAGTGTTTGAGTATCTATTGTTGTTGTTGTTCCTTCTACTGTTAAATCTCCTGTTACAGTTAGATTGCCTCCTACTTTAGCATTTGAGTAAACGTGCAAATCATAAGTTGCTTCTGGCGTTACTCCTATTCCGATTTGTGTAGTAGAAATATATAAAGGTGTTCCATTACCTAAACCGTCTGTAATTTGTTTCGCTGAACTTCCTATTGCATCGTTATCAGATGCTTTTAGAAGCGCATCGTAAGTGTTTTTTATTTTCGTGCTTGTTAATGTCGCCATTATTCTTTTTTAAATACGTTAATAATCTTTTAATATTGACTTGCTTCGGTTTATATCTCATAATACCCACCCATTAAATAAACTGTCTTTGTCAGGACTTATATCTTCATTTGTATTAGAATTATATTCAGGAAAACTAGCTTGATTAAAAGTCATATAATCAATAAATCTTCTTGTATAGTATTCTGCAAATTCTCTTTCTTTATTTACTAAATAATCTACTTCACTCTTTGCTACCGTTTCTGCTGTTTCGCTAGTATGCTTGAATATGCCTCCATTCTTAATTTGATAAGCTGCAAAAGGCAAATAATCGACCATTGCAAAATGTATAAGCATTGGTTGTATATAAGTGTTTACTAGCGTCAAATAATCTCCTGTTAAACTGTCTGCTATAATATCTGCGCTTATTTTGTTATATAAATCGCTCCCTAGATAGTTTCTTATATGTATTTCCTGCGCTATCTTTATATACTGAATAAACTTGTCTATATCTACATTTCCGTCTATTATAGAGTTTCTTTTGAGCGTTACTGGTTTTATAAATAATGCTGTTGCCATATCTTATTTAAAATTTGGGTGATGTCCGTTATTAGGCATATCTTTAGGTGCTATCTTTGCTTTCTTATGTCCTGCAGGAGTTGGCGCATAAGATTTAGGTATGCTATTCACTTCATCATAATTTTGTATTTTTTTCTTCATTGTTTTAGATTTTAACCTATACAATACCTCACTCCAATAATGACCGCAATTCACACCACCTTTATATTTGAATAAATCATAAGATTTGCCTTTATGTCCAAATGACTTATTCACTCCTGCTCTACTTGCTTTGTCAATATCTTCTATTCTGTATACGACACCTCGACCACTTCTTGACATCATAATTCTACAGAACTGTCTTGATTTACCAGAAGAATATTTTTCATTGTATCGGTATCTCACTTTATATAGAGATTTATCTAAATAACTAAAACCTGACTTTTTAGAATCTATACTTTTCTTTTCTAAATTCTCTTGCTTTGATTCTATTAATCTTGCAGCCCATTCTTCTTCACTTTCGTTTTCTTCTTTATACTCTCTTGCATCTACTTCTTCCCATCTATTAGAAATAGTTTCGCCTCTTAATTCATCTAGTATAATATCAAATTCTTCATCTGTTAAATCTTTACTTAACTTTACTCCTGTTTCTTCTTCTCTTGTTTCTTCATCTTCTACATTGTCTAAATCAGTAAATTCAAGCGGTTGAAGCGTTTTAAAGTATAAATGCAACGAGATATTATTAAAAGCAAGTATTTGGTCAAAAGCATCAATTAAAAGCGTCTGAAACGGTCTAATTACTGTATTGTCCATTAATAGAGTTGCTGTTTTTAATTCGTCTGCATTGTTTCCTAAACCTGACTGGTCTTTGATACCTAAAAGCATAGGAGAAACAACTCTGTGAGCTACCATTATCTTTTTTGTACTTTCTTCACTTAAGAATTGGTATTGTTGGTGTGCGTCTGATAATTGTACAGGTTCTATTGATGCTGCAGTTTCAGCATTGTCATTAAAAGCTAATATGAACTTACCCGCATTACTTGACCCACTAAACTTTTGGTATATTCTTTGCTCGATTAATTCTCTCTCCTCTGCGTTAGGCGTTCCATTATTAAAATTAATCAACATTGAAGGCGACATACCATTCATAATGTTGTTTAAATGGAAATTACTTATTTCTTCTTCTAATTCTGCGTATTGTAACCCTCCTTGATAATCTACAGGAGAATAATAATAAAATCCTGACTTATAAGGTTTGACATATAAAATCTCTATAGATTCTTTAGACATACCAAATGCAGGTATTCTTAAAGGTTTGTCATTAGGTTTAATTGATGTCCAGTCCTTAAAATAAAAGTATGCTTCTACATCCCCGTCACTATTCGCCTTTTCAGCTCTTAATGTTTCTACTGGCATATGCTCTACTTGTGCTATCTTACTTCTGTCTTTGCTATAAATTACTTGTATCGCACATTGACCCATAAGTTTTAAATCATAAGCAAGTTTTCTAACACAGTCATTGTGAAATAAACTTACCATTTGTGCATATTGGTCTGGTTTTCTATTTGAATCTGTAGCGTCTAAACCTTTTCCAAATATCATAGCAGATATACCATTTATAACTGCATTGTTTGTAGGCGAACCATTATATCTGTCAATTAAGTATTGAAAGTAATTGTTGTCATCGCCATAAGATACCCACTCCTTATTCTTAACTTCTTTGATTTTAGGACTTGTATAGGTACTTAAATTTACTACTCTTAAATCGTTCATATTATTATGTAATCGTTATCGTGTGAACCTGACGTGTCATCAAAATCATATTGACCATTATTTATATCGTAATAGTCGTTATTGTCTTGATTAATTGTCTGGTCTGTACAAAATATTTTGTCTTTATAATAAATTAGCGTATCTACTAATCTATTTCTAACTTCCATTGTATAGAAACGCCCTTCCTTTAATACAGGGTCAAACGTAACTTGCAACTGTCTATAATTATCGGATGCTGCTGCTGTTACTTCGCCATTAAATACTTCTTCATTTGCAGCTTCGTCTTTTACTATTAATTTGTAACTAGATGAAAAAGCTCTAGGTATAATGTCAATAGTTTGTTGTGAAGCACTTGTCGTTAATATCTTCATATTTATATATCGAAATAATAACGCTATTTTGTACTATATATAAAAAAAAAGAGGTCATATAGACCCCTTTCTTTACATTTAAAAGTTTCTACTATCCGTTATTAGGAGTTGCAGGTGTAATTTGAGTTGCACTTGCATTTCCTGTTACGTCAGTTGAATCTGCTAGGAACGCAGGAGCAGAAATCTCTTGCGCTGTTAATGTAATTGAGAACTGTGAAGCATCTCCCATCGCAGCACCACTAGAGAAAGTTCCTCCAGTTACTTCGCATCCGTGTTCTCTACCTAACAAGAAGAAGTTTCCGTTATAATCTTCTACTACTACTTGAGGTCTACCTAAAGCAATAATTTTTAATTCTTCTTGTGTCGCACTATCTAATAATTGTAGTGTCATATTTAAGTTCGATTCAAAGAAAGTCGTACCGTTCTCTCTTGAACTGTTTACTGTAGTTTCTAAAGATGAATTTCCTTTTAAGTCATATTGATAAAAAGTTGGTGTTCCACCTATATCTACTTTTTCAGCGTCAGTTGCATTATCAGTAACAGTTAATCCATAGTCAGCAAAATATACTGTCTTTAGACCTCCTACTGAAGATTTACAAGGTATCGCTCTTCCTGTTGTTAATGTACAAGCCATATTTTATTCTTTTTTAAAAAAAAAAGGTAGGTAGTCAAAACCCACCTACCCTTTCTTTAGTTATACTTATTTATTTATTATGCTAGAGTTAATAAAGCTAAATCTGAACCGATGCCATATTGAACACCTGCTGTAAATCTCATTACTACTCTTACATTTTGACTTCCGTCAAGGTCAGCCATATCTAATAATTTAACTTCGTTATGGTCAGATAATAGACCAGTACCGAAATATAAGTTAGATTTTTGACCTGCTACGATATGGTCAGAAGGCATACCTGGTGCTAATACAACTTCAATTCCATCGAAAGAAAGTGCATTACCTTGATTATACCATAAACCACCTCTGTTATCAACACCCGCAGCACCAACACCACCTGAAGCAAATCCGCCTAATTGTCTAATGTATGATTGCCAAGCGATAGTTGGAACATAAATTTTTAAATCTTCTTTTCCGTAAACTGCTGAAGGTAACGCATCAACAACATTCTCTAATAAAGTAATGATGTTAGAAGAACTAAAAGCAGTTTCACCACCGTTAGCAGCATCGTTTACGTCTGCATCTGCAGCAGCTAATACTGTGATACCGTCAAATTCTCCTGCGTTTCCGTTAACACCACCCCAGATGTTTTGCTCGTTTTTCTCTGCTACTAATCCTGCAACGTGTCCGATTAAGAAATCAGAAAACTTTGGTGGAAATTCGCTATATGCGCTATACCCCATAGAAATTGCTTCCCAGTCAGATACGAAATCTTTTTTACAAAGCTCAAGGTTTACTTGGAACTCCTCTGGTTGTAGGATTCTTTCAGTCAACGTTACTGTTGCTGTGTCTGTGAAATCACAAGTAGCGTCTTTGATTACGTTAGAATCAGTTGCTACTTTTTTGATTACATCTTTGTACTTAACATTCGGTTTAATCTCGATGTTACCGTTTTCTAATGTAGGTGAACTTAAAAGGGCAGCAGAAATATACTTCCCTGAAAATTCGCCTGCATATGTACTAGTTATACTTACTGTAGTCGCCATAATTATTTATTTATTTTAAAAGTTTGCTATTTTTTGTAATACTCTATCTCTTGTACTTAAGTTTCTTTTTTGTGCGTACAAGTAATTTTGTTTTTTTGTTTCTCCTTCTGGATTGTGCTTAATAGGTTCAGCAGCAGGTTTAGATAATTCTTCTTTTACTGCTTCTTCTACTTTCTCTTGCTCTGATAACATAGTAGTCATTGCAAGTCCGATTTCTTCTGCTATTTCTTGGTCTTTTAACTCAAGTTTAGCTTTTAAATCTTCAATGATAGCTTTTAGTTCAGATAGTTCGTCTTTAGATGCGTATACTTCTTCTTTCATTTCTTCTTCTTCTGAAGTAGCTTCTTCTTCTTCTACTTCTTCTTCCATTTCTTTGATGTCAGAAATAATACCTTCTTCAACGACAAGAATTTTACCATCTTCAAGTGAATACTCTCCTGAAGGTACTGGTACTTTCTCATCTTCTGTAACTATAAAAACTTCATTATCTTTTTCAAACGCCTCTGCTTCTAAAACAGTTCCGTTTTCTAATTTCATTTGCTCAAGTTTAACTTCTTCTGAAAGTTCCACTCCTAACAAATTTTTTACTTGATTTAACATTTCTGTAGCTTTCATATATATATATCGTTTAAGGTTATTTATTTTGCATTTTTATAATACTCTAAAACTTTTCATATCAACGCCTAATACATCGATTTCATCCATTACTTGCTCTAATCTTGAATAACCTTCTATATTATTAGGAGATATACCTAATGCCTTTGCAGATTGAGCAGCATTTTGTATAATTTTCGATGCTTTTGCATAGAGTTGGTCTGCGTTTTGAGCTTCTTTTTTTATTTTGCTCTCTAATTTTTCTGCATCTTTGAACTCTTTTTCTACTCTTTTTTTAGTATCAAGTCCAACATTTCTTAAACTCTTAAGTTCTTCAATAGCGTCGTTAATTCTTCTAGTAGAACCTTTGATGTCATCAACTATTGCTAAATCAACTTTTTGTGTTTCTAAATTTGTTTTATCTTCTTGAGATAATTTTTGATAGATTTTTTTTAATGTTCTTGTATCCATTTTTATTTAATTTTATGATGTTCTATATATGTTTCCTATTCCTTGTGCGTGTAACGAGCCATCGCAACATTCTATACTATAAGTGTTCGTGTCCCAACATAAACACGCTGTACGACCACCTTTTCTGCTTGATTTAGCAGGTATATAATTTACTTTTTGTCCTGTACTTGAATTACGCATAGCTTTGTGTTTTTTGTATAAAGTATATAATGTCCCAAACTTGTGCAGTTCCGCCTGTAGCAGTAATCTTCCATTGACTACCATTGCTTACAAAATCTTCTGTTGCATAATATTGAAATACTTGATGAAATTCGTGAGCAACATCATTACCTTTTGGAAATGGTATATCCACTCCTACTCTTTCATAAGGCGTACCATTAACAGAATCTAATTGTAATCTAATAAATGTTTGATTAGCATTTGCTGCTTGACATTTAAATACTACAGTTGCTACATATACATCGTTTTCATTATCTGCTAATACCTTTTCAGTTGTTGAATTATAATAATCAATACCTGTATAACTTCTATATACAGTTGCTCCATTATTTGGCAATACTACTTCTGTGTCTAATGCTAAAGATAATTTACTTTCTGACGTATATTCTCCATCATCGTATCTTGTCCATCCTAGACCAGAGCCAGTACCAGATTGAGGATGTAACTTAACCCACTCTCCATTATATACTGTCCATACGCCACTCTCTGTAGTAACAAATGCACCTTCTTCAATTTTATATTGATTTCTTATGACATCTGTATCGACATCTACTTGTACTTTATATGAAGTGTTTTTTATCATTTTATTGGTATGCAATTAGGTACTTCTTTTCCGTCTTTTATTTTCGTTCCATACTGCTCGTACCCTGCTTGACAAGGTGCTTTCAGTTCGTGATACTCACAAGGCATATACCATATCTGTCCTTCAAAGTCGTGTTCGTGTACGCCCTCGCATCCTAAATCTATAGCTATCTCCTCTGCTCTTTCTTTTGATGAATATGCTAATCTGTCGTCTATAATTGCAAAGTCATCATTTACTTTCATTGATGCTAATTCTATTTCTCCTAATTCTTTTAGTTTAGATTTGCTCCATCTTAAACCTGCTTTTCCACCCCATAGTAAATATGAGATAGTTCCACACGCTTCTCTATCACTTTCATTATAATATTCTTCTGCTCTTGATAAATAAGAGTACATTCTCTTAATGGTTTCTTTTGAAATAGGTTTGCCTTGTGCTAATTGTTGCGCTCTAATCTTTCCTACATCTGTTGCGCATTTATTATTTACTTTCTTGTTTAAGTCAATACCCCTTTTAGCATTATTTTTCACACCACTTGGATAGTCACTATAACTTTCCATTATCATTTTCTTTCCGTTCTTATATCTCTTATCGTTTCTAATAATACCTTTTACTTCTGACAATAATTCTTCTGCTTCAGCTTCTACATCTGCAAAGTCATTTATTTGTTCTTTAGGTCTTTCCATTTTGTCAGCAAAGTAACCCTCAATACTAAATCCTTTAACCTTTCCTGTCTTTACATACTCGTTCCAAATATCTTCATTGTTTACTTTTACCGCTCCCATCCAAGTACCTATAGGTAAATTCATATCATACTTTCTTGACTTATCGTGTACTTCATCTTCTATAATCCACGATTCTACTAAAGACAAACCTTGTAAAGAGTGCTGATGCTCTAAAGTTGAATTGTTTTGGTTGCCTTTTTGTAAATAAAGTTGGGACGCTTTTAATACCGTGTCTTTTGAGAAGTATATATAATATTCATCTTCTCCGTTTCTGCGATATATCGGTTTATTTGGTATTAATAAAGCTCCCATAAGAATACGTTTCTCTTTATTAATTTCTGCTAGTTTTATTTCTTGTGATTTTAATGCGACAAAATCTTCTTCTATTGCAGGATTCTCTACTATACTAATCGCTTCTATTCCTGAAATCTCTTGGTCTTCGTCTAATATTAATTCGACTATTCTCATAATTATATATCGTTTATTAAATTAAATTTTGCATTTATCCTATTGCTGCTCCTTGTACTATATTTCTATCTAGTTCTTGCGCTGTAGAAACATCTCCTGAAACTACATACGCTTTTACAGGTTGCTCTTGCTGACCTGCTATTGCTGTTGCTAATTGATTCGTTCCTGACGCTCCTACTACGTTAAATGCAGGAGGTGCTGAAGGCGTTGCAATAGCTTGTCCTCCTCCGCCACCTGCTCCTCTAGCAAATGAAGGCGGTGCAGGGTCAGGTGTAGATGTAATTTGTTTTACATTTCTTAAACCAGTAGCTATAATTGCTGCTGCTTGTATCGCTCCAAATATACCGCCTTGTGCAAGAGCTTTAGATGCACCTGCATAAGTATCTCTAATAGCAGATACGACAGCTATGCCTTTTCCAAACTTACTATTTTGACCTACTATGTTTGCTATGTTTCCTAAAGCATTAGTAATCTCTTGTTCTTTTGCTTTTGCTAAATCTTTTTCTATTTGCTTTTGTCTATTAGCAGAATCTTGTTGATATGCTAGTAATTCGTTCTGTGCGTCTGCATACGCTTGAGTACCTTCTTTATATAAACCTCTTTTTTCTTGTAATCTTTGTTCTTCTTGTTCTTTTTCTATAGCAAGTGCAGCTTGTTGAGCTTGTAATCTTAAATACTCGTTTTCTATTTGCTCTGCATTAAAATCTCTTTGCGCTATTTGTCTTTCTGCTTCTGCATCTTTTATAGAATTTTCTAATTCTAACTTTTCTCTATTTAGTGCTAAATCATTAGATAACTGCTCACTTCTAATACCTCCTATTTGTTCTAAAACAGCTTCTCTTTCTTGTTGAGCTTCTAATAACGCTATAGTATTTTCTTGATTTTGATTTTTGTCAAACTCTGCTTGTGCTGCAGCTATTTGTAAATCTACTTGTTTTAGCATAGCGACTTCTTGTTCTGCTAATATTTTTGCTAATTCATTATTTGCTGCTATTCTTTCTTCTATAGTGTTTCTTTCTTCATCTCTAACATTTCTTATTAATTCTGCTTGTCTATTGTATTGGTCTATTAATCCTTGTTGTCTTACTCTTGCTATTTCAGCTTGTTTTCCTAAATCTACATTTGCTTTAGCTGCACTTACTGTTTCTACTACATAATTTTTAGTCGCTTCTGCTACTTTAGTAACTGTTTCTACTGTCTTTTCAAAACTATCGTCTACGCCCGTAACAACGTCAAATAATTCTTTTCCTGCATTTTTTGCGCTTTCTGCTGCTCCTGCAAAATCTCCTTCAAATACTTTTTTAATTGCAGTACCTAAAAAACCTATTGCTTCTATAGCTGAATTAAAGCGTTCTATAATATTATTTATTATTGCTTGACCAAAACTCTTAATAGATTCTACAGGGTCGTTAAAAATGCTTTTAAATGCGTTTACAACACCTCCTACATTATCAAATATAAAGTTGAAGAAATCATTAAACGCTAAAGACAATATTTCAAATGTAGTATTAAAGAAATCTGCTACTTTTTGGTTAGATTGTAAAACCTCTGTGAATTTAGCAAATGCTGCTACTATAAGTCCAATACCTAAACCTTTTAAAGCAGTACCTATCTTTTTAACACCTCCTGCAGTTTTATTAGATGCAGTTTGCACTCCTTGTAAACCTGCTTTAGTATCTTGATTTCCTTGTGCTACTTCTTTATTAAGTTTTTGTATCTCTTTCTTAAGGTCAGCTATTTCTCTAGTAGCTTTGTCAGTTTTTGCTTCTAGGTCTATTATTATTTGTTTTGCCATTTCACTTCATTTTTAATTTGTTTAACTCCTTCTTTAAAAGTTTCTGGTAGCTTATATTTTCCTTGTGCGATTCTTATTCTTTCTGTTTCGCCATTTGCTATTTGTAATAATTCAAATATGTTTCTTAACATTATACTACGTTTAATAATTCTAGGTCAGATTCTCCTGTCCCTAAATTTGTTGTTATACTATTTATTCTATATTCTTGATTGCCTATTACAAACTTGTCAGCTAGTGTATAGGTTCTTAATATCTTTAATGGTAAATATGCTTTTACCTTTATTAATCTTCTTTTAGTTTTAAATACATCTGTTATATAACTTGTATAGTAATTACTAAATAGCGTACCTGCAAATGTTTCTGTAGGTGTGTATTCGTTTAGCTCTTGATTAAAATGTAAATTGTCATCATCTGTTGCAGAGCTTGTACTTATACTATTACTAGGTATATAATAATTTGTTATATCTGTATAATCAGTTGATTCATCATTTAAGAAACGTATAGACGTACCGCTTGATATTCTTATAGGGTAAAATAATAATGGGTCGCCTAAATATGGGTCGTCATTATCATCTACAAACCATCCTACTTGTGCATCTGTAG